>Ga0105047_10006008_pt1 | contig 20661 bp, 15 predicted proteins | sample MAT04_FD_78384 | JGI IMG/M metagenome (GOLD analysis project Ga0105047, IMG submission 78384) | Freshwater microbial communities from Lake Fryxell liftoff mats and glacier meltwater in Antarctica - MAT-04 (megahit assembly) | ecosystem: Environmental > Aquatic > Freshwater > Ice > Liftoff...
GGAAGATTATGTGATATAAAATTAGCCGGTAGCTTGATATAGTTATAATATATTCTGGTTCAACCCGTTGCCTTCGGCGAGCTCGTAAACTCGGTTCAGGGCTGTTAAAATTCAGCGTTCAGTAGCGGTGGGCTAACGCCCACGGTTATTGAAATTTAGCCACTTTGTGGCATTAAATACCAATGAAACCCATATGTTTCGAAAAACACAAGCACCAATGAACCGAGTTTACGAGCTCGCCGAAGGCAATATAATTCAGCAACATGTGGGTTTACCTTCACTGAGCCCGAAATCCAGCATGAAAAATAAATAATTAGTTTGATAGCACATCAAAATAAGAATTTACATGCATCTTATTTTGGTCTGACGCGTATTAGTGACATTGGTAGCAAATTTTAAGTACCTTGCCGCCTGTTTTTCAAAGAAATAACGTAATATAATGCGTCACCTTCTGATTTTATGCATATTTCTGATAGCATCTGTTCAGGCTTTCCCACAGTTGCTTATAAATGAATATGCTCCTGCAAATACATCCGGATTTAAGGATGAGGATGGCAATTATTCCGATTGGATCGAAATATTCAATAATACTTCTTCCACCATCAATCTGGAAGGATATCACCTCTCTGATCAGGCTGCATTTCTCTCCAAATGGACATTCCCTGCAATTTCACTTAGTCCGGCTTCGTATCAGGTGGTTTTCGCCTCAGGAAAAAATCGCATTGCAATCCCCCAAAGTTTTGAAACCATTATTACACAAGGTGCAACCTGGAGTTATCTGGTGCCAAAATCTGAAATTGGTAACAGTTGGAAAACTACAGGTTTTAATGATGTACTATGGAAAAAAGGTGCTAGTGGGTTTGGATATAGCGATAATGATGATAATACGATACTCCCTGTCATTGTGAGTGTTTTTGTTCGCAAGGAGTTCACTGTTGAAAAGCTTGCTGACGTTACTAATCTTATTTTAAGTATTGACTATGACGATGGATTTGTAGCATATATTAACGGCCACGAAATCGCCAGAAGTAATCTTGGTGCTGCTGGTTCTGTGGTAACATACAACCAGTTAACTGGAAGTTTTATACGTGAGGCAACTCTTTACCAAGGTGGAGTTCCTGAGAATTATGACATTGCTGATTTTCAAAGTTTTCTGGTTGAGGGAGTAAATGTAATTGCAGTACAAGGACATAATTCAGCTCCAAGTTCTTCCGATTTTAGTCTGATTCCAATGCTCACGTTGGGATACAAGGGAGGCGGCTATCTCAACAGTTATCCATCGTATCTGAGTTTCACTACAAATCAGTTGCATGCAAGTTTTAAAATCAGTTCTGCTGGCGAATCTTTATTTCTCTCCAAACCAGATTCAACATTTTCTGATTCTATCTCGGGTACACCTATAATTAATAATATTTCAAGAGGACGGACTCCTGATGGATCAAATATTTGGAAGTACTTTTTTACTCAAACTCCCGGAAAGCCAAATTCAACCAAAGCCTATGATCAAATGGGAGGTGACTCTGTGAAATTTTCTTTTTCAGGTGGATATTTCCCGGGTGGATTAAGTGTTCAGCTTTCAACTAAGGATCCGGCGGATACTATTGTTTACACTACGGATGGTTCAGAGCCTGAATTAATTGATTTATGGTATAACTCTCCAATCCCGGTAAATAGTAATACCATTCTCAGAGCTAAATCAGTAAATGCTCAGAAACTCCCAGGAATAATAGTAAGTAACACATATTTTACCAAAGAGCACACTCTTCCGGTAGTCTGTCTGAGTACCGATCCTTATAATCTTTGGAATAATGACTCCGGCATCTATGTTTTAGGCCCGAACGCTTCAACGGATAATCCTTTTTTTGGAGCCAATTTCTGGCAGGATTGGGAAAGAAAAGCTCACGTGGAATACTATGATATTGAGGGTAATAGACAGATCAATCAGGAAATAGGAATTAAAATATTTGGTAACTATTCGCGTGCAAATCCTCAGAAATCTATGTCGCTTTTCGCTCGTGATGCTTATGGTAAGGGATCCTTTGATTATCAGTTTTTTGTGGATAAACCCATAAAAAAATTCGAATCCCTGGTATTGAGAAATGGAGGAAATGATTGGGCTGAGGCCTTTGTAAGAGACGGACTAACTTCAAGTCTCATTCGCAATATGGACGTCGATCGTCAGGCATTTCAACCAGTTGTAGTATATCTAAATGGGGAGTACTGGGGAATTCTTAATATGAGAGAAAAAATAAATCCGAATTTCATTGCTGAGAATCATTTGATAAATCCTGATAGCATAAATTTACTTGAATCAGCCGGTACAATTCTGGATGGTACCAATGTAAATTACATGGAATTACTTAGCTATTTGGAAACTCACACAAGTCTTGTTGCTGAATCCGAATACCTAAAAGTCAGTAATCAAATGGATATGAATAATTATATTCAATACCAGTTGACCCAAATTTACATAAATAACAAAGATTGGCCTGGGAATAATATCAGGTATTGGAATAGCCCAGAAACAGGAAATAAATGGAGGTGGATCATCTTTGATACAGATTTCGGTTTCTCAATTTGGGAGGGGAATGCAGCCTATTTCAATACTCTAGAATTTGCACTAGATGATAACGGTCCAGGCTGGCCAAACCCACCTTGGTCAACACTCTTGTTCCGCAGATTAGTTACAAATCCTGAATTCAGGAGGGAATTTGCAAATCAGTATGCTGACCGACTAAATACGAATTTTAAATCTGCCGTTGTAAGAGCTGCGATTGATTCTCTTAAGGCAATTTATATACCGGAAATAGGCGATCATATGGTTCGCTGGGGGCTTGATTATGCTAGATGGGAAAAAAATTATCTGACCATGAAGTATTACAGCAATGACAGGCCAGTTCATGCAAGAACTCACCTTCAAACTAATTTTGGATTAGGCTCTTTGTTAAATGTTTCCGTTTCTATAAGTACAGCCGGATCAGGAAAAATAAAAATCAATTCTATTATTCCCAATAAATATCCATTTAGCGGCATTTACTTTAAGAATTTACCCATTAAGATCACTGCCATTCCAGCTCCGGGATATAAGTTTGTAAGATGGGAAGGAACGCAGAGTTCAATAACTCCGGAAATGAGTTTTAATATGGCTACATCAGGAACTTTCACTGCTGTTTTTGAACCCGCACTGTTGTCAGATATAAACATAGTTATTAATGAAATAAACTACAGCTCATCCCCTGAAAAAGACACAAAAGACTGGGTAGAATTATACAATGCCGGTAATACGCCAGTAAACCTGAAGAATTGGATACTGAGCGATGCAGGACCAGAACTTGGATACGCCTTTCCCTCGGACCTTATTGTCGCTCCTGGTACGTATGTTGTTGTTTGTAAGGATATTATGGCGTTCAGAACTTTAAATCCTACTATTACTTCTTCAACTGGTGATTTCCCATTTGGACTCGCTAGTACAGGCGATGATGTTAATTTGTTTAATGATCAGAGTGTATTGGTTGACTGGGTAAACTTCGCAGTTTATACTCCCTGGCCAATGGATGCAAATGCGACAGGTGCCACAATCGAACTTATTAACCCTTTAGCGGATAATAATCTGGGCGGAAACTGGAAATCAAGTCCAAATGGAGGCACACCTGCAGGCTTTAATGCTCGTACTCAAGGTCTGGATATCAAAGAAGAAATTCCGTTGAGAATTGCAAGTTTGGATTGCTTCCCGAATCCCTTCACCGATTATACAACACTTAGAATTGAAGCGGCAGAATCTGGCTATTATTCCCTTGAAATCTATGATTTGCAGGGAAGATTGCTCAAAACTCTAGCGAAACAAAGGATTGACGCAGGCGCATATTATATCGACTGGGATGGAAGTGATAACAACAACCAAAGGCTTTCCGGTGGAGTTTACTTCATCCGGATGGCTGGTGAAAATCTAAGACTAAACCTGAAAGTGGTGATGGTGAAGTAATTAGTCAAGACTTATAATTCCAGCTTTTGTACCTATCCAGGTTTTTCCATTGCTTTCAAAGGCAATGGCAGTAACATAATTATTTGGGAGATTTGCCGTGAGCGGCGTCCAGTTAGTCCCATCATAAATGGAAATCCCCTTTTCTGTTCCTGCCCAGATTTTGCCGTCCGGAGCTTCTGCAATGCAATGAACACGAGGGTTTACTAACTCACTGTAAAAGGATGTATTCTCTGCCTTAGGGTCATGGCCAATATGCATCACTAATCCTTCTCTGCCACCCATCCATTGCCGGCTTTGGGAATCGACGAAGACAACAAATGCAGTATCAGACAAATTTGTCCCGTTATAGGGCTTAAGAAGTTGTGTTGCTCCTGTGAATGCGCTTATTGTTGAATTCCAACCATAAGCCCGGTACACACTGCGACCATTACTAGCGAAGTAGAAATCTCCATCCCAACTAGCAATAGAGTTGATTCCTACTTTCTCAAATGCAGCAGCTGATATAGTTCCAGATAGATTTTTTTTGAACTTCTCCTTCTGCCATAATTCTAATAGATTGCGGGTAACTCCATATCCAGTGCCAAACCATCTTTCCGAATCCTGAGTAACATAAACTGAGCTTACACTATCATAGCTCATGTTCTCAACAGGTATCGCAACAGAACTCGTTTTATTCCCTGCTAGAGTAACTTTAATGAGACCTTCTGTTGTGCCTACCCATAGGATATTATTCGGTTTTTCGTACCCAAGTGCAGTAACTCCAGCATCCGACTTAATATCAATTTGCTGATAGCCGGAATTCACCTTTTTATACAACCCTGAATCTGTTCCAGCCCATAGTGCATTTGTGTTATCAATAGCCAATGAAGTGACATTCTGATTATTTAAGTCAGTCACGATTTGAGGGTTGTTTTTATGGTCATCATCGCAAGAAACAATTGAAATCAGTGCGAAGAGAATAAGAAAACTATTTTTTTTCATTTTTTTCGTAAAATTATTTAAACATTGTAATGTTGATTTCAATCCTATTTAACAACAAGCCTTACAGTACTGGTTTCTACAGCTTTATCACTAAATGATCTCAACACAACAATAAAACTTCCTTTTCCCCATTTTTGGGTTAAAAACCTCTGTGTTTGACTCCCCTGAGATAAACCTTTCTGTGATAAAGTATAAATAATTTTCCCATCCATGGAAATAACCTGAAACTCAACAGATGCAGGTGATTTCAGACTGTAAGATATTTCGGTTGCTTCTGAACAGGGGTTTGGATATGCTTTGATTTCGGAAGCGAAAACATGATTTTCGGAAACAGAAACAGCGTTGAGGTGATCATAAGAAACCAGATTTGCCGTAAATTTAATAAAAAAATAGCTTTTGGTGATAACTTGAGGAGCGCAAGCCTGTTTTTTATAAACGTCAGACTCTTTGGAAAATTTATATTATTTTTCATTAGGGTAGTGGGTAAGTTGAATATTCAAAAGTAGCGGGAATTTCGATAATAATTAAAGTTTGCCATACTATTAATTTATAGATAACCAATATGAAGTAACTCCACTTTTAATAAATGCAAAATGGAAGAGCTCGAAATCAGGTGTTTTTACCTGCTTATCCGTAACGATTCTAAATATCTATATAAGTAAACAAATTGCAAAATGAATCGTACGCTTTCGCATTTTAGTACTTAAATTTGAGAGGAAATGATTTATTTGTGTGCATCCGCCTAATTAAATTTTTGTTGGTTTAATGATGAACCTTACAAACCATTCCATGAAATTGAAATTTTAACTGCATTTCTTATGTCGAAAATAGCACACAGAATTTATATAGGACTTTTAGTAGTGGTTGTATTCATTACGTTTATTTTTCTTGTGTTCAGAGGGATGGGGTATTATGGCATCAGCATGGAAGAAAGGGTTTATCACCCTGATCATCTAGTATTAAAACCCAGCGGTGTACTCGGTCATGGTATGGGGATATTAGGATCCCTTTTAATGATCATAGGCGTAGCTTCATATATGCTGAGAAAAAGACTTCGTTCATTATCCCGTTTGGGCTTCCTAAAGCATTGGCTTGAATTTCACATTTTCCTTTGTACACTGGGTCCAATACTCATACTTTTTCATACTTCATATAAATTCGGAGGACTTGTAGCTATTAGTTTCTGGAGTATGGTAGCTGTATTTTTAAGCGGGATAGTTGGAAGGTTCATCTACATTCAAATCCCCCGAAGTATTGAAGGACGCGAACTGAGTTTAAATGAAGTTCGTGAGATGAAAACAGACGTTGCCGGAATCGTAAGAGATTCGCACAATCTGGATGAAGAAAGCTACATGATTTTAGTCGAATCCATTAAAAAGAAGATCGAATTATATCATAAAAATACCTTTGTACGTTTTTATTGGAAGTATAAAGACGACCGCCAAACTATAAGAACCGTCAAATCAGTTTTAAGAAAAAATAAATTTCCCCGAGAGGAATTCAAAGAAATTGTTTCGCTTGTTAAAAATGATATTACCCTAAACAGGAGAATTGAGCGACTTGACACCATGCAGAATCTCCTTAAATACTGGCATGTAGCGCATTTACCTTTTGCATTAGTAATGTTCATTATTATGGTAATACACGTTGCAGTTACTATTTTGTTTGGATATAAATGGATTTTCTGATTATGGAACTTTTACTGGAAAATATTTTAGTTTATACTCTGGCTGCAATACTTTGTATTGTAGTGATCTGGCTTTATCTCCGAAAAAAAACCAAGGAATCAAATATCGTTGATGCTAAAATTAAAAAGGCAAAGGAAGACGGTTTGTATGAGCCGATTTCATTGCACCCTGTTGTTGATGTAAATAGCTGTATTCAAACAGGAGCCTGTATTTCCGCCTGCCCTGAACATGATATTCTGGGGATTAGAAATGGGAAAGCTACCATTATCAATGCCTCACAATGCATTGGCCATGGTGCATGTTTTCATGCGTGTCCTACGGAAGCTATCAGTTTGCGTATTGGAACCGAAAAACGTGGAGTAGATCTCCCACATGTGAATCAGAATTTCGAGACAAATGTTCCCAGAATATTTATCGCCGGAGAACTGGGAGGAATGGGACTTATCAAAAATGCCGTTGAACAAGGGAAACAGGCAACTGAAAATATCATAAAATCACTCAAGAAGCACCATTCTGCAAGTTATGATTTGGTTATAGTGGGAGCGGGGCCTGCTGGTATTTCAGCCAGTTTGACAGCAAAAAAGCACGGAATCAATTTTTTACTTTTGGAACAGGACACACTCGGAGGTACAGTTTTTACTTTCCCCCGAAAGAAAATTGTTATGACTTCTCCAATGGATCTCCCTCTTTTTGGTAAAATTAAACTTTTCCAGACCAGTAAAACCGAGCTTCTTGATCTGTGGCAGACTGTCTTGAAGAAAAATAATATCAACGTAAAGGAAAATTCAAAGGTAGAATCAATAGTTTTTGAAAACGATATTTTTAATCTTACTACTCTTAAAGGGGAATCGTTCACAGGAGCAACTGTTTTACTCTCAATTGGCAGACGAGGAACACCTAGGAAACTCGGAGTGCCGGGTGAAATTAAAGAGAAAGTTGCCTATCGACTTTTGGAACCTGAAGCTATATCAGGCAAACACATTATTGTTGTTGGTGGCGGAGATTCCGCTGTTGAATCTGCTCTGTTGCTAGCAAATCAAAACCATGTGATCCTTTCATACAGAAACGAAGTATTTAACCGCATCAAACCGCTTAACAGCATGGCGCTGAATAAAGCTGTTGCCGATGGAATAATGGAGGTTAAACTTAGTTCTAACCTGGTTTCAATCGAAGACGAAACTATTCATCTCTCAACAGGTAAAGAAGACCAAAGCATCAGTATTCAAAATGATCTTGTTTATATTTTCGCGGGAGGTGAATTGCCTACCCAGTTTCTCGAGAAAGCAGGGATCAGGATAACAAAGAAATTTGGAGAGACGGTTTTGAAGCATTAGGGAAGACAAGTGAAAAAGGTTTACGCTGAGCTTGCCGAAGTGAAAAACGGGCTGAAAGCCCACCATATTTTAAAAATGATATATGAGGATTAACGCCCTACAAATATTTCGAATCATAGTATTATCAGTTTTGCCGGTTACCGCAGCAGCGCAGCTTTCACCGGGCGATTTATCCACTCCTCATGCTCATCTGGAAGGTATTTCAAATTGTACACAGTGCCATGTACTCGGGAATAAAGTTTCAAGTGAAAAATGCCTTACATGCCATACCGAAATACAATCAAGAATTAGTAATTCCAGAGGATACCATTCATCTGCAGATGTAAAGGGAAAAGAGTGCTTCACCTGCCATAGCGAACATAATGGAAAGAACTTTAAACTCATTCGTCTCGAAACAACAACATTCGATCATAAACTTACAGGTTTTCCTTTGTCTGTTCCTCATGCTAAAAAAGAATGCAAAGATTGTCATGTTGCCAAATTCATTGCCGACCCAAAGTTAAAGGCTAAAAAAGCAACATATTTGGGCGTTGGAACCGAATGCCTGACCTGTCACGCCGATTATCACCTAAAAACTTTACCACCAACTTGCCTCGATTGCCATACTGCTGAAGCATTCAAACCGGCATCGAAATTTTCGCACGACAAGGCTAAATTTCGTTTGCTTGGAAAACACAAAAATATCGATTGCTTAAAGTGCCATAAACTGGAAACCATCGACGGAAAGAAATTTCAGGAATTCCGTGGGGTTCAGTTCAGCAATTGCACCAGTTGCCATAAAGACCCGCACAATAATAAGTTCGGACAAAATTGCAGCCAGTGCCATAATGAAGATTCGTTCCAGGTTGTAAAAGGAGTTGATAAATTTGATCACAATAAAACAAATTTTAAACTTGAAGAAAAACACTTGGGTATCAATTGTAAAGCCTGTCATAAAACAAAGTTTACGGATCCCTTAAAATATGCAAGATGCAGCGATTGTCATGTCGATTACCATAATAAACAGTTTGCAAAAAACGGTGTTTCTCCAGACTGCGCTACCTGCCACACCGTGAAAGGCTTTACTCAGTTCTCGTATACAATTGAACAGCACAATTCAAGTGTATTCCCACTTCAGGGAGTACACAGTGCTATACCATGTTTTGAATGCCATAAAAAGCAGGAGAAATGGAGTTTCAGAGAAATTGGAAAAGAATGTAAGGATTGCCATAAAGATATACACCAGAATTTCATTCAGACCAAATATTACCCTCAGTCCGATTGCAAAGTTTGTCACAAAGAACAGCGATGGGCCGATGTTTCCTTTGATCATTCAAAAACTGATTTTAAACTCACCGGGGCACATGATAAAGAGGGATGCCGGGCTTGCCATTTTAAAAAGGATAAGTTTGGAGTAGCTCAGCAAAAATTTCAGGGCTTGTCAAAGAATTGTACCGATTGCCATAATGACAACCACTATAAGCAATTCGAGAAAGGCGGAGTTACGAATTGCCTAGAATGTCACAATACAGTGAGTTGGAAAGAATCGATGTTTGATCACAATAATGCCGCATTTAAATTAGATGGAAAACATAGTAATGTTCCCTGTGCTAAATGCCATAAACCAACACAGGAAGGGTCTGTGATTTACGTTAAATATAAACTAAAAGAATTCAAATGCGAATCCTGTCATTCCTGATATTCCTGATCGTGCTTTTCTTTGCAGGCCGTTTGGCGGATTCGCCGCATGGACCTGATTTCAAGCTCAGCTGCAGCACTTGTCATAGCCCGGGTGGTTGGCATCTCGACACCGCTGTATATTCATTTGATCACAATACTACTAAATTCCCTCTTTCTGGCCAGCATAATAACATTAGCTGTAGACAATGCCATACCACATTGGTATTTTCTCAAGCTAAAAGTCAATGCGTCGATTGTCACAAAGATGTGCATGAGGCAACGGCAGGAAGTGACTGCTTACGCTGCCACACTTCTGTTTCTTGGCTTGTGAATAACATAAATGAAATACACCGTTTAAGCCGTTTTCCTCTCATGGGAGCTCACAGAACTGCAGATTGTACTCAGTGTCACAAATCAGAAAGTATGGTACGGTTTGATGTGTCTGGAGTTAATTGCATCGATTGCCACATGCGCGAATTTCAGGCAACAACCAATCCAAATCATTCTACATTCGGGTTTTCTCAAGACTGCTCAACTTGCCACCCAGTAAATGCAATACAATGGGCAGGTTCAGGATTCAATCACAATTTCTTTCCTCTTTCAAAAGCTCATACACTGCAATGTATTGATTGCCATGAAACAGGGACTTATAGTGGACTTAATCCTGATTGTGCAGCCTGCCATCAACCAGAATACAATGCTGCCAAAAACCCAGACCATATTGTTTCGGGTTTCCCAAACAATTGTAAATTGTGCCATTCACTTAATCCAGGTTGGAAACCTGCATCCTACAGGCAGCACGATAATCAGTCATTCCCAATATATTCGGGAAAGCATGATGGAGAATGGAATTCATGTACCGATTGCCATACTAACCCTTCTAATTACAAAGTTTTCAGCTGTTTGAATTGTCATGAGCATAATCAGGCAAGTATGGATGGTAAACACAAGGGAGAAGCAGGGGGATATTCATATAACAGTGCGGAATGTCTGCGCTGCCATCCAAATGGGAAAGCAGATTAAAACAGACATTCGAAATGTATTATAGCAGATAGGTTGAAATAGCAATTGTTTAAAAAAAGTGTTTTATTTTTACTATTCCATCTGAGAGATTATGAAACAACTTGTAGTAATTATTTTTGTAATATTGATTGGTGTAGAGCTTTTCGGACAGTCAGTTTCGGAAAATCTTCCTGGTCAGGTTTCGTATGTGAGTTCGCAAAATGTTTATGTCAAATTCAAATCTACTGAAGGAATATCTGTTGGCGACACTTTATTCATGCCGTCTCAGGGAAACCTGATTCCTGCATTAAAAGTTAGTAATCTCTCTTCATCCTCATGCGTATGCATTCCTTTACCCGGAATTATACTTTCTGCATCAGACCTGATCCTTGCAAGACCAAATTCCCAAGTTAAACAAACTGAAGCAATCACTCAAAAACCGGAGATTAAAGTGCCAGTTGTTATTTCTCAAACAGACACAACCAAAACCGAAGAATCCAAAGCTCCCGAATTTAAGCAGAGAATAAAAGGAAGTATATCTGCATATTCCTATTCCGATTTTTCTAACACAACCGCTAGTAATTCCCAGCGTTTCCGATACACTTTTTCATTGGATGCCAGAAATATTGGCAATTCAAAGTTTTCAGTAGAAAGCTATATTTCTTTTAAACATAAAGTGGGAGAATGGATAGACGTAAAAGAAAACATTTTTAATGCACTCAAAATATATACTCTGGCTGTGAAATACGATCTGAACAAGACTACTCAAATTAGTGCCGGCCGCAGGATTAACCAGAGGCTATCCAGCATAGGGGCAATGGATGGGATACAGATTGAAAAAAATCTTAAAAATTTTGCTATGGGTGCTGTGGTTGGGTCAAGACCCGATTATACAAACTATGGTTTTGATCCCAATCTCTTTCAATATGGGGCTTATCTGGCATACAATTCTAAATCTGCAAGCACCTTTACTGAATCATCTCTGGCATTCATGCAACAAACAAATCATTCCAATACAGACAGGAGATTTGTGTATTTGCAACATTCCAATTCCCTTCTTAAAAACCTATATTTCTTTGGTACTTTGGAAGTTGATCTCTACAAACTGAACATTGATACAATAAATGGAAATACTCCACAAAATACATTTAATCCAACTGGCGTTTTTTTATCCTTAAGGTATAAACTAACTAAAAATCTTAATGTTTCCGGCTCATACGATGCAAGAAAAAATGTGATGTATTACGAGACCTTTAAATCATCCATCGACAGTGCGTTTGAAAGGGAATTAAGACAAGGTTTCAGACTTCAGGCAAGCTACAGGATAACCAGAGACCTTATGTTCGGAATTCAATCAGGTTACCGGTATTTGAAATCGGATCCACATCCCTCTAAAAACTTATACAGCTACCTTACCTACAGTCAAATTCCTGGAGTGAATATTTCGATGACACTTTCAGCGACCTATCTGGAATCGAATTATATGAACGGGAAAATACTCGGCGGCAATTTAAGCCGTGATTTTTTTCAGGGGAAATTCTCAACCGGAATGGGTTACCGATTTGTCGACTACCGACTGCCGGAGAGCTTTATAACAATCAAACAAAACATCGCTGAGATGAATCTCTCATGGCAAATGGCGAAAAATATTTCATTTTCTTTAAATTATGAGGGAACCTTTGAGCAACAAAACTCCTACAACAGGTTTTATGCTCAGTTCAGGAAACGATTTTGATACCATTTTATCTCGAAAGGTTGTAATATTGTGTGGTTAATTTAAAAGAACAAGTATGAATATCCTGACAATTCTTTTTTTATTTCTGGGATTGGTTCCTGTTAACAAGCCTGTAGATTCACCCCATGGTTCAGATTTTAAAATTAGCTGCAGTAATTGTCACAGTTCAAAAGGTTGGCAACTTGATAAAGAAGTTTATTCCTTTGACCATAATACCACCAAACTCCCACTTTTTGGTCAACACAATGCAATAAGTTGCCGGCAATGCCATAAATCACTAGTTTTCAAAGAAGCCAAAAGTGAATGTTTTCAGTGTCACAATGATGTTCATCAGGGAACCGTTGGGAGCGAATGTTCACGTTGTCATACTCCGACTTCATGGCTGGTAAATAACATAAATGAGATTCACAGGATGAGTCGTTTTCCCTTGATAGGCGCACACAGAACCGCCGATTGTTCGCAATGTCATAAATCAGAGAACTCTACAAGGTTTGATGTACCGGGAATTAATTGTGTTGACTGCCACAGGCAAATTTATCTTGCAACCACCAGCCCGAATCATGTTGAATCAGGTATGTCTGAAGACTGTATTTCCTGCCATCTTCCAACCTCATTTCAGTGGGCAGGTGCAGGTTTTGATCATAGCGTTTTTCCGCTAGTTCAAGGGCATTCAACTCCAAAATGTATTGATTGTCACACAACCGGAAAATATAAAGATGCTAAACCGGATTGTTTTTCCTGCCATCAGCAGGATTATCTGGCAACAAAAGATCCGGATCATAATACTTCAGGTTTTTCACAAAATTGTAGTGAATGTCATACCCTGATCCAAGGCTGGAAGCCAACAACCATAGACCATTCGAAGTTTCCTCTGACTCTTGGTCATGCTATACCCAAATGCGCAGATTGCCATCTTTCAGGAAATTATACAACCACACCTATTGATTGTTATGCATGTCATCAGAATGATTTCCAGATTACTAAAGAACCAGATCATGTTACTTCGCAGTTTTCAATAAATTGTCTGGAATGCCATTCCACTAATCCGGGATGGAAGCCAACAACCTTCAATCACAGTAAATTTCCACTTACTCTTGGGCATTCGATTCCAAAATGTTCAGATTGTCATATATCTGGGAATTATACGACAACACCTATTGATTGCTACTCTTGTCACCAGCAGAATTATCTGGCAACCACTGATCCAAACCACAAAGTCTCGGGCTTTTCAATAACCTGTACCGATTGTCACACAACCAATCCCGGGTGGAAACCGGCAAACTTTAGCCATGCAAATTTCCCGCTTACTCTGGGTCATTCAGGACCTTCATGTAACGATTGCCATAAAGGGAATTACAGCTCAACATCCAAGGATTGCTATTCTTGTCATCAGACTGATTATAATGCTAGCACTAATCCAAATCATAAAACCTTAGGATTTTCGGTAACTTGTACCCAGTGTCATACCACCAATCCCGACTGGAAGCCGGCTAAATATCTGCAGCACGACACGCAATTTCCTATTTACTCAGGTAAACATCAGGGTCAATGGACTTCGTGTGTTGACTGCCATAAAAACGTATCCAATTACGCTATATTTACCTGCATTGATTGCCATGAGCACAATAAAGCAGATATGGATAGTAAACATAGTGGAAAAGTGCAGGGTTATTCATGGGTTAGCTCTGAATGTTATCGGTGCCATCCAAGAGGAACTAACAATTAGCAGGGAATCCCTTATATTAAATTATTTTTCTTGCATGACGGAGAATTGAAAGAGGGCTAATCTCTTTTGATTTAATTTTTGCCGATTATTTTAACAAAAGACTAAAATGCTTGTTTTCGTGTATAATTAAAATATTATAATGCAGCCAATCGCTAACATCCCGCAGACTTCTTTTCCTCGCATTGTTATTGTCGGTGGTGGTTTCGCAGGAATGAAACTTGCCAGGAAATTATCTAAAAAAGCATTTCAGGTTATTCTTATTGATAAGAATAATTTTCACCAGTTCCAACCCCTTTACTATCAGGTAGCTACGGCGGGTTTGGAGCCAAGCTCTATTGCTTTTCCCATGAGAAAAGCGTTTCAGAAGTTCGAGCATACTCATTTCAGAATGGCTGAACTTCACAAGGTAATACCCGAAAGAAATGAAATCGAAACAAGTTTGGGTAGACTTAGTTATAATTACCTTGTTCTTGCAATTGGCGCGGATACAAATTTTTATGGTAAAACTGACATTGAAAAGACTGCAATGCCAATGAAATCGGTTGGTGAGGCTTTGCGAATCAGAAATACCATCCTGGAGAATTACGAAAAAGCGTTGAATTCAACAGATCCCCTTGAGCAGCAAGAGCTAATGAATATAGTTATTGTAGGGGGAGGAGCTACTGGAGTGGAATTGGCCGGTGCGCTTGCAGAAATGAAACGGTATGTGTTCCCAAAAGATTACCCGGAAATGGATTTTAGCAAGATGGGTATTTATCTTATCGAGGCAAGCCGCAGGGTTCTGGCAGGTATGAGCGAAGATTCATCGGCAAAAGGGGCGAAATACCTGAAGTCAATGGGAGTTCAAGTGATGACTGGAACAAAAGTTATTTCTTTCGAAGCGAAAAGAATAAAAACCGACAAAGATCAGACGATTCCTGTAGAGATGGTGCTATGGACAGCCGGTATTGCGGTTCCTGAAATAGAAGGTATTGAAAAAGCTGAAAAAATGCGCGGAGGAAGAATTTTAGTAAACCGCTTTAATCAGGTTGAACATTACGAAAATATTTTTGCCATTGGAGATATGGCCTATATGACGGAGCCAAAATATCCTAATGGCCATCCTCAGGTTGCTCCGCCTGCAATTCAGCAAGGATCGTTATTGGCGGAAAACCTCGAGAAGTGGGTTGAAGGAAGACCTTTGAAGGAATTTTCGTATTCTTATCAGGGATCAATGGCTACAGTAGGCCGTAACCGTGCCGTAGTTGAACTTGGTAAATTTCATTTCGGGGGATTTGTAGCCTGGGCATTTTGGCTGTTTGTGCACTTAATGTCGATTGTGGGTTCAAAGAATCGGGTATTTATCTTTATGAACTGGATGGTAAATTATATGAGTTACGATCAGTCGCTGAGATTGATTATGAAGCCTTCCAGAAGGAAAAATTAGCAACATTATTTTGCGTTTATTGTAAACACAATAAAAGAATGCGCATTAAAGAAATAGTATGAAATTGCTGTGCCGAAAAAAAGGTTTGTAGTAGGATAGAAAATAAATAGTGATTGACAATGGGATTACTATAGCATATCGGATTATCCAGGCCCGGTAATAATTAGAAGGCATTGCAAATACATCCAAGTAGCCAAAAACTCCATATAAAAGTATTCCAAATAATACACCAAGTCGGAATATTTCCGGGGTTAAACTGGTCTCTCCGGGCAGGAAATTAGGTAATCGAATTTTCATCTTTTCCCAAACTAGTTCTTTTAAAATCCGCTGAAAATATGCGGTTAAAATTATTTGCAAAGTAACTAAAATTCATGGAAATATTTAATTGGGCTATCCAACTGTTTTATGGCAACAAATCTTTAGGCTTCACTGATTGGTTATCCAGGTAAAAAGAAGTTTAATGCCATTTTCAAAGCTTTACTTTAATTCCAAAGGGGAAGAAAGTAAAAGCGTAGAAATTATCAAAATGGTCAAGGTTCACAGGTGAATAGTACACTCTATTTGAAGGCATGATCACAAGCAATGGAGAAGACTCAAGGTATAGTCTTTTTGTAATTCTTATGTTGAGGGTAATACTGGCATTCACGGTTACCCCAAAACCATCATTATCGTCCCAATTTACATGTAAAGCACCCACACCCAGACCACTTGTCCAAAAAACCCGGTCTTTCATTAAATTTAGCTTATAATAACCGTTCAAACTCAGCTGACTCAAATTACTTGAAAGATCATATAACTGGTCGGTTGCAAAAAAACCAAAATGACGGGAATGTTCATACGAAATCCCATATTGCCAGTTATTCTTAAGGTCTTTTTGGTACTCAAAGAAAGTTCTGATTCCTAATGAGTTATATCCGTCAACAATAAAGCCTGTTTGAAAAGTTAAATAGTCGGGTTTACGAGGTTTTTCATCCGACTGAGAATATGCTGATGCATAAAGAAATCCAAAAAATGCAAGCGCCAGATATTTGATTTTCATTGATTGAAAGTGTTAGAAAGATTTCTTTATTCTTGTGTCCCTGATTCCATAATACTAATTCCTGAATTTTCCAGCCGGAGATGTATCCCACAATATAGGGTTTGTTTCCCAATAGTTATATGGATTGCAGATCGTTCTGAGTCCTATTTAAAACGGTAATTTAAGATATAATCGTTTTTTTTGTTACACTATCAAGAGCAACGGGTTGCAATCCTTTATCTATTCTGCGTATAATTTCATCATTTAAGTTGTAAATAAAAGAATTATCATTTTCTAATATTGTTGCTCTTTTTAATGAAATTAGGTTTGAATAACTGCTTCTTGATAATCCTATAAAAAAATGCGCTTTGCAACATATTTCAAAATTTATTGCCGCGTTGATTTCATACTCATAATTCGAATTATAAAAATAGAATGGTGTAATCCCTGATTTTTGAAATGTTTTAGAAATTTCTTTGTGATTATCTCCAGAAGTGAAAAACAAATTACCTACAATATCAAAATTAGAAATCATCTTTATTAATTTATCTAAGCTAATTAGTAGTATTTCTTTTTTTCCAACTACCTTATTATTAGCATATTCTATCCAATCAGGTTCTGTTCTTACTTGTATTGCCGTAAATATATCAGAAGTGTTTTCTTTTACCAAATGGTCAAATTCCGGTTTTAATTTTAATGCTTCCAGAACTTTCAATTTAGTTGAATTCTTATTGATAGTAAAATTTAATCGTTCTACTTTTAATTCATTTTCAGAATATTGCCTTAAATTTATGTGATGATAGTTTATAATTTTTTTAGTATTGGCTCTACTGTTAAACTTATCCATTGAAATCATAATTTGTTTTCCATTATTATACTTGCTCATTATTTCATTGAAAAAATCAATATCATAAATGTCAGAGAAAAGAATCTTTTCTTTCCAACCAAAAAATGGTTCAATTAAGGTGCATTCTTTTTTCAAAGCAATATCGCAAGCACTAAATAAATAATGTAATTTATTACAAAGTCCTCCTTTCAAATAAACTTTCAAATAGTTGTCTTTGTAATTTACAGGGGTAAATCTCCAAATTATTTTTCTTGTCCAATTTTGAATATTCATAACGATATTTTAATTTATCTTGACTAAGGGTAAATTTATAAGTTCATAATTCGATATCAATTTGCATAAAAAAATTTCCTGTCTCAACACAAAATTAATATTTCCTGACACTACTGAAAATCTTTATTTATTAAAAATGTGAATTTGTTATGATTATCTCTTTCAATATTAGCAAAGTCAAAATTATTTTAAAAAAGAAAGCGGATGTTATCTTCGAAAAAACCGTGGAGATTTCCCCTGAAAAAGCTTTTACCAATACATTGAAAATTGAGCAATTATCAATTTCGAAAATGATTCATTTATATTAATTTATGAAAAAGAAGTAAATTCAATATATTACTTCAAAAGTATCCGCCCCAGCAAATACATATTGCTAAATTAAGCTTTTGTCTATAAATTGCGGCAAAAGTTCTTTGAAATTTTTGGCGGGTGTGGTGTGGATGTTTTCCATGACGTATTTCAGCCACTTCAGAGGAGGAATGTCATTCTTAAGGCAGGTTCCAAAAAAGCTGTAGAACATAGCGATGTTTCCGGCAGCATCGTGAGACCCGGCGAGCAAAAAGTTCTTGCGTCCTAAAGCCAGGGGGCGAATAGAGTTCTCAATTAAGTTACTATCGATTTCGAGCATTCCGTTTGTCAGATAGTTCTGCAGGCTGGTCCATCGGTTACTGCAGTAATCGAAGGCTTTCCCGATAGGGCTTTTCGGGGTGGATGTTTGTAAATATAAGCACCGATTTCGTTTATGACAGGTAGTGACTTTTCCAGTCGAAGCTGATGCCTTTGGTCGTGAGTTAGTTCCTGATCCCGGGCAAGTGACTCAATAGCATAAAGTAGTTGTATAAGCTTAAGTACATGCGTAGACCTCTCATTATCATTATCTTGCGATTTTTCAAAATATCTCCTTGCGTGCGACCAGCAGGATAAATGAACCAGATCCTTTTTCTGCGCCAGATACGTATAGCCAGAGTAGCCATCGGTTTGCACAAATCCACAGAAAGAGTCCAGATCATCAATGGGTCCCTTGGTGGAGCGGCTTTTATAATATTCAAACAAGACACTCTTTGACAATGGAGCATATCTGACCCACATGTACCCTTGGTGGCATGTACCCTTTTTGTTGCGGTCCTGAACTTTTATTGGCGATTCATCAATCATCTGATAAATTTCCTTAAAGACATACAACCGGTGTATTGCATATAAGGGGCGTATCAGATCTGCACCAAGCTTTACCCACGATTCCAGAGTGGAGTCCGGGAAGGTAACCCCCATCTGGACAAGCATCTGGCGTGTGCGGTAAATCGGCAGGTGATACAGGTACTTGTTTGTAAAAATCATGGACAAAAGATGGGCGCTGGCCATACACTTGTGAATCGGCCTGTTTAAGGGAGCGATCACCTGTTTTTGATTGGCCTTTTCGTCCTCTTTGGTAATGTACTTGTTACGGATATAACGGTTAATGTGCAACTTTGCTTCAGTATAGTCCAGCTCCTCGGTAATTTCCTGACCGATACATGTCATGCCGGTGGTATCTTCTACAGGCTCTATAATGATCTCATTAACAGGCAGGTGTTTAGGCAATTGCATGCGACTGGGGTGCTCTTTTTTAGTCTTTTTACGCTCGTACTCCACACGGATCTTCTCCTGTTCCGCCTTAACAGAAGCCTCAATTTCAACAACTTGTGGTTCAAATTCAATAGTTAACTGATCAGGGTGGGTTTGGGGAATGAAGCGTTCACGTTTGGAACCAAATATCAAGCGGCGCATCTGATCATTCAGGAAAGAGAGGTATTGAACATCTCCGGTGAGCTTCACGATAACAGATTCTTTCTTGGAGATAACAGATTCTTTCTCAGAAATAACAAATTCTTTCTTGGAGATAACAGAATCTTTCTCAGAAATAACAGCATCTTGTTTAGCCAATTTCGTTTCCAAAACAGCGATTCTGGCTTCCAATTCAGCAGCAATTTGCGCGTGAGAAAATTGCTGTTTTTCCATACACAAATATGGACTTATTTATTTGATATACAAATATATAGGCATATTTATTTTAAAAATAATCACACCATTTTAAACCTTTTTTTCCGTTTCATATCTTTGAACGAGAGACCTTCGAGCAGCATCATTAATTCCTCCCTGGAAATTAATCTGGAAGGAGCAGTTCGGCTTGGTTCGCCCATTGAATAGCGTCCACGTTCAAGCCGTTTATAAAACAGGGCAAAACCATCTCCGTCCCAGTAAAGTAGCTTAATGTGCGTACCGGTGCGGTTTATAAAAATGAAAACGGATCCACCAACCGGGTTCTGTTTTAAAATATTGCGTACAATACCAGCGAGTCCGTCAAATCCGTTTCGCATATCAACAGGCGTGCAACACAGAAAGTATTGTAAATTTGCACTTAACCCCAGCACAGCTTAATAGATTTTTAAGCACATGCCATTGGGAAAGGTCAGGGTAATTTGAGGAGATCGAATCGGTTCCGCTGCACCTTTGCTTTCAGACATGTTTTGTAATCCAAATGAGTTAAGGTCAATAAAATTCAGGCTGGTATCTTTTATGGCTTGTCGTGCGTTGAATTTTCTGATCCAATATTGCAGTTTGGTGCGGCTTATTCCGAATTGTTTTGCGTAATTTGCAGCGGTAATACCGCTCTCTTGCTGGCGGGCTGCATGCACAAGCATCTGCTGAGCCAAATCTTTTCTGTTTGCCATGTTTTTTTACTAGCAAAATTAGCGGCTTAGATCATGCAACGAAAGATGGGTTTGCTGGGGCGGATACACTTGTATGGCTTTTAGGTATTGCCCCGTTTTTTTAAGTGGGTTCTGGTCTCCACTTTTTTCACAAAATTCACAATGTTGTTTTAAAACCTGCTATGATACTAGATTAAATTTGTTTAACGAAGCCAATCATTGATTCAAGCTGTATCACAGCAGGTCATTTTTATTCTTTATCGTCCTAGAACAATAAAAGCGTGGATAATACCAGGTAAGTAA
>Ga0105047_10006012_pt1 | contig 20658 bp, 23 predicted proteins | sample MAT04_FD_78384 | JGI IMG/M metagenome (GOLD analysis project Ga0105047, IMG submission 78384) | Freshwater microbial communities from Lake Fryxell liftoff mats and glacier meltwater in Antarctica - MAT-04 (megahit assembly) | ecosystem: Environmental > Aquatic > Freshwater > Ice > Liftoff...
GCGGAGGGAGTTGGAAGGCAACCGCGCGCGGCTCCGGTCGCTGACACTCCCGGCTCGCCCGTCTGAAATTCTAGAATAGATTGAAAGCAGGAAACAAAGGGCCAAGGAGGGAGGGTGTGGAATGAAAAAACAGCGTACTTTCAACGATGAAGTCGTCTGCGACGAGATGGCCGCCATCCTGCGTGCCAAGACGCCGGCGGAACGGCTGAATATGATCGATGATATGCGGCAATTCGTGCGAACAAACGTACGCGCAGCAGTCGTGTGGCGCGATCCGACATGGGATTCGGCTCGCGTTGATGGCGAGGTGGCCCGGAGGATGTCGCTTGACTCTGACTAGTCTGATGTCTTTGGTTGCAACCACGTTCGACCGAGCCGGCATTCCCTACTTGATCGTCGGGTCCGCAGCTTCCGGAGCACTGGGCGAGCCACGATACACGAATGATCTCGATGTGGTCGCTGACCTTTCCTTCCCGCAGATCGCAAAACTTTCCGCTGCTTTCCCGTCGCCAGAATTTTATTGGTCGATTCAGGCGGCAGAGGAAGCGGTGCGTCATCGCTTCCAGTTCAATGTTTTGCATCCTTCGACGGGATTGAAGCTTGACGTCATCGTTGCGGGTCTTTCTGAATTCGACCGTTCGCAATTATCGCGTGGCATTCGTCTTTCGATCGCTCCCGATTGCGAAGCCGTCTTCGCCTCGCCGGAAGACGTCATCCTCAAGAAGCTCGAATATTTCCGCGAAGGTGGATCGGAAAAACATTTGCGCGACATCGTCGGCGTGTTGAAGGTGCAGGGCGAAAAGATTGACCATGCCTACCTCAAGGACTGGATCGGCAAGCTGAACCTTGCCGACGAATGGAAGCTGATTGAAGATCGCATGAACCAGAAGCCGAAGTGATGCTGAACATGGCGCGATTCGCCGGTGTCCTTTCGACAGTCTTCATGTATAATCTCGCTACGCGTCCCCGTAGTTCAATTGGATAGAATGTCGGCCTCCGAAGCCGAAGGTTACTGGTTCGAATCCAGTCGGGGATACTCTTCACATCGTTCTCTACTGATCTCCTTTCAAACTTCGGCGTTGCTGCCAAAAGTGTTTCGAACCTGGGATCACGTCAGACAAATCACGCTCCGGCCAAAAAAAAAATCCCCCTGACGGTCATACTTCCATTTCCCGCGCATCTTTCCTGCGGGAGCAAGATGACGACTCTTCCTTCCCACAGATCCATTCGACCTGTCATCCACCTTTCCATGGGACGGAGGCCAACGTGGCTCATTGCATTTGCCGGGTGTATATCGTGTTGGGGATATTCGCCCTATCTTCCCCTCGGGCGTCCGCCCAGTTGACCTTCAACATCACCAATCAGGGCGGGGCCACGGCACAGATGATGACCGGGTTTCAGCAAGCCGCGGCCATTTGGTCAAGCGTTCTCAACGATCCCGTGACGATCAACATTAAAGTCAATGCCGCCGCCTTGCAGACGGGGCAGATTGGCGCGACCAGCGCATTCTTCGACCCGTATGCTTACTCCAGCGTGCGAAACGCCCTGATCAACGACCGAACGAGCGCACGAGACATATCGAGCACGAATGCGTTGCAGTCCGGTTCAAGTTTCACGATGTTGATTAACCGAACGAAGAACAATCCGAATGGAGTGGTCAGTGCGACGCCGTACTTCGATACCGGAGCAGGAGGCCCGGGAGACCTTGGAGCGGAGAACAACAACACCATTCGACTGACAAGCGCCAATGCCTAGGCTCTCGGCTTGATCGCAGGCGATTTGGCCGGTTCGGATGGGACCATCCCTTCTCGACATTGAAATCGTATGATTTTGATCGCAGCAACGGGATCAATGCCGCCTAGGTCGATTTCGTCGGCGTGGCGGTCCACGAGATTGGCCACCTGCTCGGTTTCATCAGCGGAGTCGATAATCTCGACGGGAACGGCAATGCTCCCGGATTGAATGATAATCAACTCAAATTTGTCAGCGCGATCGATCTCTACCGATTCTCGAGCCGCAGCATCGGAACGGGAGGCGGTGTCGGCGTCATCGACTGGACCGCCGACAATACCGTCAAGTATCTCTCGGAAGATGGAGGGCTGACGCCGCTTGTCACATTCTCGAATGGCGACAACTTCGGGGATGGAGTCGGTGCATCTCACTGGGAGGACAATCTGGGGATCGGCATCATGGACCCGACGGTCGCATCCGGAGAATTCCTGTCGATCATGGCCAACGATCTCGCCGCATTTGACATGATCGGCTACAACCTGACTCCCACCCCCGAGCCGTCGAATTGCATCTTGCTGGGCGCCGCCGGTCTTGCAGGCTTTGCGCTGGTTCGCCGATACCGGTATGATCGTTTTCAGAAAATAATCGCCTGACCGGTCACACTTCAAATGTCCGCGCATCTTTCTGGTAGAAGGGGAAGAAAAACAACTCTTCCCACGAGCCGGAAAAATGTCTTCCGGTTGTCAAACATCATGTCTTTTTTTGAAGGGGAACAAAAATGGTTCGATCGATGCTGCTCGTGGCCGCCGTGATTATGATTCCGAGTCTGAGCCACGCCCAGGCGCCGAGTTCCGTGCAAGTGACAGGAGTCGTTGGGGGCTGTCAGTTGGCTGTGGCGGCCGCTAATAACGGGAAGACGTTCGTGGGAGCAGGGAAACTCACCGCTCCGAATTCCTCGTTCTACAACCTCAAAGTGACTTCCGGATCAGTTCAACAAGGCCGCTACGTGAGCCTACAAGGAGCCTTGCTTGCTCCGAACGGCGCCGTGGCCGCACCATTCACCCTGATCGGGGATGGCAAAACGGGGGCCATCGTGTTCAGCTACACAGTCAACGGTCGTGTCATCAAACAGACGGCGAATGGGGCGGTGGTCATCAAGTAGAAGTGGATATGAGATTCATCGTTTCGGCGACTCGCGCCGAAACGATGAATCGTCAAACTGTTGTTCTCACGCGCCCGCGGGGTCCTTGCCGTCGATCCACGGGCCTTCGAGTTTCTGGTATTCCGGCGGGGTCAGGAAGCTGCCCGCGTCGCCGCCCTGCCAGCCCTGGATTTGGCTCGGCTTGTCGCGCTTCTTGCTGCGGGCTTCGAGCTTCGCTGCCCATGAGCCGTCGGCTTCGGTCGGCGCCCGTTTCGATTTATCCCAGAAGAAGACCTTGCCCTGGCGGTAGCTCTGAGCGCCCATGTTGACGGTGCTAAACGCGGCCGCGCCGAGTTCCGGCGTGCTCAGCGTCTCGCGCTTCTTGTCGCGGACGCAGGAGAGGAAATTCTCCCAGAGGTAGTACGTGGCGTTCTTCGGCGCCTTGGGGTCGTACATCGGGCTGGCGTACGTGTGGATCGGCTTTTCGACTTCATCGGTCGGCTTCTTGGGCCGGCCGGCGGGGACCTGTTCGTAGACTTCGAAGCCCTTGATGAAGTCACCGCCACCCACGAACTTCAAGGTTGCGAGCCGGCCTCGGATCATCTCACCGAGTTGCGTGTCGTTGCACATCGTGGCCGAGATGATGACCTGGCAGCCTTCTTCATAGTCCGCGACCACGGTTGCCACGTCCGGCACATCGCGGCCGTCGTATTCGAGGAACAAACCGCCGGCGCCGGTGACGCGACCCGGGAAGCGAACGCCCATCGCCGCAATTAGGTGCGTCGTCTGATGCACGAAGAGGTCGGTGAACATGCCGCCGCCGAATGGCCAGTAGCAGCGCCACTGAGCCCAGACGGCCCGGTCGAACGGCATCTCTTTCTGTGTCGGCCCGAGAGGTTTGCCATCGACCCCCTTGAATCCGTGGCCGAGCCAGAGATCCCAGTCGATCGTCTTCGGCGTCATCTCTTTCGTCAGCGGGTAGTAACGCCACTGTCCGACGAGCGAGTTGCGGAAGTAGCTCGTCTGCCCCTGGAGGACATGGCCAATCTTGCCGTTGCGGATGTATTCGTTCGCGGCGGCCCAAGTCGGGTCGGCCATCGATTGCACGCCGACCGTAACGACACGGTTTCGCTTTACCGCGGTATCGATGACGGCGATCGCTTCTTCGATCGTACGCGTCATCGGCTTTTCCATGTAGACGTCTTTGCCGGCGTCCATGGCGTCGATCGCCATGCGGGCATGCCAGTGGTCCGGCGTGGCGACGACGATGATGTCGACGTCTTTCTGATCGAGGATGACGCGGTAATCCTTGTTGACGTGATTCTTGTCTGCCTTATCGAGACCGCATTTCTCGGCAGAGGGATATAGGCCGCGACCCTTGATCACGCCATCTTTGATCTGGCCGTCCCAGACGTCGCAGACGGCAACCGGAGCGACCGGCTTGCCTTCCTTCTGCATCTGTAGGATGACGTCGATGTGCTGCTGGCAGCGGCCGCCGACGCCGAGAAAGCCGACGCGTTGCTTCTCATTGGCGTGGAGCACACGGCCGTAACTGGCGGCCGGCAAGCTCATGGCCGCCCCGGCCACTGCCGAGGTCGCCAGGAATGACCGGCGATCGGGGGAGGATTTCACGGATTCAGACATACATATCTCCTTCAGATGGAAAAGTTCGATTGATCGTTCTCGACGTCGTCCTATTTTTTCTTCTGTTCAAGCAGCCACGTGTAAAGCTCGTCGGTCCCGTAGGCCATATCCCAACTGTTGTGAGGAACGCCCGGATATTCAGTATACTTCGGCGAGGCTCCCGCTTCCTTCAAGGCCTTGATCATGTTGCGCGAGAGATCGACTTTCACTGCCTTATCCGCATCGCCGTGAAAGCACCAGCATGGGATGTGCTTGAACTTTTCGACGCTGCTCGGCTCGCCGCCGCCGCAGATGGGCACAATCGCGGCCCATTTGTCCGGAAACTGGGCAGCGTGGCTCCAGGTTCCGAAACCGCCCATGGACAGTCCCGTGAGATAAAGACGTTTCGAATCGGTTTTGTATTCCTTCTGAACTTCATCGAGAATCGCCATCGCCATTTTGCCATCGGGCGTCCCGGCGGTCCAGGGTCGCTTCTCGGCCTGCGGGATGATCGTGATGAAGGGGAAGGTCTTTTCACGCGCCTTGATCGCCGGCCCAATGCCGACATCAACTGGTTGCTTGGCGCCGCCCTTCGTTTCCCCCGACCCGTGCAGGAAGAGGATGACGGGGTACTCTTTATCGCTTTTGAAGTCGTGGGGAACGAAGACGACATACTTGTGCTCGATCCCATCGGCATCCTTATGGATCTTGTCGATGAAACCGGTCTTCGAGTCCGCGGAGTGGAGCAGGGCGGTAGTCATGAAAATAACGTTCAGGGTCAGAAGGTTGCGCAACATGCCATTACCTGGTGAGAAGAACTAGGAATAATGAGGATCAGGGTAACACACGCGAGAGATCGCGGCCAGCGGAAATCGCTCCACTCAATCATCCCCAAGCGGTCAGAATTATGACAATCTGGCCATGGTTGTACTGATGCCGTACACTGTCCGCACTCCTCTCCATCGCACGAACATTCATTCCTGCGCTAAGACTTGGGCATTACGGACGACGTCATCGACCTTCTGAACAAGAACAATCCGCCTGATTCGAAGTGATACGCTCGATTGTCATTTCGCCCCAGTTCGTTTACTCTCCTCAATGCCCGTACTCATTCGTCACCTCAAGGAGTGAGTGCGATGAAGCAGAAATGGATCTTTACGCTCGCCGCCATCACGTTGCTGATCTCCAGCGCCATGCTTGGTACTCTGGCCGTGCCGCGATCAATCGAGGCAGCGAAAGAACCTGGGCCGCACATTGCCATCGTCAACATCGCCAAGGTGCTGCGCGAATTCGAGAAAGCCCATGACGATGGACAGAAGATCGCGGCCAAGCGAAAGCCCGCGCACCTTGCAGCAGGGACGGAACTTCTGGCGGTCGAAATGATCGATAGAACGATCGTGGATGTGTACCAACGCATTCAATCAACAATCGACGAAATCGCCCGTGAACGCGGCCTGGATCTAGTGCTAGTCTACCCAGATGCCTCGAACATGGGTGACGACGGAAAACCTGCCATCGCCCAACTCAAACTGCAAACCCCCGCGCTCATGCCGTTCTGTGTGCGGAAGGAACTCGACCAGACCGACGACGTCATCGAGCGGTTGAACAAGAATCATCCGCCGGAAAAGAAATGACCCGGGTAAAGCGGAGCGCTCAAGGCGAGACAGACTCCTGATCGTTGCGTCAGATGCCCGAACTGTGAGACATGCACCCCCAACCGGATAGTCGACCGTTGCCGCAGATCGATGCGGAGCCGATCGAGGGGTCGTTGGTAGGGGGGATTTCCACTGGGTAAGGGAGAGGGCCATTCCTCTCCCTCCCCGTTGTCGCGATGGGGTCAATTCCCCATATTGGCCGGCGAGCCCTTTTCAGGCACCGGGCGACGCCGTAGCCGTTGCCCCGAGGGTGGGGCGATCGGAGGTTCCTTCACCGGGGGTGCTCGGACATCCGCCAGGCCGAGCACCCCTCGACGCGCAAGGTGTTTCAGACGCAGCCGCCAATTGTCGGAAGTGCGTTTTCGTTTGAACTTCATGCAGCGGATTCGCATGCGAATCCAGCGGTCTAAAGTACGAAAGAGATTCCGGCAACGAGAGAAGGCCGTGCCAAAGTAATTGGCCGTGCCTCGGACGACCTGGTTGATCTTCGTGACGGTGTTGGCGTCCAGGTTTTGTTTACGGGGGGTGAGTTCTCGGATCTTGTCTTTGAATTTCTCCACGGATTTCGGCCGCATCGTCATGGTCCAGGTAGCGATGTCGAAACCGAGAAAGGCGAAGCCTTTTCGGAAAGTCGTCACCGTGGTTTTCTCGGGACTCAGGGAGAGTCCGAGCCTGGTGAGATGTTGTTGCACGAGATCGAGCGCCTCGCGGGCCTTGGCATCGGATTGGGTGAGCACCAGGAAGTCGTCGGCGTAGCGCACGAAGCGAAAGCCGGCGTGGTGGAGCGTCCAATCGAGGCTGTTGAGAGTGATGTTGGCAAGAAGAGGGGAAATGACACCCCCTTGCGGCGTCCCCAAGAGGGTCGGCGAGAAGATGCCGTCCTCGATCACTCCGGCCCTGAGAAATTGATCGATAAGATAGAGGATGTTGCCATCAGCGATTTGCTCGCTGACGCCGTTCATGATGACGTGGTGGGGGATGTTGTTGAAGAACCCTTTGATGTCGGCGTCCAGCACGTGCTGGAAGCCTAGTCGCTTGAGTTGCAACACCCTTTGCACGGCCATGTGACAGCCCCGACGCGGCCTGAAGCCGTAGGAATCGTCGTGGAAGATGCCCTCGAAGAGAGGGTTCAGGAGATGGCGGACCATTTCCTGGGCAACGCGGTCGGCGACGGCGGGAATCCCGAGTGGGCGGGTTTCCCCCGAATGTCCTTTGGGGATGTGGACGCGGCGCAAGGGGAGGGATTGATAAGTCCCGTCCTTCAAGCGACGTTCGAGAGCGGCCAGGTTCTGAAGAAGTTGACCTTCGTACAGAGCGATGGACACGCGATCGATGCCGGCGACGCCCCGATTGCGACGGACGCAACGGAAGGCATCCTTCAAGGAATGCAGGTTGATACGACCTGTCAGGGAGTGTGCTTTGGACCTGATCGGAGCCGCTCCTTTCCAGTAGAAGCCCAAGGAACCAAGGATCGGGAGCGTCGCCCGTCGAAGCCGCCGTGGGGAATGTTTCTTAGCGACCTTCTTGAGTCCGGGGAGGCCGGACGGTCCCAACGCGGGACCGATTGGGAAGGGCTAACTGTTCCCATGATGACTCGGGAGCGAAGCTTCCAACTACGGAGTCCCCTTTCGGGCCAGAGCCTTACTTTGGGGACGCTGCCATCCCCGAACGAGCGACATAGGGCTGTCGCTCGTGCCGCCGCGTGCCCCGAGCCGGTTCGTCAGGGACTTATAGGCAAGGGGTTATCCAGGGTTGAGCCTGGAACGGCGTGGGACTTTCACCGGTCAGTGTGGAGAGCCGTTGTATCGAGGCGAGACCACGAGGCACCCTGTCGGCCGTCCGAGCTAACCGTAACATGCTCGGGACGAACCAAGCGGCAATGGCTTGGCCGATGCTTCAGCAGGCTCGGGAGCCTGGCACTCCGACCGGGCCGAAAGTGGCCCCTCCCTGATCGACCTTGCCTGGCCCCTCCGTCGCCGGTCATTGCTGGCCGACGCTGGCTGCATAGGTCCTTGCGGACTTCGAGCAAGGTTTTCTGAACGGGTACGGACCCGCCCAGGTAGGATTACGCCCTCCTTTCAGAAGACTGCACCGTTTGAGACTGAGCTACCACACCTGCGGTTCACGACGAGCCCGACGCGTTAGCGATTCAGTTCGCGCGCAGTTCCGGAAACACATCCGCCGGCAAGCCGGCGGCAACCATCGCGTCGGTAAGTTTCTTCACCGCCGCGAAACGGTAGTTCGCCACCTGCTGTTCGGTGATCTGCAGGAACTTCGCGGCGTCCTTGTTCGCCCAGCCCTTCACGAAGAGCAGTTCCAGCAACTTGATGCGGAGATATTCGTTCTTTGCACGCATTTGGTCGATCAGTTGCTTCAAGGCGCGGGCCAGGGCGTGGCTTTCGATCTCGCGTTTCTCCCGGCTGCGGGCCAGGCTCGATGCCACCCGTTGCCGTTCGTCCGCTTCTTCGGCCATGCGCTCCTCGGCCGCCTCGCCGGTCGTCACCGGTCGACGGCCCACTCGCCGCAAATGATCAGTCACTTTATAGGCCGCGATTGTGAACAGATACGTCTGAAGCTCCCGCTTCTCGTCGTAGTTCGGCAAGCTGTTGAGAAAGCCGATGAATGTTTCCTGAACAATGTCCTCGCTGGCGGAGCGGTCACGCAAACGGCGGATCGCGAAGGCCAGCAATCGGCCCTCGTAACGCTCGATCAATTGCTCCCAGGCCCGCTCGTCCCCTTTGCGGACTTCACGAATCAGGAGCAAATCGGATTCACTCGACATGATGATTAGTTTCGAAAGTGCGAGGGTGAGATGCAAGGTGAAAGTCGCCGCCGCTCGCGGCGTCGCGTCACTAATTCACTTCACGCGACGCCGCAAGCGGCTGTGCTTCCGGATCGCCATACCGTCGCGCTGTCCACTGGTGGGCGAAAAAAATGGCGGCCGCGATGCTGAGCAAGGTCATGAGCGAGGAGAGGGCCCAAAATCCCTCGACGACGCGCTGCGTGCCGCGTAAGGCACGAACTTGTTTCGGTTGGAGTTCAATCTCCATCGTCACCTTGTACATGCGATCCTTCTGATTCAGGATCTGCTCTTCCTGAACCGAAAACTCTTGTGGGTTCATTTCCCGGCGGATCATGTCGAGGCTGGGTCCGCGGTGGACCGAAAGATCCTGGTGGGCCAACCAATCGCGCATCTTCTCCTGGCCGGCCTGCAAGGCGCTCTCGCGGGCTGAGGCCATGTTCGGGCGGAACTCGCCTCGGAACAGAAAGCGGACGTTGCCGTTCGCTTGAACGACCGGTTCGTCTGCCGCGACGGGCGCCGCGATTGCCAGAATCAGGATCAGGGTTCGATTCATGCGGCCACGCTTTCCGATAGCCGGCGTCGAAAGCGCGGCACGCGCGACGGGGCAGGGGTCCACGGGCTCACGAGTTGCACGATGGCGGCCGCTCCCGCGAGGGCGAGCACCAAGTAGCCGGGAGGATCGGGCAGCTTAGCGACATTGGCGTCGCGCCAGAAGTGAAGAAGGATCAACGCCCATAATCCGGTGGCGAAGAGCGGGTAGAGCGTGAAACGCTCGCTGCGACGGCGTTCCACTGAAAGCCACCAGCGCGGCACCATCAGGGCAAGGGTGAAGAAGACGAGGTAGCCGGTGAGCATTTGCACCGCCGCCTGTTCGCCTTTGAGGATGCCGCCCCAGAATGAATCGAGCCCCGCCGGCAACGCTTCATCGCGCATCCACACTTCCGGGACCATCCAGCCGTCGAACCAGAACGCCAGCAAGCCGACGCCTGCCCCGAACGCAGCCAGCGTCAACCGTCGCGGCCGGCTGGCTTCACGTCCTTCCCATGGCTTGGACGCCAGCATCGCGGACCACGCGATGGCGGTCATGGTCAGGAACAACGCGCCGAGCACATGCCAGTTGACGCTGCCGGTGAAGATCGCCCAGATGGCGGTAATCGGCACGGCCACCAGCGGCGCGAGAAAGAGCGAGACACTCAGTTCCCGGAACCTACCGCCGGTGGGTATTTCGACTCGCGGTGTCTTCCCGGCGATGGGCGGCCGGGCTACGGATGTGACAATGGTGGGTTCTTGAACGGGAGCCGACTTTGTCCGGATCGGCGTCACGGATGCGGGCTGGCCGAATTTTTCCACCGCCTGAATCATCTCGTCCATGTTGGCGAAGCGTTTCTCCGCCTTCTTGTTCAAGGCACGTTCGAGAATCGGCACGTACGCGGTCGGCACCTTGCTCAAGTTCGGCAAATCGGTCTGATGCTTGATGGCGATCTCGCCCCAGCTTTCGCCCTTGAACGGCACATCGCCCGTGAGCATTTCGAAGAGCATGACGCCGCAGGCATAGATGTCGATCTGCTTCGAATAATGGCCGCTTGCAACCTCGGGAGCCATGTAGTGAATGGTGCCGACGTTGCTTGATTGCATGTGCTGACTGTGGCCGACCGACTTGCTCAGCCCGTAGTCGCCCAGCTTGACGGCGCCGTCCTCGACGAACAGGTTCGCCGGCTTGATGTCGCGGTGAACGACGGCGTGATCGTGCAAGTAGGCGACGGCACGGGCCGCCTGGAGGAACCACTCGCGGGCCTGACTCTCCGCGAGTCCCTTGGGATGACGCAAAAGCTGCGTGCTGAGCGGCTCCCCCTGGATGTATTCCATCACCAGCCAGTGATCGCCGGTCGTGCCCGTACGCAAATCGTAGAGATGCACCAGGTTCGGGTGTTTCAGGTTGAGGCAATTGGCGATGCCGCGAAGTTCGGTGTCATTGTGGCCGCGAATGAGCTTGAGCGCGACTTCCTTGCCGCCGTCGCTGACGGCAAAGTAAACTTCGCCGAAGCCGCCGCGTCCCAGGCCGCGCTTGATGCTGAAGCCTGCGAGCGGCCGTTGACCCCAACGATAAGTGAATGTCATCGGTCAGGCCTCGTTATTTCCCCACGGGCTCGATCGCGAACGTGAACGACTCCGAACTTACGCACCCCGCCGCCGGCAAAGTCGCACGATCCCGGCAACGTTCGCCGTCGACGCGGAACTCGCCCGGCCAGCGGATGCCCAGTCGATCCTTCTGGCGAAACAAGTACAACGGCTGTTCCAGGTCGGGTAACGGCACGTGTACTTTTTCACCACGGCCGAGCACCAGTAGATCGGCCATCAGCAAAACGCCATCCACCGCCATTGGCAATCGCCGGCCGCCTTCGGGCGTCAACCGGGCGGAGAGACATCCCGGCACCGGCAGTTCAAATTTCATCGGGCACGAGCCGATCATCAGCCGATCGCCATGCCGCAAGACGCTCCGCGTCGCTGGTCGTCCTTGGATCGTCACATCCCGGTTCGTTTCAAGCAAGTACGATTCTTCATCTCGGGTCAGCGAAGCATGAATCCGCGAGACATCAGCAAACAACGGCACATCAATCGGCCCCCCCTCGGGCGTCGCCTGGCCAATGCTGATCCGCGAATTCAGACAGACGAGCCACGCCCCAACGCCATCGATCCACCAGTAGAATCGCTTCTTAGGGAGGGATTCGGGATTGCTGGCTTCGGGGGGCATTGCTTACTCGTGTCAAATGGCGAGCGTCGAGCCGTAAAGCCGACGTGTTTGGGGTTAAAAAACACGTCGGCCTTACGGCTCGACGCTCGCCTGGAATCACTTATCCTTCGAAATCACTTTCACTTCCTCGCTCGTGCTCTCCGCTCGGACAACATTGCCCGAAAGACCCGCGAGGATTTCCTCGACGCTCTTGTCGGCGGCCGGGCTCTTCGGCGCGGACGTTTCGGTGAGACGCAGCTTTTCACGCTGGATCATGATCCTCTTGCGGAGGTCGGTCAACGACGTCTTGATGTCGCCCATGCGGCTGCCGTCGTTCTGGTGCTTGCTGCGGATCTGCTCGACCTTCGCCAGCTTGATCTCCGCTTCCATCTCGGCGACGGCGCTCGTTAGTTCGTCCTTCTGCTTCAGCATCTCGGCCAGTTGCTGCTCGACCAGTTCACGCGTCTGTTCCTGGGTAATCAGGGCTTGCTCACGCACTTTCAGGCGCTCTTTCAGGTCATTGTGGCGTTTCACCTCGTTCAGGAGAAGGTCCTTGGCGTCATTGTAGCTGACCGGGCGGTAACCCCATTGGATGCGGTCGCCTTCGTTAGCGGCCTTGATGACGTCGCCGTGCTTGCGAACGTTCGTTTCGCTGGTCTTCACTTCCTGGCGCATGTCGTCCATTTCGCGGCGGAGCAGGCGAACGTTGACGTTGGCCTCGGCCAGATCGCCCTTCACCTTATCGATGTCGCCGTCAAGCTGGCCCACTTCGTGCTTGATGCGAGCCAGTTCGGTTTCAGGAGTAACCTTCTTATCGATCTTGGCCGACATGCGGCTGGCCCAGGCGCGGAAGTGACTGCCGGCCTTCGTTTCGTTGATGACGTACGACCCGCCCATGATGACGAGAACGACGAATAAGAGCTTCTTGAACATGAGTCGAACCTCCCCAAGGTGAATTACCGTTCAGCCCCCACCGGACCGCCGGATCATGGAAGGTTCTTCGCACCGTCTGAGCGGATATTGGGAAAAAAAAGTTAAAAGAACTAAACCCCGGGGTTCGCAAAGCCTCACCTCAGGGCTTGGGCTGATGAAATCACTTCAAGCCTAGCAACCGATCGAGCGAGTCTGCCGTCTGGTAAATCAGGGCTTCTGGATGATGCGGATAGGGGTGGAAGTACTCGAACGTCAAGTAGCCCTTGTAGCCGGTCTGTTCGAAGGCGTCCATGACCGCGGGCCAGTTGGTCGTGCCGTCGAGCAGCGGCCGGAACGATTCCAGGGACGTGTCGGTCCCCTTCTTCGTGAACTCCTTGAGATGGACATTCTGGACTCGCTTGCCGAGTTGGGCGATCCAGTGTTCCGGGAACTGGAACATCATGATGTTGCCTGTGTCGAAGTGGACTTTGACGCGCTCGCTCTTGAAGTGGTCGACGAAATCGATCATCTCCATCGGCGTCATCAGGTAGCCGTTGAAGAAGATATTTTCGATGTTCAACGACACTTTCAATTTTTCAGCCAGCGGCACCAGCTTGCCGATGGCCTCGCGGGCTCGCTTGTCGCAGACGTCGTTGGGCACCGGCTCATAATCGTTGCGCCAGGGGATATGCACTGCGCCCGGGACAACGAGCAGATTCTCGACGCCCAGGTCGGCCGCCGCCTGTGTCATCTTCTGCGCGAGTTCCAGCCCCCGGCCGCGCTTGGCGGCGTCGTTGTTCGTGAGAGCGTAAGGCCAGAACAGGAATGAACAGAGGCCGCTGATCTCAATGCCGATGGTGTCAGCCATCTTGCGGATCGCGGTGTATTCCTTCGCCCCCGATTTGGGCGAGAGGTCGTTGTCGAGGTCATAATTCAGTTCAATCCCGTCGAACCCGGCCGCCTTCGCCAGCTTCAGGCACTGTTCCAGATTCATCTTCTCCGGGTAGGGGAAGGCCCACTGGTTGATCGACTTCTTCATCGCGTATCGCTTGCGGTCTTTCTTCGGCTCCTGGGCGGAAGCGAGCGACGCCCCGGCCAGCAACCCTGCGGAGGCCGCCAGCAGTTGACGGCGATCGACCGGCATGTACGGACCGGACATGATGAATCTCCCGGATAAGTATAATGGGAAGCAATCTCGAACCAGCTTGGACGGCTGAACGCCTGAAAAGCTCATTCTGTCAGACCTGGCCAACTTGGCCAGAGAATTGGGAAGTCTCATCATGACGGCATTCGCACAACAGATCGACAAATATCTGGCCGGCCCCGCACTGATGCGGCAGGCGGTGGCCGGGATGAGCCGGGAACAACTGCTCGCACGACCCGTGGCGGGGAAGTGGAGCACACTGGAGGTTGTCGCCCATTTGAGCGACTTTGAGCCGGTTTACACCGACCGGATGAAGCGAATCATCTCGCACGATCGGCCGCTGTTGCTGTCGGCCGACGAACAGTTGTTCGCCACGACCCTGAACTATTCAGGGCGCGACATTGATGAGGAATTGACGATCGTCGAATCGACCCGCAAGGGAATGGGGCGGATTCTCAAGTCGCTGCCGGCCGATGCGGCTGCCCGCGTGGGCGTCCACAGCTACCGTGGCCTGGTCACGCTCGAAGACATGCTCAATTCCGCAGTGGGCCATGTTTCGCATCACCTGACGTTCATTCACGAGAAACGCAAAGCGCTCGGCATCGGCTGATCCCGATTCGTTGCATTGTCGCATTGCATTGCATTCGTTTCATTGCAGCCCCCTCCCCGTGAGACGGTGCAACGAAAGGAGAGTGGGTGGCGAGAGGTCATTTCTGCCCTTGCGTCCCTTCCGCGTTTCGACGTATGATCCTCCATCTTACATCGCCAGCGCTGGAACCAGGGAGGGTTCCGCTTGATCGACAAATCGAGCCGAATGATCCGTGATGCGCTCTGCCGGGCGGCTGCCGAGCCCGAAGGCTGCGCTCTAGTCGCGGGCAAAATCGAACCTGGCTTGTTCCCCTCCACCGCACTGGGCAAGGCGAGTGCCGACCGCTGCAAGGCCGATGGGTATCTTCACGTGATCCGTACTGAGAGCAAAGGCAAGGCCGCCCGGGAGATATGCACTCTGACCGAGAAGGGCCGTCATTTTCTCGTGCAGGAATCCGCCCCGCGCGAGGTGATCGAGGATCTCGTTCGCGTGCTCGAAAGCCGGCAGGTGGAAATCACGCAGATGACGACAGTTTTGGACCGGATGCAAGACGGACTGACCGGGTTGCGCACAATTGTCGAACAGATGTTGCCGCGGCTGATGGAGCCGCCCGTGGGCCGGAATGGAACTCTTCAGCATGGAACGCACATGAACGGAACCGTCACGTTGTACGCCCCGTACTCGACCAAGGCCAATCAAGATACGTTATTCGCCGAGGTGAAGGCGAAGCTTGCCGAGTGGCACGCCGCCGGCGCGACCGAAGATTGCTCGCTGCCGGAACTGTATCGCCGGCTCGAAATCAGCCCGCAGCCGAGCATCGGCCAGTTTCACGACGTGCTCCGGCAATTGCATGAAGATCAACTGATTTACCTGCATCCCTGGACGGGGCCGCTTTACGCGTTGCCGGCCCCGGCATATGCGCTCATGGTAGGCCATGAGATTGGGTATTACGCATCCATCCGCTAGTTCAACGAGAGTCTGTCCGTTTGGGAGGGAACCCCATGTCCGCGACGATGATGATGACCGAGCGACCCGCGAGCGAACGGGTCCACGAAACGCTGAAGCGAGCGGGGAACCCGTTCCGCAATTACTTCGCCCGCAACCCGGATGACGATGTCTGTGCTCGTTTTCACGTCCCGGAACTGTACGCGGCCGAGCGTGAGTTGCTGCTCAACGTCGTCGATCTCTATCGCTACGACCCGATGACGCACTCCGAGATCGTGCCGATCCTGGGCAACAAAGGCGCGGGCAAAACGCACCTGCTGCACTCGATCAAGCATGGCGGCGACGGCGCCTGGCAGATGCTCGTTACCCCCGGCGTCTACCAGAAGGACAGCGAGTTCCTCGAATATTTGCTGTTCCAGATCATTGACACGCTCTTGGGCGGCGGCAAACAACGCGGCGTCCGCCCGCTTGAATGGATCGGCGAGCATGTCGTCCGCCGACTGCTCGTGTCGGCCCTGCGCGAAATGTCTCCCGAACAACGGCTCGATCTCTTCCCGCCGCCGGGCCTGGCGCGCTGGGCGCGGCGGTTGGGCCTCGGCCACACCCAGGCGCAGGAACGTTGCCAGTGGGTGATCGATCAGATCAGCGGCGCATCTCAATTCGGCCGACCCGCCATGCCGGTCTCGCAAGCACTGATCGAAGCAGGGCTCACTAGCGACGTCGCGCTCGACATGCTCTGCAAGTACGTCGAGAAGACCGAACCGCACAATACCGCCGGCCTGATGCGCCGAGCGATTTATCAGGGCTTCGCTCGCTCTTACCTGTTGAAAGATGAATCAGCCATCGCCGCGTTCCTGACCTACGAGTTCGCGGAACTCGACTTTCAGGTTCGCCCGACCCGTCAGGACCTGGTGCTCGCGCTCTTCAAAGTGCTGATGGAAGTCTTCCGCACGCTGAAAACTCCCGTCGTTATCGCTTTCGATCAGCTTGAAGACTTGCTGCTGGCACGCCGTAGCGACGACGCCCACAAGATTGCCGAGGCCTTCTTCGCCGGCATCGTGCAGGTCATGCACCAGATCGATGGCTTGTGCTTCCTGATCTTTGCCGAGCGTGGTCTGTGGAATCGGTTCGTCCCCTCGCTCGATGGCTACATTCAGGACCGGCTCAACAACCCCGTCCACGTGCCGCGTCATGGCACGATCAAAGCGTTGCGGTTGGAAGCGCCGCCGGCCGATCTCGTCCGCCGCGTGGTCGAAGCCCGGCTTGCGTCGTGCCTCGGCACTCTTGCGAACAGCGAAGAGATGACCGACATTCACCCGTTCACGGACGAGCAGATCCAGCGGATCGCGGGCACCGAGCCGACGCTGCGTGACATGCTCCAGCAGTTCCGCCATCTCTTCGACCACATCATCTATGGCGAGAGCGACTCGCGCAGCCTCGCGCCGCGTGAATCCGTTCGTGCCGCGCTGGAACCGGTCAATCGGATCGAGACGCCGGTTCCGTTTAAAGTAAAGTCAGTCGAAATCGTACAGAGCCCGGAAGAGACGCCGCCCCAGGCGACCGAGGCGATGCCCGTCACACTCACTTCGACGAGCATTCTGGAAATGTGGACGCAGGAAGAACGCTCGGCCCGCCGCAAACTGGAGCCCGAAGGGGCGCTGACCGGGGCGACACGTGAACTCCAAGCGGGTCTCGGCGCATTCTTGATGTCGTGTCAGGAACACGGCGTGAAGGTCGGCCCGTGGCGTTTGCAGCATGTCGTTCCCGAGTATCCGTTCTCGGAACACCCGACCTACGGCGTCATCAGCATCGCCCACTGGGCCTGCAAGGATGGCCCGCCCTGGAAGGTCGGCGTCGGCCTGTTCCTGGCCAAGGGGGCCGGCAAGCCGCGTGATCTTGAAATCAAGCTGGCGATCATGGATCAAGAGCCGGCCATCATTGATCACCTCATTCTCTTGCGTCCCGAAGACGACCTCTCGCTTTCCGGAAAGAGCAAAACGCTTTGGCAGGAAGCCGAGAAACGCGGCCGTCATGCCCGGCTTGAACCGGTCGATCTCGAAGCGTTCGCCACCGTTTATAGTTTCCCACGTTGGCTCACGGCCCTGACCGAGGCGCTCCCGTCCGGCCAGCCGTTGCCCAATCTCGCGGATCTCGTTCAGGAGCATTGCGAGAAGTTGCTCGAGCAGGTCTGCATGCCCATTCAGGGTTGATTTTTCAGAATTGAATCGGAAGTCGATCAGAAGAACCTGCCCGCTTTGCGGGCAGGTTCTACAATGTCACTACCCATTTATCGATTTCTCACGCCGGAGATTCGCTCCCGTGCCGAAGGATCCGCTGGAGCCACAACGTTGTGCGGAATTGCTCGGCGCCCTCGCGGCCCCCGAGCGATTGAAGATCGTCCGTTATCTGGCTGAAGGTTCGCACAACGTCGGTGAGATTGCCGCGATGTTGGAGATCCCACTCGTCAATCTGTCTCATCATCTCATGGTTCTCAAAATGGCCGGGTTGATTCGCTCCACCAAAAAGGGGCGGTTCGTCTGGTATGATTTGAAACAGGGACTGCTGGAAGAAGCGATCGAGGCCGGTATCCCGCGAGAGGCGTTGAATCTCGGCTGTTGTAAGCTGGAATTGCCCAAGGCCGCGTGCTGAATCCTTGACCAACACTCCCTCGCTTTGCGTCCGGCTCGGATTGGTCTCGGCAACAAGTGTTGCCGACCGCTGGCCGCCTTTCTACAATTCCCTTTCGCGAAAAAACTCCGCCTTTCCAGGGGATTGACCGTGGCCGTTCGAATCCGGATGAAGTTGATGGGCCGCAAGCACCGCCCGTATTACCGCATCGTCGCCATTGATCATCATCAGCCGCGCGACGGCCGAGTGATCGAGGAGCTCGGCACTTACGATCCGATGGTGACGGACAAGACCAAGCGGGTCACGCTCAAGGCCGACCGCATTAAGTACTGGCAGAGCGTCGGCGCCTTGTCGTCGGACAAGGTCGGCGTCCTGCTGAAGAAGTTCTTGCCGAAAGAAGCTCCTACGCCGTCGGCTCCGCCCGTCTAAGCCGGGTTGGAAGGGGGCATGCGTGCGTTTCGACGTATTGACCCTGTTCCCCGAGCTTTTCTCGGGTTACTTGACGCAGAGCATTCTGAAGCTTGCCCTCGATCGCGGCCGGGTTTCGATCGACCTCTGGAACATCCGTGATTGGGCGACCGGCAAACACCATAGCGTTGACGATCGACCTTATGGCGGTGGACCGGGGATGGTGTTGATGTGCGAACCGGTCTTCGCTGCTGTCGAAGCGGTGCAGGCCAAGACGGGACAGCCTGGTTTGCCGATCCTGCTGACGCCCGCGGGAGAACGGCTGAATCAATCGCTCGTTCAAGAACTGGCGACGCATCCCCGGCTGCTCTTGCTTTGCGGCCGCTATGAGGGGTTCGACGAGCGGATCAGCGAAGGCTTGAAGCCGCGAAAGATCTCGATTGGCGATTTTGTCTGCAACGGCGGCGAAGTCCCGGCGATGGTCTTGATCGATACGGTGATTCGTCTCGTGCCGGGCGTTCTGGGAGATGAACAGAGCGCAGTCGACGAATCGCACAGTGAGGCCGGCCGGATAGAGTATCCACAGTACACCCGCCCGAGGGAATTTCGAGGCATGAGCGTGCCCGAGATCCTTCTGAGCGGCAATCACCCGGCCATCGCGGAGTGGCGACGCCGGCAGTCGGAACAACGAAGTCAGCCAGAATACACGGGAGCCCCCAAGGCCGACGAGCCGGGGCGCGAGGGAGAATGAGCCATGCAGAACAAGTACCTTCAAATTGTTGAGAATTCCTACAAGAAGGCCGAAATCCCCGACATCCAGGTCGGCGACACGGTCGACGTCTCGCAGCGCATTCTGGAAGGCCAGAAGGAACGCACGCAGGTATTCAACGGTGTGGTGATCGCCCGCAAGGGATCGGGCCTGAGCTCGACCATCACGGTTCGCCGCATCGTGCAGGGCGAAGGCGTCGAGCGCGTCTTCCTCCTGAATTCGCCCAAGATCGCCAAGATCGAGATCAAGCGGACGGGTCGCGTTCGCCGTTCGAAACTCTACTACCTCCGCAAACGTGTCGGCAAGGCGACCCGCCTCAAAGAGCGCGAGAAGCCAATCTCGAAGAAATTGGCGCCGAAGGCAGCCGCCAAACCCGAGGTTTCCGCCACAACGGCGTGATGCTGGCGAGCCGAGCGGCGTGAGCCCGCCGGGTATCGCCACGGAGGGGGACAATGCCCCAACCCGATCTAACTTCGGGCAGATTCTCCCGCTGGCCATGGTGGCGGCGCTGGTTCGGGCAACGCTCCGAACGAGCAGCCGCCTCTCTTCTTCGTAAACTTGGCTATCGCATTCTGGGGCGGAATCTGTCGGATCGCCGGGGCGAGATCGACATCATTGCCATTGATGGTTCAACGGTCGTCATCGTCGAAGTCCGCTCGACGGCCGGGACCGACCTGCAACGCATCGCCGCCTCCGTTGACGCCCAGAAACAACGCCGTCTGACACAAGCCGCCCTTCGCTTCTTTCACCGTCGCCGGCTGCACAATATTCCCATTCGTTTTGATGTGTTGGTCGTCAGTTGGCCGCCCACTCAACGAAGACCCACGATTCAACATTTCCCCAATGCCTTTGAAGCGGTGGGACGATTTCAAATGCATTCATAACTTCTCGTAGCCGCGTTCGCCAGAACGCGGGCTGACTGGGAGTAGGCGTTAAAATTATTTGTCCGCACACCCGCGTTCTGGCGAACGCGGCTACGGAGAATTACCATGTCGATTGCCGATCTCCGCAAAGAATACACGCAGGGCGGACTGAGTGAATCCTTAGCCGAGAGCGATCCGTTTCGCCAATTCCGCGTCTGGTTCGAACAAGCAATGACCGCGGGTATTCACGAGCCCAACGCGATGACGCTGGCGACCGCTTCGGCTGCCGGGGTTCCGTCGGCGCGGATCGTTCTCCTCAAGGGGTTCGACGAGCGCGGCTTCACGTTCTTCTCGAACTACGAAAGCCGAAAGGGGAAGGAACTGGCGGAGAATCCCTTCGCGTCTCTGGTGAACTTCTGGGCGGAACTCGAACGCCAGGTTCGCGTTGAAGGGCGCGTCGTCCGCGTTACGGAAGCCGAATCGGACGAGTACCATGCCAGTCGGCCGCGCGGCAGCCAGTTCGGGGCATGGACATCTTGGCAGAGCGAGGTGATCGCCGGCCGGGAGATTCTCGAAAAGCGCCTGGAAGAATTCCATGCGAAGTTCGGGGAAGGTCCGATTCCACGCCCGCCGCATTGGGGCGGATACCGACTCGTGCCGGAACGGATCGAATTCTGGCAAGGCCGACCCAGCCGTTTGCACGATCGGCTTTGCTA
>Ga0105047_10006013_pt1 | contig 20658 bp, 13 predicted proteins | sample MAT04_FD_78384 | JGI IMG/M metagenome (GOLD analysis project Ga0105047, IMG submission 78384) | Freshwater microbial communities from Lake Fryxell liftoff mats and glacier meltwater in Antarctica - MAT-04 (megahit assembly) | ecosystem: Environmental > Aquatic > Freshwater > Ice > Liftoff...
CGGTGACTACCAAAGCGGCCTTATCGGAGTGATAACCACCGGAGGCTTGCACTACCATATCGTACCACGCTTTAGTGTCGGGTTCGTGGGGCTTACGATGCTCGAAGTATTCTTGTGGGAACCAGGAAGGGATAGTGCGTTTTATCCGATCATTTACCCTGGAATTGGTGTTCAATTGGCTTATGTTTGGTAGGGTTTGAATTGTATTTGTGTTGAAAATTGAATTTCTTTGACGCGTGTAATTTCATTTTTTTTCAAAAGGTGCTAACAAAACATGGTCGCACATGGCGGTTAAAGCCCAGCCGCAAAGCCTACGCTCGCCGCCACATCGCCCATGCCCACGTTGGCAACAAAAAAAGCAGGTAGTGTCCAAAAGCCAGAAATTCCTGCGCCTCAAACGGGTTTTGCTGCGCTTCGCCGAACTATGAGCGGGATGGGCGAAGACCCACCGCTGCTGAGGCTGGCATCCAGGGTGTTGGCTTTCGCCTGGCCGATAGCGGTGCTGGCAACGGACTTTCGCCTGGCCAACGCCAAACTTGCGGGCGGCGCGCCTGGCCCGATAGCCCGGAATATACACTCGACAGGTGGATCAGGGAACAATAGAAAAAAACCCAAATTTTTCCATACCGTTTTCGCCAAATCGAGCTATCTTGCAGCACACTTAACGTCTTAATTATCTATGGCTACCTCACCTCACACCAACCCCGAAGAAAAGCCCAAAGAGGCTTATGAAATCATGAATGAACAAATCCAGGCTGGTTTGAAAGAACACAACCGGTCGGATTTTGGGCTGTTTTTGTCTTCTTTGTCGGCAGGTTTGGAAGTAGGATTCAGCATTTTAATCATCGGGATCATCTTTACGCTTTTCAAAGAGGAATCCTCCGGAGGTCAACTCACCCTGATGATGGCTTTGGTATATCCGATTGGGTATATTTTTGTCATCATCGGCAGGTCCGAATTGTTTACCGAGCATACCACGCTGGCCACCATCCCCGTCATGAATGGCGAAGCCACCTTGAGAAGTTTAGCCAAACTCTGGCTCCTTGTTTATGTGGGCAACCTGGTAGGGGGTTATATTTTTGGAAGTATTTCGCTGGTTTTTAACGCGGAAATGCACCTGATCGGCAAAGATTTTTTTTATTTTGTATCAGAAAAGATGCTCAAATACAGCGTAGGTGCCACCCTGATCAGCGGCATTATGGCCGGCTGGCTGATGGGAATGCTTTCGTGGCTGCTGAGTGCGGCACAAGATACTTTTAGCCGGATGGTGATGATATTCTTAGTAACCTTTTTAATAAGTATTGCCGGACTGCACCATTGCATAGTGGGTTCCATAGAGGTGTTTATGGCCTTTTTTGCAGAAGCCAATCAAATAAGCTGGGGACAGTTTCTCAAGTTTCAGGTACTGGCGACGCTGGGTAATATTATCGGTGGCGTGTTTTTGGTGGCTGTAGTTAAGTACGCCCACAGCAGGCGGCATTAGTTTCTTGCTTCCCTGGACATTTCGCTACCCTTGACCACTTTCGGAAAGCACTTCCCGATAAAATCTAGCCATAAACAGCACGTGCGGCGCACTGATACAAGACAAGGCAATAAAAAAAGAAGACATGTAAGAAGGCGATAAAATTCCGTTATCGTAGCTGCTGATTATAAAGGCCGCAAAGAAGATAAAAGCACCAATAGAGAACGGCAGGGCCTTCAACAATAGCTGACCGTGTGTTGCCTGCAGGCCCCGTTTAATGTCCCGCCAGCCCGTCCAGCTATGGATCAGGATAAAATAAATCCCGAAGGACAGTAGCAAAGGCAGCCCGACGCTGATAATGAGCACAAGGACAATCCAGGTAAATTCCCATCTGCGCTCCCTAATGTTTTGGAATCCCAGCAGACAAAAGGTTAGCAGGCACAGTACAGCAACGACGACGAAAAAATAAGGCGATGGGCCGACCGATACCAGTCCAAACAGGCGCAGATAACTTAGAAATTCGGCTGGGTGCGCACTTAAAATAAACACCAGCAGCGAAAAGCCACTTAAAAATGCCGTGACTGGCCGGAAAGAATTCAATCGGCGAAAATCAGTCTCGCCAAAATGCCAGGCGGAATAAAGAATAAACAGGCTCAAGCCCAGCCAGGTCTGCCATTTCCAGACCAGGAAAACCAGGGCCATGAGCAAAAGATATTGGGCGATAAAAAGGCACAGAAAATAGGGGGTCTGGTGCTGGCGCGTATTTAAGTGCTGATCGACGGCCCCATGCGGGATGCCGGGGAACACCATCCCCAAGAGCAGTAAATAGGGCGAATACTGCTGGATGACTGCCGGGAAAACCGAATTGAGCAAGGCCAGGCCGATGGTGACCAACAAAGCGTAAAATTCAATAGTGTGGATCGGGATGATCTTCTTCATAAGTGCCTGCTTTAATTCCGGGTAGAGAGGGGCTTCCGCTGCCAGCCGGGGCAAAAAAAATGGTTGATGCCACTGACAGCAGCATCAACCAAGCAATATCAGGACGATATATCCGTGAGGGATTAGGCCATGCGGCTAGCCGCAGTAGATTTGATGGCTAAGGCGTATATAACCAGGCCAAAACCAATTTTGTTAACGGCATCACCAACGTTGTAGATCAGGTCCATGTTGCGAACGTCAATTACATTGCGCAGCCAGCCGTCCGTCTCGATGGCCATATAGCCAAGGGGATAAATCGCCCAGCCTACCAGTACAAACCAGCGGAGAGCCTGGAAAGCGGACTGGAGATTGGGGTCTTTAGAATTATTAGCCAGACGGCTCGCCGATCCAAACCAAATTTCGTAAAGAATTCCCACGTAACCCAGCGTAGAAATTATCCCCCAGATTACGCTGGAACCACGGAAAGCGGTTTCTCCCAAATAGCCGGCCACCAGCATCAACACCGAATAAGCGATGAGTTTCCAGAGCAGACTGCTCGTCGCGCCGAAGGCCTTCAGAATGAGGTAAAACTCCACGCACATCAGGGGCACGGTCAGTGTCCAGTCGATGTAGCGGAACTGGGTAGGCGATTGCCCGGTCGTCAACCACACGTCGCGCATGTAATAATAGTGCACGGCGGCGATCATGGTGATCAGACCCGCAATAAGTAAAGATGTTTTCCATTTACCTTCTACCTGCTGTCGCTCGAAGAAGAAGAAAACGGAGGCGGCAAACATGGCCATGTAGCCGATAAAAAAGGTAAAGCCAACGTAGTCGTTGGAAGCCAAACCCGCGAAAAGCAGCAGGTCACCAGAGAAAAAAGAATCCATATTCAGGAAATGATAGTGACTGTCGAATATTCGACTGGGCAAAAGAACAACGATTTCCAGACTTAGTTAGAAATTTTGTTTATATTTTTTATAAAAAAACATAAAAACAGTTAAACAAAATTGAACGCCCCTCCCTGTTCCAACGGACGCTGTCGAAGTTCCGCCTGCTGGCGACCTGAGATACGATTGCCCGGGTGCGTTTGCCAACGCCTGGGGGAGCTTGTCCGTCGTCGCAGGCCAAACGCAGAGGGTCTGGCTCGCCACCTTTTTTCGGTTATATTAGAAAAAATTCGCGTAAATCTGCGTTTTCCGCGTCATCCGCGTTCCCATTAATCTAAATAGCCCTACATCCGCTCGATCACCAAAGCCGTCGCTCCCCCACCCCCATTACAAATAGCCGCCAAACCAAGCGTACCATTTTTCTGGTGCAGCACATTATTCAGCGTCGTCACGATGCGTGCGCCCGAAGCCCCCAGCGGATGACCCAGCGACACGCCGCCGCCAAATACATTCATTTGGTCGTGCTTTACCACCATTATTTGCTCAAAGGCCAGTACCACCGCCGCAAATGCCTCGTTGACCTCGAAAAAATCAATGTCGTTTTGGGTCAGGCCCGCCATTTTCAGGGCTTTCGGGGCAGCGATGGTCGGGGAGGTCGTGAACCATTGCGGTTCCTGTTCGGCATCGGCGAAGCCACGAATTTTGGCCACGGGTTTTAGTCCGTATTTAGCCACAGCTTCCGCACTGGCCAGGATGAGGGCCGAAGCCCCATCATTGATCGTGCTGGCATTGGCCGCCGTCACCGTGCCATTTGGCGTGAAAGCCGCGCGCAAACCCGGAATTTTATCAAAAAACACCTTTTTATACTCCTCATCCTCCGTGATTTGTAGCGGATCGCCTTTCTTTTGGGCAATTTCCACGGCCACGATTTCCGAGCGAAAAACGCCGGAAGCCGTGGCCGCTGCCGCCCGCTGGTAGGAATCCACCGCAAAAGCATCCTGTGCCGCACGGCTGAGATTATAACGTTCGGCGGTCGCATCGGCGCAGACCCCCATTGCCTGGTGGTCGTAGGCATCGGTCAGGCCGTCTTTAGCGAGGCCATCTACCAGTTCGGCATGGCCATACTTGTAACCCCAGCGCGCATTGGGCAGGTAATAAGGTGCCTGCGACATATTCTCCATGCCGCCCGCCACCACGATCTCGTTCATGCCCAGCATGATGCTTTGTGCGCCAAGCGTGATCGCTTTCAGGCCCGAGGCACACACCTTATTAATAGTGGTACAGGGCACGTGGTGTGGAATACCCGCATGGTAAGCCGCCTGACGAGCGGGTGCCTGGCCGAGGTTGGCGCTCACGACGTTGCCCATCAAAACTTCATCTACCTGGTCGGCTGATACGCCCGCCCGGGCCAATGCGCCTTTAATGGCCGTAGCGCCCAGCAGTGGAGCGCTCACGCTGGATAAAACGCCGCCAAAACTGCCAATGGGCGTACGAACAGCGGAAATAATAAAGACTTCTTTCATGTGCGGTGGTCAAAAATTTGGTTTAGAGGGTGGAGACCCTCCTTCGCGTGAAAAGGCTTCGGCGGGTAAATGGGGTTTAGAAAAGGTGGAGAAAACCAATGAAGGCCGTTGAGATAGAAAATCGCGGCAAAAGTACACCAATTGCTCTTGCAAATTCAGAAGTATATTTGGCAAGTATTATTTAAACAGTAGAAATATTTTTCCAGAATCCCTCCTATCCGCCATTGTACTCGTTTTTTAAAACGATATAGATTAGTTGTTTTACAATTGACTAATTTGGTAAAATTAAATATAACTTTACAACCGAAATCAGCTATTAAAGTTTGTCAATCAATCAACGTACAAGATATGAGAAAATTTGAACAAATCTCTCCCCGCGAAGCTTATGCGGCCTATATGCGGGGTAGTCTTCTCGTGGATGTCCGAGACTCCGCCGAAGTAGCGGTCAAAGCCGCCGACCTTAAACAACTGGTCATGTTGCCATTCAGCGAACTGGATCAACGGATGGGCGAATTGCCTACCAACCGCCAGGTCGTATTTGTGTCGCGGGTCGGCGTAAAAAGCACCGAAGCCGCCAAATTATTGGCCGAAAAAGGTTTTGACAAAGTTGCCACCATACAAGGCGGCTTGACGGCATGGGAAGCCGAAGGCTTACCCATCCGCTAGTAACGCCAACTTTTAGCCGGTGTTTGGGAAATGGCCGCCTGAAAGTTGGCGTTACGAAACATTTAATAATCTTTTAACACCGTCAGTCTTGGTAGTCTGGGAAAATTTCCCGGTTCTTTGCGCCTGTGAAAATGAATTACGCAAATAGAGATCCACATCCGTCCGCCATCACCATGATGATGCGTATGTGCTGTTGTTTCGTCCCGCTCGCCGGTGCGCCACAAAGGGTTTCGCGTAATCATACTGATTGATCGTACATCATTCCGTTTTTTACAAAAAGACCTTTCAGGCCCCGTGCCTGGAAGGTCTTTTTTGTTTTACCCTACGCAGTTCATCACTCATAACTTATCACTCATAACTTTCATCATGGCAGATCAACCTTTGCATTTCGACACCCTGCAACTCCACGCCGGACAGCAGCCCGACCCCACCACCAATAGTCGGGCAGTGCCCATCTATCAGACTACTTCTTACGTGTTCAATAGTGCCGAACATGGTGCTAACCTGTTCGCCCTCAAAGAGTTCGGTAATATTTATACCCGGATTATGAATCCGACCACCGATGTGTTCGAGAAGCGTATTGCGGCGTTGGAAGGGGGTGTAGCCGCGTTAGCGGTGGGTTCCGGCCAGGCAGCGCAGTTCATTGCCCTGAATAACATTCTGCAAGCCGGCGATAATTTCGTCACCACCTCTTACCTGTATGGCGGCACCTACAATCAATTCAAAGTGGCTTTCAAACGCCTGGGGATTGACGCTCGTTTCGCCGATGGCGACAAACCAGAAAGTTTTGAAGCCCTGATTGATGACAAAACCAAAGCGCTCTACCTCGAAACCATTGGCAATCCCGGCTTCAATATTCCTGATTTTGAAAAATTCGCGGCCTTAGCCAAGAAATATGACCTGCCGCTTGTGGTGGATAATACCTTCGGCGCAGGCGGTTATCTGTTCCGTCCGCTCGAACACGGGGCGCATATTGTCGTAGAATCGGCAACCAAATGGATCGGCGGACACGGTACCACTATTGGCGGTGTCATTGTGGACGGCGGCAATTTCAACTGGGGCAACGGTAAATACCCGCAATTCACCGAGCCGAGCGAAGGCTATCATGGCCTGGTTTTTTGGGATGTATTCGGTACCAACGGCCCATTTGGCAATATCGCTTTCATCATTCGGGCCCGCGTCGAGGGGCTGCGCGATTTTGGATCCGCGCTCAGTCCGTTTAACTCTTTCCTGTTGTTGCAGGGTCTGGAAACGCTTTCGCTGCGCGTACAACGCACCGTAGAAAATGCCCTGGCTTTGGCCCAATATTTTGAAAAACACCCAAAAGTGGAGTGGGTCAATTATCCCGGCCTGGCTTCCAGTCCTTATAAAACCCTGGCGGACAAGTATTTGAAAAATGGCTATGGCGGCGTGTTCAGCATAGTCGTGAAAGGGCCAAAAGAAAATGCGACGGCCGTTATTGAAAATTTGAAACTCGTCAGCCACCTCGCCAATGTCGGCGATGCCAAAACGCTCATTATCCAGCCATCCGCTACCACCCACCAGCAACTCAGCGAAACCGAACAACTGGCGGCCGGGGTGGTGCCTACCCTGCTCCGCATTTCAGCGGGCATCGAGCACATCAGCGATCTGATTGCCGATTTTGAGCAAGCGTTGGACAAGATTGAGGTGGGTCTGGAAGCGGAAGTGGTTCGTTAATTTTCTGCCGAAAGTTGTCCACGCTACGTTTTTGTCATCCTGTTGACAACCGTCCACGTCCTGTATATTCTGCGACATGGACGGTTCCCAACAGGATGACAAACGTATAAAAATCCCGGATATGCCATATATCATTACCCGTAAAGTATTGATTTTCACTGCTTATTTGCCTTTTGCAAGTTTGCTTTTTATTTATCGCCCGTGTCTGCACAATCTTTCACCATCTACTCCGGCCTCTCGCTCGAAAACGGCGAATACCTGACCGAACCGACCATTGCTTATCACACCTATGGCGACCCCTCCAAGCCCGTCGTGTGGGTCTGTCACGCCCTGACCGCCAATTCCGAGGTATTCGACTGGTGGGCGGGTCTGTTTGGTCCGACCGATGACTTCAATCCCCAGGATTATTTTATCGTTTGTGCCAATGTCCTGGCTTCTTGCTACGGCACAACCGGGCCGCTGAGCAAGAATCCGGTGACCGGGCAGCCTTATTTCCATGCCTATCCGCGCATCACCATCCGTGATATGGTGACCGCCCATGAGGCTTTACGCCGACACCTCGGCATTCAAAAAATCCATCTGCTGCTGGGCGGCTCCCTGGGTGGACAACAGGCACTCGAATGGGCCATTCAGCAACCACAACTCATTGAAAACCTGGCCCTTATTGCAACCAATGCCCGCCACTCTGCCTGGGGTATTGCCTTCAATGAAGCCCAACGGATGGCCATCGAAGCCGATAGTACCTGGCGGCAAGCCCAACCCCACGCGGGCGATGCCGGGATGCGTGCCGCACGGGCCACCGCGCTGCTGTCGTACCGGAACTATGGTACTTATGGCCAATTTCAGACCGATCAGGAGCCGATGCTGGACAAGTTTCGGGCCAGCACTTACCAGCAATACCAGGGCGAAAAACTATCGCGCCGTTTTAATGCTTTTTCTTACTACCGGCTCTCCCAGGCCATGGATACCCACCATGTCGGTCGCGGACGCGAAAGTGCAGAAGCCGTCCTGGCCAGCATTCAGGCGCGTACGCTGGTGGTGGCGATCAGCAGCGATATGCTTTTCCCGCCCGCTGAGCAGCAATATCTGGCGCGTTATATTCCGGGTGCGCAATATCTGGAAATTGATTCTGACTATGGCCATGATGGTTTTTTAATTGAAACACAACAGTTAGGCCAGGCATTGACTTCTTTTTTGGAAGAAGCGATGCCAGACCATAGTCCGCGTCGCGTAAACAATCTAATTGGACAACGTGCCTGAAATCGGAGCACGAAAGGGACGAAAATGACAAACAGGCGACTTATGGCCCGGTTTTTGCCTATGTAGTAGGCAGAATTTCATTTTCTTTGCCCTACTTTTTTTCAATCCGATTTTCAGTATGAGCCGATTTTTACTACTCGCCCTTTTAGGGTGTGCCTCCCCTATTTTTAGCCAAACCCCGGACGTTACGCTTTGCTACCAGGTACTGGGCAGCACTGGCAAATCCGCCGTTCGGGCCGGACGCTATTACGCCTACACTATTGGTGAGCCATTTATTACCACTTTACAGGGATCCAAACACCTGACCCAGGGCTTTCATCAACCCGAGCTTTGCGTGCTGGTCGCCACCCACGACGTGGACTTGGCCGACTGGCAAATTGAGGTATTTCCCAACCCAACTGCTGATTTTCTGCACATTAAATACAGCCCCGAGCACACTGGTCGGCTGGAGGCTGCGGTATTCAATCTGTTGGGACAATTAATCGTGGAAAATATTCCCCTTGACCAACCAGATGGCTCGCTGCTCGACTGCGCGACCTGGCAAGCGGGCCTCTATTTCCTGCAATTGCGCGATCCAGCCACGCATGCCGTCGCTACGGTACGGTTTATCCGGCTCTAAACCCGTTTCTGCCTGGTCATCTATGGGTCTGAGCAGATTTGATTTGACCGCTTTCCATTAAAACTTTCTGCTATCCCCTCGTTAGTTCCAAAACTGCATTTCCATGAAAAATCGTTTATCCCTTTTTCTGCTGGCCTTCCTCATGTCGGGTTCGCTGATGGCTCAGTTTACTCCGCAAGGCTTTAACTATCAAAGTATTGTCCGCGACAATACCACCGGCCTGCCTTTGGCCAATCAGACGGTCACGTTGCTCTTTGTACTCCGCAGCGGAGCACCCAATGGTCCGGCAGCCTATTCCGAAAGACAAATAACTTCCACCAATCAGTACGGCTTGGTCAATCTGGTGATTGGTCAGGGCGGTATTCCAGTATCGGGTAATTTCAGTGCCATCAACTGGGGCGGTGGTGCCAAGTACCTGACGGTGGCCGTAGAGACGGCTCCCAACGAATTCACGGAATTAGGCAATTCTCAACTGATGAGCGTTCCGTACGCTTTGTACGCCCAAACGGCCGCCAACGGTGGCGGCACTGGCAGCGGCGATAACTGGGGTACGCAAATCGTCCAAACTACCCCTGCATTGACTGGCACCGGCACCGGCGGCAGCCCCCTCAGTATTGCGCAGCAAGGTGCTCAATCGGGACAGGTACTCAAATGGGATGGGACCAAATGGGCTCCTTCCGACGATGTGGCCTCTTCCGGCAGCAACGGTGGCACCGTTACCCAAGTCAATACTGGCCCTGGCCTGACCGGCGGCCCCATCACCAATAGCGGCACCATTGGTCTCGCCAATTCCGGGGTGACGGCGGGCATCTATGGCAGTGCCACCCAGATTCCCGTGATTAGTGTGGATGCCCAGGGTCGGGTGACCAACGTGGCCCCCATTATCGTGCAGCCAGGCGCAGTCGGCCTGAACGGCAGCACGGGCATTAACATCCAAACCAACAGTTTTAACAATTTCATGATCACCAATACGGGCGACGTAAATGCGGCGGATGATATAAATTTAACCACCCCATTCAGCGGCGATGTAACGGGCAATTACGATAATTTACAGATCAAACCCAATGCCGTAGGCAGCCCCGAAATCGCCGATAACGCGGTGGGTAGCAGCGAATTAAGCGATAATGCCGTGGGCAGCAGCAAGATTTCTGCCAATGCCGTTACCACTGGAAAAATCAGTAATGGCGCAATAACCGCTGCCAAACTAGCGGATATGGGGGCCAGCAATGGCCAGGTACTCAAATGGAACGGTACTACCTGGGCACCAGCCGAGGAGAGCGGCAGTATTGATCTGGGTGCCGGTACTGGCATCGCTATCACGGGCACGGCTCCTAATCTGACGATTACGAACGCTGGAGATACAGACGCCACCGATGATCTCACGACGATTTCTACGGCGAACGGCGATATAAGTGGTGTTTTTTCCAATCTGCAATTAAAAGCGGATGTGGTAGGCACCACCGAATTGGCTAATAATGCCGTAGCGGCCGCCAATGTGGCTAATGGAGCCATCACTGGCGCAAAAATAGCCGATATGGGCGCGGCCAGCGGAGAAGTGCTCAAATGGAACGGCACTACCTGGGCGCCGGCTGCCGATCAAGGCGGCGCGGGGAGCAGCTTCGATATACTGCCGGGTACTGGTATTGATGTCACTACTTCTGGCACCAGCTTTATTGTGCTCAATACGGGCGATACCGATGCCTCCGACGATCTGACCATAGCCAGTCAGGCCAATGGCGACGTAACCGGGCCGTTCAGTAGCCTGACCATTAAGGCAGCCGCAGTGACCAGCACTAAATTAGCTGCCAATGCCGTCACGACCACCGCTATTGCGAACGGAGCCGTCACAGCGAGCAAAATAGACAATATGGGGGCTACTTCCGGCCAGGTATTGCGCTGGAATGGTACCGCCTGGGCACCAGGTAATGTGGCCGGAGGCGGAGTCGGCGATGATTGGGGTGCCCAAACCGCAGTGACCGGCACAACCCTCATTGGCAATGGCACTGCCGCCAACCCCCTCAACCTGGCCAAACAAAACGCTATTAACGGCCAGGTGTTACAATGGAACGGTACAAGTTGGGCACCAGGCACCGTGACTGGCGGTGGTCTTGGTGACAATTGGGGCAGCCAAAGTGCCTTGACTGGCACCACACTGACCGGCGACGGTACAGCGGCAAATCCCCTCAACCTGGCTAATCAGGGCGCTGCTGCCGGACAGGTACTGAAATGGAATGGTAGTGCCTGGATACCTTCCACTGATCTGGTGGGTACCGGAGGAGGTAATAATAATAATTACACTGCCGGTAGTGGCATTCTCATCACTGGCAATGCTCCCGACCTGATTATCAACAACATCGGTGATGGCGATGCTGATCCCAGCAATGAGTTACAAAAACTTTCCCTGAGTGGCAATCAACTGACGCTCTCCGCAGGCGGCGGTACCGTCACTTTGCCCAGCGGCGGCAATAGCAATACTTATAGCGGCGGTACTGGCATCAGTATTACGGGTACCGCCCCCAATCTGGTCATCAACAACACGGGCGATGTAAGCAACATTAACGAGCTGCAAACCATTAGTCTGGCCGGCAGTAACCTCACCCTTTCCAATGGTGGCGGCGCGGTGACTTTACCAACCGGTATTACTTATACCGCCGGTACCGCCATCAGTATCGCAGGTGGGATTATCAACAACACCGGCGATATAAGCAACATGAACGAGCTGCAAACCATCAATCTGGCGGGTAATAACCTCACCCTTTCCAATGGTGGCGGCACGGTGACTTTACCAACCGGTACTACTTATACCGCCGGTACCGCTATCAGTATTGCGGGCGGGGTTATCAATAATACCGGCGATGTAAGCAACACGAACGAACTGCAAACCATCAATCTGGCGGGTAACAACCTTACCCTTTCCAATGGTGGTGGCACCGTCACGTTGCCAGTTGGCAATACCTACACGGCTGGCGCGGGCATTATGATCTCCGGGACCGCACCCAACCTGACCATCAAAAATGTGGGCGATCTGAGTGAAACGAATGAGTTACAAACCCTGACGCTGAACGGTCCCAATCTCACGATCTCCGGCTCAAACAGCAGCGTAAACTTCACCGATCTTTTAAATAATGCCGCAACACAATGGATATCGTTGGGTACGCATATTTACAATAAAAATACGGGCAATGTTTTAATTGGCACCCAGGCCAGCGACGGCAGCAAACTGCTGGTGATCAATGAAGGCGATGGTGCCGCAGCGCGTGTAGCAATTTCCGGTACCGGATCATCCAGTGCTGCGCTGGTGGCCGAAACAAAAGGCAGTGGCCCCGGTGGTTATTTTACCTCCGAATCTGGCCCGGCAATACTGACCGGCGACGGATTTGTGGGCATTCATGTGGCTATTCCACAATCTCAGTTAGATGTAGGCGGAGCCGGTCGTTTTGCGTCCAGCCTGGCTGCACCGCAATTGACGGTGGAACAAATGGGGGCCGACTATGCACGTTTATTCCTAAAAAACGCTGGCGGGGGCTGGACAGTGGCTGGTAAGGGTGGTGCAGCCGGAGAATTTGGCATTGATCCAACGGGAGCAGCAGTGGGGGAACGCGCATTTACGATCAAAGGAAATGGCAATGTGGGTATTGGTGCGGTGAATAATAGCACCGCACGTCTTAAGATATTTCATGATAATGACGGCGGGCTGATGCTGGAAAACTCGACCAATAGCCAAAACTGGGAATTTGCCGTTAATGGTGCCAATGGCAACCTGGAACTCTTCCAAAACCAATCTTTGGTGGGTAGTTTTGACAACGCAGGAATGTACACCGGTTCCGACCAAAATCTGAAAAAGGAGATCGTGGAAATGAGTAGCGGTATATTGAACAAAATGCTCCAACTCCAGCCCGTGACCTATCGCTACAAAACGCAAAATGAAACGGCGCGGCGCTCGATGGGCTTTATCGCCCAGGATGTCCAGCCTTTGTTTCCAGAACTCGTGACGCGCAATGCCACCCGTGATGGGCAGGAAGGATACCTGGCCATCAATTATGCGGGATTTGGCGTGCTGGCCGTGAAGGCCATTCAAGAACAGCAAGCGCAGTTGCAGACTTTGAAAACAGAAAATCAAGCCTTACAAAATAAGGTAGAAGCCCTGGAAACCCGTTTACAGCGACTGGAACAATTACTGACCGAGCCAAAGAAAAATTAATCGCTTATGCTCCTTTCCCAGCATCAATTACGCGCTTTAATGGTTTTGCTGGCCTGTTGCTGCTTGAAGTTCGCTTTTGCCGCGCCGCCCGATACGACCGTTGTTCACTATTATTTGCGCGACACCTTTTGTTCCAATCAGACTATTTTTGTTGCCAATCAAATTTTTGATAAATACAATCCTGCTGGCACCATCCTGCTGCCGGGTGCGGCCGTCAACGGTGCGGATAGCCTGATTCACGTGGACTTTGTGTATCGCGAACCTGCCTACACATTATTGGAACAAAACCTCTGTACGGGCGATACCCTGCTGGTGAATGGCAAGCCCTACCATGCCAATTTTTACCTGGGCGAAGAGACCATCGAAGGCGGCGCAGCCAATGGCTGTGATAGTATAATCGAAATAAAACTGCATGTGGTGGAGCCGCCCACGTTCACGTTGAGCGACACGCTTTGTCCGGGCGAGTTCAGGATGGTGAATGGCCTGCGCTACGACCGCGACCACCCGGTCGGCCTGGAACTTTTGCCCAACGCCGGCGTAAATGGTTGCGATTCACTGGTAACGATTGCCTTGACTTTCAAAGCGTTAAAGCTAAGTCTCGGCCCGGATCGGCGTGTGGTGAATGGCGACACGGTTTGCTTACAGCCCGTTTTGAATTTCACACCCGTTGATTTAGCCTGGTTGCCCGCCCCACCCTGCGCTGATTCGCTGTGTACGTCCAGTTGTTTGCAAATCACTGCGCCAATCGTCTATCAATTGGTCGCGACCGACTCCAGCGGCTGCACCATAAGCGACGAAATACGCATTGCTGTCACCACCGAAAACCGCGTGTACGCTCCTAACGTATTCAACCCTGATGCAGCATCGCCCAACAACCGCTTCTTTTTGAGTACCGGAGCCGGGGTAAAGATCATCCGCCGGTTATCCATTGCCGACCGCTGGGGGTCGCTGCTGTTTGAGGTAGCCAATATGATGCCCGACCAACCAGAACTTGGGTGGGACGGTACCACGCAGGGTAAAGCCGTGCTGCCGGGCGTGTATGTTTTCTGGACCGAACTGGAACGCTTGGACGGCAGCACTTTTGTGGCCAACGGTACGGTGACGGTAGTGCGTTGAAAATCAGTAACTTACTTCTTTCCTTTCGGGGGCACTTTCGCTTTGGCCGGTGGGGTTGGTGTGCTGCGTACCACTGGTGGCCGGGGCGTCGCGATGGTCGTGCGCGCCATGTCGGTCAGCCGGTTGGGGTCTTCCAAACCATGCCGACGAAACCACCAGAACAGGCCGCCAAAAAATAGCAGCAGCGCCAGTGCAGAAGCCACCAACGAAACGTTCTCGCCGACGTACCAGGAACGTGGCTCGAAACGCATTTCCAGTTTTACGTTCTGGCCGGCCGGCAGGCGCATGGCCCGTAGCAAATAGTCGGCTTTTATAAAATCGGGAGCAGGCTGCCCATTGATATACGTTTTCCAGCCTTTGGCGGGTGGGTAATATACCTCCGAAAAAAGGGCGAGTTGCTCCGTTTTGGCGGAATACTCATATTCCATTTTATCCGGGTGATATTTGGTCAGCCGGATCGTATTCGCGCTATCATATTCAATATTCAATCCCTGCAAAGTCGTGGCAGCGGCGGATTGCAACACCGCATCTTCCTTGGGCTTCAGCGTGTGCAACGCGTCAAGTTCTGCATCCACCGAGGGTACCACATTGAAAGTGCGCACAAACCAGGCGTTCCCGCAGACCTCCGGATTCGGAATGACCTTTCCTTGCTGGGTGACGATGTACTTCCCGTTGAGCATGCCCACAATGTGCAGATTCTTGCTAATATCCTGGTTCAGGAAGGTATCAATCACGTCCTGATAGCGCTGCAATTTGGCGGCACTATACCCACTCATGCTTTTATGAAAATAGGAAGTGGTGGCATTGCCCGTGAGGCTCCCGCGGGCCAGGTCCAACACTCGAAAATCCGGGTCCGGGTCTTGTTTGAGTTGAGTGTCATACTCCTCTTCTGCCGGAGGGGCCAGGGTGCTGCGTTTGACTGCATATTTTTCCGCAGAAATGGTCCGGCTACACACCATCCACTGATCGGCCAGGGCAAATAGGGCTATTGCGCCAACCATCAGACTGGCTTTCAGCGCGCCTCGCAAGTAAAACCAGATGAGGGCAGCGGCAATGGCCACAAAAGCGAAAGAACGCAACACATCACCACGGACCAAAGCAGCATGATCCGCCTGCAAATTGGCCAGCAAATCGGGGGTTTTTGCCAGCGCATCCAACGCCCGGTCAGAAGGACTACTGGTGGCCCAGGCCACCAAAAGCAGCAACAGCGTACCGCCAGCAGCTATAAAGAAAGCCTGTCTTTTTCGGTTGATAGCCACATCCGGGTCAGCCAGTTTTTGCAGACCGAGGGCGGCCAGCACGGCAAAACACATTTGTCCCATGCCAAGTGCCATAGATAGTGCCCGGAATTTATTGAACATGGGTAAGTAACTAAAAAACAAGTCGTTGAGAAAAAATCTGCCCGCCCAGGAAATAGTCAGCATCAGCAAACCGCTGCTCAACAACCACCATTTGGCGTTGCCGGGTACCAGAAAAGCCCCCAAAAGGAACAGAAAACAGACGATGGCACCAAAATAAATAGCCGTGCCAACCCCTTCCGCCCCGGAATAAAGTAGTCCGCCCGCTTGTTGACTGGCTTGCGCAGCAGGCACTTGTTCGCGGTATTTGGTGGTCAAAGTCTTGTATAACTGGGTATTCTTGTACGATTCATTGGCCCCGCCACCAGCGTAGTGGGGCACCAGCAAGGTAAAACTTTCCAGCACGCCATAGCTGTAGCCGAAAGCATATTCCTTAGCCAGGCCATTCCCTTGTCCGGCGCGGCTTTTCAGTTCCGAACCGCCACGAATTGTCTCCTGACCAAATTCGTAGGTGGGCCAGAGTTTGGATAAATTACTTCCAAAACCCAGTCCAATGGCCAAGGCAATCATGGCAAAAGGTCTGGCCCAGGCCACCACCACTTTATGCAGTATGGCGTCTATTAACTGCGCCAGAAGATAAATACCCAGGATAATGAGCGTGTAATAGGTGATCTGGACGTGATTGGCATAAATCTGCATCGCCAGAAACAATGCGGTAATACCGCCGCCCAGCAGCCACCTGCCATTAAAAGCCCACACGGCCCCCGCCAGCACTCCGGGCGCCATGGCCAGGGCCATCATTTTGGTGGAGTGCCCGGCTTCGAGAATGTCAATATTATAAGTCGTAATGCCAAAGGCCAATGCACCAAATACGGCCACGCGCCAATCCGTTTTCAGGGCACCAAGCAGCAAATACAGGCAAAACATGGCCACAAATACCTGCGCCCACAGCGTGGTATAGTCCGTCCAAAGAAAGAGTGCTTTAAAAAACGGCTTGGTCAAATTCCCATGCGGCGTGGTATAAATCTGGAAAGACGGCATGCCCGCGAAAGGCCCGTTGGTCCACAGTGGCCCGTGTCCATCCTGCTTGATATACTGTTGTATTTCGGCACTCATACCACGCGCCTGATCATTATCATGCTGCGGCAACACCTTGCCATTGAATGCGTTGGGAGCGAAAAAAAGCATCGCTACGGCAAGCAATATCCCGACGGCGATCAGATGCGGGACGATTTTTTTAAAATCCATAGAAGAGCAATTAAGTAAATAAGCAAAATTGCAAAAGGCAAATGGAGCAAAGCGACATCCCGGTTTTTTATCGGGATAGGCATTGATAATCAGCCAGTTACGACAAAAATAACCTCGATTAATTTTGCCCGCCTACTTAAAAAAGGCAAAATGGCAAAAAAGCAATAAACAAATGGAACAGCGCGACATCCCGATTTTTTTATCGGGTAGGCAAAATAGCTCCTTTCGCTCAATGTACTCTCCTCCTTTACGGGGGAGTCGGAGGGCACTTTACCCCAATCCCGGCGCGAAGGTAGGAAAATGTTTTTTTCAGCCAAATCAGTTCAGCCGTTCCAACAAAGCACGTAGTTCGGCGGCGGGTATTTCATGGCCTCCTTCAAATGCCGTATTTTTAAAATTCACGCCATTATCGTTTTCTATTTTTTGCAAAATATCCAGCCGGTCGGGCGTTAGAAAAGGATCGTTGGTGCCGTACAACAGGTATAAATTCTTGGTTTGCAAATAATTACGTTGCGCAGCATAGTCCAGGTCTTCGGGCGGCAGCCCTGCCCATAACACCAGATCATCGAATTGCGGCTGTAAGCGCATGACCCAGCGACATACCGTTGCCGTACCTTGCGAAAAACCAAGCAGTACCACTCGAACGTAGGTGGGTAATAGCGTCAGGCAGTGGGTGAGCAGCTCCTGCAGGTATTGCGCGTAGTCGCTTATTTCGGTTTCCCGGTGGCGGCGGGTCATCCAGTTTGCTCCCGGTGGCCCATCGAAACCTTTACGATAAAAATGATTCAGTCCCTCGGGTGCCACGATCAGCGTGGCACCGTCGTCCAGCAGGCGAAATTCTTCCAGAAATTCGTCGGCGACTTGTCCATAACCGTGGCAAACTATCCACAGGCGGCGAATGTGCGGGCCAGGCTGACCAAGCAGGTAGTAATGGGCAGTGCGCGGGACAACGATCGTTTGATGAAGCATGCAAATATTTCGTTCTGTACGCCGAAAGGTAAACAGGATTTGAAATAAACCGCATGGATTTGGTAATTGACTGGTTTCTGTAGGGCGATATGCATAATTGGGCCGATATTTGAAGTCGTTTAGGTTCTGTAAAGGGCTTTCCACTATTTAGGCCGTTATTTTTTTAAAAACCGATTTTATCATCCATGATTCGTTTGTACTTTTTATTACCGTTAGCCATTTTCTTGCTGGGTTCGGCTACGCTGTATGCCTGTGGTTATGGGTTTGTCGGCAATTGCTCCACCAGCATTGGTTTGCGCATCAATGGGACGGTGGATAGTTTTGCGATTGCGCCCTGCCCCAACATCACCGATTTCAATGGCTTACATTTGGGCGTGATCCAGTCCCTGTCGCTGGCCCGGGCCAAGTCCATCAATTGGGAAAGTTGCCAAAATAACGTCACGGGGGTGGCTATTTACTTTCGGGTTTTCCCAACCGGCGCACCCGGCGGCACCTGGCAAATGGTCAATTTGCAGGAAGATTATAATACGTTGGTCGGGCCTTATACCACGCGTTATCGCAGTGTAAATACGAACGTAAATCTGACTGCCAGTCTCGTCGTTGGCCAGGAATATACCATGGAAGCCTACTTCCGGGCCGCTGTGGATACGATTGGCGACGATTTGGTGCCAGAAACGTTTATTGTCCAAAATAACGATGGCCTGAACTATCACCTCCGTTTTCGCTACGGTGGACCAACCGCCCCACCCTTTACCGTCGTGGATACCAAAAAGGTAGCCCCCAACTGCTATGGTGATACGACGGGCATCGTCGGCGTATCGGTCTATGGCAATCAGGCGGGGCTGTTTTACCATTGGAATTATGTAGAAAACGATAATTTTCACACGCTTTACAATGTGCCAGCCGGTACTTATATCGTCACCGTGACTGGTGCAGGCGGCTATAGCAAAATTGATACAATCCTACTGGGGCAACCTCCACCGATTGCGAATCAATTTATTAACTACATTCCATTTGGCTGTAGCAACCCCACCGCTCAGGTCACTGCGCAACCCACTGGCGGGGTCGGCCCTTATAACTATTATTGGAGTAATGGCAGCTCCAACGCGACCATCGTCGTGAATATACCCGGCAACTATACCGTCACGGTGACGGATGTAAATGGTTGCAGCCAGAATTTTACCCACCCGATCAGTGGGAGCGGTCCGCCAGTGTTTAATATTCAGGCCGATATTTGTAATGGCGAAACATATCGCATTGGTAGTCAATCATTTGTAGAGCCAGGCACTTATGACATCATCCTCTCTGGCAACGGCGGCTGTGACACCCTCGTGCATTTGCAACTGGGTGTGCTCAATCCGGCCGCGTTGCTGGCCAATCTGCCCACCTCCGGTTTGGTCACCTGCGCCCAGCCACTGCTTAGCCTTTGCGCTATTGCCCCGGACAATGCCGTTTTTTCCTGGCAAAGAAATGAGGTAACGCTGGCGAATACACCCTGTATCCTGGCTTCCACCGCCGGCATTTATACCGTGACTGCGACGCTCGGTGGCACCGCCAACAAGCTCTGCCCGGCGGAGAGCACGGTCGTGGTAGAAGAACATATAGTGACACCGACTACCAGCCTGCTTGGTCAATTTACGGTTGGTTGTGTGCTGCCAACCAATCCCATTTTGCTGCACGCCCTGACGAATGCCCAAAATGCCGCTTATTTGTGGACTTATAACGGAGCAATACTCTCGACCACCGACTCCTGTCCCTTCGTATTTGCCGGCTGGACGGGACAAGGCAACCCGGTCACGCCTACTTTGGTGGTCACTGATGCGTACGGATGTAGCAGCGAGGCCAGCGACGCGACCACCGTGGTGCAAAACGGTAATGCGCCGCTCTTTCTGCTGAATAAAAAAAATCTGTGCAACGGCCTCACCGAAATCAATTATGAACTGATTGGCGGTACCCTGCCCTATCAACTCGCCTGGAGCAACCCGGATATTCTGACCAATCCATTTACTGTACCCGCCGGACTTTATAGCGGTACCGTGACGGATGCAGCAGGCTGCGTCTCTATATTTTCGGTTCATGTAAGCCCTTATGCACTGACTACGGAAGTGCAAATGGCCACCGGCGCAAACAGTGCCAATGGAGCGGCCAGTATCGCGGTAAGCGGTGGCACCCAACCATATTATTTTCAGTGGAGTAATGGCAATACGACCCCGCAAATTAGCGATCAATTGCCTGGAAACTACTGTGTTACGGCCACGGATGGCGACGGATGCAGCCAGGATACCTGTATTACTATTTCCTATCTCACGGCCACGGAAGAGCCTCATGCTTCCAGCATTGGTCTGGCCCCAAATCCGATCACGCCGGGCGATTGGCTGGAACTGTACCTGCCCGCGTGGCTGGTGGGCGAAAAGGTCGAAATAGCAATATTTGACACCACGGGGCGACGCTGGTGGCGCGAAGATCAGGCGACCAATACGGCGACCCTGTCGCTCCTATTGCCTGCCCAAACCCCGGCGGGATTGCTGATAGTGCGGATCAGCAGTGCGCAGGGACAGGCAATTGGCAAATGCGTGGCACAATAATTTAACCAGGTCTGCCAAAATCTTTGGTCATTTCCACCTTTTGACTACTTTTGCGCAACAAAACTCATTTTTTCATCATCAATCATCTATTACACAAAAAATTCTCTATTATGAGCAAAAAATCTTTTCTCCCGGCTCTCCTTTTTGGTGCTATGCTGGCCTTTGCCCCAGGTTGCGGCGACGCCGATCCATGTAAAGACGTTGA
>Ga0105047_10006015_pt1 | contig 20656 bp, 21 predicted proteins | sample MAT04_FD_78384 | JGI IMG/M metagenome (GOLD analysis project Ga0105047, IMG submission 78384) | Freshwater microbial communities from Lake Fryxell liftoff mats and glacier meltwater in Antarctica - MAT-04 (megahit assembly) | ecosystem: Environmental > Aquatic > Freshwater > Ice > Liftoff...
ACCACCAACAATACGGGATGGGGGCATTTGCGCAATGCCCTGCAATATCTATGGGAGCGGTGACTGCTTCGACCTCAAAAAGTCCCATGTCCTTTCTGCCTTGGTAAAACGCTTTGTTGACGCAGTGGACGGAGAATGTCAGGACGTAACCTTGTGGGGCAGTGGATCTGCCTACCGCGAATTCATGCACGTAGAGGATTTAGCCAGAGCCATGCTTCTCCTCATGACCAAGGTCACAACGCCCGAATTAATTAACGTAGGCACAGGCGAAGAAACCAGTGTCCGCAATCTAGCAGAGCTTGTGGCAGAGACTGTGAATTTTCGTGGGGACCTCATTTGGGACACCACGAAGCCAGACGGGATGCCAAGAAAATGTCTGGAAGTTAGCAAGCTTAGGGCTCTAGGCTTCACTCCCAAGATAAGCCTGAAAGAGGGTGTTCGTCGCACCATTGAGGAATATCGCCAGCTCAAAAAATCAGCCCTGCTTTAATCAAGAATTAGCTGCCATGTACAACATACCATCCATCCAAAAGCTTTCTGGAATCATTGAGCTTTTCCTAGAACACAGCAGCCGTATCAACGAGGCTAAGAGCACTAAATACTGGTATCCCCTGAGCATGGCCACCTACGGAGTAGCTGAAATTTTACAGGCTCTGGATTCTCTCTGCAGCTTTCGCACAACAATGTGGGAAAAGACCGCAGAATTTGAAAAAAGATTTGCGGCCTATCAAAATTCTAGTCATGCCGTCATGGTTAATAGCGGATCCTCAGCCGATCTCTTGGCCAGTCATCTTCTTACCAACCCTGTTAATCCTCTGCTAAAGTCTGGTGATGAAATTTTAGTCCCCGTCGTAACCTGGCCTACCCATATTTGGTCGCCCATGATGGCAGGCCTAAAAGTTAAATTAGTGGACGTTAACCCTGCTACGCTGAATATCGACATCGACGATTTAGAGAAAAGCATTACTCCACAAACTAAAGCACTATTTCTGGTTCATCTGATGGGAAATCCTTGTGACATGAATGCGATTAAACGCATTGCCACTAAAAATAATTTGATCATTTTGGAAGATTGTTGCGAGGCCTTGGGTGCGGAATACAATGGCATTAAAGTGGGGAACTTCGGACTAGCGGGAACTTTCAGTTTTTTCTTCTCTCATCACATGGTCACAATGGAAGGCGGGATGGTTGTGTGTGCAGAAAAACCCGTAGCAAACGACTTAAAGGTTATGCGGGCTCATGGATGGGTTCGTAACACGGAGGAGCAAACAAACGTGCAATCTTTGCGCGATGAAAATATTGATCCTCGTTATGCCTTTTTTAATTGGGGCTTCAATCTACGTCCTACTGATTTGCAGGCAGGTTTCGGGCTTTGTCAGTTAGAAAAAATCGAACGGTTTAACGAGCAGCGCAACCACCTAGCTAAACGTTTCTTTGACTATATTGATCAATCCCGCTGGCTGAAAAGACCCGTCGTGCATCCCTTAGCCAAGCCGTGCTGGTTTGCCCTCCCCTTAATGCTAGAAAAGGATGCCCCGTTTTCCCGCGGTAGTTTAACCCAACATCTTGAAGCAGCGGGAGTGGAAACCCGGCCTATGGTAGCAGGTAACATTGCCCGCCATCCAGTAGCCAAAGTTTTTCCTATTTTTGGAGAACGGCTATTCCTTGGTGCCGACGAAATACATCAGCGAGGTTTTTACATGGGGTTATCCCCTTTCTATGACGAAACCTCCATTGACCGACTAATTTCTATTATAGAAGAATTCCTTCAATCTCAAAAAACTATATGAGTGCCATCATCATCAGACTCTCGGGTGGCCTAGGGAACCAAATGTTTCAGTATGCCACGGGTCGCGCCCTGGCATTGCGGGATCAATCTTTATTGTTTGTTGATTTAGAGGCGTATAAAACCTACAAATTACATAAATACAGTTTACACCATTTTCCTCTCCAACTTGACATGCTGGCTGGATATGACTCACGTCACTTTCGGAAACAACCTAAATGGTTTGACCCCGTGTTGCTCAAGTTAGGTCGCTCAAAAGTCCCTCAAGAATTACTGAAATCTGCTGTGCAAGTAATTTCTGAACCTACCTTTCGTTACCAGTCAGGAATTTTACAGTTAACCCCTCCGCTTTACTTGGATGGCTACTGGCAAAGTCCGAAGTATTTTGAGGAAATATCGGATATTTTACGAAAGGAGTTTCAAGTTAAAACTCCTGCCAATCAAATCAATCTGGACATGGCGGATCAGATACAATCAGGAGCATCCGTAAGCCTGCATATCAGGCGTGCCGATTATTTTGCCAATTCCAAAACTCAAAGCATTCATGGATTATGCTCCTTAGCGTATTACAAAACAGCTGTCGCATATTTAAGCGAACGACATGACAACTTGAAATTTTACATTTTTTCCGACGATATTCCGTGGGCCAAAGAAAACCTCAATTTTGAAATTGAAAAAACATTCATTGATTTCAATGATCCTGAAAAAAATTACGAAGACTTACGTTTAATGTCTTACTGCAACCATCACATTATCGCCAATAGCACTTTTAGTTGGTGGGGGGCATGGCTGGCTCACAAATCCGGTCAAATTGTTATAGCTCCTTCCAAGTGGGTTGAAAAAGTTGAGCGGGGCCCTAATTCGGCTGATATTCTACCTGCTCACTGGATACAACTCGATTAACTAAACCTGCTTTTATGGAGACCTTGGGCGTTTTAATGGCTTGTCGCACTTCATGCGATTACACCAAGCAGGCCGTGCAAAGTTTGCTCACCCAGACTTACCGGGATTTTCATTTACTAATTATTGACGATTGTTCAGAGCTTGAGACAGCTGTTTATTTAGATTCTTTGACAGACTCGCGTGTCCAAATTATTCATCATCAAGAATCCTGCGGGCTTGCCCGCACTCTTAATCAAGGTCTTAATACCCTCTCGACCAAATATGTCGCGCGCATGGACAGTGATGATATCGCATTACCAGAGCGCTTCCAATTACAAATGACGTTCCTTGCGCGTAATCCAGAAGTTGTTGTTTTAGGCGGTCAAATGAAAAGCCTAAAAACCAATAGACCCCTTGGCCGAGTACCTTTGAACCATGAGAAGATCGGTTACTGCCTTAATTGGTCTAATGCCTTTAATCACCCCACCGTTGTTTACGATAGAAAACTAATCCTGGCGGCTGGTTCATATAGCACTGAGCCTGGCATGATCGAGGATTATGAGCTATGGACCCGCTTGTTTCCAAATACAATTATGGCGAATTTGCCTCAAGATATTTTATTGTATCGCGAGCATTCCGGGCAGATGAGTGGGGTAAGCTCAGGATACTATCGGCAAGATAAAAGGGCTATGGCTAAATCTGCGTACCGAAAAAAGCTTACTGGCCTAGAAGTTTCTTCTCTGTTTGATCAACAGAAGAAGTGGACTAAAGACAGCCTGCCAACCAACCAGGAGTGGGACTGCTGGATTAGTTATTTATTTAAATTAAAAAAAGAATTTGGAACTGGCTCTATCTTCCGACGAATGTCCGTTGATCGTGACCTAGCAAGAAGACTTTATGCTAGCATGAAGAATAGAAAGGCCATAAATTCGCACGAAAAAATCGCTTGGAAGTTAATTTACCAATTAAACCCCCTCTATTACTTTCTAAAGATAATCTGCCATAGATAATAAATTACCAGGATAGCGCCTACTTAACTAATTTCTCTCTGGGTTACCTGATGCCTGGGGTTCAATGTATATGTCTTCACCTCGATACCGCATAAAAGTTTCCACAAACTTTCCAGACTGGCCTTTGTCTCGTCAACTGCCCAAATTTTCGAAAGCCTGGGGACAGTGTGATTTTTATATCAATGAAGAAATGGCCGAATGTGACGCATGGTTTGTATGGAACGGACTTGCCCAAGCAGATTCCACAATTTGCCCGCCTGGTAATGTTTTTTTCTTCGCACCTGAACCTACCGACTTTAAGCGATACCATTCTACATGGCTAAAACAATTTCCTCATGTTATTACATGTCATCGTGGCGTTAAACACCCTTCCATCATTATTTCTCAACTAGGTATTCATTGGTTTGTCGCAAAAACAATTGATGAGTTGGAAAGAGAATCATTTCCAGCTAAAACAAAGAATATATCCGTCATCTTCAGCACGAAGCGGACGATTGGTGGCCATCGCCGAAGACTGAAGTTCATCCTGGCACTGGCACGAGAGTTGCCTTTCGATTGTTACGGACGCAATACAAATAAACTTCTGTCTGGTTCAAACATCAAGGCCGCATATCAGTACTCTTCAGAGCTGGAGTCTACTACTAACAAATGGCCTGGATTGGCTGATCACCGTTACTCCATAGCTGTAGAAAATTTCGTTGGTGCTGATTATTGGACAGAGAAAATAGCAGACTGTTTCCTCACAGGAACAGTTCCCCTCTACTACGGTTGCCCGAACATTGCGGACTATTTTCCTAAAGATTCTTATATACTGATTGATATTAATGACGTAGCTGCAACCAATAAACTAATACAAGAAACATGCACCGAGGCAGAATACCTCCGCCGTTTACCTGCCTTGGAAGAAGCCAAACGCTTGGTTTTGCATGAGTACAACTTGTTTAATCTTATCAGTGATTTTGCGAATAAATTGGAGAAGGGCCAGACACCCCACAAAATTGCTTTGTTTCCAGAGCCCGAATTGGGCTATTTCTCCAAAAAAATGAGAAAATTTTCTCGAAAATACTTTGGCTAATGCAGAAGGTAGATTCCCTTGTCACAATTACAACTGAACCTCCACCTCACTACTTAAGGAGCAAAGATACAAAGCTTAAGAATCGACTGCCTTTTTGATCGTGTCAGGAGTCATCACCACTTGGCTCTACTTAAGAACCCAGCTTTCCCAAATAAAATAGTAATCGTAAGAAAGTTGATGCGTTTTTGAGAGCATCTTACGAATATGGTGTCGGCGCGAGTGGGCTTCAGGAGCAAATGAGTGGAACTGTATTTGAAGGTGCTGTATTTTTCCAACCCAATCAGTTTTTAAGATGGCCTCTAATAAATCAAATTCTGCCCCTTCGATATTGATTTTAAGTAGATCGATAGACTTTACGTTTTCATTTTTAACGAAGTCAAAAAAAGAGATAATTTGACAGGACTCCACCACCCCATTTTCACTTTTTTGGATAAGGGAAGAACCTTCATTTGCTATTTCTATAGTCAACGTTTCAGATATAGCTCCTAAACCAAAGGGATGAATGTGAATATGGGGTCGATCCATAAAACGTTTTTGGAGCAATTTAATGTAGCGCTCAACAGGCTCGAAAACATGGATAGTGCTAGACACACGTGAGCTTATTGCTTGAGTAAAATCTCCCTGATAGCCGCCCACATCAAAAACGACGGAATCTTTATTTAAAGGATAATCCAAGCGTAAGGTTGTATCACCTAAATCTCGGAACCACTTGTCTTTGGCCCGTTTGAAACGTTTCTTTCTGAAATACTGAATTACTTGTTTCATGATTTAAATGCTTTGCTGGATTCAAGGAATTTCCAATACTGACGTGAACGCTTTTCCCAGCTGTATTCGTAGCTACGTTGAGCGGCTGATGATGCAAGACACTTACGTAGTTCTTGATCATTGATTAATAAATTCAATTGGGCTCCCAAACTTTCCGCGTTACCTGGTTGGAACAAAAGGGCTTCTTCGCCATCTCGCAGCACTTCGCTTATTGAAGGAAGATCAGAGGCCACGATGGGTAAATGAAAGGCGAGATAATCGTAAGCTTTAGTAATAGCCACGTAAGGCATTCTTCCTTCTTTCAAACTCGGTATCAATAAAATCTGACCGGGTCGTAAAACATCTTTAATTTCTTTACTGGTCATGGAACCCAGGATGAAGACCCGTGAGAGCCTGAGCTTTAGGACTAGGTTTTTTAGTTGTTCCACCTCTAAACGAGAACCCCCAATAATTTTTAATGAAAAATCAATCCCGCTATATTGGCAAATGGTAGCCCACGATTCCAATAACCAGCGCACTCCTTGCTCATGATAGACAGAACCTATATAAACACATTCGGGACATGCTTCTGGATTAGCAGGAATAGATAAAATTCGATACTCTTTCTCTTCGTAACCACAGGCTAGCCCTGCGAGATGAATTGGTATTTTGCGTGCCCATTTTTCTAAAAGAATTTGTAGAGGCCTCGTTGTTGTGACAAAGAGATCAGATAAATTTAAAGCCTCCCATTCACTTCTTACTGTTCTAGGCGCAGGATTACGATCGAGGCAGGCCAGCTGGTGGACTTCATAAACGAACGTCATATCTGGCAACCAGCGACGCCAAAAGTTTAAAAAACGGATGATTTTTGGGAAACTGGCAATAATTAATGCATCTCCAGGTTTCGCTTTTTTCCTGAGATTAAAATAAACGAAAAAATAAAAAACTGCATTTAAGGTAAGTCCTTTAGTCTTTTTTTTTCTTCTTACGGAAGGCAATCCGCTTATGTTTAGATTAGGAATTGAATCGTAACCGAAATGTTTGCCCAGCTCATCTGTGTCCATTTTTCCTGCGTGAAGTATATGAACATCCGCCTCTTTAGCGGTCGCCGCCAACCACCAAGCACTTCGATAGAGATAAAGAGCGTGGGCTGATCCATCCGCTAAATCTTGGTTTGCGATATAAAATAAGTTCATAAAATTAAACGGTCACAAGTCAGGCAGGCCTCCACCACCTGGGCTACTGTAATGTCTTCCATCTTACGAAGTCTCTTGTCGGGGTAGCCATCGGCCCGGCGGATACTTTCTTCAGTAACCTGAGGGGTTATAACCGCGTGACGAGTTAACCATGGGTGCCACGCTTCCTCAACGGATGGCCCAAAGAGTGCTATGCTGGGAACTTGGCAGGCCGCAGCCAAATGCATAGCGGCAGTATCGACTCCTACAAAAAGACGAGCAGAATAAAACAGTCCAGCCAACTGACTCCATGACAGTGCGCCTTCCGTTAAAAAAAGGTGAGAACCGACCCCATCTCTGATTTCTTGACAAAAACGAATCTCCCCCGGATCTGGCCCTGAGCTAATAACTAAGTGATGACCATTTTTTTCTAGGATGCGGCATAATGTAACCCACCTTTCCAAAGGCCAGCCCTTTCGCTTCCAGCGGGTAGAGGGGTGTATGACGGTAACCTGATCTAATTGGTTTTTTCCGACATAAGAAAAGTCAGCTTTATTGCGCTCGAATTGCAACGGAAGAGGTGTGGGTTCCAGCTCCAGGATTTTTTGAACAAAGTCATATTCTTTGGCCGCACGGTGATTATTAGAACTAGCGTAGGAACAATAGTGGTGAAAGGCAAAAGACCATGTTTTAGAAAGAATATCGGATGAGGCTAAACAACGTTTGCGGGCACCACAGGCTAACGCCAACCAACGTCCACGCTCTCCTTCGCTGAATTCAAATACATAGTCCAGCTTAGCCTGCCGTAGTTTAGCAAGGGTTTTTAAATCTGTTAAAAGAGGGGCTTGGGTCTTATTATCAGAACCAGGTTCTGCCGTGGTTAAAAGATGGTCAATCGCTGAGCAGCCTTTTAAAATGCCTTCACTTCCTTTTCTTACCCAAACCCAGATCTCGGCTTCAGGATATTTTTGTTTTACTCCAGCAATGGCCGGAGTCATTAAAAGGGCATCTCCGATATGTTTCAATTTAATGAAGAGGATTTTCATCTTGATTTCGCTTTCTAAAAAAAATTGCGTTAAACGCTAGGCTTTTACTTGGAAATCCTGAATATCTTAAATCCCGTTTTCTTCAGGTATTTGGGTAAAAAGGCATTTGCATGTTTCTGACGATAATTGCATAAATTTTATTGTTAAGTTTTCACGTTTAGTAAGGAAGCATTGGCCAAACGCATCGACTTTTACGTTGCCTTTTAAATATTCTAGTATCTGATCTTGTTTCAATCGATGTAACTTTGATATTGTATCTTCTTTTTTTAGCCAAGTGCGGCTAACGCGCTAAGTTTTTTTGAGTAATCCCCTTACCTTAGCTGCCAGCGTGTGTGTCAGATATTGAAGAAGAACGTGTTCCTTGTTTTCATGGTTGAATCCCGGAAGGTAGGGAGGCTTTTTCTATTTCGCCTAAAAGACAATTTTATTTTAACCGGTTGCTTAAATGCCTGATATTTTCCTTATAAATAATGTTCACGGTGGCTTGCTTCATTTGGTTTGACTCAAGGACAGATTGCTACTAAATCCTCTCTTCTTGACTTTGGCCAACTATTTAATTAGTTGCCAAATGATTTGCGGCCTTGCTTTAATTGTCTTTTGAATCGCGCATGAACATAACATTAAGGGAACTGCGGGTATTGATCCTGCGCGCAGCATCCACTGCCGGAGAAGGACATATTGCGAGTGCTTTTTCCATTTTGGATATTCTTTGGGTTCTTTATGCTGATATCCTTTGCCATGACCCCGCTAAGCCCGATTCCGAGGCACGGGATCGTTTCATTCTCAGCAAAGGTCACGCATCCTTGGCTCTTTATGCGATTCTGGGTAAGCACGGGTATTTTCCCCTGGATGAATTGACCTCTTTTGCGTCAAAAACAAGTGCGCTGGGTGGGCATCCAGATTCGCTCAAAGTGCCTGGCGTGGAGGCTTCCACTGGCTCGCTTGGTCACGGTATGCCCATGGCAGTCGGCAGAGCTCTTGGTTTAAAAGCCAAAAAATCCACTTCCCGTGTTTTTTGCATCATCGGCGACGGAGAATGCAATGAAGGCACGATCTGGGAGTCCGCTCTGCTGGCTGCCCATCACCAATTGTCCCGGCTCACTTGCATTGTGGATTTCAACCATTCCGGAGATAGGGCTCTCGGCTTGGGAGACCTCGAAGCGAAGTTCCGCGCCTTCGGCTGGAATGTTTCAGTGGTTGATGGCCACGACCATGTTCAACTTAAGGCAGCCCTGCAGACATCTTCTGAAAAAAAGCCAACCGTTCTCATTGCCAACACGATCAAGGGCAAAGGCTGTAAGGAAATGGAAGGAAATCCTGCCTGGCACCACAAAGCCCCAACGAAAGAAGAGTTGGATTCCATTCTTGAACAGGTCACATGAGAAAACAATTTGTCACCACTACGGAGCGGTTGTTGGAAACCGATCCACGCCTCTTCATACTGCTTGGAGATATCGGGATTTTTGCTTTTCGCAACAGCCTTCAAAAATACCCGGATCGCGTTTTGAATATAGGGATTCTAGAACAGGCCACGGTGAGCGTTGCGGCAGGACTTGCCAAAGAAGGCTTTATTCCTTTGTTTCACAGCATTGCGCCTTTTGTTGTGGAGCGCGCATTCGAACAGATTAAAGTGGACTTCGGATACCAAAAGCAGGGAGGCAACTTCGTTTCAGTCGGCGCATCCTACGACTACGCTTCTTTGGGCTGCACCCATCACTGCCCTGGAGACGTGGGGATTTTGGCTACCATTCCCGGCATGGAAATTGTCGTGCCAGGGCATCCACACGAATATGATTTGTTGTTCCAAGAATCCTACGCCGATGGTCACCCCACATATTATCGCCTATCGGAACAGAGTAACATCAAAGCCTATGACGTCCGGTTTGGCCACGCCAAAGTTCTCAAACAAGGCACCGGCGTCACCATCATTGCGATTGGAGCTCTTCTGGATAAAGTCCTTCAGGCTGCTGAAGGCACAGATGCCACGGTTCTTTATTATACCACGGTCCTGCCTTTTGACCGCGAGACTCTTGCCCATAATTGTCCCTCCGGCCGCATTCTCTGTGTGGAACCTTTTTATCAAGGAACTGTAGCCTCTGAAATCATGGAAGCGATGAATGGCCGCTCCTTTCGCCTGTCTTCAATGGGAGTTCCCCGGGAGTTTTTAAGAAATTACGGTCACGCCGATCTTCATGATGCGGATTGCGGATTTACTGTGGAAAACATCCGGCATCGGATCGGGGAACTTTCCCGTGCTTGATCACCTTTTGAAGCAGGATGTATCCCTGATACTGGCAGGAGTTCCCACAGAACTTTTGCAAGGGAGAAAATTATTATTGACCGGCGCTTCCGGAGTGGTGGGCGTGCAAATGCTTTCCGTATTTCACCATTTACTGGAATCCGGAGTTGACTTCGAAATTACTGCCACCCATTTGAGCGAGCCGGAATCTTATTTGAAATCTTGGGCCACGCATCCCCGATTCCACCTGCTTCAAGGCGATCTCTGCGATCAGGAGTTTCTCAAGCAATTGCCGAAAGCCGATATCATCATCCATGCCGCAGGTTATGGTCAGCCGGGACGTTTTCTTGAAAAGCCTCTCAAAACCATCAGACTCAACACTGATGCAACCATGGTTTTACTGGATAAACTGGCTCCGCAGGGGCATTTCCTTTTTGTCAGCACCAGCGAATTATACGTGGGGCTGCCCCCAGAAAATCTATGCCGTGAAGACCAGATCGGCTCCACCAACACCAACCATCCCAGAGCCTGCTACATCGAAGCCAAACGCTGCGGGGAAGCCATTGTCTGCGCTGTCCGCCAAGGAGGGATCAACGCAAAATCTGCACGTCTGGCCTTGGCTTACGGCCCCGGAGTTCGCCTGGGGGACAAGCGTGTCTTGTATTCCTTCATTGAGCGCGGCCTGAAGGAACATGGTATCCGCATGATGGATCAGGGAGCTGCGCTGAGAACCTACTGCTATGGAGCAGACGCCGTGCGGATGATGTTAAAAATTCTCATGGAGGGGAAAGAAGACATTTACAATGTGGGCGGCACGGGAACTCTCAGCATCAAACAGGTGGCTGAAAAAATCGGCCTTTATCTAAATGTTCCAGTAATCATGCCGGAAACGCAGGAATTTCTGGCAGGTGCTCCGGCATCTGTGGGACTGGATCTTTCACGCTATGAAATGGAATTTGGCCCAATCAAATACATTGACTTTGATCATGGTCTTCATAAAACGATCGATTGGCTTAAGCAATTGCTTCTGAAGTAGATAGATAAAAATTTTCATTATGGCAAAATATCTGATCACGGGCGGCGCGGGTATGCTTGGAAATGCTCTCCGTAACGTGCTCTCGGATCAGGATGCCGTATTTTTAACGAGAGCAGACGGGGATCTTACCAATTTTGAAGCCACCAATGCTCTCTTCAAAAAGTATCAGCCAGAGAAAGTCATCCACTGCGCGGCCGTCGTTGGTGGACTGGGCAGTAACAGTATTCACTCTGGAGAATATTTCCGGAACAATATCCTGATAAACCTGAACGTCTTGGAAGCCGCTAGACTCTCCGGGGTTAAACGCTTGATTTCTTTCATGTCCACCTGCGTTTTCCCGGACAAAATAAAATATCCGCTGAAAGAATGCAACTTGCATGATGGACCTCCTCATCCTTCAAACTTTGGATATGCCTACGCCAAACGTATGCTCGAAGTCCAGAGCGCCGCATACCGAATGGAATGGGGCTGTGACTACATCGTAGCCATCCCAACCAATATGTTTGGGCCGCATGATGATTTCAGTCTGGAAGGCGGACATGTCATGCCTTCGTTGATTCACCGCTGTTACCTCAGGAAAAAAGAAGGTGGAGAACTTTCCGTTTGGGGATCCGGCAAGCCTCTGCGGGAATTTGTCTTTGCAGAAGACATCGCGCTTCTCGCGGTCTGGGCTTTGGAAAATTATCACGAAAAAGAAGCCATCATTTTTTCTTCCGGTCATGAAATTAGCATTCGTGAACTTGTTGAATTGATCGTCGCCAAAATGGATTTCAAGGGGGACGTGGTCTGGCAGACGGACAAGCCGGATGGACAATTCCGCAAGCCTTCAGATGTTTCGAAACTGAAACAGTATTTTCCTGAATTCACCTTCACACCTGTTGACCAAGCCCTGCAAAAAACCGTTTCTTGGCTTGAGTCCCATTATCCCAATATCCGTAAATGAGTATTTCTTCTGTAACTCCCAAAGACATCGAATCGATTTATGGTGAGCCTGTCAGTGAACGTCTGGCGAAACGTATAAACGACTTTAACCTTCAGTACGAAGAAATCACCACGAAGGAACGAGATAACCACATACTTGAAGTGGTTCGCGCTTTGCAAAAACCTGATTTAAAAGAAGCCGGCGAACATCGTATCGTTGACTGGGAACGCGGGTGGGGAGAAAATCTTGAAGCGCTTTTAAAAACTGGCGCCATTGATTCGGTTGTTCCTCTTTATTTCGGTAAACATCTTTTGGTCCGCTGGATGCGTCGCTGGGTTAAGCCCTTGACCAAAGACTTTGACTACAAAATCCTCTGCGTCCTGGTCGAGCATGTCATGGAAAAATATATGACTGATAAAAAGGCCATCTACGAATTCGGGTGCGGGCCTGGCTACCATCTTCTGCGGGCCCGCAAAATCAACACCAAAGCCAAATTGGTAGGTCTCGATTGGACTTCCGCTTCACAACATATCCTGAACGGCGTTTCAGAGCGCGGTTTGGATCCGGATATTCAGGGGCGGCATTTTGATTTTTATCAGCCAGATGAGACTCTGGATTTTGAGCCGGATTCAGTTATTTATTCCGTGGCAGCCCTTGAGCAGGTAGGGAACAGACATGAAGCTTTTATTAATTTTCTGCTTCGTAAAAAACCTTCTCTTTGTATCCATTTTGAACCCATTGACGAAATCATGGAACCGGATGATTTGATGGACCAGCTTTCCGTAGCATATTGCCGGAAGAGGAATTACCTGAAGGCCTTTTTGCCCAAGCTGGAAGAACTGGAAAAACAGGGGCTTTTGAAAATCCATCGCAAGCAACGCCTTTTCAGCGGCAGCTTTTTCCTTGAAGGGCACACCCTGATTGTCTGGTCTCCCCTCCCTTAAACCAATATTTGTCATCCTATGAGTGATCCGCACAATGTCGTTAATTTTGCTTCCGCAGAAGAAAAGAGCCGCCGTGAGGCCATGGCCAGACTGTTGGAAGAATGTCCCATTCCTGCTGGCGAACGTATGGACAATATGGGCCTTTTCCTGAGTTCCAAAAGCTGGGCACGACTGAAGTTCATGGATTTTATTTACCAGCAGATTGTTCCTCTTCCCGGCGTGGTCATGGAGTTCGGAACACGCTGGGGACAAAATGTTGCCACCTTTGCCGCTCTTCGGGGTATTTACGAACCGTTCCATCGTCATCGCAAAATTATTGCTTTTGATACCTTCAGTGGATTCCCTTCCACCGCCAATGAAGACGGCAAAGGCAGCATCATGACGCCTGGGAGCTACTCCGTAACTCCTGGATATAAAGATTACCTGCAAAAGATCCTGGAGTTCCACGAACAGGAGAATCCTCTGGCTCATATTAAAAAGTTTGAATTAGTGGACGGTGACGCAACCAAGACTCTTCCCTCTTATCTCCAAAAACACCCAGAAACAATAATTGCACTGGCTTATTTTGATATGGATCTATACGAGCCCACCAAGATTTGTTTGGAGCACATAAAAAACCGTTTGGTCAAAGGGAGTATTCTGGGTTTTGATGAGCTAAATGAATCAGCAACTCCTGGAGAAACATTGGCTGTGATGGAGACTCTGGGCCTGCGCAATATCGCTTTGCGTCGCCTGCCCTATACTTCCCGAACTTGCTATTGTGTAGTTGAGTAGAATCAAAGATGAACGATACGCAACCTTTAGCCTACTAATAAACCATAATTATTCACCAACAGTTTTAACGGTCTGTGGTTCATCGCCATATTGAGGTGACGCTTTAGAAGAAAATAGTTGGGCCAGACGGTGGGCATCAACCTGAAATTTAGGGATATCGTACATCCAATTTCCTTCAGAATCAGGTAAGCTTTGAGAAAGCAAGCGCACGCATCTGTTGCCAGTCAAAATGGCCACGTCACGATAGGCCGCACACCAGCCAAGAGGTTGTAAGGTGTGACCATATTCCAAAAGGATCAATAGTGCCTTTTCCATAAAGAAAAGGACGCTGAGGCCCTGGCCCTGGGGTCCTATCACTATTTTGGCGGAGCGGCATATCCTGATTTGTTCTGGCAAGGGTGTTCGAGATAATTCCAACACATAAACCTTTCCCCATACTTCTTCGCAAACTTTAATGACTTCAGCCTCATTGGTAAGTTTCCGATTGGGGGCGTCAAAGCGAGAGATAAAAATAATGTCATGCTGTTCCCCTTTAAGTGATGCCTCCTCTGGTATTGGGGCAGAGCTGAAGGCTTGATGTATCTGTCGATAGTAGTCTGGATTGCACAGATAAGAGCTGCCGTAAAGCATGGGGACATAAGCTAGGTGCTCGACTTTTACGGTGCCAGTTGAACCTTCAACGATTTGCTCTTTTTGAATCCCAAAATATTGCAAATAGCGTAGTTGCCAATTTACGTGGCCTGGTGCGACGAGCACACGGAATTCTTTTTTGAGCAAAACATTTTCTCTCGCTGCCAAGAGGCGTGGTAAGTGCTGAAAAAGAAAGTGTCCGTGGTTTTCATGGTCAACCCCGGTCAGGTGAAAGACAGTGCCTGGAATTTTCTTGGCAAAAAGTGAGATAGGGCGTCTGATTTTTTTTAAGGGTAAATGATCGAGGCTCGGACATATCTGGAGCAGGCTGCCATCTGCTTGGAATACCTGACCTTGATCTCCAGTTAGGTAGGCATTAGAAAGAATGCACAACGAGGCTTCTGGCCAAGTGAAGCCAGCAGGGATCAGTTTTTTGTAAAAGAGGGATTCGCACGAATTATCAATCTCAACGCTTCCTGCCTCCTCTAGCACCCATTTCGTGTCATTGGGGAGGTAACTGCTCCCCCTATTTACTACTAAGGTTGAACCGAAGCCATTTTTCAAAAATGTTGAACTGTCGTGTATCCATCGACGCATTTTAGAGAGGTATCGACCTGCAATGGGTTGATTACTCATGCTGGGGGAGACAAGGGGAAGACTACTAATGGTAAAGGAGCAGATTTGTTTTGACTGCGCATACGTTTTTTTAGAAAGCTCCGAATTAATTTAGGTATAAATCCTTTACCTTGCGGCGGGCATGGACGTTTTTGAAGATCAGGTTTTAAGCCTTGTGACTTTAAAAATTCAATAGCGGCCGGCTGCCAGAAACCACCTTTGATGGATTCTACATACGATAAAATAGGAGGCGTTTCTTTTTTTAAGAAATACAATCCCATACGGCCTTGGCGCAAGCAGTCCCGAATACGTGTTTCTGCCTGCCAAATATTTAACCCTGCAACTGAAGCGATTTCTTCCAAAAAATCTTTGCGCCAAAGGGTGGCGTTTAATCCAGAGTGTAGGTTTTGGGCGTTGGATTGTCTCAACCAAGTGTTGGGCACATCAGGACCCTGATCTGACCTTAGGTCAATCTCCAGTGATAATCCGTCAACAGAGATAAACTGATCAAACACTTTCTGAAACTCCAAAAAGTCTAAAGGCTGACTAAAAAGAAAATCATCCTGCAAAAAGAGCAAGTGCGTGGCATCCATTTGTTGCAAGGCTTTAGAAATGCCATCCGTCCATGAAACGTCGTCTCCGACATTTAACATCTTCACTCGTTCATCTTGATAACTTTTATGGTTCGCCAGTAAATAAACAGGCAGGTCACAAGCCCCACAATATTTGAAGTAAAAGTGGAAAAAAAGGGGCCACGCATCCGAGTAAGAATCGCACGAAGAGACAAGGATAGCTCTTTTCTGAAGTCTCGATGTCTTACTCATTATACTATGTCTTTTTTAATGAAAAATCTTTTTTCGGCAGTAAGAATGACTCTCTGAATTCTGGATCTTGGACTGCGTAATGATTAAGTTGGTTTGCAGCATGCTGTATGGAAAACAAAAGGTCATGGTTATAACGGGTGTCATCAATAGCGATGACGCCCTTCGTATGGCCAACGGATAAAATATCCGACAGACAAGCTTTCAGTGTGTGTAGTCCATCCACAAATGCAAAGGATACGTCACGTTTTTTAAGTCGTTGAATGATTTCTTCATCTAGTGAGGAAGCTTGCCAGACATCGACATGATCTCGAACTGCTGCAATATTATTTTGAAAGGCGGCTAGCTCCGCTCCATCACAGTCCTGCGATCCCGTGATCCATGGATCAATGACAATAAGGCGGCGTTGATGTTTAGCGGCCAGTTCCGCCAGTAGCTTACTTGTATCGCCGCAAAAAGCACCGATTTCGACAAAATCGCCTGAGTAGTGTTGGGCACTCCACTCTGCTAATGCCACCAATCTTTGCCGCTGAAGACTTCCGCCATAGTGATACATGTTGTCGCAGGCAGCATTGTGCTCATCCTCGCTATTGTCTTGGAGGATGGTTTTGAAGTCTGAGGGTAATACAAAATTTTCTGGTCTATGTAACGGGCTCACTTGGCCTAACATTCGTTTAAATAGTTTCCATAAAGCCTTGCTTGGATGTCTTAAAAGATAAGCCAAGCCCGAGCCATATTTCATGCTAGCAGCACTGGTATTGTTACCTGAGGAAGTTGATTTCATAGGATTGGTCGTGCGAAACGTAAGCTCGGGATAATTAAGCCAGAGTCATGCGGGTGTAAGCGGTCGCGACAGGGAACCTCCTGATGTTGATAAACAAGCAGCTTGGGCGATCATGAAGTAAAAAGATTACTGTAAGGATAAGAACATATGTAAGTCATAAGGATTTGTGTCTCTTTTGTAGAACAAAAGGCGATTTTACGTTGGAAATGTCCTGTAAATAGTTGAAACGAGTCGGGTGGTTCCTTTGCTGCTGATTTGACAGGATCAGCGGTGAAGAATAAACATAAACCACAGGGGAAACCAATTCGATGAAGAAGTATCGTATTTTATCTGGAAAAGTCACCTCTGAAACGCTGGATATGACGCTGGCCTGACCTCAAAAAGCGGGACATTTTGGGGGTCAGGCCATGCTATCTCCGGAAGTGCAAGCCGAGCCCGAAGCGTGGCTAAAACGCGTTGTTTCAATCGCAGGCGGGGCTTATGATTTTTTCGGATTCAATGCCATCACCACGGATGACAGGAACTACTACAAAAATGTCCACTGAACGTTTGAAGCCGGAAATCAGATTCTGGCGGATTTGTTCAGCACTCACGACTTGAAAAGCACAGTCCGGGTAACTCCGAAAATCTACAGAAGCGGCATGGACAGCTTCGTTTGGCGAGGCGGTTCCTATCCCCATGAGACGGCGATATCCGCTACAGCTGAGGAAACTGCTCAGCTTTCGCCCACAAGATGAACTTTGGGCATGGGGACGACAAATTGTCCGCCGCGCTGTAGGAACTCCATTTCGCGGGTCTTGAATTCGGGGAGGAAATGCCAGGGTAGAACTAGGTAATAGTCGGGTTTCGCCCTGCGCGATTCTTCTTCAGAAATGATCTTGATGTGGGTGCCGATGGTATATTGGCCCCATTTGCGCGGATTCCTGTCGGCTATTGCGGGCACGAGATCCGAGTTAACCCCACAATACTGTAGGGTTGTGCTGCCTTTGGTCGAGGCGCCATAACCATGAACGAGTTTTCCGTCCGCTTTCGCTTTCCTCAAAAACGACTGCAGGTCTTTCCGTATTGTCTCGATGTGGTCACGGAAGGTCGCATAAGGTGCGTCCGTGTCCAGGGCCAACTCGAATTCGCTAATGCGCAATTCCTGCACGCGCTCATTCCACTCCGGCTTGATCTGATGGCGGCCGGCATGTCCAACCACCAGACGGAAACTGCCTCCGTTCATGTCGTTCAGGTGAACGTCCAGAACTTCCAGGTGATGATCGTTGAAAAGCCGTTCCAGCGCTGCCAGCGAATAATACTCCAGGTGCTCGTGGCAAATGGTATCAAAGCTGTTCATTGACAGCATGGTCGGCAGGTAACTCTGTTCCAGTATCCAGATGCCGTCTTCACGCAAGGATGCTGCGATATCCGCAACGAAAGCATGAGGATCTTCCAGGTCATAGAACATGGAGATGCTCGTGATGACACGGGCTTTTTCTTCGGCATACGCCGTTTTGAAAGCGCGGGCAGAGAAGAAATCGTTCACAACTTGGAACCCTTTTTCGCGGGCCATCAGGGCCACGTCGGAGGGATCGATGCCCAGCAGCCTCAGGCCTTTTGTTTTGTAAGAGGAAAGCAGAGTTCCATCATTGCAGCCAATATCCAAGACGATATCATTGGGCTGGAGGGCAATGGAGGCTTCGGCCAGCGAGGCAATGCCGGACAAATTATCGCGCATGGATTGGTTAATGCCGGACTGGTAATAGTATTTGTGGTAAAGAACCTTGGGGGGAACAGTGTGCTTCATCTGGACCAACCCGCAGGCGTTCTCATCCCTGTCAGGATCACAACGAACCATATCCAAGGGAACCTTCCGCTTGATAAAGGCGCTGCCATCTTCGCTGGCCAGAACACCTCCAATGAACTGGTCACCCAGGCTGACCACAGGAGTCAGGGCCTTGGAGCCGCAAATCCGGCAGGTGGAACGTGTAACAAGGATTGGTTTGAAAGCTTGGGCACCCATAAAAAGAAGAAGATAGAGGGGCACTTTGATAAGAATCAAGGAACAAAACAGGGCAACTAATCAAGCAGGCCGGATTAGGCCGCGCTCCAAGGGTTCACCAACCTGATGCCGCAATCGGCAAAATCAGCCGTATTGCGGGTAGCCAAGGTCAAGTTGTTCACACAGGCGGTGGCGGCAATTAGCGCATCCGCCAAACCCCGTGTCCGTTCACCCATGAAGTTGCTGCAGTGCTCCGAGACGGCCAGATCAACGGAAAGAACCCGTCCGTCAAAGGCAGGTTTTACCTGTGTTTCATACCAGTCTTCGAGAAGGTTTGCGAAGGCGGCATCTTTCCCTTTTGCCCTCTGTATTCCGCACTTGATTTCCATCATGCTAATGACGCTGATGAAGAGTTCCTGGTTTGAAGCGCCATGCTGCCAGGCTGCCACATGAGAATCGCAAAGGGTTTTCCTGCGCAATTCCGAAATGACGTTGGTATCAACAAGGAATGCCATTACGTGAAATCCGGTTCACGCAGGGCGCTCTTATCCCGCGGAAAATGGATTTCCAAATGGGAGAGCTTCTCATTTCCCAGAGCTTCAAGCAGCGTGGGCCGCTTTTTTGAAGGCAAACGGTCAAGCTCTTTGCGGACAACTCCCGCGATCCACCCGGAAAGGGAAAGCCCTTCATCAACCGCACGATGCCGCGCATCTCGGCAAAGCTGGTCATGGATCTTGATCGTAACATTCATTTTTGTCTAATTATTACACTATAGCACGGTAGCACGGGAATTTCAAGCCTGATTTTCTTTGAACCACCGATAGGTCATGGCTAGCCCCTCTCTGAAGGAAGTGCGGGCTTTCCAGCCCAGCCCGTGGATTTTCCCCAAATCCAGAATACGGCGGGGATTTCCATCCGGCTGGGAGGTGTCCCACTTGATCGTTCCTTGATACTCCGTGACGTCGCGGATCATTACTGCCGCTTCCCGAATACTGATGTCGTGGCCCACCCCCACGTTAATGATTTCCGGGGAGCTGTAATGATCCAAAAGAAAAGCACAAGCGGATGCCAGATCATCGGCATAAAGAAACTCCCTTTGAGGGTTTCCCGTTCCCCACAGGGTGACGGAAGGCTGGTTGCTTTTGCGTGCTTCATGAAACTTCCGGATCATGGAAGGCAAGGCATGGGAATGTTCAGGGTCAAAGTTGTCAAAGGGTCCGTAAAGATTGCAGGGCATGGCCACAATAAAATCGTCCCCGTATTGCTGCCGATAGGCTTGGCAGAGACGTATTCCCGCTATTTTGCCGATGGAATAGGATTCATTGGTCATCTCCATGGCACCGGTCAGCAGGGAGGATTCCTTGATCGGGATCTCCGCCTGCTTGGGATAGATGCAGGTGCTTCCGAGGAAGAGCAGTTTCTTCACGCCGATCTGGTGGGCCGCCTGCAAAACACTGTTCTGGATCTTCATATTCTGCAGAAGAAATTCCACAGGCTGCGTGTAGGCCGCCTTGATTCCCCCTACTTTGGCAGCGGCCAAGATCACGTAATCCGGTTTTTCCTTTTCAAAGAATTCATGGACTTTCGCGGCATCCTCAAGATCCAGTTCCATCCGGGTCCGCGTGACCAGTTCCCATTCCGGCAGCTGCGCGTAGTAACGCATCAAGGCGCGCCCTACCAATCCTTGGTGGCCGGCAATATAAAGTCTTTTTAGGGACATATTCAGTATTCCGTGCCCGAGCATGGCCTTGGGAAGGAACCCCATCCTTGCTTCCGCCAAAAGAATTCGTGTTTTATCCCGCCGTCGCGCTCTTTTCCGAAAATCATCGCACTTCAAGCTAACCGTCTGACTTAGGAATTCAATCAAATTGGCAGGCCTGGAGAATCTCCATCGACAGGACAGAGCTTTTTTAGCAAGGTCTGTTTTTATCAATGAGTACGACACCCATTTATACAAGTGTTCTCCGTCTGGCCGCCCCGCTTCACGAGAAACAACCCTTCCGGCAGCACTTGGATATCGGAGCAGGCTCCGGAGAGCTGATTAAAGCCCTCCACTCCGCTTTCAATCTGGAATCGAAGGCCTGTGACTACACGGAAAGCCTGATGAAGCTGCCCGGCCAAAAAGTAGAAGTAGCCAATCTCAACGTGGAAAACCTGCCCTACCCCGATGCATCCTTCGATCTTGTCAC
>Ga0105047_10006020_pt1 | contig 20652 bp, 10 predicted proteins | sample MAT04_FD_78384 | JGI IMG/M metagenome (GOLD analysis project Ga0105047, IMG submission 78384) | Freshwater microbial communities from Lake Fryxell liftoff mats and glacier meltwater in Antarctica - MAT-04 (megahit assembly) | ecosystem: Environmental > Aquatic > Freshwater > Ice > Liftoff...
GTTTATTATAACGAAAAGAGAGACTCTGCCGTATACTTTCGATAACCAGATTAATTGTTTAACAACTCCAGCAGAAAAAGAATTGGTTTCAACTTATAATGGCGGGAATTAATTATATGGAGATTTGCATGACACCTAATATTTTTATGAGCTATTCACGGCGTGAAACAGGGTTCGTAGATGACCTGACCCACAGACTCGAAAAAGCAGGCTTCATGGTTTGGCTCGATTACCGCGTGTTGGTACCCGGTACACCCTGGGCTGGACAGATCACCAAAGGGCTGGACAAAGCAGATGTGATTCTGCTGGTGGTCTCAAAAGAATCCATCGCATCACCTTATGTGGAACTCGAATGGCGCGGCGCGTTAAATAATAAAAACAAACGCATTGTTCTGGCCATTTTCGAAGCCGTGAAACTGCCGCCTGAACTGCAAAAGCTGGAATGGGTCGATTTCCGCAGTGACTATGAATCCGCGCTCCGTGAATTACAAGCGCATTTACATGCGCCCGTCGCTGAAAAATATCTTGCGCCACAGTCAGGCTTCCGCGCTCCGTGGGTGGTCTGGCTAACCGCCGCGCTGGGGCTGGTTGCCGGGCTCTACTCCATCCCCAGCAGCTACACCATTTTTCTCCCGTGGATTCTGATCCCATTTGCATGGCGGGTGTTAAAGCGCAATTTTAATTTTACGCAAGTCCAAACTGCTTTATGGCTTCTACCGCTGGGATATTTTTTTTACCTTTTGATTTTAATTGAAGTGGGTGAAGTTGACCTGGAAGCGCTGGCCGCCAACCCCACCTCCATGGCATCCATTTTGTATCTTATGCAATTGTTTCAAATTCTGTGTGTGTCACCGATCATTTCCTTTGCCTTGATTCTCCTGCTGCGTTCCGCTGGGATGCAGCGCTGGGGGAAGCCTGAGGCCAACATGCCGAAGTTTGCAAATTTATACAAGCCGAGCGAGCCAAATCCCCGCCCTGTCAGTTTTTATATTGATCATGCTCCACAGGATGGGTTGATAGCCACGCATCTCTCAAACAAGTTGACTACATTTGGACACAACCCGGCGGCGGATATTAAATCAGCAGAATCTGTTTTTGCATTGATCTCGCGCTTCAAAACCGACACGCAAGCTGATCCTGAACAACAGGCCGTTTTCCCCGTTTTGGTACAAACTGCGCAGCCATCGAAAAAACTCTTGCACGTGCAATGGATCGACTTCCGCAAAGGAATACGCAACCTGGATGCGATCGCCCAGTTACTGCCGCAGCCTGCGAAGATGCTGGCTGCTTTAGGAGTGCGCCCTGCAGGCGGCGCGCAAATTGTTTTTCCGGCCATCATCAGCGCCATGGTCACCTTTCTAACCGCATTTATCGTGTTGGATATCAGTTCGCTGTTTCTGTATATTATGCAGTTGCTCTATATCGACGGCGGATTCATCCTTACACAGGCGCCGCTGCCGTTTTTGATGTATGCCTTTTTGATCATCCCAGTAAGTATGCTGGCTTACAGCTCGATCAAAGCACTCACAGAACGCCGCGGCTGGCTGGCTTCGATTGGACTGTTTCTACTCACACAGGTAGTGCTATACGGGTTAACCTATTGGCAGGGTTCACAATTGGATGTCATCTATGCAGCGTATCTTGATTTTGGTATCACAAGCCAATTGGTGACTGCGCTGGCGACCCCGGCTGTGTACTTCTTGTTTGGCGGCATTTTTTTAGGGATTACCGCATTCTTCCGCTGGCAGGATGTCCGCCTCTGGTTTCCTGCGAAAATTAAAAAAAGCTCATAAAAACCGTGGTGCAATCGTGCATGTGACGTAGGGCTGGCGTCCAGTGGATTGGGAGGACGAGTGATAAAGTTAGATATTCTTCTCCTCCTTAGAAAGAGAGCCGTGACGGCAGGTCACGGCTCTCGAAATTTAAAGGGATGACGAGGCGAGGTAGAGAAACAATTGTTGCCAAGTATTCTTACCTTGCTGTGTGGGCATCCGCGCCAGCGGACAAGATAGGACTCATCCCTTACGCCATCCCTTTAGGATACGAGCCAAACTTAATGTAGTTTCTGTATTTTAATCGAATTTTTTGCGTATTTTTTACAGAAACTGTACTTAAAATATATTCATAACAGTTTTTCCATTGACTTTATGCGGGTTTTGCGTAAAATAGCTATACAGACAGGAGATCATATGCTAATCGAATTTCACTTCAAGAACTTCAAGTCTTTTAGAGATGAAGCCGTCTTGAATTTTTTTGCTAGCTCAGATAAAAAGTTACCTGAGAATTTATTAGAATGCCCAGATGAAAATTCAACTAAGCTTTTGAGTGCATCTGCGGTGTACGGCGCAAACGCATCAGGCAAATCAACAGTTTTTCAAGCTTTTGAGTTTGCACGTGATTTTATTATTTCATCTACTAAAAATAATCCTGACGCTCCAATCAGAGTATCCTCTTTCCTTTTTGACGATTCAAAGAATAAGGCTTCTCAATTCGAGTTTACTTTTATCAGCAACAAAATAAGATATCAGTATGGCTTTGCTGTAACTAATCAAATTGTAGAGAGAGAATGGCTCATAGATTACCCTAAGGGAAGGGCTAGAAAATTATTTGATCGTTTCCAAGAAGGAAAAAAAACAGTTTACGAGTTCGGCGCGAATTTCAAAGGTGAAAAAGATAAGCTAAAAGAACTTACCAGAAACAATGTTTTATTCTTGTCAGTCGGTGCAACATTTAATAATAAACAACTCTTGGAGATTTACAAGTGGTTTGTAGATAAAACAAGTTTCGTTGGTACTGCGGATATACCAGAACCAATAGTCTTTGATTTTATTATGGAACACCCGCACATAATCGAAAATCTTAAGTCTTTAATTAAATATGCTGACTTAGGAATTGTTGATTTTGCCTTGTCAAAAATAGAGCCTAGTCTGAGTAACCTTCCTGAAGAAATACCTGAAGCTCTTCGCAAAGCATTTGAAGCCTTCAATAAAGTACTTGAAGAGTCTGGAGACGAAAACATCAAGGCTTTTCAATCCTATGACCTTAGCATTTCACATAAATCTGGTGAAAAGACCATGGCTTTTCCTTGGGCATCCGAGTCTGATGGAACGCGTCGACTTTTTGGCTTGAGCGCTCCTGTTTTTGACGCACTGAATAATGGAAAAGTTTTATTTGTTGATGAAATTGACCGAAGTTTGCACCCACTATTAACACGCAGATTGGTGCAGCTCTTCCAAAATTCTACAACAAACCCTAAAGGTGCTCAATTAGTTTTCAACACACACGATACAAGTCTGCTCGGCTCTGGTATGCTTCGTCGAGATCAAGTCTGGTTCCTCGAAAAAGACCAAATAGGAGCATCTCATTTATATTCTCTCCTTGACTACAGTCCCAGAAAAGATGAGTCTCTTGAAAAGGGATATTTGCAAGGAAGATATGGTGCTGTCCCATTTCTAGGTGAATTCTTGCTTGGGGAGAGCTAACTTTGTCTAAGAAAGCCAAGAAACAGGGTAAACCAACTTTTGGTCAAGCACGTTCAAAAAGAGACTTCCGTAGGCGCCAAGGTCAAAAGCCGCCTGGTAAAGTGGTAATAATTGTATGCGAGGGCAAGGAGACCGAACCCAACTACTTTAAAGCCCTTCGCCAAAAATTTCGGCTATCAACTCTTAGCGTCAAAGTGATTTCAGGAAAGGTCGCTCCAATTAGTGTTGTTGACTGTGGAATAGACGAAAAAAGAAAAATTGAAGAACCAACAGATGAGATTTGGTGTGTGTTAGATACAGAAGACCCTAATAAAAACTCAAGCCTCTTGCCTGTAATTGAAAAGGTTAAAAAGACAAATCTTAACTTGGCTATTTCCAATCCTTCATTTGAATACTGGTATTTCATTCACTTTGAGTGTTCAAGTCGTCCATTTGCTAATGGACAAGAGATGAAGCGCGGATTGAAAGCGTATATTCCCGATTACGAAGAAAGTACAAATGCGTTTCTTGCGCTTGATAAGTTGTCTTCAATAGCAATGCGGAATGCTGAAAAACTGCGAAGGCGTTCATCTGAAAGTTGGGATATTTTTCCGAACCCATCTACTGGTGTCGATAAGTTAGTACGAGAAATTTTAGAAATGGGTCAAGCAAAAAAATACTGATTGTTTGGAGCGAGAAATCGCTCTTTTCTTTTGCAATTAAAACATTGAGTGAAGTTTTCCATCGCTATTAAATTCATTCCCGTGCGGGCTAACAACCTGGCGCAACTCCCCCAACTACCCCTTCCTCCTCACATCCTTAAGCAACTTCTTTTCGTCCGCGTTTAATTTGCGTTGTACTTTCTTCACATCTTCTGCAGGCGGCAGGGATTCAGGTTTTACGCCGCGCTCGTTGCTGCCATCCCATGTACTATGCCCGCTGGGATCCGTATATCGCACAGGATTATTATTCACATACGCATACCGATCATACCCTTGGACTCCACCCGGCACAATCGAATCCGCTTGGGCGAAGCGTCCCATGGGGTTGGTCGGAAAGAAGTCCTCAATGAGTTGCCATTCGGTATATTTGAGGTCGGTCGGGTAGGTTTGCGCGAATTTGATCATTCTCCAAGCTTACCCGACTACTTAAGAAACACTCTCTTAGGAAGAAAATACAACTGACCACTCATAGTAGGAGGAGGACTAACAAAGGTAGACAACCCATTTGGCAAGGGAAGAACTCCTGGACCAACTGTTCCACTATCAAGCGGAAAATCGCCAAGTTTCGGATTTGGACCAGGGTTTGTACCTTTCAGGCCTCCGCCAAACCTTTGGAGAGTATCTGATAAGGTTATTACCTCATTCGTACAGTCTCCATCCTCACATGCTGCTGTTCCAGCAGCAGCTGGGGCAGCAAAAATTGGAAGAGTTACAATCAGACCAACCCTAAGCACTACGCCTGCGCCAATAAATGCTCCATTTACAATTGGTTCAGCGCTAATATTCGTTGTCAGAGCAGCTGTGCCAGTAATTCCACGTTGGGTATTATTATAAACTTGACTTCCATAACCTATAGCGGCTCCGACTACTGCACCAACACCTACTGCAATACACCAAGGACAATGCCCACGGTTTCATATCGGCGACATAGATACCAAATGCCAACGCGTGTCATTCCAACTTGTTGGCAGAGTTCGCTGACTACTATTTTTGGATTTTTCATCGCTAACAAAACCTGTCCTCAACGAACGATGCGCTGCTCAGTTCGTCCATCATCAAGTAATCGTTGAATCTCATGCTGATCAGATCGAGGCAGTTTAATAATTTTCGGTTTGCGTCTTCTCATACATATCTCCTTGGAAATTTGTACAGGAAGTATACGGTTTATTAATGTGCAACGACTATGTTAAATTACTTATCAAACATTCCACTAGTACTCAAGAGTGATATGGAAGAAACTACGCATACTGCTGACTGTGTCGAAGTACTTGTATTGAGCCTCTCGAAATATCAATCTGAAAAATAAGGCAGACTGAAGTCTGCACTCCTGAGGTAGCCAGACTTTATATACTCCTTGGCAGGGTAAAGAAAAATGTAGATCCTTTTCCTAGTTCACTCTCCACCCAAATCTTGCCGCCATGAATTTCAATAATCTTTTTTACCAAAGCCAGCCCGATTCCTGTCCCTTCGCTTTTTGCATCCAGTTTGTTGAACAGGCCAAAAATACGCTCATGATATTCCGGGGCAATCCCCATGCCATTATCGCGGATGAAGAAAATAGTCCCATTTTCATCATCCGCAACACTGCCAATCTCAACCAGTGGGGCGCGTTGGTCTCCGCTATATTTCGCGGCATTTTCAAGCAGATTTTGCAGGACTTGTACAAGGCGCTGTTTATCTCCATAAACAGAGAGCAGGCCGGGTTGAGTACCCTCCTGCGGGGGTAGGATATGCACCGTTACATGCTGCGCCGCGAGTCGGCCATGCACGATATCCAAAGCATCCCGCACCAGGTCTTCAAACGGCACCATCTCTGGCTGGTTAATCAAACGTCCAATACGGGAAAGCTCTAGCAGTTCATTAAGCAGCTGCTGCATTTTTTTAACAGCATTCTGAATTCTTTGAATATCACTTTGAATACGCCCGGCATCCCCCGCTTGAATATCCTTATCAAGGTAGCCGAGAAATCCATTAATGGTTACCAGCGGAGATTTCAAATCATGTGAAACTGTATAGGTGAAATTATTAAGTTCCCTATTCTTTAATTCCAGTTCATCGATCAGTTGTTTGCGCTGATCCAACTCATGTTTCAGAGCAGTCTCATCCTTTTGACGTTTGATGGCGGCGCCCAAAACATTTGCCGCAACGCGAATCACATCCACTTCCACAGCTGTCCATTCACGGTCATTGACCATATCATCGAATCCGATGGTGCCCCATGCTTTTCCATCCACCAGAATTCGCATCTCAAGCAATGCCTTAATGCCATACAGTTTATTATTTTCTGTTTCCTCATCATTAAAGTAGGAAGCGCTGCCAACAAACGGCTCGCCGCTTTCCAGAACATCGTAGTATCTTTTTTGCGGAGCCGCTTTTATTGGGGTATTTTGATAATGCAGATTATTCATATCCGGCGTTTGCCCGGGAGCTGTCCATTCGTAACGCATGGAATTCAGGATGATTTTGTCATCCGTTTCGTGACGTTCAAACAGATAGGCATGAGACGCATTAAACTCCTCGCCCAATCTTTCAAGAACAATATTAATACTTCTGTGCCAACTCGATGTTTTCAAAAATTGCTCGGCAGAAAAAGTGACCACCTTAAGAATCGATTCGCGGTGGCGTAAACTGGCTTCCACCCGTTTACGCTCGGTAATATCCTGCATAATGCCGATTGCCGCATACGCGTGCCCTTTATCATCGAACAACTCAACCGCGCTGTCTGCGATCCAACGGGATTGCCCATCCCGCGCCACAATACGATAGTCACATCGCCATCTGGCGTGTCTGCCTGTGCGCAAAAAATGTTCCGCATCTTCGCTGGAAATACTTTCAGACTCGCCCAACAAGTTTGCTTCTTTTACAATACTATTCCATAAGGATGAGCTCATTTCCCGTGGTGAATAGCCAGTAATCGCCTGAATCCCCTCCCCCATAAATTCGAAACGATCCTGTTTATATTCCTGATAATACGGAATTGCCCCGGCGGTTTCAATCGCCTGACGATAGACCCGTTCAGACTCACGGACAGCTGAATCAGCCTGCTGACGCTGGATCGCCGCGCTGAGAATCCCCGCCGCAATTTTCAACGCGTCCACCTCTGCGCTGCTCCACTCCCTTTCCATTTCAAACTCATCAAACCCTATTATGCCCCACCACTCGCCATTCGTAAAAAGCGGAACTTCCAATATTGCTTTAATACCCAAAGACTCAAAATATGTTTTTTCTGTCGGCAAAAATGTGGCAGTGGAGCCAACAAAAGCATCCCCCCGAGCCAGAGTTTCATAATAGTGTTCAAAGCCAACCTCAACCAATGAATTATTTTCAAACTCGCCATCGTCGAGATCGCTGGGATATCCATCGGCAGTCCATTCATAGCGCATGGAAATGACCCGCTCCCCTTCTGCGGAAAGATGATGTTCACAAAGATAGGCATGACTCGCCTGTAGAGTGGAGCCGAGCCGATTGAGAATAGAATCGATATTTTCGCGCCAATCTGCTCTTTGGATGAATTTTTCTGCGGCAAAGGTAACTGCCTCAAGCAGGCTTTCACGCTCAAGGAGGCTGGCCTGTATTGTGTTTTTTTCCTTTATATCTTCCTGAAGTTGTTCCAACAGACTGGCTTTTTCAATTGCAATAGCGGCCTGTGACGCAATATTTTTTATAAGCTGGATCTGTTCCTGTGAATACGCATTTACCTCTCTGCTTTGTACAGAAAGTATGCCAAAAGTTCTCCCGTTTGAAGTAAGCGGAACTCCCAAATATGAATGCTGTTCGGTGTCCAGTATGTTTGTAACTGGGGCATATGTTTCCTCCACTTCACGGGTTGCCATATCCGGCAGGTAGATAACTTCACCACTAAAGATAACCGCGCCAGACAGCCCGGGGTTTGGTGTTAGTTTTCGATCCATATCCACCAGCGGCTGACCGCTATCAAAGGAGATCGGAAAACTAATACTATCGGTTTGTGAGTCATAAATACCCACATAGAAGGCATCCATTTTTAGCAATTTACCAATCTCAGTTTGAAGCGCGGTGAGCGTATCGTATAAATTCCCGCCGGCTGAGATGGAGACTCCCAGATGATACAGAAGAGTCATTTCATCTGCCCGTCTCTGCGCGTTCAACTCATTGGTTCTCTGGTTTTCGAGAATTTCAATACGATCATGCTGAAAACGGGCCTGTTCTTCGAGCCGCACCGTCTTTTGAATGGCACGAATAATAAAGGGCATAACAATGAGCGGAACGAGCAGCGCATTGAAAGTACCCAACAGCATCAAATCGGAGCGGATCGTTTTCCATAGCCAAAGACTAAAAAGAGCCGTGACCAGATCCGTTATAAACAGCGCGCCGCTCATTGCAAGCAGGATGATCTGCCATGAGTGAAGCGTTACAAAATAAAATGTTATCTTTTCTCTTATCATTTTTTACCTGATACTGTAAAACGAAAAGTTGATCCTTTGCCTATTTCACTCTCCACCCAGATTCTGCCGCCATGAAGTTCGATGATGCGCTTCACGAGCGCCAGCCCAATGCCTGTCCCTTCGCTGGAGGCATCCAGTTTTTCGAACAAGCCAAATATGAGGTCATGATATTGCGGGTCTATGCCCATGCCGTTATCACGTACAAAGAAGATCGGGCTGCCGTGTTCTGTCGCTGTCTCCATGCCGATCTCAATCAGTGGGTTTTCGCGCTCGCCTATGTATTTGGCGGCGTTATCGATCAGGTTTTGCAGGACTTCCACCAGGCGCGGCCTATCTCCATAGATGGCAGGCAGGTTCGGGTGCGTATGAAGCGCGATGCCCTTTTGTTCAATCTGCCCATGCACAATTTCAGCTGCTTCCTGAACAATGTCTGCCATCGAAACTTCCTGAGATTTATTAATAAGACGCCCAATACGGGAAAGTTCAAGCAGATCTTTTAAGAGTCTTTCCATGCGGTCGGTGGCATCATTAACACGTTTAATATCTTTGAAGAAAGTGTTTAGATTACCCTGGTGCGCATTTTTTTCGATATATCCCAGATAGCCTCTGATGGTGACCAGCGGGGAGCGCAGATCGTGTGAGACTGTGTAGGTGAAGCGCTCAAGTTCGGCATTTTTGGATTCTAATTCTTCGATCAGTTTTTCACGCACTTTGAGTTCCACCTGCACTTCGTGATAGAGGCGTGAATTTTCAACAGCAATGGCGACCTGGTTTGCATAAGTAACAGCAAGTTTTGCATCGGCTTCAGTAAACTGGGCTGTTTTTTTTCCATCGATTGTAATAATGCCGATGATTTCACCTTTTACTTTAAGCGGAACCACCATCCAGGTCTGGATGTTATCGTGCGGGATTTCGTTGAAGGCAGGAAACTCGGTTTGAATATCATTGAAAAGCAGGTAGGGTTTCTGCCCGATGATGACCGGGTAAGCCGGCTCGTTTTCATTGATTTCAAATTGTTTATTAAATCCATCCAGATTCATATCGAAGCCGCGCGCGCTGACCATCTCAAGAAAATTACCCTTTAATAGCTGCACGGAGGCGCTGTCAAAGTAGATGACTCTTTCAAGCTGTTCGAGAATGAGTTCCATGGCTTCCGATTGTTTAAGGGTGGCAGCTACGATTGCCGCGCTTTCGCGCAAGGTTTCTGACTCTATATTTTTTACTTTCAGTTCGGCGATTAATTTTTTTCGTCCTTCCAATTCAGTTTGCAGGCCGGAGAAGAGGCGCGCGTTATCAAATGCGACTGAAACCTGTTCGGCAAAGGTGCGGGCTACATTTGCGTCGTGTTCTGTAAATCTGCCCGCAGTATTGCCATCCAGCGCGATGTATCCGATGAGTATGCCGCGCGCCCGCAGAGGAACTCCCAGCCAGCTGTGAATATAATTGAGCGGCGGCTTGCGGTATATGGGATAGTCAATTTGCAGGTCGTTGATTAATATGTAGGGCACTTCTTCATCATTTTTCCAGAACCTATAATCCGGGGTGTCAGCGCTCCTAACATACTCGCCCATTTTTTCCATTTCCAATGGCAAGCCGTTCCAGCCTACCATCACCTCTTTTTCACCTTCATACAACCAGACCGAGGCGCTGTCGTATCGAACAACGCGCTTGATCTGTTCCAGAATGCGCCGCACAATCTCTGAGATTTCCAATGTAGAGGCGACGATGGCAGTACTTTCACGCAGGGTTTCAGCCTCAGCATTTCTAAGTTCGAGTTCCAGGATCAACAGTTTTCTTTTGTGTAGTTCTTCCTGTAAGATGCCTTCATCTCTTTTACGTTTAATTGCGGCGCCAAACACATTCCCCGCAACTTTGAGCGCATCGACCTCTGCGCTTGTCCATGCGCGGCCCTGGGCCATATCATCAAATCCAAGGGATCCGCACCATTCACTATTGATAAAAATGGGGACGTCGAGAATGGCGAGCATGCCGCGTGAGAAAAGGTATTCGTAATCTTCTTCATTCAGCCGCGTTTTGTCACCGAGATACGGAAGACCCCGGCTCATGGTGTTGTACCAACTTTCAAGGTCGTTCTCTCTTATATATATATCCGTATAGCGCGGGTCGCCCAACTCACTCGTAAACCCTGGCGCGGTCCATTCACTGACCATCGTGGTAAATATTCGGCGGTCTTCTTTCATTTGGTTTTCGAAGAAGTAGGCATGGCTGGCATGAATGCTCTTGCCCAAAGACTCAAGGATGCTGTTTAATTCATCCTTCCAGTTCGCTGTTTTCAATAGTATTTCAGCAGAACCTGCGACCGCCGCCAAAATGGATTCGCGCTGGCTCAGGTTTTCTTCCATTCTCTTTTTTTCAGTAATATCCTGTACGGCCCCGTATAAACCAATGAGTTTTTTTGCCTTGTCATCCCAGACTGGGTTCCCATAGGAACGAACCCATTTTATTTCTCCATTTTTGCGAATAATGCGGACTTCTGTAATCACTTTTTGGTTGGCGCGCAATAATTCCATGTCTTTGGCATCCTGCCCGCGATCTTGCGGGTGCAAAATACTTAACCAGCCGCCGCGGCTGAAATACTCATCGGTAGAGTATCCAGTAATCGCTTCGAATGCGCCGTGCGTCCATTGCGACAACACCTCTCCATTCTCTCCAAAACGAATGTGATAGGCATAGTCTGAGATGACAGATGCGATCAAACGAAAACGTTCCTCATTGACGCGAGCGCGCCGGGCTGAATCAGAAAGACCTTGAAGGGTAATTTGCAAAGGCAGCACAGTAAAAACGAGGTTGATGAAAAGAATAATCCAGACAGAAACAGGCGGAAAGGTAAAAAGCAACGGAAAGACAAATCCTGCGTTTTCAATCAGAATCAAAGCCAGTCCAGAAAACAGGCTAAGCCCGGCATAGAATAACGCCCCCCCTGCGCCGAGAGTAATGCCGGCAATTACCGTGCCTGAAATGAAAAATAGAATATGCAGGCTGCGAATTCCTCCGGAGAGGCTGGTCATTACAATGGTCAATATCCATAATGAAATGAGTAAAAGGTTGGTAGAAAATAATACACGCCCGCGCCTGTTCAGAAACATGCCCATGATGACCACGAGCACGCCAACGATCAATATGATGGTACTAATAAATTTTTCTTTAAATACAAACGCGATGCCCAGCCCCTCCAACATGATCAGGGCAGCTGCCATGTTAATATACAAGGCATTTAAGGCGCGGGCGCGGTGGGTTTTTTCCTCATCGTGCGGGAAGATGGGAGGTTTAAGGAGGACAAGGAATTTTTTTAACATTTATTAATCCGAAAATTTCTTTAACTCGGCTGCTTTTGATAAAGTGAAATAAAAAGTAGAGCCTTTTCCAATTTTACTTTCAACCCAGATCCTGCCGCCGTGGATTTCAATAATACGTTTCACGAGGGCCAGCCCAACACCCGTACCTTCGCTTTTTGCATCCAACTTATTGAACAAGCCAAAAATGCGTTCGTGATATTCAGGCGCGATGCCCATCCCATTGTCGCGGACAAAAAACACAGGCTTGTCATACTCTGCATCGTCAGCGCGTTGACCCATCACAATATGCGGGATGAGCTGTTCGCCCATATATTTTGCCGCATTATCAAGCAGATTCTGCAAGGCTTCGACCAGGCGTGGTTTGTCGCCGTAGATAAGGGGTAGATTCGATTGGATATCGACAGTGATGCCTCTTTCTGCGAGACGCCCATGCACGATCTCCAGCGCATCATGGACCAGATCCGTGAATGGAACATTTTCAGGCGCATTTATAATGCGCCCAATGCGCGAGAGTTCGAGCAACTCATTGAGCAATCTCTGCATTTTGTTGACGGCATCTTGAATACGCAGAGTATCCTTCTTGAGTCTTTCCATGTTGCCTGAAGCCGCATCGATTTCAAGATAACCGAGAAAGCCATTGATAGTCACCAGCGGAGATTTCAGATCGTGCGATACCGTGTACGTGAAACTTTCAAGTTCGGCGTTCTTAACTCCAAGCTCCTCAATGAGTTTTTCGCGCTCGGCTTCAGCATGCTTGCGCTCTGTAATATTAAGCGCAGAAGTTAACGTATAGACGATATCGTTTACATAAAACTTCTCAATAGACATCAGAACCGTAAATATTTCACCATGTTTTTTACGAAAACTTAGTTCAATATCTTTGAAAGTATCCTGGTCTTCGAGAACACTATTTGCTTTCCGGATATCACCCGGCGCCAAGAATATATTCAGATCAGATGCGCGGCGGCCAATAATATCCTCCCTATCAAACCCAATAGTATCAATAAAAGATTTGTTTACATCTACAAAAATATTATTGGCATCTTCAATGGTCATCATAATCGGTGTCGTATGAAATGCCTTCGAAAACTTTTCTTCAGAGAAGATCAAGGCTTGTTCAGCCCGCTTCCGCTCAGCCAACTCATCCTTCAACGCCTCTTCATCCAGCTGGCGTTTGATAGCAGCGCCCAACACATTTGCGGCTACTTTGATCACATCCACTTCCATGGATGTCCATTCGCGTTCATTGAAAATATCGTCAAATCCAAGCGTGCCCCAGTGCTCGCCATTAATAACAATCCGCATTTCAAGCAGCGCCGTAACATTAATGGACTGCATATACTGCCATTCTTCTTCATTGAAAAAAGAGCGGCTGCCCACCAGCGGCTCGCCGCGATCTAAAATTTCATACATACGGTCAAAATCCATCGGGTTAAGCGGCATGTTTTGAAACTCTGCATCTCGCAAATCTGAAATACAATCGGGCGCAGTCCATTCATATGTCATTGAGCTTAAAATCTCGCCATTCGAATCTTTATGCTTTTCAAATAGATAAGCATGCGATGCGCCGAATTCCGTGCCCAGCCTTTCCAAAACGATATCCATTCTTTCGCGCCAATTGGATGTTCTCAAAAATTGTTCGGCGGCAAAAGCCATGGCTTCCAGAATCGATTCGCGTTTACGCAAACTGACTTCGGTCAACTTTCTTTCGGTGATATCCTGCATGATGCCGATGGATGCATACGACAAATCTGAATCATCGAACAACTCTACGGCGCTGTCTGTGATCCAACGCGTCTCCCCATTACGGGCAATCACACGTATATCTGATTTCCATATTTTCAACCCGCCAGATCGTGAACGCTTTACAGCATCTTCAATGGGCAGGCCCATTCCTTCACCCAAAGGAATATTTTCCTTCATGATATCCAACAATAATTGAAATGTAATTTCTTCTGGTTTATAGCCAATAACCTTCTCTATCTCACTGCCCATAAACGTATATCGATTTTCCCTATAGTCACGATAATATGGGACTGCTCCCGCCGCTTCAATTGCCTGACGATAAATCGCCTCAGACTCCCGAACCGCTGATTCGGTTTTCTGACGCTGAATCGCCGCGCTGAGAACGCCCACCGCAATCTTGAGCGCATCCACCTCTGCAACGCTCCATACCCGTTCCTGCTCAAAATCGTCAAAACCAATCGCGCCCCATTCTCTTCCATTGACAAAGATCGGCACTTCCAAAATAGATTTCACCCCAAGCGAATCCATGCTTTCTTTTTCAAGCGGGTTATATGTGGACGAATTCCCAATACGCACCTCACCCCGTCTTAAGGTTTCCACTTGTTCTTCAAAACCTTTTTGCTCGATCTTTGAATCTTGAAAATACTCACCATCCAGATCGCTCGGATAGCCCGCCGCAGTCCATTCATAGCGCATGGATGTAACCATCCCGCCCTGAGAATCAAGATGGTCTTCAAAAAGATAAGCATGCGTTACCTTGAGCGTTTTTCCCAAACTTTCAAGCACCGCATTAATGTTAACGCGCCAATCTGCTATCTTCAAGAATTGTTCGGCGGCAAAAGTGATTGCTTCCAAAATTAGTTCACGATCGCGCAGTTGATCCTCGGCGCGCGGTCGGTCTGCCAACTCCTGCTTCAACTGGTCCAGCAGATTTGCCTTATCAATGGCAATCGCCGCCTGAATTGCAATGTTTTCCATCAATTGGATTTGCTCCGGCGTATACGCATCAACCTGCCTGCTTTGTACCGAAAGCATACCAATCGTACGGCCGTTTGATATGAGAGGAACGCCCAGAAATGTATGCAGAATCAATTTGCTATCATCCACCGGGTTATACATTTCTTTCACTTCAGGTTCAAATACATCTGTCAGATATAAGGATTTTTCACTGAAAATTACCGCGCCGGTCAAGCCTGGCTTTTCATGTAATTTGCGCGAGGCCTCTTCAACTGGCCTGCCTTCATGGAAAAAGATGGGAAAGTTGACCCTATCTGTCTTTGCATCGTAAATGGCAACATAAAATGCATCCGCCTGAATCAGGTTACTGATCTCGGCCTGCAACGCCAAAAGCGTATCGTATAAAGTTTTACCAGAAGCAAGCGAAACACCAAGGCTATACAACAAAGACATTTCGTCTGCGCGCCGCCTGTCGATTTCCTCCAGCTTGGCATGTTCTGATAAATCGGCGGCGGTACCAATCCAGCCGCTGATTGAACCAGTCTCATCCCACAGCGGCGAGATCGACACGATCACTGGCAGCCAACTTTGATTCCGTTTTTGGATCATCAACTCCCCAGACCACACCTCCCCCTTACGCAAAGCAACTTGAATCTCTGCGGTCATCTCAGAGGACAATTGCGTAGGCGCCGCATCATAATATTTACGCCCAATAATCTCTTTGGCATCCCAACCGTATAGATCCATCGCAGCTTGATTCCAGTAAATGATCGTGCCATCCATCTGGCACCCCATCACCGCCTGCCCTACACGATCAAGCATGGCCTTTTGATTTGAAAGTTCCTGCGTATATTGCCTGGATTTTCGCAAATTATTTTGCAAATTTTCCGTAATTAAACGAACAATGATGCCTGTGACCACTACAACCAGAGCATACGTAATAAATAAAGGAAATTCAGGCGGATCGGGTCTGTAAATAACAGGAATGAGGCGCTGGTTTTCAGCATAAATAATGAACCCAATACTCGCGACACAAAGCAACCCATACGCGACATATGATTTACGATCAAGGAAAAGACTTGCAAACACAAGAATAACAGGAAACATCACAGAACTGCTTGCGTGAATACTCCCGACAGACAGAACACCAAATGTGAGCAGACCCAGCGCGGCGATCACGAAAAGATTGGATGCGATTCTCAACTTCTTGAAGCGCAGTAAAACGATCACAGCGCTATAGACCATGATCTCAAATAAAATTATGGCAACATAACTGATCTGTCCATCCACAAAGTACACACCACCCAGGATGAACCCGCCGATAATAATAAGGAACGATATCGCCTGAATGTAAAACGCCGAAAGGTTTTTTTCGGGGTCTTTGAAATCCAACTGTTTCATCCAGGTCTCCATAATTCGGATGGGTTGTCTCATCATATCTCTCCGTTCAAGAACATCCTTTAATTACACAGGATATTGCAATGTGAAATAAAATGTTGCTCCACTTCCCGCTTCGCTCTCAACCCAGATCCTGCCGCCGTGGACTTCGATGATTCGTTTCACGAGAGCAAGGCCAATGCCTGTGCTATCGCCTTTTGCTTCCAGTTTATTGAAGAGGCCAAAGATCAGTTCGTGATATTGAGGGGCAATGCCGATCCCATTGTCTCTGACATAGAAAATGGGGTTCCCATTTTCCTCTCCCTGCCGGCCGATTTCAATGCGCGGGTTGATCTGGTCTCCCATGAATTTGGCGGCATTATCAAGCAGGTTTTGCAGGGCTTCTGTCAGACGCTGACGATCTCCAAATATGGCTGGCAGGTTTGGCTGGGAATGAACCGTGATGTTGTTCGCTTCGAGTCGCCCATGAACGATTAGAAGCGAGTCATTTACCAGGTCTTGAAATTCAATCGCCTCAGGCTGATTCATGATCCGCCCAATGCGTGAGAGTTCGAGCAGATCATTAAGCAGCGAGTACATTTTATTGACCGCATCCTGAATGCGTTCACGGTCTTTTTTTACACGTTCGGTATTTCCAGAAGCAATATCTTTTTCAAGATAGCCAAGAAAACCATTGATGGTAACCAGCGGAGATTTAAGGTCGTGTGAAACCGTATAGGTAAAACGCTCCAGTTCGGTATTCTTTGATTCAAGTTCTGCGATCAGGTCTTTGCGCAGAGCAAGTTCATTTTGAAGGTCAGAAAAGAGACGGGAATTATCAAGCGCAATGGCAACTTGATTTGCAAAATCCAGAGCAAGGGTCACATGGTGATCATTAAATTGCTCCTGTTGGTATCCATCAAGAGCAATAAACCCAATAATGTTCCCGCGTGTTTTAAGTGGAATCGCAAGCCAGGAGTTAATGAGATCATCCGGAGGTTCCTTAAAATCCTGCAGATCCTGCTGCACATTGTTGCTTAATACATAAGCGACATCACCTGCCAAAAGCGGTGCCGCAGAAGTTGCCTCGCTGAGGGGAATACGAATTGGGACGCCCGTCGGTAAATCACGACCCGCTATGAAGTTTTGATAATCACCCTCAACCACCCAAACTGAGGCGCTGTCATATGGGATCACATGTTTGATATGATCGAGAATGCGCTGAATGATCTCTGTGAAATCAACCGTGTCGATGATGCTGGCAAGGCTTTTCCGCAGGGTTTCAGATTCTTCGCTCTTGGCAGCCAGTTCACTGATGAGCAAGCCACGTTCGATTTCATTCTGTTTGCGTATCGTGATATCACGCTGAATGCCGAAGAATCCGATGACCTTTTTTTGTTCGTTGTATAAGCAGACATAATCTCCTTCAAACCAGACACTGCTGCCGTTTTTTTTGCGTTCGAATGTCTCCATATGCAAACGTCCGTTGTCAAAGAGCTGCCTGCGAAGTTGAAGGCCTTGCTGGATGTCATGCGCAAATATATCTCTTGAAGTTAGGGAAAGAAATTTTTCACGTTCCATGTCATATTGTTCCAGCATGGCATCGTTCACTTCTGTGTAACGTTCGGTATCAAAAATATTATTCAGGACTTCATCCTTGTTGATGGTGTCGTCCCATGCTCGGGGAGTTTCAAAGATCGTAAAAAAGAAGCCGTCCAGTGATTGATTGAAGAAAGCCTGGAGGCGTTTTTGATTTTCAAGCAGAATATCTTCTGCCTTTTTACGTTCTGTAATATCACGGACAAATGCCAGTACAACTGATGAATTACTGTACTCCAGGATACGGGCACTAACTTCAACGGGGAAGATGGACCCATCCTTTCGTTTATAGTCCGTTTCAAATATAAAACCACCCCTTTCACGGACAAGCCCAGCGCGCTCATGCCAGTTCTCAATATTTGGAATATGTTGAGCCACGTCCACAATGGAAATTTTAAGCAGCTCCTCACGGCTATATCCAAGCTGTTCGTATGCTTTTCTGTTGAAGTCGAGATACAAGCCCGTGTGCGGATCGATCAGGAAAATGGAATCATTGGATTCGTCGATTAGATTCCTGAATTGAAGCAGGGCATCCTGTGCTTTTTTACTTTCAGTGATATCTCTGGCTATCGCATATAGAGATTCTGCAACAGGAGTAACATTCCACTCCAGCCATTTATAGGTTCCATCCTTACATTTATATCTGTTGATAAAGGAAATTGTGGGCATTCCATGAGAAAGCATATCCACTTCAGCCAGAGTGGATTGAAGGTCATCGGGATGAACAAAATCGAAAAATGGAGTGGAAAGAAATTCAGAGGGGTCATACCCTAATATTTTTTCGAAGGCCGGGTTAATCTGTTTAAAGTAACCATCGGTACCCGCTGTTCCGATCATGTCTATCGATAGGGAAAGAAAGTTATTACGTTCTTCTTTAAGTTTTTTTCGTTCAGAAATATCCTCCACTGTTCCTTCGTAGTATAGAACCTGCCCGTTTATATCTCGGACTACCTGTGCATTCATCGAAGTCCACAAGGTGGAACCGTCTTTACGATATTCCATAGCTTCATACCCCTTGATCTGTTCACCGGCTTCAAGACGCTGGCGGATGGTATTCCGCATTTCCGGATTAATATAAATTTGTGAGGCAATATCAGAAATGCTTTCAAGCATGTCCTGCGGCGAATGATATCCATACATGGAGGCCATGGCAGGGTTTACACTGATCAAATGTCCATCTGGCGTGCTTTGAAAGATCCCATCAATGGCGTTATCAAAGATGTTGCGATATTTCTCCTCGGCAAGATTTCGCTCCTTCAACTCTTCCCGCAAGCGGGAATGGCTTTGAGTAAGCGCCGCAGCAACAACTCTAACAACGACTGCGGTAAAAACCAACGCCAGACTGGTTGAAAAAAAATCTACGAGTATGCTGTGTTCAAGAACCTCAGGGAGATACGTGCCTGACAATTCTCCGAACACAAGCCATGCCACACATGCGATGTTATACAACATGATAAAAACCATCGTTCGTTTTTGTGTCATAAGGCTGGCAACCATAATGATCGCGGGGTACGCCAGGATCGCGATATGATGGATGCCCAGACCAAAGGTTGAGATTAATGTGATAATGGAAATAAAGAAAATTGAGATCGAAACAGCCGCCCACTCAAAGGCTTGTTTGCGAATTAGATAATAAGGAATGAGCAGGAAGGGAAGACAGGCAGACAGAATGGCAACAAACAGCGTACCGCCATTTGTGTTAATGATCAGAATCGCCAGAATGAGGCTTGCCGCGATCAAGACCAGCACCCAGTTGAATATCCTGGCGAATTGCTGAGCGCCGCCAATCATATCTGCAATCACAGATGAGTTGAGTTTCTGTTCCCGGGAACGAATAGTCATCATGTTGTCCTTTTAATTTCCTGCTTACACGATCTGAATAATCATTTTACCGCGTGTCTATTATAATTTTTTTGATACAGGCCTGCTCCTGATTTTATATTACCGCAAAAGCACTTCAAAACTATTTCAAACAAAAAGGGTAATGGTGCTATCATTTTTAGAACATTTTCTCCTTTTTAGACAAGGGGATTTCGGACAGGTTTCGTGCCGCCGATCCACTGGGGGAAGCGACAGCAGCGGGTGTTTAACCAGAAAGGGTGTTTATATAAAAAGAGACGAAGGCCAATACCCTTCGTCTCTTTTTATATACATTGTTGTATTTGTGAGATCCACGATATGACCTGCTCCTTGATTACCCATTCCCCATTTTTCTTTTCCATCAAATAATAAAAGCCCGAGCCCATCATCGGGCCAGCCACACTACCCACATAGATCACAGTTTGGTCCAGCGTGCTGTTAAACCCAACGCGCGTTTTGGCGATGGAATTGTCTGCGAGAAATCAAGAAAGGATTATGCTGATAATTGTCCCAGAATCATAACATCATGGGATGCAGTTGGGGTTGGGGAAGTCCACATATTCCTGCACACCTAAATAAAGACAAGCCTTTTTCGGCTACCTATTTCCCTAGCCGAATGGGCAGGCTTGCCCAGCTTGACTTTCCCCGTAAGATTTGATAATATTTCGACATCAAACTATCTGACGTCAAAGGAAATTTGATATGCCCACCCATTTCACAGGAACCCGCGCAGAGATGCGCACACTGGATACGTTCATCAAGTTAACCCGCTGTACCAACTCGCTCTTTACCCGCCTGACCGAACGCAACACACTCGGCGACATCACTCCTTCTCAATTTGCTGTTCTCGAAGCCATTTACCATCTCGGCTCGATGACGCAGGGCGAAGTCAGTAGCAAGGTGCTTAAGAGCGGCAGTAATATGACGACGGTCATAGATAACCTGGAACGGGATGGGCTGGTCCGACGCGAACGCGACGCGAAAGACCGCAGGGTGATCCATGTCCATTTGACAGAAGCAGGCACGAGCAAGCTGGAGGCGGTTCTTCCAGGTCACATCGCCGCTTTGGTGGAAGAGTTCAGTATTCTGTCTGTCAGTGAAATGGAAGCATTGGGGAATATTTGCAAAAAGTTGGGCAAGGGAAGGGAATCCAAATGAGCGTAAAAGGCGCGCAGGAATCCATTACGAA
>Ga0105047_10006023_pt1 | contig 20652 bp, 16 predicted proteins | sample MAT04_FD_78384 | JGI IMG/M metagenome (GOLD analysis project Ga0105047, IMG submission 78384) | Freshwater microbial communities from Lake Fryxell liftoff mats and glacier meltwater in Antarctica - MAT-04 (megahit assembly) | ecosystem: Environmental > Aquatic > Freshwater > Ice > Liftoff...
CCATGCCATATAGGTAAGCAAACGAATTATTTTCAATATTAAATTCATAACTATTTAAGCCTAAAGACTCTCCTTCCAATGTCATTTTGCCAAAATACCAGTGGTATTTTCCATTTTGCAAAAATATATCTCGACAGGAATAAAATATTGTATCATTTCTGATCTTAGTTGTATTTAAAAACACTTCTTTGTCAATTGAATTAAATATGACTGTATTTTTAAAATGATCATCAATTTTAGAAATTCCACCACAAAATGTTGTTAATTCACAGGGATACTTGTGACTATGCATTATTTCATTGTTTGATAATGGAATAACCTGATTCGTAAATGACCCATATTGCATATCCTTAAAATATGTATGACTGAAATATTGGCCAAAAGCACTCAACACTATGCAGGTGCTGAGTGCCATAACTATGGTATATTTTTTCATCCAACTTCTCATTTCTGAATAACTACTTTTTGTGTTTTCACCTTTATCCCATCTTTATTTATATACATGATATAAATACCTTGTGACATTGTTGACACATTTAAATCATTTTGATCACTGAGTTTACCTTGCATCACTTTATGTCCGGTAATGCTGACTAGTTCATACGTATAATTGACTTCAGACACCATATTTTTTATTGTAATGTTCAGGTTTTCACTGGCTGGGTTGGGCATGATATGCACCACTTCACTGACCTGCTCTGCTTTTTCCGGTCTTGTTGTCCTGGGTTTCACGGTATAGTTGATCAGTGGTTCTATCTGCTCGCCTGTTAGATAAGCCAGCAATACTCTGCCGTAGGCAGCTTCAGGAGCAGACATAGCGGCTACCCTGCGCAGGAGGTTATGATTGGTCTGACTAAGGATATATACTTTGGCGATCTCCTGATATGGTGTACTTTCTATATCCGATATGAATGGCTGAAGTCTTGCATCAGCAAATGCTTCGTGCACATCTACTGTAATTTTGATTGCATCCCAGATGTCTGACGTTGATGGGTAAATGGCTTTTATAGTGTCTATTTCTGATTTAGCCAAACTATACTGTCCCAATTCCACACTTACTTCTGCTCTTTTTATTTTAAAGTATATATCATCCGGAAATACTATACTCCACTCTGTGTACCATTCTTTGAGCTGACTCCTTTTACCCCTGTTTCTAAGACACCATGCCCATTGATTTACAGCATACCTTAGATGTCTCTCAGATTTTGCCAAAGTTGCCTTTTCGGCAATTGTGAGTGGCATTATTTTGTTTTTTAGTCCTGTGATAATGTTTTTCAGACTTTCAATCATTTGCCTCAATTTTATACTATCACAACCTATTTTTTTCATATAACTATACTCACTTACACCAGTGCTTCCAGAACCACAATTACTTGTATTGGAAAAACTATTTACCGGATCTAAAATGTAATTCCCAGGTGTTTCAGGAATCATACATTTCGGGGCTGATGTGCTATTTGGCACTTTATATATTACGGTCTGACTCGTCTCACAGATGAAATCGGGTACACCCCCTTTTGTAAAACAATTAGAAGCAGCAGATCCACCTGGGCCTTCCTGAGCAATGTTGATTTGGGCGCCTGTCGGTACATTGACATCCCACCACTGGGTACGAAAACAGTTGTTGTAAAAAGTATATCCACCATTGAACAAATATGGAAATATACCTACATCTGAATTGTACTGATTGTCATGTGATTCATTAGACCTGATGCCGGTGCTATAAATGCCTTCAGCATAGCTGTGACCCGAAAATGTGTTGGCCGCAGATTCAAAAATATTCTGTCCCGAGTAATACAGACTGAAACTATTGCCCTGGAGGTAATTATTTTTGATAAGCAATTCAGCATTTACAGCATATACGCCTTTATTACAATTGGATATCGAATTAGCTAGCAATGCATCACCTATTTTTGATTGTGTATTTGACCCAAAAAGATTGTAAACAGCTACCCCATTATCGCAGCCGGTAAAAGAATTATTAGACGAAACATCAATGGTACAGCCAAAAGATGTGATTCCATTGATTGACTGATAGGCAAAAGTACAATCTGAGCAAAAGTCTACACTTGAATTAGGATTAGGATCTGTATAAGGTGTACCATAGTAACATGCAACACATGGATCAGAGCATGAAAGGCATGAATTGCTGAATGCACCATGATTTGGGCGGTAAGAAACTAAATATTGATCCATGGCTTCCAATTGTACTGCTGTGAATTCATTCCTTGGTTCGTTGTAATTCATGATATTTCTACAAGGATAAATGGGTTGACTCGCACAGAAAGGGAACTTTACATTTGGCATAGCTGCAATATACCAAAGCCAGATATCATCATTAACTTCACATGTATTTGTTGTTCGAGCCGGATTTAGTGGCCCTCTACATCTCTCAGTATCTGGAATAAAATCTCTATGTGTGCAGCCGAGGGATGTTGAATAACAGTTTTCATCTTCAAATTCATTTTTACCCCAAACATGATAAAGTCCTAAATAGTGTCCAAATTCATGCGCCAAAATTTTCCCTACACTTTTCGTACTACCAAATGACATTTTGCTGATTACAATTCCGTCCACATTAGGTGTATTTGAACTTTCAAAAGGTAAATAAGCAAATCCATTTGCATCTCCATTTGGTCCAATTATTCTATTGACAAACCAAATATTGCAAACCAAGTTTGGATCCATTCTACTTAAATTTTTTATTTCAATCTCTTTCACTTTATTTGATATAGGATCAATGGTGTTGTTTAATTGAGAAGGTCTAAAAGATATACTATTGCAATTAGATGGATTTTTGATCGGGATTAAAGTAAATTTTGGTCCTAAAATTAAGTTTGCGTTATTTATTACACTTTGAATATCGTCGTCTGAAGGGAACGTTGTGCCTCCTTGTCCACCATGATTTATAACATGTTTTGCTACTGGAATAATATAATTTTTTGATGAACTATTATAACATCCGCTTCTTCCATTTAAATTTGGAGGATCAGTTTGGTTTAAGTTTTCAAAAATGCATTCTTGAGAAAAAATAAATGCAAAATTTTGTTGAAAAAAAAATAAAAAGATAACTAAAATTAAATTCCTTCCCCCCCGTTTTTAAAATATAAAAATACGTTTTTCATAATAATACAATTTTAAGTTTTAAATAATGTAATCTTCCACAGCCGCCAGAAAAATGTTGTGCTCGCGAACCTCATGCGCAATCGGTAATGGATGACAGTCTTTTCGGTGATCGGGATAAATGTCAAAACAAATATAATACATCTGTTTGAAATTCGCAATATTTTTCTTTGACATTAACATATCGAATTTTAATATATATATACAGCGTTGTTTATATGAAATGTAACCTTTTTTGGGAAGTGGCGAATGAATCTGTGCTTTGTGCTTCAATTTTCATGCTCAGAAATCCAATCTTGCTATCCTTCATGCATCAGAATTGAAAAATCCAATAATTTTAGATAGATTCACATTTTATTTTTATTTTTGCTGAAATAGTCAAAAACCTAAACATCAATCTTTTTTAATATGTACACCATCATAGAATATTTCAATAATATACCCACTATACACCGAACCCTCATTCTTGTTAGTGGACTGACCTTTTTTTGGTTATTGGAAAGCGCAGTACCTTTATTTCGATTCAATTATAAAAAATGGAAACATGCTGGTGTTAATATTTTTTTTACTGTAACAACCATAGTCGTAAATTTTTCAATGGCTTTTATTTTAGTCAAAACATCTGACTATGTTACTGCAAATCAAATCGGATTGTTGCACTTATTTACTATGCCATTGTGGACTTTTATGGTGATAGGCATTCTGCTCATGGATCTCATAGGTGCCTGGTTTATTCACTATCTTGAACATAAAGTACAATGGATGTGGCGTTTTCATCTGGTGCATCATACTGATCAGCAGATAGATACCACATCAGCCAACAGACATCATCCCGGTGAGAGTGTTTTCAGGTTTGTATTTACTACCCTTGCTGTTATCCTGATAGGAGCGCCTATGTGGATGGTTTTTTTGTACCAGACCATGTCTGTAGTTCTTACACAATTCAATCACTCCAATATTACCATGCCAAAATGGCTCGATAATGCCCTGGGATGGTTGTTTTGCACGCCAAATATCCATCGGATACACCATCATTACCGACAACCATATACGGATACCAACTACGGCAATATATTTTCTATATGGGACAGAATTTTCGGTACTTTCGCTCTGGTGGATAATGACAAACTAGTATATGGACTTGATACTTACACAGACAGCAGGGAAGTGAACGATATTATGACCATCTTAAAAATGCCCTTTCTTAAATATCGTCCAGCAATGAAATATGAAAAAGAAGAACAATTGTAATCAAGATCATCTAAAGTAAGTGTACACTTCCAATCCCTTCACAAAATATCCGTAGATATGATGGTGCATTGGTCCAGATTTTATAGGATCAATCATTATTCTATAATAGTCTTCTATAATATCTGCTTGCTGTTCAAAATTAAAATCGGATAGTTTTCCACCTCTTAGCATTACCTGATAAAGGTTTGACACACCGCCATAATCATATCCTTCTTTACTTCGCTGTGCTTTAATGGCTCTGGCCAGATATATACTTCCAAACTGCTGAAATTGCCATATATGCACCAGTTCATGGATAAAAATTTCCTTTTTAAGCTTTGTACGATAATTGATTATATTAAAGCTTACGTAAGCTTCAGCAATTTTTTTTGTACCCAAAATAGCCATGTCATCTATAGAAACCAAATGATATTGAATGTTATGGCCAAATACCGATTGACCCAAAAGAATTTCAGCCGCACTTAATGATCGAATATTTCTTTTTGTAAATCTGAAAATAAAGTGGTATATCTCTGGTAAAGCGACAATATCCATGACATAAAAAGTAGTATCTGTACACCACTCCAAAATGCCTGAAGGTGGAAAAGGGTTAGCCGACTTTCTGTAAAAAGGAAATACCATATGTCTCAAAAGCCTCTTGGTTCTTGAAGGAAATTGTATGAAAAAATATCTTATCCACTGCATCCTTAATCAAATCTTAATGCCTTAACAGGGGTAATTCTAGTAATCAGCATTGTTGGAATCACTAAAGTAATCAACGTAATTACAAATGTTCCAGCGTTCAATAATATCAGGGCCATCCAGTCTATTTCGATGGGTGCTGTATCCAGATAGTAGTTGGCTTCATCGAGACGTATGAAGTTAAAGTGTTTTTGAAGTAAGGCTATGCCCAAACCCAGAATATTCCCAATGAGCAATCCATAAAAAATAATATAGCCCGCATTGTAAATAAATATCTTGCGTACCTGCCAGTTATTCATGCCCAATGACTTGAGTATACCGATCATTTGTGTACGTTCCAATATCAGGATCAACAGTACCGTGATCATATTGATAATCGCTACCAATACCATGAGTTGCAGTATGATCGTTTCATTGATATCCTGCAAACTGAGCCATTCGAAAATGGAAGGAAACTTAGATCGGATGGATTCTGCATATAACTGCTGCGGCAATATTTCATAATATACATACTCAGAAATCACATCCAGATCTCGCACATCATTCAGCACCACTTCCATGCCCTGAACTTCATTGGAATCCCAGCCAAGGATCTCCTGAAGTTTTTTAATATCCACTACTCCAAAACGTTTATCGTATTCTTCCAGCCCAGTATTATAAATCCCACATACCTGAAATCGCTTTTTTATCTGCTGATTATCTCGGATAAAACTAAGCACCACTTTATCACCGGTACCTATCAACATTTTGTCGGCAATATTTTTTGACAACAGGATGTCAGCAGAGGACGAGTCCGGAAGATAAGTAATTCGTTTCCCATCTTTTATAAATGCTTCCATTTTGGCCCAATCATATGCTTCATTAACACCTTTGAGCAAAACACCATGAAAGTTGCTTTTCGAACTCAGCAGTCCTGGCAAAATTATATATGGGTGAACCCCTTTTACTCCTGCGTAGGTTTTTTTATCAACTACTTTATCTTCGAGTGCAATTCCCAAAATTTTTGCTTCAGCCTGATATTCCAGCTGTTTGATGTCCCTGATTTCATCATAATATTTTTCATCCTGACGGATAGGGTTGAGCTCAAAGTTTCGGTTAATATTGCTGTCCGTAATGTGGATATGTCCCCAAAACCCAAATATCTTACCGCTGATCTCTTTTTTAAAACCTGAAATGATGGCTGTCGTCAAAATCATCACAGTCAGGCTCACCGCTATGGCAGCCATAGCTATCCGTATAATCACTTTTGTAAATGATCCAGTGTTGGTTACTGCAATTCGTTTTGCGATAAAATGTTCAATATTCATACCAGCATTGAGTCCGTTTCAGTATAAAATCCTACTTTTGCCCCGGAAAAATGCAAAAGTACAGCTTTTCATGTTTTTAAATATATTTTTATTTTTAAGGCCGCAACTTGTTCCGCATCACTGGCCATATGGAATCCCCATGATTTGATTATCGTCGTTTTTGATGGTTACATCATAGGATTTCACCTGTATTAATTAATTATTCATTCGTAATTGAATATATATGTTGAATTTTATTGAAGAACTGAGATGGAGAAATATGCTCCACGACATGACACCCGGTGTAGAAGAAATATTGTCTGGAAAAAAGGTGGTTGGGTATATAGGATTCGATCCTACGGCGCCAAGTATGACTATCGGTAATTTTGTGCAAATCATGCTGTTAAGATTGTTTCAACTGTCAGGTCATACTCCAATAGTGCTTATGGGCGGAGCCACCGGACGAATCGGCGACCCATCATTCAAGGAAAAAGAAAGAGAACTAAAGTCTTATGACGAACTGGACAGCAATCTTGCTTTTCAAAAAGAACAAATCAAAAAGTTTCTTAATTTCGAAGGGCCAAACGCAGCCATCATTGTTAATAATCATGATTTTTACAATAACATGAATGTGCTGGACTTCCTTCGTGATGTGGGCAAAACGTTGACAGTAAGTTATATGATGTCAAAGGATTCGGTCAAAAACAGATTGGAGACAGGACTCTCGTTTACAGAATTCAGTTATCAATTGCTCCAATCTTATGATTTTCAGGTGCTGTTCACTAAATATCAATGTGTATTGCAAATGGGTGGTTCTGATCAGTGGGGCAACATCACTTCAGGTACTGAATTCATACGCAGGAATACCGATGGCAAAGCTTATGCAGTGACCACGCCTTTGCTGACAAAAGCTGATGGGACTAAATTTGGAAAATCAGAACAAGGCAATATTTGGCTGGATCCCAAGCTGACTTCTGCTTATAAATTTTATCAATTCTGGCTCAATTCAGATGATGCAGACTTACCTAAATACCTGAGATACTTTACATTAAGATCAAAAGAAGAAGTAGAAGCCTTAGAAAAAGAATATGCTAATGATCCGCGTGGTTTTAAAGCTATATTGGCGGAAGAGTTGACCCGGAGAGTGCACTCGGACGAAGATTTTGATTCTGTCATGGCAGTGAGTAATGTGCTTTTTGGTAAAGATGCCAATGCAGAAGCCTTGCAAAAAATGTCGCTGCTCGAATTGATAACCATCTCCGAAGAAATACCGGTTGCAGAAATAAATATGTCGATGCTGATGGATGGATCAAACATTGCTGATATACTTACCGCAACAGGTTTATTGCCTTCCAAATCTGAAGCCAGAAAAGCCATTCAAAATAATGCTGTATCGGTCAATAAAATAAAAATCACATCACATGAGTATCAAATCGATGCATATGATTTGTTGCATGACAAGTATATTATGATAGAAAATGGCAAGAAAAATAAGTATATGATAAAAGTCGGTTAATATAGGCCATCAAAATTTAAAAACAGTATTTTGGTACCCTTCTGTATGTACTCTTTTAAGCTAGACTAATCGTAGCAATCATAAGTTTTTGTGTTTTTAGTTTTGTGTTGATCGAAAAGGTTTTGGATCTATTACCTTATAAATTAACACTATATATTAAAGCAATGCCAAATAACCAGGCAAACGGAGCTATGATCTGAAAATATAAAGGTTTGAGCATTTCAGCACTTTTTAATGAAAAATTATGGTGTGCCTGCCTTGGAACAAAATAAAGGACAATGGATGTCAACAGCATAAACCAGCCGAATATTCGGAAAACGTCCGGATATTTTGAATATTCAGCGCATAAAATCATGGCTGTTGCAGGTACCATTCTTATGGTTATTTCGGCGTAATTAATTAAATTGGTACTGCCTGCTTTTCTTAATATCTTTCTGGCCCTGTTGGGAGTAAAAAGCATCAGAAAACCAGTACCAATAAAAAAAATACCAAATAAAACAACGGTCCATTTTGCTGCTATGATCATAAACAGAATAAGCTTTATTAATTCTAAAGTCAAGATAATTAGGGTTAAAAGTAAAGCATTTTCTTTGACTGAACAATAGCTACATTAAATGTATTTTAAAACAGCAATATTTTATGCCTTGTGATAAGTTTAAAAAACATCAGGTTTTGATATTCTATTGTCGGGACTACCCATTTTAGGATTATATCATGAGCATGAGTTTAAAATAAATAATACATTTATTGACAATAATTATTCAATTATTTGTTAAAATTAAAATTTTAATCTATTTAATTTTGTTTATAATATGTTTTTATCTTCTTTTTCTAGTATTAAGTTAAGCGTTTTATAACCATAAAGGAGCAAAGACGCAAAGAATGTTACAGCCAAGATCTAAGTAGTTCATGCCGAAGGATTTTTTTATGCTCCAGCCATTTTGCGCTTAACTTCACACTATTATTTATTTTGAAAACTGATTTCAAACTACTTATAAAGTTTCTTAGGCATCTTCACCTTCACCTCCGACCCTTTGGCCAGAAATACTGAAATCGGGGTTACATTTTGTATAAAAGGAACAAAGGATGCCCCGTATAGTTTTTCAACATCGCAGTGCAGTGTATACTCTGTTACTGGATACACCTTCCAGCGGGGGTGATCCAGCGAGTACTCAATAGTAGTAGTTTTATTGAGTTTATTGTAGCCAAAGTAATGTTCAAAAATAAATTCTTCTTCAGAGCCCGCCAAAATATCCTTAACATTAGGATTGGCTTTTACCCACATTGAATTCCAATCCTGATTTTTCTTTTTCCAGTTGTAAGTTACTTGCAGTTCGTGATTGTCCTGACTGATGATATGGTTCATTTTAGCCGTACTATAATGCTCATTGTAGCATAAATTAGCCATTCCTGCCACTAAAACCTGGGGTACTATTTCAGAAATAAAACCTACACCTCGCCTCCATTCTACTCCATCAAAATATTTGATATAGTAACGAAGGTTTACTTCTTCAAAATTAACATAGCCGGGCCATTTGATACCCATTACACTGGTATTATTAAAAAGAAATCCCACCACACTCACTATTGCCTTGCCGTTATACAAATCCAATTCGGTATAAGGCGGCAAATGTGACTGCAATACAGCAGCATCTACTTCGTAATTGAACATGGCAAGATATTCCCAACGAGCAGATAAAAATGTTCTCGAAGCCATACTAATAAATTTTTTGTGGCTTAATGCCGGGTTTGGCGTACTGATACCGATCAATTAGTTCAGTCGAATAATACCCATCGATACCGTTGCTACAAATAGAATTCACCTTATCGAGATGCAGAAATCCGTCTTCTGATACTATGTCATGATCAATTTGAATGGAAATCACTTTCCCTATGACAAGAAAAGTATCATTTAACTGGATAGGAATAATCTCCTGTAAAGATAGGGCATATTTAATATTACTTTCTTTCACAAATGGGGCAGCAATGTTGTCATGAAACTCAGGAGTCAATCCCACTGCATCAAACTCACTAACACCAGTATCATACTTGGCACTGGTTTGATGCGCCTTTTGTACAAAGGATGGATGGATATGATTGATGGTATACACCTCAGTGGCCTTAATGTTGGCGAAGGTATGCGGAGCTGCTTTGATTGGTCGGTTGATATAGCCAATCAAAGGTGGGTTGGATCCTATGTGTACAATACTGCTGAAAATGCCAAGGTTGATTTGTCCCTGTTCACTGACCGTTCCGATGAGATTAACCGATTTAAAGCCAGTAAGGCTGTTGATAAAATTAGCCCGGTAAAATCGTTCCCATGATGCTATGTCTGAAGCAATATAAGATGTCATGCAGGTAAATTGATTGATTAGTCAAACATTCCAAAGAGCAAATTGTTTGAAGGGGCAACGAATGAAGTGACATTAGTTTTTTCCCATCAGTTGTTTAAACAGCACCCTTCTTTACGCGCAGACAGATAGGTGATTACCGTTGAAGAATGCAACGATTTTTAAATTTTAAAAAACTGTTTATCGGTGATGCATTTAAAGATCATCACCAGTTTTGAAGGTGGTGACCATAAAGACTTTTTATGCGATGTGACGGCTTAAAAAAATCTGAATGAAGGAAATGTGGTTGACACTGGATACATTAAGAAAAAAATGATTCGTAATAAATGAAACTTATAAAAAAAGAAAACCTGCCTGAAAAAGTTTGTGTGGTTTGCAAAAGGCCATTCAGCTGGCGCAAGAAATGGGAAAAGGTATGGGTCGAAGTAAAATATTGTAGTGATACATGCAGGATGAACAAACACAAACTACAACACTAAAATCATAATAGCAACTAATTTAAGAGCGGCAGACATTGACCTTATCATCGAAATGGCCTGGGAAGACAGAACAACCTTTGAAGCCATCGAATTACATTTTGGATTAAAAAGAGCAGGACGTTATCAAACTGATGTAATGTGGAAGGAAATGAAGCCGCCCAGTTTTAAGTTGTGGAGGGCAAGAACAATAGGCCGTAACACCAAGCATGAAGTATTGGGGAGGGATGAAGTGGCCAGGTTTGTATGTAGCAGTTAAAAAACAATCAGTCAGAATAAAATCAGCATGCGGTAATATAAATCTGCATGTATTTCCTGAAACAAGGATGATATAGCTGTTGATTTCTCGAGGCAAAGAAACTATTTTTGGTTTCGAAATGTGGGGATTGAAAGGTAATGTGCATCATTAGATTTTGATTATCAAAATATAGTTCATATGTGCTATTGTGTGTACGCTGGTTAAGGCGTACTTTTACACTTTCATTTCATAGAGAAGATGTGATCGCATGACAAAACTCATAAAAATATGCCTCGTAGAGGACGATCCTGACATCAGGGAACTTACAAAGAGTGTCTTGGAGCTGAATGAGGATATCAGATGTGTATCAGCCTATGCGTCGGGAGAAGAGTTTATTCAAAACTTAGACAACTTGGATGTGGACTTAGTCTTGATGGATATAGGATTACCAGGGATGACGGGTACGGAGTGTGTGAGATATTGTAATTTGAAAAATTTAACCATTGATTTCATTATGTACACGACACATTTTGTGGCAGAAGAAGTCTTTGAAGCATTGAAAGCCGGAGCCAAAGGGTACATCCTAAAAGGTGGATCGCCGACTCGATTGGTAGATGATATCTACGAACAGGCAGAAGGAGGTTCTCCTATGTCTCCTCAGATATCAAGGTTGGTGACAAACTCTTTCAATCACTATCAAAGCAATAACTCCGACTTTGAAAAACTTACCCAACAAGAGAAGGAAATTTTGATAGACCTGAATAAGGGTCTAAATTACAAAGAAATAGCCACTCAAAGATTTATCTCACCGCATACAGTACGCGCACACCTAAGAAGCATTTACGAAAAACTACATGTTCATACCAAGTTGGAAGCTATACGAGTATTTCAAAAGCATCACCCTTGATCAGAAAATAAGTGATAAAAATAATTATCTTGTTTTGTTATTCACTACTCTTGGTCGGCCCACTGTACGCCCAAGATACGATTATGGTAAAAGATGATTTTAGGAATATTGATGTAGGAGCGCACTCATATCGAGCTTCTTATCCAGAAAAGGATCAATGGCACTCTGATACACTTCCGTGGAAAAAAATGGAAGAACAGTACATCCGATTGAGTCCTAATGTGTATCATTGCTTCAAAGTGATCGTCAAAAATGAAAGTGATGCGGACAAATCATGTCAATTATTTTTGCAGAATGTGCAGATAGATTATGCAAAACTCACTGTATATCAGGGCAAAAAGGAAATGTTCACATCGCCAGTGACAGGTTGTACATTATCCGGCAAAAAAAGACCAACCTATGACAGAACGTTATCTCTTCCCGTTTTTCTCAAGGCTTCGTCTGTGAGTGAAATATATATAGAAGTATACAGAAAGGAATTTGGCGTCACGGTCGATTTAGTTTTAGTTGATCCAATCAATGGAATAGATTTTCGATGGACAGATTATATCTTTCAGTCTGTGTTAGAGTTTAATTTTTTGTTTATCTTATCGGGTATTGTGCTCATATACTTTGCCAAAAGAAAACGGATTTATCTTCAAGAGTTAAATTGGTTTCTGATCTATGTGTCTACAGGTATTTTATACATATTGGCTGCAAGCGGATATGGTTCTTTATATCTATGGGGAGACTATCCTTGGTTTGAGATCAATGCAGCGATATTTTTTGGCGCTGTGAGTAATTTTGCTTTTATACATTTTTGTAAATATGCTTTAGGAATTCATAAAAATAATACATTTCTTTTATGGTGGTTTAACATCATTTCTACTATATATTTATTGATTTCATTTTTAGGATTTGGGTTATATCAAAATTTGCTGCCTACAGGTATGTATAGCATGCTTTTAGGTTTGACCTATCTGGGTATTTTGACTTGTATTACTATAATCATCTTCATGGGTATCAAAAAAGCATTTTTTGAAAAACAAAAAGTGTTTTATTGGTTCTTAAGCATTTTTATTTTTCATATAGCGTTTACGATAGTTGTACTCGCCTTGGAACTTGGAACTATTAGATATAATATACAGCTTCATGCGCAGTTGTTAGGCATGTGTTACTTTCCTCAGATGGCGCTGACACTGGCATTTTTGACATCAAAATTTATCATTGCCTTGGAGCATAAAGCACATCAGATGCAGATGCTTAGGGAAGATATCGCACAAGATATTCACAATGAAATCGGAGCTCAACTTACCAAGATTTCTTTATCGTCACATCTATTCTCATCATCGGCGCATGTATCTGACGATAAGACAAGGGCAGGTGTAGCCAAAATGGGTGATGATGCTATTTCAGCCAATAAAAGATTGCGCGAATTACTGTTCTCTATCTACCCTACTAACGGTAACTTTGATATGCTTCTACCCGATTTGAAAGAATTGGGCGTAGAAATATATGAAAATACACATACCAACATTGAATTTAATGTCATAAAATCCAAATATAATCCTCAGTTGGATAGAATTATTAGGACACAGATTTATACATGTTGCAAAGAAATATTTCATTTATTTAAGACAAGAGAAGGTGGTGCCAATATAGTCGTAAGCTCAGAAATATTTGACGAGAACACATATGATTTGGAAATTAGGTATGTTGAAATCGACAATAATCCAAAAGACTTAACCTCATTTGTCGATAACGTTTCCAAAGTGATAAAAACACAATCTATCCTTCATGCCCAAATAGAATCAGGGCTTTACCATAAGAATATTATTTATGTAAGAATAAAAGGAAAGATAAATGGAAGTGATAATTATTAAAAGACTGCATTTGACAAAAGTTATGGAATAATTCATTACTTTTATCAGATATTATTTAGTGAGAAAATGAAAATATTACGTTTCACATTTATTTTTTTGATGCTCTATACATCACTATATGCCCACGAATTACCTTGTGGTCTGAGCTCCTCTTATCATGGTCAACCGATCAGTGATTGCAGCGGGCTTTTGCTGGATGAGACATTTTCTTTTACACCGGAACAAGTGATAGATTCGCTTATCGCGAAAAAATTTATAGCTATATCAGATGTCTCAAACCATCACCCCGAGTGGCTTCGCAAACCACATTGGCTGGTCTTCCGCCTAGTTCAAACGAAGGCGGATTCCTTGTCTGTCCTGATTAAATTTTCTGATTTACGAGGTGTATGGACATTAAATGGAGATAAGCTGAGTCCGATCGAATATACGGGCTACGTTCCTCAATACAGCGTAAGTGGAATAACCATTTTCCCTGAAATTCACCGTTTTTTATTCAAACTACCTAAGTCTGATACGATTACTTTCTTATGCAAAACATTTCCAAAATACCATGAACGGGGCCCATCCAATCCATATGTGTATAATCCTGGTATGTATGAACAAAAAATTCAAAGCCAAATTTCAAAAGAAACACTACTTAATGGAGTCGTATTTGGGATGATGATCATGTTTTTTATAACGTCGCTGATCGTCTTTTTTTTACAACGGGAGAAAGCTTTCCTAGCCTATGCCATTTATATATTTTTAGTTTTTATCTACCTGTGGAGAGATTTTGAGTACTTGAATTTTTACTTTTTCAGTACGATGAAGCTTGTTCCTTGGCACCAAACAAAATTGATCATCACCACCATTTTGGGCATTAGTTATATTTATTTTATTCGGAACATTCTCAATACCTATGTTGATCATCCCAAGGTCGATAAAATGATGTCCATCCTATTGCTGTTGTTGATCATCGCTATTCCAATAGATTATATAGGGAGTGAAATCTTGGACTTATGGAGCTACAGACTTGCCATGTATTTTGTCGGTATTATTATATTGGCCAATCAGATATTTATGAATGTCTATTTTTTCAGAACAAAAGACAGTATTTCCAGATATGTTGCACTTGGGTCGCTATTTCTCGCTATCGGAGGTATTTCTATTCCACTTTTCCCTGTCGAAATTCATACGTGGATCGTACGGTCATGTTTTATCATTGAGATGTTTTTATTTACTGCAGCACTCAGCGTAAAAGCCAGGAGAGTGATGCGTCAAAAATCAAAAATAGAAGAAGATCTCAAAAATAGTGAATTAGCACATCTCTACGAAATGAATACAAAAGTTGCTGTCGAAAAAGCACTCACCGCAGAAAATCTACGCCATGAAATAGCCAGAGATATCCATGATGAAGTGGGCGCAGCACTGACCAAAATTTCACTATCGTCGCATCTCATTTCTACATCTATTCCAGATCAAGTTAACAGATCAAAAATAGCTAAATTGGGCATCGATGCCACCAAAGCCAATAATCAACTGAAAGAACTCTTATTTTCGATCAATCCCAGTTATGATCATTTTGATGTGATTCAATCCTATTTCCGTCAGTTCACGATGGAATATTGGGAATCATCAGATATGATCTTGGATTTTGACATGAAACCATCAACTATAAATCCTAAAATGGATAGGTATGTTAAGAGTCAGCTACTCATGGTATTTAAAGAAATACAGCAAAATATTGCCAAACATGCATCCGCCCTTCATATCCACATAAGCATGCAGATGTATACGGAGTCAGACTACATCATCAAAGTAAAGGATGACGGTATTGGTTTTGACACGAACCAAACCAATATGTTTAGCAATGGGCTAAAAAATATGAAAGAACGATGTATCAAAATCGGTGCAGATTTAAGTATTGTAAGCTCACCAGGAAATGGCACTGAAGTCCGTATCACCGGACCATTGGTAGGTTTTAAATAGCAGTCTAAACCATGTATTTTGCCTAAAATATACACGCCGATTTTAAGTCGCACCTTTGCATTTTTAAATCAAAGTTCTACCATTATAGAGGTGCTTTTTTCTGGGCTCGATTCTATGGCAAAAAATGCATTGATACTTTCTGCCCGATATCTCATATTATTCAATCCATTTTTTCTGGAAAGAGCATGTATATCAAATCCTTGACCATCGTCCGAGATGATTAGTTTAAAATGTTCCCCTTCAGAAAACAAGTCAATCTTAATGTTTTTGCATTTACTGTATTTAACTGCATTATTGATCGCTTCTCTTATTATTAAGTTAAGTTGTATTTTATCAGTAATCTGAATCTTAGGAAAATTAGATGAAGTGTTATACATAAGTTTGATGCCTTTTAGGTCACACATTGGTTTGGCATATTCCAAAATAACTGCCATAAGGTCAAAGTCAGTTTGGTGGATCTCTGGTGACAACATGATGTTTCTAATTTTTTGCATCAATGCTTGCGTTTCGTTTTGAATGCCTCCTAAGAGATTTGTTACTTGGTGATGCTCTTCTGATAATTTCTTCTGAGCCACATAACATTGCAAGTTTATTTTGCTCAGTGTAGTCCCTACATCATCATGTAGTTCTCGGCTGATTTGATTTTTTATATTGGCAATTTCTAGTTGACTTTGTAAGTGTTTTGTTGCTAATTCAGTTTCCTGGGCATACCATTTTTTTAATATAGCCAACTGATAGAATATAATATCACCCAATATTCCTATTCTCATGTACAATAGTGGGTACTCATCAAAACTGTAAGATCTATAGCCTTGATTATATCTAACAATCATAAATACTGTAACAACTGTACCAAAGATATTTGAAATAACACCGAGTCTGACAAAGTGCACAAAAGTGGAAGTCGATTTTTTAATTTTGAAAATAATAAATAATGCAGGAGGAATACTCAACAAATTGCCTATATAAAACAGGAGATTTCGATCAATATGTAAGTATGTAAACAGGACAAAAACAAATAGTATAGTAGGAATTAGAATAGCATTTATGTTTGAAATTTTTCCTGCTGAAGACGGAGTAATTTTGTCTTTAAATATTTCAATAAGAAATATGATATAAATGAATTGGCTGAATACAATGATGGCATAATTAACTATTTCATAGGTGCTTGAATTAAAAAATATTTGGTCATCAATATGAAAGAATGTATTTGGGGCATTGATATAAAAATAGACTGCATTGGAAAAAATAAAAAGACAATAATATACGATTTCTTTTCGCTTAGTAATGATAAACAACATACTAAAAAATGCCACCTGAAACAAGATGATACCTTGAAAGTATAAGTAAAAATGTTCAATGATTACATTTTTCATCGCCTGACTTAATTAATATTGATAATAAGTCAATAAAAGTACATAATAATCCTTTATTGAGTGTCCAAAATCTTAATTAAATCATAGAATAAGATTTAAAATATACCACAAATGAACTATTGTACACGCCGATTTTAGGTCGCACCTTTGCATCAGACAAGATTCTAAAACGCTTTGAGCCAAATCAAAACTCATAACCCATTTAATAACTAATATTATTATGTACCGAGTATCCATTTTTCATCATAAGTCCTTCGTCATTGATTTTTTTCGTTCAATATCATTGTCAGCATTGATGCTATTTTTGCTATCTGGTCATATCTATGCGCAGTCTGTCGGGATAGGTACTACCACCCCAGATACATCAGCCATCCTAGATTTAAGTAGTACCAATAAAGGCTTCCTTTTGCCAAGAATGACTACGGCACAACGAAATGCGATCCCAACTCCTACTCAAGGTTTAAAAATCTTCAATATCGACGATAGATGTGAGGATACTTATGACGGTAATGGATGGAATAAGTTATGCAATCAAAGAGTACTAGAAGACACAATAAAACCAGGTGATACATGGAAAGAATTAAATCCTATACCTAGTGGCTTATTAAGATATGGAATGTTTTCTTTTTCGTTTGGAAATAAAATTATTTGCGGTTTGGGGAGAGATTTAATACAATCACAATGGTTTAATGATATTTGGGAATATGACACCGTAACGAGGCTTTGGACTCAAAAAAATGACTTCCCTGGCTTAGCTAGAAATGGAATGTTTAATTTTACTTATAATGGTAAAGGATATATAGTTGGCTCCATTAGTAGTGGACCAGACAATGAAGTATGGGAATATAATCCTGTAAATGATTCATGGTTACAAAAGTCGGATTTTCCAGGAGGTGATAGATCATATTTAGCAGGATTTGTCATTGGGAGTAAAGCATATATGGGTACTGGAAGTGGTTTAAATCCTGATTACGAAAAAGATTTATGGGAATACAATATTGATGCAGATACATGGATTCAAAAAACAGATTTACCAGGAGTCGGAAGAAATTGGGCAGTTGGATTTTCAATTGGGAGTAAAGGGTATATAGGACTAGGAAGAGGCCCTACATATGGTATATTTTTAGAAGATATTTATGAATATGATCCTAATGGCAATTCATGGATTGCTAAACAAGATTTTCCTACAGAATGTGGAGGACCTTTGGTAAATTCTGTAATCGACAACATAGCCTATATTGGAATAGGAAATGTGAATGGCAATGTAATATCTATTTTTAAAAAATTTAATCCAAATGCATCAGGTAATCAATGGACATCATTAAATGATTTTCCTGGGATAGCTCGAACAACGCCTTTTAGTACAGTAAATAATTCCAAGTTGTATTTAGGTTGTGGTATTTTTGTTGGTAATGCATCTTTAAATGACTTTTGGGTGTACAATCCAATTCCTGATACGCTTACCCAAGCAATACAGCAAATACCTGAAAACACATTCAGCATAAAAGATCACAGTTGGACATCAGAAGAAGATACCAGACTATATACATCACAAAATAGCTATAAAGTAGGTATAGGCACAAAAACTCCTAAAGTAAAACTTCACGTAGAAGGTAACATTGATGCTGGTTTAGGGAATAATTCAGGATTAGTAATGATAGGTAATATTGCTGGTAAAAATGTTTTAATTGATAATAATGAAATAATGGCAAGAAATAATGGAAATGCCAATCAATTAATATTGCAAAATCATGGCGGGGATACTCAATTTGGGGGTAAAGTTGGATTGGGCACTATTCCTGCTGTAAAGTTACATATAGCGAATGGTGGTGATGCTGGGGTGGAAACTATAAACTCAGGATTCTTACAATTGGGATCTACCACTGGATTAAATATCATTATGGACAATAATGAAATAATGGCCAGAAATAATGGATACACAAGTGATCTAATATTAAATAATGATGGCGGCAGAACCTTTTTAGGGGGAGATTTGGAGGTTGATGGTTTAATTACAGGTGCAGTTAAGTATAATCTATACTATATTGGTGTGACATCTTCCAGCCTTTCCCAAACTTTTACAGTAGGCAACAAAACTTTTATAAAAGCAACTTGTGTGAGTGGTGCCTGTCTTACTTGTAGTGGTTCTGGTTGCCCTGATTTGGTATTAACCGATGGAGAAGCAGATGGTCATATGCTGATTTTACAAGGTGATGCTGCGTCAAACAGAGGTCTCTATATGCCAGGCAATGTTGCAGCTACTACTAACTATAGGCTCACAGCAAATTTTCAGCTAGCAAGTAATAATTTTATCACATTAATTTGGGTTTCCAGCTTGAGTGAATGGAGAGAAATATCTAGGGCAGTTTATTAATTTATATAGTTGGATTATATACTCAAGATGTGTTAAAAACAACTTCTTTCATCACCATCCATCACTAAAAAATGAAAATCAAAAACATCACTAATGCACTGTTCTTTATAAGCTTAATACTATTTGCTTGTAATCAAAAAGAAAAAACAAGGCAGTCAGAAATTTCCTTGGACGAATCCAAAGCAAAACAAGAAATACTCGCCACCATCGAGCAGGAAACCAAGTGCTTCTTTGAACGAAACTACGATTGTTGGGCGGAGCATTGGAGCCACAAAGACTATGCCTATCAAGCATGGAACAATAGTGATGGTTCTGTAGGCGTGGCCGCGGGATGGTCAGCCATTGATACACAATCAGGGGACTACATTAAGAAATACAAACAAGATGGTACCAGTCATCCAATCGTCAAGCGGGATAGTATCAAATGGACATTCTTTAGTGATAGTTTGGCATACATGATTTGGAAGCAGTACAATTCCGATCAGGATGCCAAAGCGTATCAAGCATCGTACGAAACTCGAATCATGGAAAAATCCAACGGCAAGTGGCGGATTCTGAATATGTCTGCATTTTGGGATTCCAAAAATAAGATAGTTGCGGACTCGATTCAATAATATAATGTTGTATAGATTTTAAATTCTTATTTATAATTTTTATCCCATGAGAATAATAAAAAATATTGAGCCAAACGATGACAATAACATCATTCAAAAAATCATCGATCTCGAACAGGAACTATCAAGACTTAAGGAAATTCAGTCGGGTACATCAAATTATGGATTCATATTGGTCCACCATCAAAATATCAAGCATATCATCAGGTATATTGATATCGTGATGATCGAAGCCGAGAGCAATTATGCCACTATTTATTTGCAAAATGGCACTAAATTATTGACATCCAAAACATTAAAACATTGGCAATCGCAGATCAAAAAGAATGAATTCATTCGCACACACAATAGCTTTTTGGTCAATCGCAATCACATCCAATCCATCAATAAAGGAATATATCAGCTCCATTTAACGAATGGATTTGAAGCCAAATACTCGAGAAGAATGAAATCAAGCGCCATCCTAAGTAGTGGAGAAGTAGCGAAGATAGAAAAAAAGTTTACAATAAATCTATCCAAAATGGTGGCACATTGATCATTTATGGCCAATTGATTACAAATACAGGAGTGATATTAGATAATGCCGGAAATCTGCAAATTAAACCTTAGAACCATTACCACCTTGCTAG
>Ga0105047_10006024_pt1 | contig 20649 bp, 15 predicted proteins | sample MAT04_FD_78384 | JGI IMG/M metagenome (GOLD analysis project Ga0105047, IMG submission 78384) | Freshwater microbial communities from Lake Fryxell liftoff mats and glacier meltwater in Antarctica - MAT-04 (megahit assembly) | ecosystem: Environmental > Aquatic > Freshwater > Ice > Liftoff...
AGGAGGCCGGTGCCCTCGTTGATCTTGGCGGGGCTAATCCGCTCGTAGAAGTGCTTGGGGAGCACATAGAGCGTGAGGGCTGAATCGAGGTTGGAGAAGAAGGCTTGCTTAAAGAGGAAATCGACGGTGCGGTCGTTGACAATGACGACTTTGTCGATGATGTCTCCGATGATGGATCGGGTGCGCTGGGCCTCGATCTGCGGGTTCATGACGAAGTCATGGAAAGTCCATCGGACGTCCTCGGCGGTGACGGGCTTGCCGTCGCTGAATCGGGCGCGGTCGTTGAGCTTGACGCGGAGCCAGAGGCCAGCGGGGTCGGCTTGCCAGGCCTCAGCGAGGACGCCGCGGAGGCGGAGGGTTTTGGGGTCATAGCTCGCGAGCATTTCAGCGACGACGTCGAGTATGCGCCGGCCGTAGACGTCGGTTTGGATGTATGGCGTGAGCTTGGCGAGTTGCGCTTCGAAGATCTCGGTGAAGGCTTTGCCGGTGGTGTAGCCCTTGATCGATCTGGGGTCGGTGGTAAACGTCCAGGGTGCCTGCCAGGCGATGGGGACGCCGGGGCGGGCCCAGGATTCATCGCGAGACTTGGGTCCAGCGGTCGGCGAGGCGGCGGGGCCGTCGGTGGTGGAGCCGCGGAAGCGGTCGGAGTCTGTGCGGAGCTGGGCGATCTGCTGCTCGACGCCCGCGATCTTTTCGAGGATGTCGCGATTGAGGACGCGATCACGGTCGCGTTGGACCATGCCCAGGAGCACAAGGACGCCCACGCCCAGGATCAGTATGAGTGTAACGAAGTCCTTTATCCCGAATCGGCTATCCATTTTGGTCACCTTGATTGGTGGAGTTTTCGAGCTCGTGGCCGATGACGGGTGAGTGTACTGCAAGCCGGTTAGCGTCGGCCGCCGCGTTTGGGGTCGAGGGCTTCACGCAGGCCTTCGCCGACGAAGTTCATGGCGAGCAGCGTGATCCCGAGGAACATGCACGGGAAGAGTAGAAGCCACCAGCGCGACTGGACCGGGTTGATTTCTTGGAGCGCATCGGCGGCGAGGTTGCCCCAACTGGGCAACGGGGGCTTGACGCCGATGCCGAGGAAGCTGAGGAAGGACTCCTGCAAGATGGCTTGGGGGACGGTGAGGGTGGCGTAGACAACGACCGGGCCGACGAGGTTGGGGAGGAGGTGGCTGAGGAACTGCCTGTGTACGGGGACGCCGATGGCGCGGGCGGCTTCCATGAAGGGCTGGGCTTTGAGGCTGAGCACTTGGCCGCGAACGACACGGGCCATGGTGAGCCAACTGACGCCGCCGATGGCTACCAGGAGCGTGACGAGGTCGTAAAGCGTGCGGGTACCTTGGGAGACATCGCGTCGGCGGAGACTGGGATTCGCGTCGGCTTCCTGGGCGATGGCCTGGGCCGCGGGTGGGTCGGTACGGAGCCAGTCTTCGAGGGCGGCACGGTCGGTGGGCAGGCCGCGCTGTTGGGCGATATCGGCGGCGCGCTGCACGGTCCAAGCCTGGCGAGCACGGGCGCGGCTGACGTATTCCTCGATGACCGAATCGCTGGCGACGGCGAGAAGAACGACCAGTAGGACATAGGGCAAGCCGTAGAGCACATCGACGAATCGCATCATGACGGCGTCGATTCGGCCGCCGGCGTAACCAGCGAGGGCGCCATAGATGGTGCCGACGAGCACGGCGATGAAGGCGGCGGCCAAGCCGATGCCCAGGGAGATGGCCCCGCCGATCAGGCATCGGACGAGGAGATCGCGGCCGAGGACGTCGGTGCCGAGGATGACCGACGGCTGGGCGGCCAAACCCTCGGCGGGGGTGATGGAGCCGCCCTGATCGCGGAACACCTCAACCGAAACCCCCTTCGCGCTCGCGGCGGCTCGCTCGGCGAGGCCCAATCCGGCTTGATTAAGACGTTCGGCGGCGGCGGGATCGTGCGGCGCCCACGCGGGCGGGATGTGGCGGGCTTCCTTTACCTGGATATCAAAGCGGGGACTGCCATCGACGGTGGCGAGGGTCCAGGGGAGGGAGCCGAAGCACGCGAGACTGATCAGGGACAAAACAAGCAAGCCGATGACACCGGCGGTGCTGCGGCGCCAGGCAGGAGGGCCGGAGAGCTTGGGGCGGTCGAGGCCGCTGTCGTCGGGCGTGATCGTCTCCGCGCTGGACATGGGCTGAGCGTATCCGATCGGCGGGGGCCGCTCCCTATGATGGGGCGGTGGCTGTACGAAAAGCCAAGGTGTTGCTGGCGATGTCGGGCGGGGTCGATTCCTCGGTCGCGGCGGTGCTGCTGCGCGAGCAGGGATTCGAGGTGGTCGGGTGCTTCATGCGGCTGGGCTCGCCGGGAGAGCATCTCGACACGCTGGTGCCGGACGCGGAGGTGTGTGAAACGCCGCGAGCGGGGTTGAAGATCGGCACACGGGGGTGCTGCTCGATCAACGACGCGGCCGACGCGCGGCTGGTGGCGGCGCAGCTCGGGATCCCGTTTTATGTGTGCAACTTCAAGAAGGACTTCGGGCGGATCATCGATTACTTCGTGGATGAGTACGCGGCGGGGCGGACGCCGAATCCGTGCGTGCGATGCAACGACTGGCTGAAGTTCGGCAAGCTGCACGAGTACGCGGGTCAGATTAGCGCGGACTTTGTGGCCAGTGGGCACTATGCGCGGGTGGAGGACGGTCGGCTGCTGCGCGGCGTGGACGTGGACAAGGACCAGTCGTATGTGCTGTTCGGCGTGCCGCGGGAGCGGCTGGGGCAGATGCTGCTGCCGATCGGCGGCATGAGGAAGCCGGCGGTGCGTGAGCTGGCGCGGGTGCATGGATTGCCTGTGTTTGACAAGCCGGATTCGCAGGAGATCTGCTTTGTGCCGGATGACGACTACGCCGGCCTGGTCGATCGGCGGCGGCCGGAGTTGGCGGTCGAGGGGCCGATCGTGGATGCAGCGGGCAAGGTCGTGGGGACGCACCAGGGCCAGCACCGCTTCACGATCGGGCAACGCCGCGGCGTCGGCGTCGCGCTGGGGTATCCGATCTACGTGATCGGCAAGGACCCCGCGGCGAACACGGTGACTGTGGGGCCGGTGGAGCGGCTCTTGGCGACGAGCTGCGAAGCGGCGGAGGCGAACTGGCTGGTCGATCCGAGCGAGCTGGCGGAGCCGACGCGGTGTCTAGCGCAGTATCGATACAACAGTGATCCGGTGCCGGCGATGGTGGTAGCGTTAAGGGGTGAGCCGCCCAGCGCGGGGCGGAACTTCTCGGGAAGGCCGGGCCGGTTGCGGGTGGAGTTTGATGAGCCTCAATCGGCGCTCACACCCGGGCAGGCGCTGGTTATCTATGGCGGGCCGGGGAACGAGGGTGTGCTCGGCGGGGGCTGGATCGATCGCGTCGGTTAAGGCTTTTCGGGCTCGAAGGCGCGTTCGAGACGGTCTTCGAGCGCGTCGAGGCGGTCTAGCCGACGCGAGATGTTCATGATCTCGGTCTGAGCCTTGAGGTTGACTTGGTAGTCGAGGTCGGTGCGCAGCCGGTCCTTTTCGGACTGACGGTTCTGGCTGACCATGACGAAGATCGAGAGGAAGATGGCTTCGAGGCTGACGACCATGGTGAGCAGGCCGAAGGGGAAGGGGTCGAAGACCCAGCCGGGGAGTGAATCGGCCTTGCTCTCGGGGATGATGAGCGAGCCGGTATGGAGGATCGAACCGGCGACGTTGACGAGGATCCAGGCTCCGAACCAGACGAGGTGGAAGATGAAGAACCACTGCCCGGCGGCGACTTGGGCGATGAGGTCGCTGGTGCGTTGCCAGAGCGTCATGCGCGAGGAAGCGAAGACCTCGTTAGGGTTTTTGAGGTTGCGGAGCTGCTCGGTGCTGGCCCGCTGACGCTGGCCCATGATGGTGAGGACCTCGATAGCAACATCAGGACGCTCGCGGAGGAACGAGTGGAACGCGTCGCGGCCGAGGACGAGGAGCTCGGTGTGTTCGACGGCACGGACGGTGGCGGTGCGGGGCCCGCCGTCGAGGAGGCTGATCTCGCCGAAGAACCCGCCGGCTTCGAGGGTGTTGATGATGACGTGCTCGCCCTTGTCGTTGGGGACGGTCACGGCGACCTGGCCTTTGGAGACGACAAAGAAGCTGTCGCCGCGGTCGCCGAGCCAGAAGACTGGCTGGTTGGCGGGCACGGTCTGGTGGTGCATGAGGCGGTGGATGGCGTCGCGCTGGTCCTCGCTGAGCCTGGCGAAGAGATGGATCGGGCCCAACGGGTCGTCGCTGTTCTTCAACGGTTTGGGTGCGTCTTTTCCGGTCATGACTGCAAGAGCATAACACACAAAGGCGGCGGGGCACCGTCAGGAAACCGTGGCCATCCCTCATCCGCGTGATTTGGTCTTGTGCATGATGAAGAGGTAGTTGAAGCCGCGGAGGAAGTAGTTGCCTTCGACGGCGGCGTCGTGCCAGGGGCCGCGTTCGAGCTTTTGGTTCCCGCGGATGACCGAGATGACGTCGACGGGCTTGAAGCGGGATTGGAGGCGGGCGAAGAGTTCGAAGCCGATAGGCATGAACTCGCCGGTGCCGGAGCCTGGGTCGCCCTTCCTGCGCTTGCGCCAGGAATCGGAGACGTACAGGCTCATGTAACGACCGGGCTTGAGAACGCGGTCGATCTCGGCGATGACCTGATCCATGGCCTTGAAGTAGGCCTTGCCCTGATCGATGCCGCCGGAGTCGAGCTTGCCGATGCAGCGGGGATCGGTGGAGTAGTCGATGTGGGTTGAGTACGGCGGGTCGATGAAGACGAAATCGGCCGACGTGTTGGGGAGCGGGATCGAGCGCGCGTCGGCCTGCTTGATGTCGGGTCGGCTGGGTGCGAGGTCGAAGGCCAGGGGTTGGCGGCCCAGGTCGGCGCAGACATCAATGGTGGTGCCGCTGCCAACCATGGGGTCGAGGACGGTGTCACCGGGGCGGGTGTAGCGCTGGAGGACTTGCCAAATGACCCAGGAGGGCGTGGCCCCTTCGTAGCGGGCGTCGCCCTGCATGGCGGTGGTGCCGCGGGGGGTGTTGGATGAGTCGTAGTGCTGGCTTGGATAGGTCCAGAGCGTGGTTGAAAAGACTTTGAGCGGCGGTTTCTCGAACGGGCGCGGGCTGCTGTCGCGGCGGCGGATGGTCACGAGGTGAGTGTAAGCCGGGGCGCGGGCAGGCCGGTCAGGCCGTGGGGGCGGCGGCGAGGGCGGCCGCGAGCTTGCCGGTCATGAACTTGCGGGCCTCGGCGAGGGGCATGGCGAGCTTGACGCCCGCGGCGCGGGCGTGTCCGCCGCCGCCGAGGTCTTTGGTGAGGGCGGCGACATCGACTGTGGGCTGGCCGGGCTTGGAGCGGAGAGACACTTTGGTGATGGGCGCACCGGCGGGCCGACCGGCCACTTCGATCAGCACGGCGGCGACCCGAACGCAGGCGACATCAAGGGCGTAGTTGGGAAAGCCGCCGGCGTCTTCAGCGTCGCCGCGGCAATCTTCGAAATCTTTCTGAGAAAGCGACATGATCGCGATGCGGTCGTCGGCAACGAGTTCCAAACCGGTCATCGATCGGCCTAGCAGGCGGAGGCGCGAAGGGCGGTCCTGCTGTTCGACCATGGCGTGGAGTCGGGTGAAATCCACCCCGGCCTCGAGCAGCCCGGCAGCCAGCCGAAGGGTTTGGGCGCGGGTGTTCGAGAATCTGAACCAGCCGGTGTCGGTGGCGCAGCCGAGGTAGAGCAACTGGGCGATCGGCTTGGGCAGGTCGGCGGGGTTCTTGAGCCCGAGCAACTCCATGCAGACCAAGGCGACGATCTCGGCGGCGGCGGCGGCATCGGGGTGGATGAGCCGGAGATCGCCGACGTCTGCGTCGCCGGAGAGGTGGTGGTCGATGACGAGGGTCTGCGGGCCTCGACCCTTGAGCCAAAGCTTGACTTCTTCGAGCTGCGTCCAAGCCCCGGTGTCGACCACGGCGACGGCGTCGGGCTGGGCTTCAAGCTCGAGCTGGCCCGAGGCGGCGGCGTTGGCGTCGATCATCTTCCAGGGGACGCCACTGGTGACTTCGTTGATCCAGCGTGGGAGTGGGCCGATGTACCACGCCGAGGCGTTGATGCCGAGTTCACGGAGGGTCAAGACGAGCGCGGCGGAACTGCCGACGGCGTCGCCATCGGGCCGGGCGTGCGTGACAACGATGATGCGCTTGGCGGCGCGTAGAAAGGCGGCGGCGGCGGCGGGCGTGGAGTTTCCCGTCCAGCTCGCGGACTTGGCCGGCCACCGGCTCTGACCCTCGCCGGTGGTCGTGGACTCAGCAGCACCGGAGGTCATCATGTGTTTGCCTGTTGTGGTTCGCTCGCGACGGTCGGTCGCGGGATGTGTGGGGAAGGACGCCGGAGCATGTCGATGGTGCGGGCGCGGTCGCGATCAAGTTGCGCGACAAGGGCCGCGACGCCTGGGAAGTTGGCCGAGTCTCTGAGAAAAGCCATGAACTCGATGCGCACGTTCCAACCGTACTCGGGCAGACCGGGGAGCGTTAACCAACTTGGCTCGCTGCTGCGGTTATGCGGACCTGTAATGAGGTGGGCTTCGATCGTCCGTGCGGCGCCGGCGAAGGTGGGCCGGGCACCGACGTTGACGGCGGCCGGGAAGCGACGTCCGTCGACGAGCTCCGCCCATGCGGCGTAAACGCCGTCGGCGGGCGGTAGGATGTCGGTGGCGATGTTGGCGGTGGGGAAGCCGATGGTGCGTCCGCGTCGATCGCCTCGGACGACGTCGCCGGTGAGAACGTGCGGCCTGCCGAGGACGCGGGCGGCGTCGGCGACGCGGCCCTGCCGCAAGAGCCAGCGGCAGAGCGTGCTGGAGGCTGGCGCTTCGCTATGGTCGTCGAGCGTTATGAACACGGGATCAAGGACCGTCACCGGGATCCGAAGTCGAGCGCCGATCCGGGCGAGCATGGCCACGTCGCCCGAGCGTCGATGGCCGAAGCGGAAATCCGGGCCCTCAACAATGCCCTGAGGCAGGTACTTCGCGGCGATTGCCTCCAGGAACTGGTCGGGAGTCTGTGTCAGGATCTCGGCACTCGGTTCGAGGCGGGCGACTTCATCGGCACCATGATGGCGGAGCAGACGCTCGCGCGCGGAGTAAGTGGTCAAGCGGGCTGGTGCGGCGGACGGGTTGATCACGGTGAGCGGATGCGGATCGAAGACCAGCGCGACCACTCGGCCAGTAGGTCCGGCGATGCGGCGCGCCTCGGAGAGCAGCCCTGCATGCCCGCGATGCACGCCGTCGAAGGAGCCGATCGTAATCGCGGTGGGGATGGCCATGAGCGAAGGCAAGACTAGGCGTCTACCCCCGGCATTTCGGCCTGCCCGCTGGGCTCGGGAGGACGATCTACAGTCGCCCGAGCAGTCACCCCGTTTTCGATCTGCTTTGTGTGCTCGAACCATACCGAGCCGTGTTCTCAGGTTGTTCTTGGTACTTCAGCGGAACCCATCGCATGCAGATCTTTGGCCGTAAGCCCAAGCCAGCACCGACCGCCCCGCAGACCCTTCCGCCCGGCGGCGAGCATGAAGTGTTGCTGGACAAATTGGGCCGCGAGATGCTCGAACGGGCGCGCGGTCATCGCTCGGGACTGCTGTCGGCCAAGTTCTACAACGACGCCCTCATGGAGTGGTCCATGAAGGATCCGGTCTTCAAGGTGCAACTGTTCCGCTTTGTCGATTGCTTCCCGGTGCTCAGCACGCCCGAGGACATCTTCGATCATCTTCAGGACTACATGAATCAGCCCGGTGTGCAGCCGCCGGCGGTCATCGCGGCGGCAATCAAGGCGGGGACATTCGCAAAGGGTCTGGCGGCGGGGCAGATCTCCAAACAGATCACCGGGATGGCGTCGAAGTTCATCGCCGGGGTCGATGCATCGTCAGCCCTCGGAAACCTCCGCTCGCTGTGGGATGACGGCATCGCCTTCTCGGTAGACCTGTTGGGCGAGGCATGCGTCAGCGATCTCGAGGCGGATGCGTATCGCGATAAGTACCTGGATCTGATCCGCAACTTGCCGGACCAGGTGGCGGCGTGGCCGACTAATCCGCGGCTGGAAAGCGACCACCTTGGAGCGGTGCCGCGGACGAACGTGAGCGTGAAGATCAGCTCGCTCTCGGCCCGGTGCGACCCGATCGACGCGGCCGGGGCGCGGCGCGACCTCCTCAAGCGGCTGAGGCCGATTCTGGAAGCGGCGCAGGCGAAGGGCGTGTTCGTGAACTTCGACATGGAACAGTTCGCGTTCAAGGACTTCACGCTCGACTTGTTCATGCACTGCTGCGAAGAGGTCAACTTTCATGCGGGACTGGCGATGCAGGCGTATCTGCGGTCGGGCGAAGCGGACGCGCGGCGGATCGCCGAGTGGGCGGCCAAGCGCGGGCGGGCGGTCACGGTGCGGCTGGTGAAGGGGGCGTACTGGGATTACGAAGTGATCAACGCGGAGCAGCGCGGGTGGCCGGTGCCGGTGTGGCCCACCAAGCGTCAAACCGACGCGTGCTTTGAGCGGATGACCGACACTTTTCTCGACGCGACCCCGGCGGCGGGCTCATCAGCGGGCGGGGTGAAGCTGGCGCTGGGATCACACAACGTGCGGTCGATCGCGCACGCGCTGGCCGGGCTGGAGCGCCGCAAGCTCCCGCGGAACGCGATCGAGTTGCAGATGCTGCACGGCATGGCCGACCAGCTCAAGTACGCCGCGGCGGAGATGGGCTTGCGCGTGCGTGAGTATGTGCCCGTGGGCCAAATGATCCCCGGGATGGCATACCTTGTGCGGCGGCTGCTGGAGAACACGTCCAATGAGTCGTGGCTCAAGGCTGGGTTCTTGGACAACGCCGATCCGGCGAAGCTGCTCGCCAGCCCGCACGGCGACGAGGCACCGGCCACCCCGATGGCGCACAAGCCACTGGGGACGCACTCCACGACAGGCGACGCGAACACGATCAAGGTGGCCGAGCCGAGTGCGAGCAGCGTCGAGCAGGCGCCCGAGCGCCACATGCTCTCGCCGGCACTCCCGCAGCTAGGACTGCGGCCGTTCTTCAATGAGGCGTTCCGCGATTTCTCGCAGCGGCCGGTTCACGAGGCGTTTACACGAGCCGTGGCGGGCGCCAATGTCCCGACGGTTGCCAACGACCGCACACCAGCGCACGCGGCGGAGATGGTGGCGCGGGCCGACGCGGTTTTCCCCGCATGGCGCGGTGCCGACCCGCTTCTGCGCGCGCGGGCGTTGGTTCGGGCGGCGGAGTTGATGCGGGCTCGCCGTGACGAGCTGTCGGCGGTGATGATCAAGGAATCCGGCAAGACGTGGCGCGAGGCCGACGCCGACACGTGCGAGGCGATCGATTTCTGCGATTTCTATGCCCGGTTGGCCCCCCCGCTCTTCTCCCGCGAACGGCTGGGGCGGTTCATCGGCGAGCTGAACGAACAGCTCTATCAGCCGCGCGGCGTGGCGGTCGTCATCGCACCTTGGAACTTTCCGCTGGCGATCTGCTGCGGCATGACGGTCGCGGCGTTGGTGACGGGCAACCCGGTGATCATCAAGCCGGCCGAGCAGACGCCGGGGATCGCCAAGCTGCTCTGCGACATTCTCCAGCAAGCCCTCAAGGAAACGCTGGCCGCGGCTCCGGCATCGGACGCGTCGGTCAAGTTACTCGCGAGGTCGATCGCAGACGTCGTCCAACTCTGCCCGGCACCGGGGGAGACCACCGGGGCGGCACTGGTCCGCGATCCGCGCGTTGCACTGATCGCGTTTACCGGCTCGCGCGATGTGGGGCTCGACATCTTGAGCGCCGTTGCGCCGGTGACGCCGTTTGCCAAGCCGGCACCGGCGGTGCCGACGCACATCAAGCGGGTGGTCTGCGAGATGGGCGGGAAGAACGCACTGATCATCGATACGTCGGCGGACCACGACGAGGCCGTGCTGGCTGCGCGGCACTCTGCGTTCGGATTCCAGGGGCAGAAGTGCTCGGCATGTTCGCGGCTAATTGTCGTCGATCCGCAGGGGCCCAGCGGCCCGGCCATCACGCGCTTCCGCGAGCGGCTCGTCGAAGCCACGCGGGCGCTGACCATCGGCGATCCGAAGCTGCCGGGCACCGATGTCGGCCCGGTCATCGACGCCGAGGCGGCCGCGAAGATCAACGGGTACATCGATCGCGCGAAGGCATCGGGCCTTCAGTTCGCCCAGCTCCCACTCCCAACTTCGCCACTCCGCCACTCCGCCACCTCGCCACTTCTGGCCTTCATTCCCCCCATCATCTTCTGGACCGTGCCCGAATCGCACGAGCTGGCCCGCGAAGAGATCTTCGGCCCCGTGCTGGCCATCATGCACGGCCACACGTTTGAGGAGGCGCTGCGGATCGCTAACTCGCTCCCCTACAAGCTCACCGGCGGCGTCTTCACGCGGAAGCCCTCGCACCTGGAACAGGCCAAACGCGAGTTCCGCGTCGGCAATCTGTACCTCAACAGGGGCATCACCGGAGCGCTGGTGGCGCGGCAGCCGTTCGGCGGTTTTGACATGTCTGGCGTGGGGTCAAAGGCCGGGGGACGCGATTACCTGCTGCAGTTCGTGGAACCTCGCGCGATCACGGAGAACACGATGCGGCGGGGCTTTGCGCCGGAGTTGTGATTCGACCAAAATGTGCGATCCAAAAGAGACTCAACGCAAAGGTCGCGAGCATCACGAAGAGACGAACCAAGAGACGAGCGGGGCCTCGGATACCCAGACGCACGATAACGCTCCGCGCGGCGGCCTCGCTGATTCTGTTCGTGGCCTTCGCGACCTTCGCGTTTATCGCAGCCGTTGAGTCGTATTGCCTTGGTACAACCGCTCACACCCGGCAGCGCCCCGCCTCGCACGCGTTCTTCCGCCCGGTGAAGCGCAGGCGGTTCTTGGCGAAGAACGAGTAAACCGCGTCGGCGATGGGCCGCGCGATCGGCCAGGCCGTCCAGCTCAGCAGCCACGACATGCCGACGGCCGCATACGCTCGGCGGAAGACTTCCATGCCGCTGATGAGGGTGCCGTCAGAGCGGACGCCGTGGATGGAGCCCATGACGGCTTCGAAGGTCGTCCCATAACGAGCCGCGTCGAAGCTGGGCAGGGCGATGTCGACCAACGCCAGCTTCCCGCGGCCACGGTCGAGGCGGCGCATCATGTTGGCTTCGTGCCTACAAAGAGGGCACTCGCCGTCGATCAGGATCGTAAACTCAGGGTTGACCATAGTGGTCCTTCATCGGGCCCGCAACGTGATGGTATTCAGTTCCTTTGGGCCGCGACCCCGCACGCATGGAATCTCCGCTCCATCTTGACCTGAAAGGCCGGGCCCTGCGGTTCCTGGCGGAGCGCGGGTGCGCGGTCGCCGGGACGGAGGTCACCGCCCCGATCGCGCGGTTCCGAGTGGACGCGGCCGGTTACCGCTACGCAGGGGGGGTGAGCGATCGGACGGCAGCGGAGCACTCAGGCTCGCTCTGGCCCGACCTCTGGCCTGAGACGTTCCTGATCGAGTGCAAGGCGAGCCGGGCTGACTTTCTGCGTTGCACGAGCTTCGCTTCTTCCCTGCGGCAGAGGCGCGATCGGCTCCGGAAGCGGCGGACGGAGCAGGCAGACGACTTTGCCAAGGCCGACGACGCGCCGGCGGATCTCGGCGATCGGCTGTTTCCTGAGTCAACGGGGCCGACGCATGCCCGGAAAGTGATCGACTACCAACTGCGGCGTGTGCAGCGCGACCTCTATGCGGCGGCCAAGTTTGACCTGTTTCATCGATATCAGCTTGGGACGTTTCTATTGCTGGTCACCGGGCCGGGCGTGCTGAGCGCCGACGAGTTGCCGATGGGGTGGGGCTGGCTGGAAGTGTCGGATCGGGAAGATCTGCGGGTTGAGCCGCCACGACATGAGGCCCCTACAAGGTGGCTGGGGCGGCTGGCCCGCTCGGCAGCGCGGTCGGCATCCGCTGCGACGCGGACCAATCTCGATACCACGCTTGGGCCGAGTTGCTGAGGACAGGGATGCGCTGGCCGACACGGTCATCGAGGTCGCCGCGGACGCAGGCGGAGATCACGTCGGCGACCACGGCGGGGTCGAGCGTGTCGGCGCGGCTGATCATCGCTTCATCAAATGACGCCCGCAGCATGGGCGTTTCGACAGCCCCCGGGTTCACGCAGAAGACTCGCACCCCCACGGCGGCTCCTTCCTTGGCGGCCGAGGCGCTGAGCAAGTCCATCCCGGCTTTGGAACAGGCATATGCGAAGAAGCCGGGGAAGGGGTCGAAGCTGACCATGCTCGACACGTTGACGACGCAGCCGGCACGGCCGGCCCAAAGCGGTTGGCTGTGCTGACGCACGAACACTGGCCAAGCGGCGAGCATCAGGGCGGCGGCCCCGAGTGTGTTGACGCGCCACGCCTCTTCCACATCGGCGATCGTGGTCTGAGTGATCGGGATGGACCGGCCGACGCCGGCGTTATTGACCAGGACGTCGACACGGCCGAACTTGGCCTGGGTCGCCGCGATCACGCCCGTGGCGGCCGCGGTGTCGCCCACGTCAGCGACATGGGCGAGGCCGGGAGGCGATCCGGTGGCAGCCAAAGTTTCGAGGAGGCTGGCTTCACGGCGGCCGACCAGCACCACGGCGTAGCCAAGGCGAGCGAGCGCGATGGCGGATGCCCGCCCAATTCCCGAACCTGCACCTGTAATTATGGCCACGGGATGTGCGGCAATTGTAGTGGTCATCACGGATCGTATTCGCGCGGGAGGCGTGCACTGAACCGCGCGCTCCGGCGCTTTCTGCGGGCTTTGGAGGAAACCGGAAAGATGCTCAAAGCACAGCGCGCGGTGGGCTGACCATCGCCGACCCACTACGCGTCGTGGGCCCATACATCTCACCGGTCTGAGCGCTTGGATGGAGGCGGTTTTCCTCCGATGCGCTGAGCGGCCGACGGCCGATAGATCTTGTGCGTCGTTGCTGGCCACGGATGAGGCCGCACGGATGCTGGCGGTGACACGCCCAACGACGCGCCGGAGCCTGACGGCTCCCTTGGTTCCACGCAAGGACGCGGCCATGTCCACCAGCTCACTTTTCACCGATCAGTTCAGCGTCGACTCCATCGGCTCGCGCCAGACGGATGCCGAACCGGTCATCGCCGGCCCGGCCACCCGCGCCCGGCTGGTCGAGGAGATCGTGCGGGTCAATCGCTCGGCCACCCGAGCTTTCCTCGACCGATTCAACGATCAAGCGCTGCGGATCTACTTGGATCACCTGCAGTTTGCGAGCGTCCCACGGGGCCGCGAGGCACGTTGGGTGAGGCCCGGGGATACACGCGCGATCTGTGCGGCCGATGCCGCCTGAGCGGCCCGACTCGTCCTGCTGCCCCTAACCTCCTTAGACTGGACATCGGGCACATCCGAGGCCACGATCCCCTCGAACTCAGCCGGGAGGTTTTGCCATGATTCGTTACACTCGATTCGTACTGTCTTTCTGCCTTGCCACGGGTTTGGCCGCGGGATTGGCCGGCTGCGTGACCAACCCCACCACCGGTCGGAGTCAGTTCAACGCTCTGTCGCGCGATGAAGAGATCAGCATGGGTACACAGGCCATGCCGGACCTCGTGCAAGAGTACGGCGGGGCCGTCCGCGATCCCAATCTTCAGAACTATGTGACGAACATCGGGCGGCAGCTGGCGTCGGTGACGGAAGCCGACAACCCGACCCTGCCTTGGGAGTTCACGCTCCTCGACTCGGACGTCATCAACGCCTTCGCCATGCCCGGTGGCAAGGTCTTCATCTCGCGCGGTCTGGCGGCCAAGATGACCAACGAGGCCCAGCTCGCCGGCGTGCTGGGGCATGAGGTGGGCCATGTCACCGCGCGGCACATCAACGATGCGATTACGCGGCAGCAAGGCGTCGAGGTCGGCGCGGGGCTCTTGGGCATCCTGGCCGGGGCGGTCTCGGGCGGGAACCAGCAAGAGCGGGACCAGATCGCTTCGGGCATCGGGACCGCCGTCACCGTGGGCGGCGGCGTGGTGCTTCTACGCTTTAGCCGCGACCAGGAACACGAGGCCGACTCGCTGGGCATCCGCTACATGACCAAGCTGAACTACAACCCCATCGGGCAGATGCAGGTGATGCAGATCCTGGCCGGAGAAGCTGGCGGCGGCGCCGGCTCTGAATGGCTCGCGACGCACCCCTTCCCCGAGAACCGCGTGGAGCGGATCAAGGGCATGCTGGCCCGCGAGTACGCCTTCACGCAGAACAACCCGCAGTTCCAGCTCTATGAGGAGCGGTTTCGCACACAGTTCCTCGCCAAGCTCGCGCTGCTCGACCCGCCGGCGCACCGGTCGCCGCGGGCCTTCGCGTTGGGGAACCCCGCGACCTGGTGCGCCCACTGCGCCGCAGCGGCGGAATCGACTCCCACCCAGTGAGTTGCGTGAGGCCGCGATGTGGTTGCGTCGCTTTGGTTCTGCCGGTGCTCCTGTTGCTGGCCGCATGCGGGACGGAGACACGGGTTATTCGTTACGATCCGTTTCTGTCCAGGGTTCCCGGTGCCGAGGGGGGCAAGCCGCCGGTTGGATTGGCGTTTGAACCGCTCGACAAGCTCGCGGAGCAGAGCGGCAAGCCCGAGGAAATCGTCATTAAGAACGCCGACGGCTCGGTGAAGCTGGTGGCCAGGCAGATTCGGCACGTGATGGTGCACCTGTTCAACACGCTCCGTGACGAGGACGCCGACCTGCTCTATGAGCAGGTTGTCAGCTCCGCGACCAAGCGGCACTTTGAAGCCGAGAAGCCAGACGCACGGACGCACATCCTCTCCTTTCTCAAGGAGCACGAGGAGGACATCTCGACGCTCTTCGCCCGCATGCCGGCGGCCGAGCAATCGCCCGGCGTTCGGCTCACAAAGACCGATGAAAAAGTGTTCAAGCTCGAACTGATGGGCTCGCCGACGCGCGGTCTGCGGTTCACCGCGCTGTGGCTCGTGATGGAACGCGGCCAGTGGCGGTTTTACTGGTTGAGCTAGCGGTGCACGATGCGGCGGCTCAACGGTCGTCGCGGTCGCGGCCCTTGAGCTTCACCTTTGCGCTCATCTCTTGCGTGCCACGAACCCACCCAATCTCAACTTCATCGCCGGGCTTGTGCTTGCCGAGCAGGGGCATCCAGGATTCGATGTCGCCGATCAATTGACCGTCCCACTTGACGAGCCGGTCGCCGACCTTCAGGCCCGCGTCGGCCGCGGAGGTGCCTGGGAAGACCTCCCCGACTTCAATCCCCGGCTTGTCGTCGCTGTAGCTTCCCGGAGAGATGCCGAAGCGCACGCGGACGCCGCCGACGCCTGCGCCGACCGCGGCCTGGGCCCCGGGGGCCGGATCGGGAGACTGGGCCATGTTGATCGATGGACCGGTCGGACGGTCGAACTCCAAAGCCTCGGTCCGAGTCGCCAAGCCGGTGGCCACTTCGCTCACAAGCTCGGCGACCTTGGTGGCCCCCGCGGCGTTGATCGTCTCGAACGTGTCCGTCGGCATGTGATACTCGCGGCTGAGCCCGGTGAAAAAGTGCAGCACCGGGATGCCCGCGGCGTAAAACGCCGCGTGGTCGCTGGGGCCCTGCCCGCCCGGCAGCGTCCGCACGTCGAGCCCGGACTTGGACCAATAGCTCTGAAGCCAGTCGGCCATGCCCTTGCCGGTGCCGACGCCAGCGACTTCGAGCTTGTTATTGCGTAGGCGGCCGATCATGTCCATGTTGACCATGGCGAAGATCTTGTCGGCCTGGACTGGGCTGTTGCGGACGAAATGGCGCGAGCCGTTGAGGCCGCTCTCCTCGGCGCAGCAGGCGATAAAGATGACCGAACGCGCCGAGGCGTCCTGCGGGAGCGCGGCATAAGCGGTCGCCATGCGCCGGGCCGCGAGGAGGAGCCCTGCAGTGCCGGAGGCATTGTCGTCGGCCCCGGGGTGCAACTTGCCGGCCGCTCTGGGATCACGCGAACCGAAGTAGCCATAGCCCAGGTGGTCAAAGTGGGCCCCGACGACGATGAACTCACCTGCGAGCGCGCCCTTGCCAACGAGCACGCCAGCGACGTTGTCAGTCTTGATCTGATCGCGGCGGAGTGCCACATCGAGCCGAACCATCGCACCGGCCACCGGGGTGATCCCGCCGCGCTCGTCGGCCTGGGCCACGAGCGTGTTGAGGTCGGCCCCGCCGGCCGCCAGCAGCCGCCCGGCGGCTTCCGGCGTCATCTGCACCACCGGGATCTCCAGCGGTGCGCCGACGCGGCGCGACGCGCGCACATCGTCCAACTGATTAGTACGGGCGTCATCGGCGCCAGGCGGGTTCACGAGGATGATCCCCGCCGCGCCGCGATCGGCGGCCAGCCGCAGCTTGGGCGCCAGGCCCGCCAGAGGGCTCCAGCCCGAGCCACCCGCACCGCCCTGCTCGGCCCAGCGACTCTTGCCCTCTACGTTCTTGGGCTCAAATCGCAGTATAACGACGATCTTTCCCTTCAGATCATCGCCCTCGGCGTAGGTGCTGTAGCCATCTGGCCCGCCCTGAATCGAGTAGCCGACGAAGACGAGCGGGCCCTCCGCGGCGGCGCTGCCGGAGACGCCCATCGGGACGAACTCGGTGCCCGGTTTGAAAGAGCGGGCCGCCCCGCCGCCAGCGATGAACGAGACGTCCTGCTTGTCAACCCGCGTCTCGACGCCGGCGGGATACGTGAACGTTTGCCGGAACGAACTCCGCGGGGAGAGCACTTCGGTGCCGTCCGCGGCGAAGCTGGTTTCGGGGAAGAGCGGCGTCAGGCCAGCGTTCTTCAAGTAGAACTCGACGTACTCCGCCGCCAGGACGTTCCCGCGAGTGCCGGGTGCTCTGCCCTCGAAGAACGGGTTGGCCAGCGTCGCGATGTGCTGGAAGCACATCCGCTCCTCGTCGCTCATCTTGGCGAGAGCGGCCGTCAGGCTCGATGCAGCGTCGGTCCTCGCGATTACCGGCGCAGGCTCGATCGCCGCGGGCATTTCGTGCTGGCCCAGCGCGGCCCCGCAACACGCCAGCAACAAGGCCACGGCCAACGGGCGATCCAGCTTCGCGATCATGATGAGTTCCTTGCCGATGCGTTTAAGGGGGCCTCGAACGAGGCTTGCATAAGAGGTTACCGGCCGCCGATTCCGGCGTTGCGAATCAGCCCCGTAGGGCTCTTTTGTGTCCTTGCCGGCGCGTCCGAGCATAGTCGCTTCCCCGCCGCGGCGCTAGACTTTCGCCCGGGCCAGCTCCTTGCGGGAATGAGGAGCCTTTGGCCCTTCCGTCGGCTTGCCTTCTCCCAACCCACCTGCCAGCTCTTCACCCATGAACCATCATCACACCCGCGCGAATCTCTCGCCCATGACCAACCTCGCCGCCCGCCCCGGCACGCTCAACGGCACAGCCGGAGCCGCGATCTCCGTCCTCAATCCTTCCGATACGTTTATCCATCGCCACATCGGCCCCAGCGTCGCCGAAATCCACGACATGCTGCAAGCGGTGGGCTATGCCAATCTGGAGTCGTTCACCGACGCCGTGGTGCCCGAGTCGATTCGCGTACGGACGCCGCTGAAGCTGGGCCACCCGCGCGGCGAGCACGAGCTTCTCTCCGAGCTCCAAGCCATTGCCTCTCAGAACACCGTCGCGTGCTCGATGATCGGCATGGGCTACTACGGCACCATCACGCCCGGGGTCATCCTCCGCAACGTCCTGGAGAACCCGGGTTGGTACACGCAGTACACGCCCTATCAAGCCGAGATCGCGCAGGGCCGACTCGAGGCCTTGCTCAACTTCCAAACGATGGTGAGCGACCTGACGGGCCTGCCGCTGGCCGGGGCCTCGCTGCTCGATGAGGGCACGGCGGCGGCCGAGGCCATGGCCATGTGCTACTCCGTCGCTGGCGGGCACGATTCCACGCGGAAGACCTTCGTCGTGGCCGACGACTGCCATCCGCAGACGATCGCGGTCATCAAAACGCGCGCCGGCGGGCTGGGGATCAAGATCCGCGTTGCCGCCACGGCGGGCTTGGCGTTCGGTCCCGAAGATTTCGGCCTGCTCCTTCAGTATCCGACCACCGATGGCCGCGTGGAGAACTATGAGCAGTTGACGACCGAAGCGCACAAGGCGGGCCTCACAGTGGTCGCCGCGACCGATCTGCTGGCGCTCACGCTGCTCAAGCCGCCGGGCGAGTGGGGCGCGGACGTCGCTGTGGGATCGGCGCAGCGATTCGGCGTGCCCATGGGCTTCGGCGGGCCACACGCGGCATTCATCGCGACCAAGACCGAGCACGCGCGACGCATGCCCGGGCGGCTCATCGGCGTCTCGCGAGACGCCCAGGGCCGCACCGCACTCCGCATGGCCATCCAGACCCGCGAGCAGCACATCAAACGCGATCGAGCCACCAGCAACATCTGCACCGCGCAGGCCCTGCTGGCCATCATGGCCTCCATGTACGCCATCTATCACGGCCCCGAAGGCCTACGGCGCATCGCCCTACGTGTCCACACATTCACGCAGGTCCTCCGAGCCGGCCTGCTCAAACTCGGCCACCAAGTCAGCCGGGAAGATTTATTCTTCGACACGCTCCGCGTTCGCCCCACTAACCGCTCGGCGGGCGACGTGATCGCCGCCGCCCGAGACCGCGGGATCAATCTCCGCGACTTCGGTGACGGCAGCGTGGGCCTCTCCTGCGACGAGACCACCGACCGCGCGGCCGCCCGCCAGCTCCTGGCCGCCTTCGGCGGAACGGGCCACGAGAACCTTGACGCACTCGTGAACTCGGCAACCACAGCGATCCCCACAGCGTTCGCTCGGCAGTCGGGGTACCTCACCCACCCTGTCTTCAACACCCACCACAGCGAGCACGAGATGCTCCGCTACATCTTCACCCTGCAAGGCCGCGACCTTTCGCTAGCGTTTAGTATGATCCCGCTCGGCTCATGCACCATGAAGCTCAATGCAACCAGCGAGATGATCCCCGTCACCTGGCCCGAGTTTGCGCACCTGCACCCGTTCGCACCCCTCGATCAGACCCGCGGCTACGCCCGCCTCTTTAACGACCTCGAAACCTGGCTGTCCGAGATCACCGGATTCGACGCCGTCTCCCTCCAGCCCAACTCCGGCGCGCAGGGCGAATATGCGGGCCTCATGGTCATCCGCGCCTACCTCCATGCCAAGGGCCAAGGCCATCGCAATATCTGCCTGATCCCCGACTCCGCCCACGGCACCAACCCGGCCTCCGCCGTGATCGCCGGCTTCAAAGTCGTCGCCGTCGCCAACAAAGACAACGGCGACATCGACATGGACGATCTCCGCGCCAAGATCGCCGAACACAAAGACCGCGTCGGCGCGCTCATGGTCACTTATCCCTCGACCTACGGCGTATTCGAAGCGACCATCAAGGAAATCTGCGCGCTCATTCATGTGGCTGGCGGTCAGGTCTACATGGACGGCGCCAACATGAACGCTCAGGTCGGCCTCACCAGCCCCGGCGCGATCGGTGCCGATGTCTGCCACTTGAACCTCCACAAGACCTTCTGTATCCCCCACGGCGGGGGCGGCCCGGGCATGGGCCCCATCGGCGTGGCCAAGCACCTCACGCCGTTCTTGCCCTCGCACCCCGTCGTCCGCCCCGGCTCGGCGGGCCAGCACGCTATCGGCCCCGTCTCCGCGGCGCCTTATGGCTCGCCAGCCATCCTCACCATCTCATACGTCTACATCGCGCTCATGGGGGCCGAGGGTCTCCGCCGCGCCACGCAGGTGGCCATCCTCAACGCCAACTACATGGCCAAGCTGCTTGAGAAACATTACAAGGTGCTTTTCACGGGTCAGAACGGCCGCGTCGCTCACGAGTTCATCATCGACCTCAAGCCCCTTCAGGCCTCCGCTGGCATCACGTCCGAAGACGTTGCCAAGCGGCTCATGGACTACGGCTTCCACGCGCCGACCATGAGCTGGCCCGTCGCGGGCACGCTGATGATCGAGCCGACGGAGAGCGAGCCGAAGGCCGAGCTCGACCGTTTCTGCGAGGCGATGATCGCGATCCGTGAGGAAGCCCGCGCGATCGAGGAAGGGCGGATGGACAAGCTCGACAACCCGCTCAAGAACGCCCCGCACACCGCCGCCGTGGTGATGGCCGACGGCTGGAACCGCAAGTACTCGCGTGAGCAGGCCGCGTTCCCGCTGCCGTGGGTCCGCGACCACAAGTTCTGGCCGCACGTCGGCCGAATCGACAATCCCTACGGCGATCGCAATCTGGTCTGCACCTGTCCACCCTTGAGCGCGTACACCAACTAAGGCTAAAGCAGCCCATGCACCCAGGCCTGGCGGCCATCGAGCCGCTCATGCTCGAAGGCCGCCTCGACGAAGCCCTCGCGGCCGCACGCCGGCTGCAGCAGCGCTCGCCCCGCGATCCCGAGATCATGTTGAGCGTCGGTCAGCTCCTGCTCATGACGGGCCAGGCCGAGGCCGGGGCATTCTCGCTGAGCCAAGCGGCCAACCTCGCGCCAGCCCGCCGGGCAGAGATCGCCGGGCTTCTACTTCGTTTTGATCGACCCAAAGAGGCCAAGGTTCTGTTCATCGCGAGCCAGAGCGCCATCGGGATCTTCGGGCTGATCCTCTGCCACATCGC
>Ga0105047_10006025_pt1 | contig 20644 bp, 16 predicted proteins | sample MAT04_FD_78384 | JGI IMG/M metagenome (GOLD analysis project Ga0105047, IMG submission 78384) | Freshwater microbial communities from Lake Fryxell liftoff mats and glacier meltwater in Antarctica - MAT-04 (megahit assembly) | ecosystem: Environmental > Aquatic > Freshwater > Ice > Liftoff...
CACCCTCGACATTCGTGCGATAAACCGAATCGGTGTAATTGGTATCCCCCGCGACCAGCGTCACATTGTACGTGCCGTTGGGGACAGCGATTTCCCACACGCCATTGCCAAATCGCTGCATGTGGTTGAGCGTGTCGTTGCGCTGATCGGGCGAAACATTTCGATCGCGCGAGGCACTTTGCAAGTCGATGTTCCAGCCGTAAGTCTGCCCATTTCCGCGGTCGCCATACACCTGCCCACCATCCTGCAGATAACCGCTGGGGATGGCTTGACCGATGGGTTGAAAATTGACGCGAATCGGGGACGTAATCGCTGCTGACACCATCGGGGTAAGGGAGGCGAGCGGTACTACTTCGGCAGGGCCAATTGCTTCGGTCGTCCAGAGGAGCCTAGCCTGGGCATCGGCCGCGCCCGTCTCACATGAAAAATCCATGCGAAGGTCGTACTTCTCACCTTTTTGCAGATCGATGCGCTTGGACAGTCCGCTACCGTTGGCCGCAGAATCGACGGCCAGCTGACCGTTGATCCAGAGCTTGGCCGTTCCTGTTACGCCTGCTTCGAAGGTGTAGCTGCCGGTAACGGTGGGAATGATCTTCCCCTCCCACCGTGCCGACAGCGATTTATCTGTCAACAAATCTTGCGGCGCACCTTGGAGATCAATATTTGGCTCGACGCGCGCGATGGCGTCGCCGGTGAAGTTGCTGTTGGCCCAGTAGGTGGTTACAAGCCCGCGCGGGAGCCCGTCATTGACCCCCGCCGCCTGCGCTGCAGCCGTGGCGGCCCAGAGAAATCCTCCACAACCGCAGGGGCACCGCGTGAAATTGCCCGGCGTGATGGAAGGATCACTGCCTGACGCAACGCTGGCAAACAACATGCGCGGTTCGAGCCGTTCAAAACTGGCGCGGGCAATCTGGCAGGGGCGGATGAGACGCTGGATTGGATTGTTTTTGTTACGACGAGATGTAAATCGCATGGTGTCGCTCTGTACAAGCCGGCGGTTCCCCAATGTGCCTGCTCCGTCCCCACTCCTGCCCTGTTTAGAGCTGTGAACCAGGCTTTGCAGTAAACGAAGATAACAGTTGCCCGCGAAAGGGGTCAACAGAGATTTCCGTGTTTGTGCAGACATTCACATAGTCAACACATTTTCACGGCACCGCCATAGGGAGGATCGGCAGGATCAGACGATTTTGCCTACCTTTCGCTCTCTCGCATACGACGAAGTCCCTGCTTCTCGCCGCAAAAATAAAAACACGGAGGCGCTCGAAAGCGCCTCCGTGTGAGAAAAATAGTTCTGAATCGGTGACCCGTGCTTACTTCAATTCGACGACCCCGCCAGCGGCTTCGATGGCGGCCTTGAGCTTGTCGGCATCGGCCTTGGGGAGCGCTTCCTTGACGGTCTTGGGTGCGCCTTCGACGAGGTCCTTGGCTTCCTTCAAGCCCAGACCCGTCGCAGCGCGAACTTCCTTGAGGACGGCGATCTTCTTTTCAGGTGGAACCGACTTAAGAATGACGTCGAAGTTTTCCTTCGGTGCTTCCTTCTCGGCAGCCGGGGCAGCCGCGCCACCACCACCACCAGCCATCATGACCCCACCAGCGGCGGGTTCGATGTTGTGGGCGTCCTTCAGATAGGTCGTCAGTTCGACGGCCTGCTTGAGGGTCAGACCGGCGAGCTTGTCACCGATTTCCTTGATTTCTGTTGCTACTTCAGCCATGACACAAACTCCTTAGGCGAAGCAAAACGCTTCGCGATCGAACCGTAACGTGGTTCAGCCGTGTCGAAACATTTCGTCCCGTTCAATAGCCCGGCTCACAGCGAGCCGGTTTAACCCCTCGCGGGGACAGTCAAACCGTCGGACTCATCTTCATTTGTCAACCTTATTCCGAAAAATGTGCATTCCATTTCCCGGTTTCGCCATGGGGCTTGCCCCACGCTTAATTCATACGAGTATCGATCCCGTCGCGACGAAAGCGCGGGGCAAGCCCCGCGGCGAAACAAGCGCGAGCATCGTTCATCCTCATGCAACCGGTGCCGCTTCCACCGGCGCTTCCGTACCACCGGCTTTCTCTGCCTTTTCCTCGATGGACTTCAGCACCGCACCGAGCGTGCCACCCGGACCCTTGAGGGCAGCCGCAAGCTTGCGACCCGGGCCGAGGATCGCGCTTAGAATATTGGCGATTGCCTCTTCGCGCGTCGGCAACTTGCTTGCCTGTTCAATTCCAGCTTTACCTGAATACAATTCACCGTCGAAGAAGAGCCCGCGAATCTCGAGCTTCTCGTCCTTCTTCTGTTCATCAAGCATCAGTCGCGCCAGCGCGCTCACGGTTGTCTTACCGTAGATCAGCGCGCTCGGACCGTCGAGCAGCGATTCAAACCCCTTGATCTTGCTGTCGGCAGTCGCGCGCCTGGCGAGCGTGTTCTTCACAACTACCATACGCAATCCTTGGGCGCGCAACCGGCGACGGATGCCGTTGTTCTTGATCCCATCCACACCACGCGGATTGATCACACCCACGCCCTCGGTGGTGGAGAGCCGCTTGTTCAGTTCCTTCTCAACGAGACCTTTGATTTTCTTGCTCATGACGAGTTGCCAGTTGTTAGTTGCCGGTTGTTAGTTGCGTCCATCGTCGTCATTGCCATTTTCTGGCAAGTCAGACTGGCAACTAACAAGTTTTTCAATATTGGACATTCAAATAAACCGCCGGTGACATCGACGACTTCAGGACGATCTTTTTGAAGAAAGCGCCCTTTGATGTCGATGGCTTCATCTTGCGAATCTGCGCGATGATGGCGTTGACATTGTCGACGAGCTTCTGATTGTCGAAGCTCACCTTGCCGACAACCGTGTGCACGTTTCCGCCTGTGTCGTTGCGGAACTCGATCTTACCTGCAGCGTATTCCTTGACTGCATCCGCAACATTTGCCGTCACCGTGCCGGCCTTGGGAGAGGGCATCAGGCCCTTGGGCCCGAGGACCTTACCGAGGCGACCGACGAAGCGCATCATGTCAGGTGAGGCGATGGCGACATCGAAGTCGGTGAAGTTGTCCTTCTCGATCTCTTGTACCAGTGCCTGCCCACCCGCCTTGATTGCGCCCGCAGCAAGTGCTGCCGGTGCGAGATGGTCGGGGCAGAACGCAATCACGCGCTTGCTCTTGCCCACACCATGTGGCAACGACAACGACCCGCGGATCGTTTGATCGGCCTGCTTGGCATCGATACCGAGGGAGAAAATTACTTCGACCGATTGGTCAAACTTTGTGGCAGCGAATGTCTTGAGGATCTCGACGCCTTTTTCAATGGCGACCGCATCCGGGACAAACTTTTCAGCCGCCTTTTTATAGCGCTTGGAACGGGTGAGAATAAGAGGCATGACTTTCGTTCGCTCCTGAAGATCGGTAAAGCCCGATCGAAGCTCCCACTATTGCAGGCCGTGGTACGCCTTTGGGTTCGGTAGACTCGTGCGGTCAGCTTTCATTGACCGCGGACGCTGGTGCCGTTCTCGAGTATGAACTTCGTAACCATATGAACATCAATCATGTGGGTTTCATCACCTTTACCCGTAGCAACCCAAATAATCCGGTTGGCCGCAGGAGGAAACCACACAAACTCTGGAGATTTTACCAAAATGGACTCGCCGTCAGTCGTCACAATTCGAAACCGCCGAAATGGCTTGCGCTCCAAAATCTCTTCGACATTGCCGATCACCATTTTTAGCCCTCAACGGTAATCCCCATCGACCGCGCCGTGCCTGCGATCACTCGGGCGGCGGCGTCTTCGTCGAAGGCGTTCATGTCGGTGCCCTTCTCCTTCGCAAGTTTCTTGCAGTCGGCCATCGTGATCTTACCGATCTTGTTCTTATTCGGTTCGCCACTGCCCTTCTCGGCTTTGACGAAGTCCTTCAGCAACACCGACGCTGGCGGGGATTTTAGCTCGATCTCGAAGGTGCGGTCCTTATACACCGTGACCACAGCGCCGATCACTTTCCCCTTGAGATGCGCGCTCTGAGCGTTGAACTTCTGAATGAACTGACCCGGATTCACGCCGTGCTGCCCGAGCGCAGGCCCGAGTGGCGGCGCGGGGGTTGCCGTCCCGCCGGGAGCCTGAATCTTGAACTGCGACGTAATTTCTTTCTTAGCCATCGAATCACTCTTTCAAACTCAAAAACAACACGGTCAGGGGTCAATGACCTTAGCATCCACCTGCCGCGTGCGGGCAGCTTCCCACGACGTACCGTCAGGATCGACCACCGTCACGCCCTCGCGCGGTCGCGGGGCGAACATTCTTTGCACCGAACGCACCAGTTTATAGACCGGAACGGTGAGAAGCAAAAGGGCGAGGATACTAACAAGTAATCCGAGGATTGACAACACCCCGATCAAAACGCCGGGAATCGCAGCCAGGGTGATTAAAATCCGACCCCATACAGGGAAGTTCGTCCATCCGCTCCGGGCGGTGCGGAATTGATCGAAAGTTTGAAAGGCAAATCTCATTGGAGGGCAGTGTTGACGGGATGGGGGTCACGGGCAAGCGATATAAAGGGTGGAACGCATTAGTTCAAAAATAAAATTATGGATCAAATCCTTCGATCTTCAACGTCTGCACCGGCGAGACAGCTGGGAATGGACTATCACCCATGGCAATCAGTTCACCCAACCCGATATCAATTCTGCCGCGATGAGTTGGCTGTACGTTTAATACCGAGTTCCCGCAACAGCTTATCGTCTCGTGCAGTTTTACAAGAAACAAGGCGACGGCTAAAACGTTTTTGGCGGGATTGCACTTCCGGTCAAACATGAGTCGTCCAACGCGTCATCTTCCGGTCCAGCTAAATGAAGTGCTCGACGTGCTCCGACCGCGGCCGGGTCAGATTTTTGTAGATTGCACGCTGGGCCTCGGCGGACATTCGCAGGCGATCCTCAGGCGGATCTCTCCGGGTGGGAGACTTCTCGCGATAGATTTTGATCCGGAAAATATTACGTCGGCGACGGCGCGGCTCCGCACGGTCAACAACAGCTTCCAGATTTTTCATAACAACTTTGCCGCCCTGCCCTCGGTGCTGTCCAGCGCTGGGGTTGACCGGGTTGACGGATTGCTGGCCGACCTCGGTGTCGCCAGTCCGCAGATCGACAACGCCGCGCGCGGGTTTTCATATCGGCACCCCGGTCCGCTCGATATGCGAATGGACACAACGCGCGGTGTGTCTGCAGCGGGATTGCTGGCGAAGATCAACGAACGTGAACTCGCCAGCGCGCTGCTCGACCTCGGCGATGAAACAGACGCCCCGAAAATCGCCAGGCTGATCATCGAGCGACGCAAGGCTCAGCCGATCACGACAACGGAGGCCTTGGCAGAAATTATTTGTGAGGCGAGAGACTTCACGATGCAGCGCGCCGCCGGCGCGAAGCTGCACCCGGCAGCCCGATCATTTCAAGCGATCCGCATGCTGGTCAATCGCGAGATCCCCAACCTGGATCGGCTGCTCGCAGTCCTACCCGCCTGCCTAAAGCCGGGCGCCACCGCAGCGATCATCAGCTTCCACAGCGGCGAAGATCGACGCGTGAAGAACGCGTTTCGTGAAGGGGAGCGGGAAGGCCTGTACGAGGAAATATCTCCCGATCCCATCACGGCAACGACGGAAGAACAAAAGGACAATCCGCGGTCCCGCTCGGCGAAATTGCGGTGGGCAAGGCGGGCGGAGTTGTGAGAGATGGGAAGTGGATGATCATCACGGAGTCAGTGTTCATTACACAGGCGCGAAGAGAAAAGGTCGATAGTTGTAGGTCGTTGGAGATTCTGAGCTCGACCGAAAACCTTTAAATGTTTTCTGATCATCTCTGTGCTTCTGGGGCGCAATGCGCATCGTGCGAACCGTAGTAGAAGAACCGTCGTTCGATTTACAGCCAACCAGAGACCTCACCGCATAGCGTTTTTTCCGGCGAGATATCCTGTTGCCCAGGCCCATTGGAAATTGAATCCGCCAATTCTGCCGTCGCAGTCTAGGATTTCTCCGGCGAGGAACAGGCTTGGGGTTTTTCGCGATTCCATCGTGCGGAAGTCGATCTCCTGCAACGGTACGCCGCCGGCGGTGACCTCGGCGTAGTTCCAGCCGCGATGGTTTTGGATGGGTAGGGGGAGTTTAGTAACTGCGTGGGTCAGGGCACGTCGGGCGTCGCGCGGGAGTTGGCCGCATGTCGTGGTCGGCTCGATGTTCTCGCGAGCCATCAGGCACGCGCTGATGCGTTGCGCTAAGCGGTCCGACAACGCATTCATCACCATCAGCTTTGGGCGTGATCGCGATAGCTCGATCAGCCATTGCTCGACCGATTCAAACGACTCTCCCGGCAACAGGTTGCAGAACATTTCTGGCCCGCCGCCGGTCTCCTTTGCAATAATCCAATGACGACTCGCGTCCATCACAACGGGCCCGCTGATGCCGAAGTGCGTCCAGAGCAAGCTTCCCGAGCGATGGTCGATGCGCTTGCCCTGCGCGTAGGTCGAAAGTTCGACGTCGAGCGACAGCCCCGACAGTTCTGCATGAAACATGCGCGCGTCGAGTGTTAGCGGAGCGAGGGCCGCGTGCGTGGGCGTGACAGTGTGCCCGAGCGCTTTGACTAGTTCCCATCCCGACCCGTCGCTGCCACTGCGCGGAAGCGAGCGCCCGCCAGTCGACAGGACGATACGCTGTGCTGGCGTCGACCCCCGATCGTGATGAATCATGAAACAAGGTTGCTCCGACGTCGGTCGACCAATGCGTTGCACCTTGGCAGCGGTCAGGATTTCGATGTTCAAATCGTGACAGCGTTCGAGCAATGCGTCGACGACTGTCCTTGCTGAGTCCGTGACAGGGAACAACTTTCCGGTCTCTTCGCGCTTCAGTTTCACGCCCATCGAATCAAACCATCGCACGGTGGCTTGCACGTCAAAGGCAGCAAGAATGTTCCGGACGACATTGCGCGATCCATTGAAGTCCGCAGGCGTGACGACGTCGTGCGTGACGTTACACCGACCGCCACCGGCTACGAGGATCTTCGCGCCGAGCGCCTTGGCCGAGTCGATGACGACGATGCGACGTGCGCGGTCGGCTGACGCCTCGCCGGCAAAGATGGCCGCGGTCAATCCCGCCGCCCCACCGCCGATGACGGCGAGGTCGATCGGTGGCTCGTGCGCTGTGGGTGGCATCGTGGGCATGTTTCTTCGATAATCCTAAAAGTTGGCGCGTTCAACCAGAGCTGATCGACAACCCTGACCGCCGACGTCGCCGCCCATGAAACCTATCGTTCAAATATCGCTCGATTTGACAACCCTCGACGAGGCCATCGCAACAGCGCGCCTCGCGCGACGGGCCGGGGTTGACTGGCTTGAAGCGGGCACGCCGCTCATCCTTGCCGAGGGGTTGCACGGCGTGCGGGCACTTCATCAGAACTTCCCCGGTGTGCCCATCGTTGCAGACCTCAAGACAATGGATGGCGGATACCTTGAAGCGGAGATGATGGCCAAGGCGGGCGCGACGCACGTGGTCGTGATGGCACGGGCGCATGCCGAGACAATCAAATGCGTGGTGAAGGCCGGTCGTGATTTCGGGGTGAAGGTCATGGGCGACAACATGGTCTGCCCGGACATGGTGGCGGGCGCAAAGTGGCTGGAGGATCTCGGTTGCGACTACATCGTCCACCACATCGGCTACGACGAACGACGGGGTATCGCGGCGTCGGGTGCCCGGATGCCAAGTCCACTCGATCAGCTGCGCGAGATCGTTGAAGCTGTAAATATACCCGTGCAAGCGGTGGGCGGATTGTCAGTGGATCAGGCGATCGACGCGGTGCGTATCGGCGCGCCGTTGCTCGTGCTGGGTGCGCCGCTTACCATCGACGCGAATCAGTTCAAGGCTGCGACCGGCGATCTGGAGGGAACCTTGCGATCACTTTGCCAGACCGTCCACGCGATGACCACCAACCGGAGCTAGCGTCATGCCAGAAACGGCTGTTGTGAATTTTGCACCCGAAAAGTTCAGCGTTGAGCTACGAAAAGTCCCCATGCCTGTGATCGGGGACGAGGACGTGCTGCTGGAAGTCGGCGCTGTCGGCGTGTGTGGATCGGACCTGCACCAGTGGACGAGCGACCATTCCTGGCCGGTGAATTATCCCGTTGTGCTCGGGCACGAGTTCGGCGGGACAATCCGCGAGATCGGCTCGCGCGTCGCAGGCTGGAAGACCGACGACCGCGCGGTCTCCGAGACTGCTGCCGTCGTCGATCTCAACAACCCGATGAGCCGTCAGGGGCTTTACAATCTGGATCCGACGCGCAAGGGATTTGGATACGGCGTAAACGGCGCGATGACACGTTTCGTCAAAGTGCCCGCGCGTTGCCTGCACAAAATCCCGGATAATCTCCCGTTTGAAGTGGCGGCCCTTACTGAACCGTGCTGCGTTGCCTACAACGCTGTTGTGAACAATGCCCACATCAAACCCGGCGACCGGGTCGTGGTTTTCGGCCCCGGTCCCATCGGTATCCTGTGCGCTGCGATGGCGAAAATGTGTGGCGGGGATGTGGCGATTGTGGGACTTGATCGAGACAAGACGCGTCTTGAGGTTGCCAAAAAGTATGGTGTAACAACCTTGGTGTCCGGGCTCGAAGAATGGGCGAAAACTGGCGACGGGCTTGGTGTGGACGGTGTCGTTGACGCAGCCGGCGTGTCGGTGACGTTGAAGACTGCGCTGCAAATCGTCCGACCCAATGGCTGGATCAGCAAAGTCGGTTGGGGCCCGCAGCCGATTAACTTTTCGCTTGATCCGATGGTGCAAAAGAACATCAAGCTGCAGGGCAGTTTCAGTCACAACTGGCCAATCTGGGAACGCGTCCTGCGCCTGCTTTCGACAGGTCAACTGGATGTGAAACCAGTGACCGGCGGAGTCTGGCCACTTGAAGGCTGGCACGATGCGTTTGAGAAAATGCATTCAGGCGAGATTTGCAAAGCCGTACTGAGACCGGCGTGATTCAAGCATGACGCGAGTGACTGAGTTCGGAAAACGACGCTTGTCGGTCTCCGATGTGCGGGGCGCATCAGGTCGTGCGTCAATTACTTTGTACCGCTTTCGACAGCGGCTGCGGAAGGGTCGCGCTTACGGCGGCGCTCGCCTTGGTCGCTTTTGTCGGTGGTCGGCTTGACATCAATCCCGGCCTTTTCAAGCAGTTGCCGGCCTTGCCCGCTCTGCAGGATGAGCGCCTGCTGCCCGGGCATCGCGCCTTCCAAAATCTCGGCGTGGGTTTCGTTGGACGCGCCGATCTTGATCTTCACCGGCCTATTTTGATCTCCGTCGCGTGCGAAGAAATACCGATCTTCTCCAGCAGCGTACAGGGCAGCGAGTGGGATGACCGGCACGTTCTCCCGCCGTTTCACATACACCGTCACATTGCACCCAACGCCGGGCTTTAGGTTTGCGGGGGTGCGCTCGAGCAGCACGTCCACAGGATATTCTTTCAGGTCAGGGTTCCACCATCGCTGCCCGCTGTCAGCCAGAACGCTGATTTTATCCACGCTTCCAGAAATGGTGTCGCCAACGCCCACGACGCGCGTGACTGCCGGTTGTCCCGGTGACAGCGACGCCACCTGCGCCTCGCTCACCCTGACGACCGCCTTCATCTTGCTCAGGTCGGGCAGTCGAAACAGCAACTGTCGCTCGCGCACCTGGGCGCCTTCCTGGATCAAATTCTGCGCATTGCGATCACCTGACGTCGCGTAGACGACCATCCCGTCGGCCGGCGCATGAATCGTGCACGCTGCCATCTGCGTCTGAAGTCCTTCCAGTAGGCGCTTCTTCAACTCAACCGCCTGCGTCTTGGCCTGCAGGTCGGCGACTTTCTGGGATAGATTGCTGGCGTTTTCGCGCTTCGTGCGCACCAGCTTTTGCTCAGCCTGGGTGACGGCATTCTGCTTCGAAGCCGAATCCATTGGATATGAATACTCCTTGAGAACCTTGACGGCTGTCTCCGCTTTCGAAACACCGTTGCGGGCAGTGGTCACTTCGAGTTCGCTCTTTTGCACATCCGCGCCGGTGACAAATCCCTTCTCAAAAAGAGCGTTGGTCTGCAGCAGATCCTCCTCCTTGTTACGCAGCGTGATGCGCGACCATTCGAGGTCTGTCGTCGAATTCGCCAGATCCTGCGGATAGGTGCCTTCGGTGTATTTCTTCAGGTCGATCTGGGCCAGTGCAAGCGCCGACTCGGCAGCCTCGATGTTGGCGGCGTTCTGCAGGTCTTGGATTTCCTTCATCTCTCTGGCAGTCGTAAGCTCAGCGTCGGCCTTTTGGAGGTCGAGCGTGCTGTCGTCGATTTTTGTCCGGATGGCAGATGAATCAAGGGTCGCAATCACCTCTCCCTTTTTCACCGACGCGCCTTCCTTCACCAGGTTCTGTAACGTCGTCTGGCCCTCAACGAGGCAGAAAATATCGATGTTCGTGACCGCCTGCATCTCTCCGTCCTTCGAGACGGTCACATCCAGATCCATTGTGACGATCGGCTGATACAGTCCTGATCCCGTGCCACTCGCAGTCGCGGGTGATGATCGAAGGAAAAACCACCACCCTGTCGACACGAGCACCGCAGCAGCCAGCAATGGGACGGCCCAGCGAAACGCGTCGCGTTTAGGGGGAGAGGATGCGATGGCAATCTGGCTCATTCGGTGTCTCTACGTTTACTACGCTTCAATTCTTCGAGGCGTTGTCGAGCGGTCCACCTGTCCTGCCGGCGTCGAGTGCATGGCCAATCGCGCCGGCATCGGGGTCGACTCGCAGGGTGCCCGTCTCACGCAAATAGCGCAAAAGCTGGATCTGCAACTGCGCCCGGGCCTGGTCATATCGATCCTGTGCATCGAGGAGCGAACTCTGCGATTCAACAACATCGCGAGCAGTGGCCTTGCCTTGACGGAGCAACTCGTTGGAAAAATCCAACCGCCTTTGAGCCAGTTCGATCCCGGCACGCTGCACGTCAAGCGTGATACCCGCAGCCTCGATTCCGCGCAGCGCATCCCGGGCCGCTACGGCGACGCGGTCGCGCTCCTCATCATAGTCACGCTGCGTGCGATTGAGCGAGATAAGTGATCGTCGATAAACGTTGCGTTCGATCACGCGATCCACCGGCAGGTCGAGCACGATCCCCGCGCGATAGTTGAGGCTGCGTGCTTCCAAGTCGCTTTCAGGTCCCGCAGGTTTTCCCACGGACGCCCCACCGGTCACATTGAGATCAGGAAGTAGACCGTTCTGCGCGACGGCGACGGTGCGACGGGCATCGTCGATGCGATCGCGGGCTGTCTGCAGATTCAGCCGATATCGCAACGCCAATGCGACGACGTCAGGCAGGGATAATTGCGGCAACGACAGGTCGAGTTCGACCGCGATAATCTCCAGCGGTTCATTGATGGGCATGCCGAGCTGAATCTTAAAATTATCGAGCGCGCTCTGATAACTCTGCTGAGCGTTGATCAGTGATTGTTCTGCCGACAATTGCGCCTGCAGTGACCTTTGCACTTCCAGGAAACTAATGCGACCAGCGGCATAAAGCTGCTGCGTCCGCTCGGTCAGTGACGCGAGGTTCGCATAACTCACCCGGCGATTGGCGAGGCTTTGCTGCTGCGTGATGAGGTTGAAATATCCCGTCCCAATATCGACAACGAAGGCTCGTCGGAAATCTTCGAACGCGCGAATTTGGTAGACGACCTCGCGTTCGGACAGGATCAACGGCTCAAGGTTGATCAGGCCCGCGCCGCGCAGGAGCGGCAACGACCCCGTCAGAGCGACCTCAGCCGACTCGCCGTTGCTTAGATTGTCGTTAAGCGTATTGACGAATCCCACCAGCGCCCTCGCCTCGACTGTCCCGCCATATGGCAAGCGCTGACGCACGCCCGCGGTCGCAGTTGCGGCCAGTGCGGATCGATAATCGCTGTCTCGCTGCCCGCCAGTGTATTCCAACCCCGTCTGCACGAACGGTCGCGGGGTAAAGAGGTGACGCTCAAGCGTGACATCCAGCACGGCAAGGTAGAGATTCTCCAACTGCGTGCGATACGGCCGACTAAAACGCGTGCCGTACTCAATCGCTTCAAACAGATCGAACTGCCTGACGAGCGCCTGTGGAAGCGGAGGCCCCAATTGCAGAGTCTCCTGCTGCCGGCGTTCATACGCGCTGATCCCGTATCGGTCTTCCCCCGCCGGCTGCGTAGCGCTTCCCACACGTTGAACAGGCCCGAGCGGCCCGTACGTCAGCTGGGCGGGATTACTGTCCAGTGCAGGCGCTTCACGCGGCGGGACCGGCGTCGTCGGGATGCGGTCAAACGATCGCGGGCGCGTGGCGATTTGATCGCGCGGCGTCGGTTGAATCTCAGAGGGTGCATCGTACCTGAGGGTTCGCGCCTGGCGATCACGCAGAATCTTCCGGACCTCAGCGTCGGCTTGACGCGCAAAGTGATCAGCCGAGCAGCCAGCAATCATGCAGACCAGCAGGATGGAAGGGAGATAACAACGCACAGGAAGCCAGAACTCTAGCAGTGGGTTGCGATTCGATCCATAGCCGCGCGGGGCAAGGCCAACGCCCCCCAGCGTTCGCAAAGGCAAGGCGCGAGACGGGCAGACCGTGCACGCTTGCACTGCGGTCGGCTTAAATGACGCTTCAACAGAATCGCTTCACATCGCTAACGCATGATGGGACGACGAGCAGTCTTACGTGGCGATGTCACAACATTCTTCAAAATCCATAAGCGTCACGTGGTTCATCAAGTGGATCATGGTCTGGATCCTTGCGTGCGCAGCTGTATATCTCGCGACCGACATGGGCCTTCGAGCCCGCGAAATGTTGTGGCAGGAAACGCGTCCGATTCGGTACACCGGTGATATCAACAATGGGTGGTACCAGGGCAAGGAAGCGTCGGCCCACGGAATCGTTGCGCGGTTTGAGGATCTGTATCTTAGCCAGCGCAACGTGGAGGTACCGGACTATGGCCTGGACTATCCGCCTTTGCGATTGTGGATGATGACGCAGTGGGCATCGTGGACGGTCAAGTATTTTCATGCAACGGGCTGGCAACCAAGCTGGGAGTTCAACGCGCCGGTGTTGTGGGCGAATACGATCGCGCATGAATTGTCTGCGATCCTGACAGCCGCACTCATCTGGATCTGGATGCGGCGAACGGCTCGCGACACAGTGCGGGCAGATAGCGTTGCCCGATCCGCGCTGTGCGCCGCAGTCGGGGCACTGCTGTTGTGGTTCAACCCCGCCGTCCTGTGGAACGGTCACGCATTTCCGCAATGGGATATGTGGCTCATGCCATTTTTCCTTGGCGCGCTATTGGCCGCTTCACTGAATGCGTGGTTTGTCGCGGGGGCGATGGTCATTTTCGGGGCGATGTTCAAGGGTCAGATGCTGCTTGCCGCTCCGTTGTTTCTGCTCTGGCCTATCTTTGCCGGACAGATGGGGGCAACCGCTCGAGTCATCATCGGCGCGTTATTCGCAACCGCTGTGTGTGCCGCGCCTTGGAGCGTCCGCACACCCGAATCGACCGCATTTCTACGGGATATTCTGGCCGCCTGCGCCATCCTGGCACCGGGCGTGCTTATCAAGCGGTTGACGTGGATTTGGCTGGTGCTGATCGCACTCGCGGGGGCGCTGCTCTTGCGACACGTGCTCATCATCGACAGTTGGCGATTCTCGACGCACTGGCCTTTTTTTGCATCGATCTCACCAAGGTTTGATCCCGGCCTGCTCCGTCTCGCCGTACTTTGTTTTGGCGCGTTTGTGGTGATCCTTCGCTACATCCACGTCAGCAGGTTCCCCCATGCCATCGCGTTGGCCTGCTCGATCGGAACTTTATTGTGCATACCCATGTTCAAGGGAAGCCCAGCGTGGCTGTACGTAGGATTTGAATATGGTGCGAGAAAATATCCCGTCATGGGCACTTTGTCTGCGAGCAACCTGCCGACACTGCTCGAGAGAAAGTTTGGCGGATGGCAACCTACCGGCCCCGCCGGGCAGGTTGACATCACATGGCTTGCCGATGTGATGACGTGGTTGCCGCTACCGAGAATCGTGGAGTTGCGAACCGTATTACTTTCCCTGTTCGTTACGGCGCTGGTGGCGTGCGCCGCAGCCTGCGCGATCCAGGCTCGCCGCCGCGATGCGCGTTTGCTCGCCGGCGCGTGTGCGGTTTGGGTTTGGGCGTTCCTGCTTCTTCCGCAAATGCACAACCGGTATCTCATCTGGGGGGCAGCCACGTCACCGTTGCTGTGCGCGACCGGCGTGGGGCCTGCGCTGGCGGGTATCGCTATCTCGCTGGCTTGCTGCAGCATGATGGTGATCAACCAGATTCAAGGTCGACCCGACCTCTATCCCACATGGATCAGTGTGCTGCAGCCGATGCACGTTGACATGGCCTGGCTGTTGTTGTTGCTCGCAGGCGCCATCACCTGCGTAGGCCTCTCCCGTCGTCGATATGCATCTGCAGGGGCCTTGAGCGAGGTGACAGATGTCGTGTCGAACAGTGTGCTGGCGAAAGAGGATGTATCGAGACGCCTTGGGGCAAAAGATCTCGTGCTGGAACACCTCCTATCGGACGATGCGTCAGGAGCTAATCCATCGGAGAATGACAAACCCCCGGTGTCGCTCGATCACACTGTTGCCGACACTTTTTCTGTGACCGGCAGGCGAACGGTGATATCCCGATGACTGCCTTCGCCATAGCTCGTGCGTTCGTTCCTGTGCATGAACACCTCCGCGCGCGTCGCACCTTTCGCGCCCTGCTCGAGCGCGGTTTGATTGCAGTAATCATCGTAACGGTCAGTGCGGGCGCGTGGGTGTATGGGATCAAACTGCGCAGTGCAATCTGGCGAGAATCGCATCCCGTGAGATTTCACGGAGATATACACAATGCCTGGAATTGGGGAACTCGAATCTACACCGAGGCCGGCAAGTTGGGGGAGCCGGTCGTCAATCCAACTTGGAAGCATCTTCCAAGCCTATGCAGCAACCTACGCGAATGTGGCCCGCGAACATGCGCTCGATGGCCGATTCAATCTCGATTACCCGCCCGGTCGGCTGCTGGCGGTGGCGATGTGGGTGAAGGTGACGCGCGATCGGTTCCCCCAAGCCAGCCACTGGCGCGATGCCTACACACATCCAATGCTCTGGGCAAACACCCTCGCGACGGCGGTCGCGAGTTTGCTGGCGGGGTTGCTGGTTTATCACTGGGTGCGACGACAGGATGCATCCGCGCGGCACGGCGGGTGGGTGATGGCTTTGCTCGCCGGGCTGTTGCTCTGGTTCAATCCTGCTGTGCTGGCCAACGCACATGCGTGGCCTCAATGGGATGTCTGGATTGTCCCCTTTTTTCTATTGGCCTGCCTCCTGGCATCGCACCAATGCTGGCTATGGACCGGCGTGGCTGTGGCAACGGGGGCGATGTTCAAGGGTCAGCTTCTCATCGTCGCGCCTTTCTTTGTTTTCTGGCCTCTGTTTCAGCTGCAGCTTCACGGTGTGGTACGTGTCCTGGCAGGACTGGCAATTTCATTGGCATTGATAGGATCACCTTGGTTGCTGCGCGATGACCGCGCGCTGCTCTGGTCTCTGAACCTCATTGCCGGCGCGGGTGTTTCGGCAGCATGGTTACGTTATGGGCTGCGCCCACGCTCCTGGATCATCTTCTTTTCCCTGACCTTGATCCTGCTGATATGGCCAAAACTGGCCTGGGGCTGGGGACGATTTGCCTTTGCTGGCACTCTCCTGACAGTCCTGCTGATCGGTTGGCCAAAGCTCATCGGCCGTGGTGCACCAGCGACGCTCTTCATTGGTGTAACCGCACTGACGCTCTTTCTCGCGGGATGGATTTTTGATGGCGACTGGGCGTGGGTTCGGATCGGATTCCTGTATGCAACCGATCACTATCAGGCCATGGTGATGGGACCGGTCGACAACCTCGCCCGACTGCTTCAGGATTACTACGGCCTGCGTTTATATTCCCCAGTAGGATCGCTTTCGATTGCGGGCAAGACGATCACGCTGCAAATCCTACTTCGCGTGATCTTCTATGTGCTTTTAACTCTCGCAGCGTTCGCGGTCGCAGGCGGTGCGCGACACGGGCGCGCGACGGCACTGGCTGCGATGATCGCGCCTTTTGCGCTGATGTTTGCATTTCTTCCTCAAATGCACGAGCGATACTTCATGTACGCCGCTGCCGTGAGTTCGATCGGCGTTGGCGTTTCTGTCGGTATGACGCTCATGCACGGGGTGACGACGATGTTGGCCAGCACGATGATCGTGACATGCCTGCTTCTGCAGAACACGTCCTTCATGCCGCGTGTGCTTCGCACGATGCAAGAGGCGCAACCGGGCATCAGTTGGGCAGTGATCGGGGTTGCGTTGATCTACCTGAGCGTCGCTTTGTCTAAGCCAACCCCAACCCGCAAGCTACACTCCCCGTCAGCCGAATAGTCTAAGGCCGTCGCATGGGCTAATGTAGTGACGTGATGCAAATCAAACTGCTCGACCTGCAAGCCCAGTATCGCGGGATTCGCGAGGAGATCCGTCAGGCCATCGATCAGGTGTGCGACGAACAGGCGCTGATCCTGGGGCCAGCCGTCGACCGCTTCGAAAAAAATCTGGCTGCCTATTGTCAGACGAAACATGCCATCGGCGTATCAAGCGGCACCGATGCACTGTTATGCGCGTTGATGGCGATGGGCATCGGGCCCGGCGACGAGGTCATCTGTCCTTCCTTCACATTTTTCGCGACGGCCGGTTCGATCGCACGGCTAGGCGCTAAACCTGTCTTTGTCGATATCGAAGCTTCGACATTCAATGTCGATCCGACGAAAATCGAGCAGGCCATCACCTCCAAAACCCGGGCGATCATGCCTGTGCACCTGTTCGGGCAGGTCGCAGCAATGGATCAGATCAATACAATTGCCTGCCAGCACGATCTTCATGTTATAGAAGACGCTGCCCAGGCGGTCGGTGCCAAACGCGATGGCAAGGCTGCCTGCTCGATGGGCTTCGTCGGTTGCCTGAGCTTTTATCCGACCAAGAACCTTGGTGCCTTCGGCGATGCCGGCGCAATCTGCACCAACAATGACGACCTTGCCGAGAAGTGCCGTAAGCTTCGCGTGCATGGGTCGGGACACACCTATCACCATGAGATGATCGGCGGCATGTTTCGACTCGCGGCGATACAGGCGGCGGTGCTGGACGTGAAACTGCGTTACCTCGATGGCTGGCATGCGCTGCGGCGGCGACATGCTGCGACCTACGATCAGATGTTTACCGGGTCACGTGTAGTAAGCCCGCGCATCGAATCGCGCAATTGGAGCATATACAACCAATATGTCGTCCGCGTCCCGGGTCGAGACCGGGTCAAGCAATCGCTTACCGATCGGGGGATCGGGTCGGCAGTCTATTATCCCCTGGCGCTGCACGAACAGCCCTGCTTCCAATTCCTGGGCTATTCGCGAGGTGATTTCCCTGAAAGCGAGCTTGCATGCGCTGAGGTGCTGGCGCTTCCGGTCTATCCGGAACTGACCGACGACGACATCCGTCACGTCGCCGGCGCCGTGCTTGAATGCGTGTAACCGGGGGTGCGCGTCCGATAATCACGCCCTTGCCCGCTTTGCCCACTGCAGTGCAGCAGGTTGATTGACCGATAAACAACCTTACGTGAACGACCGACCCACCGCACCGGCTGAGTTGGAGGAAAGCCTTCTCCAGAAGTTGTCCGAGACGCAGCAGCAGCTGACGTCGCTGCGCGATCAATTGCATGAATCGCAACGGCTGGCAACCATCGGAACCATCGCAGCAGTCATCGCGCACGAGTTCAACAACCTGCTCACGCCCATCGTGAGCTACTCCCAATTTGCCCTTCAGTCGGCACAGTCGGATAAGCCCGATATGGACCTGATTCGCAAAGCGCTGACCAAATCATTTGCCAGCGCAGAGAAGGCGGGAAAAATCTGCTCGTCGATGCTGGGTCTTGCGCGCGGCGAGTCGAGCACTGCCCGCGTGAGTGTGCAGAAGCTGATCGACGAAGTGCTGGCGGTCCTCGCGCGCGATCCGTCGAAGGACGGGATTGCCCTGCGCGTGCAGGTGCAGCCCGAGCTTTATGTCGATGCAGATCCGGTGCAGATCGAACAGGTCCTGCTGAACCTCCTCATCAACGCAAGGCAAGCAATGTTGGGACGAGGCGGATCGCTGACGATCAAGGCCCATCTGATCGAAGGCACCGACGAACTGAAAATCCAGGTGATCGACACCGGCTGCGGGATTGCCGAGAAAAATATCTCACGCATCTTCGAGCCGTTCTTTACGACGAAGGGGACCGTCAAGCGCGGTGAAGCCAAAGGCACGGGTCTTGGGCTCTCAATCTGTAAAGAAATCATCGAGCATCATGGCGGGCGAATCGAAGTGACGTCGGAATCGGGGAAAGGCACGATCTTCAGCATCTGCTTGCGGGCCGCGCGCGACGCATGATACCCGCGATGATGATGCGGGCGACGGGTGACTCCCCTGCTCTCAATCTCGAATGAACAGGTAATACACCGCGTCGGTATTCAACGCACCTATGTTCGTAGCGCCGTCGTCCGCAACCCCCTTTGCCTGAACCGTCTCACGTTCCACGCCGTTCTCATCCAACGCGATCAATTCTCCGCGAGGCCAACTGATCGATGCCTCGATGTTTTCAACTTCATAAGGCGACCTGCCGACGTCGACAATTCTTCGACCCTCCGTACGAAAGCCGGTAGGCTGGTCGGCTGTCATCACTTGGATCAGAATCTTTTTCGAGATCTCCAATCGCTCGTCGTCCAGCGAGATGACGATGATCGAGCCATATTCGTTGTCGCAGGTGATCTGAAAGCCGCCAAGCTCAACGGCCCCCGCCCTGCGAAGAAATCCGGTGACGGCCTGACACTTTTTACTCCGCACGTGCACTACGCCATTGCCATAATCCCAGATGAGCTCCCCAGTGCCACTCGTAACCTGTTTGCCATCACGATCGATGTACTTTGACAGGTTCAGTTGGAATGATTTCTCACTGCCGTCAAACGAGCGCACCACCGGACCAACCAAAGGGGCCAGCGGATCAAGCGCGGTGATGTCGCCTGAGATTTTCGCACCGGGGGGAACGTCGTTCGCGCGGAGGGCATCCAGCGCGTCGGGAGAAACGGTGCTCGTCCCCTTCATCGCAAAGAGATTCTCGACGACGACTTGCTCAACAACAGCCGGTTGCGCCTGCTTCACGTCGCCGCGCCGATACATTAGCGCGGTGGCAGGGAATGTTCCGGAAATCGAGGGGAGCGATACACCGAATTTCTCCATCGTGCGATCGTTAAGGTAGTTGCTGCCCACCGCGAACCAGCATAGTCCGTCAATTCCCTGCGACGAGGCGTACGCTGCGGAAACCAACGCTGCATCGGCGCGGTATCGATTGGGATTGGTCCACCCCAACTCGGAAATAAATTGCGGATGCCCCGCGATCTGGGGGGTAAAGATCGGTAACATTTCAGGGACGTTGACGGCTGCGCGGGAATCGAAGTCGTCGCCTGGGCTCACAGAAAACCCGGCACGCTCGCCTGTGTGCGCGCCCGAAAAATAGCCGTGCCGATCCATTAGGTTTGTGGGTGCATACGTCCACCGCTCCAGCGCGTCGAAAAGGCGAGGGTCGGATGTCTGCCAGTTACTTGCCGAAATGAGCCCCCCCACTTTGCATGTATCGCGCAGATACTTCGTCGTCGTTGCGTAGAAATCGCGCTGCGTTTCAGCAAAAAAACGCGCCTGGTCCCCGGCACGTCGCTGTTTTGCCTCGTCATTCGCCACGCCCTTGGCCGTCAGGTCCCACGCGCGCATCAGGGCAACCCGACCGGACGGGAGGTCGTCACCATCGAGCGGATAACCCCATTGCGTCAGCGCCTCCTCCGGCGACCCGTATCGCGTGCCGAGCCATTTGCAAAACTGGCCTTCAAGCAATTTCCATTGCTTTGCTGGGACATTCTTCGGATCAAACGTCCAGAAAAACAGGCTGTCCTCGTTGATTATTTCCACCACTCCTAAGGCCGGATCCTCGCCGAGGCTAAGGCCCGTGTATGGATTCTTAGCGGTCAAAATCTTTCGGGCGCGATCTCGATACATTGCCTGCAGTGTTGGGTTAAAAAAGAGGATGCCAAACGGGTGTTGGTTGGGGATCCCGTCGTATCCCTCCACACCCGCGACATGGGTCATGTCAAACCAGAGCGGAAAATTGAAGCTGAGGTACGTATAAATGCCCTGTTTCTTCAGCGCAGCCACCGCGTACATCACGTTGTCGAGATGCTTGAACTCTTCGGGCGTTGGGTCGTGGGCATAGTCAAGAATCCGTCCATGGATTCGCACGATGTTCACGCCAAGCTTTGCAAGTTTTCGTGCCAGGAAATCGACACTGGCATGATCCTGATCGACGTTGTTGGGCGCGATATTGACGCCCCAGAATCGCACGGGCTGTCCATCGCCAAGTTGAATCTCATCGCCCGCCTGTTTCAGGAAACCATTTTGCCCTGCCACCTTCTCGTTCAAATAGCGTAGGTCGATGTCAGATGATTCATCGAACGGATCGAGCGTCGGTTCCCACGGGAAATAGCCGTCGTCCG
>Ga0105047_10006031_pt1 | contig 20632 bp, 18 predicted proteins | sample MAT04_FD_78384 | JGI IMG/M metagenome (GOLD analysis project Ga0105047, IMG submission 78384) | Freshwater microbial communities from Lake Fryxell liftoff mats and glacier meltwater in Antarctica - MAT-04 (megahit assembly) | ecosystem: Environmental > Aquatic > Freshwater > Ice > Liftoff...
CAACGACGCGGGCAACGACACCGATGGCAACGGTGGCGGCACGGGCAGCCGGAGCAGCAGCAATGCCAGCGAGGGTTCTCGTTCGCCCGGAGCCGCGGCCGGGGCCGAGCCCCCAACCGCGACTGCGGCCGAGCAACGGCCCGGAACCGAATCCAAGAACGGAACCGGGTCCAAGAACGGAACCGAGCGCGAGAACCGAACCGGGCCCGGCAACGGTCGCCGGCCGCGGGTGGATTGGGGGCTGCCGGTCGAGGTGCCATGGTCGGTGCTGATGGAGTTGTTCGGCAGCGCCGACGTGCACCCGGTGATCGTGCGCAACGGCGTCGTGTTGTACGCGCCCGGCGAATTGAACCTGGGTCGCACCACACGCTTGGCCAACCGCGCCCAGCGCCGGGCGCTGCGATCCTTGTACGCAACCTGCGCCATTCCAGGCTGCGCGACTCGATTCGAGCGCTGCAAGATGCACCATCTCCACTGGTGGCGCCACGGCGGGCACACCGATCTCCACAATCTGCTGCCCCTGTGCGTGCACCACCACACCAAGATCCACCGCGACGGCTGGGTCATCACTCTCGACGCTGCTCGCACGCTCACACTTCGACTACCCGACGGTTCGGTGCGTACCACCGGACCACCCGGTCGATGTGCGGCGTGACGGCGGCACCGGCCTTCCCGGCTCGCGTGGGCCAGCGACTCTCCGGCGCACCCCGCAGCGACTCAGCACCGCGACCTGCGGCACCGCGGCACTGCGGCACTGCGGCACTGCGACCTGCGGCACCGCGACCTGCGGCACCGCGGCCTGCGACCTGCCGTTCTACCCGACTGCACCTCGACGAGCGAAACGATGGTATGCGAGCAGTCACGCTAGCGATTCGCTTGCAGTACTGTTAGTGGAATGATCGATCGACAGCGCTTGGCGGAGCTCCGCACGCAGGAAGAGCAACGCTTCGTAGAGCTGCATCCGAGGTCGGCGACCCTGGCGACGCATGCCCGGCGCAGTCTGCTGGGCGGAGTGCCGATGGCGTGGATGACCCGCTGGCCCGGCGCCTTCCCTTTGTTCTTCGACCACGCGCAAGGTGCTCGCTTCACCGACGTCGACGGCATCGAGTACGTCGACTTCTGCCTCGGCGACACCGGGGCGATGACCGGCCACGCCCTTCCCCAGGTGGCCGAGGCACTCGCCGCGCAGGCACGCCGCGGCATCACCACCATGCTGCCCAGCACCGACGCCGCGTGGGTGGGCGACGAGTTGGCTCGCCGGTTCGGTCTGCCCGTGTGGCAGATGGCGATGACCGCTACCGACGCCAATCGGTTCGTGCTGCGCTTCGCACGCCACCTCACCGGCCGTTCGAAGGTGCTCGTGTTCGACTGGTGCTACCACGGCAGCGTCGACGAGACGTTGGTGACGCTCGGCCCCGACGGGCGAACCACGGCCCGCCCCGGCAACATCGGCCCGCAGGTCGACCCCGACCTCACCAGCGTGGTCGTGCCGTTCAACGACATCGCTGCGCTGGAGGCGGCGCTGGCCACGGGCGAGATCGCCTGCGTGCTCGCCGAGCCGGCGCTCACCAACATCGGCATCGTGATGCCGCAGCCCGGTTACCACGCTGCGCTGCGCGACCTCACCCGTCGCTACGGCACGCTGCTGGCCATCGATGAGACGCACACCATCTGTGTCGGCCCCGGCGGTGCCACCGCGGCCTGGGGGCTCGAGCCCGACTTCTTCATCATCGGCAAGACCATCGGCGGCGGAATGCCTGCGGCGGCGTACGGCTGCACCGCCGCCATCGCCGCGCAGCTCAACTCGCTGCTCGCCGACAAAGGCGTCGACACCAGCGGTGTGGGCGGCACGCTCACGGGCAACGCGCTTGCCCTGGCCGCCGTGCGGGCCACCTTGTCGACGACGCTGCTCGACGCCGACTTCGCACAGATGGTGCCGCTGGCCGCTTCGTGGGCGCAGGGGGTGCAGTGCGCCATCGCCGAGTTCCGGTTGCCGTGGCACGTGCAGCAGCTCGGCGCCCGCGCCGAGTACTGGTTCTGCCCGCCGCCCACGCACGGCGCCGCGGCCGCGGCCGCGGTCGACCACGAGCTCGATGCGTTCATGCACCTGTGGGCAGTGAATCGCGGCATCCTGCTGACGCCGTTCCACAACATGGCGCTGCTCTCGCCGTTCCACTCACCGGCCGATGTCGCCGCCCACACCCACGTGTTCCACGCCGCTGTGGTAGCACTGCTCGGGTGAACACCGCCCCGCTGCTCGGCCAGGTCGCCTTGGTCACCGGTGCCGGCAGTGCCACCGGCATCGGCTTCGCCACCGCGCGATTGCTGGCACAACAGGGAGCCACGGTGGTGCTCAGCGCCACGACCGAGCGTGTGCACGAGCGTGTGGCCGAACTCAGCGCGGAAGGTGGTATCGCCAGCGGTGTGGTCGTCGACCTGATGATGCCCGGTGCAGCCCAGCAACTGGTGGCTGCCAGCACCGTCAACGGCCGCCTCGACATCTGCGTGAACAACGCCGGCATGATCGCCGTCGGCGGCGAGAGCACCGATGCGCTGATCGAGCAGACCACCGACGAACTGTGGCACGACGGCATCGAGCGCAACCTCACCACTTGCTTCGCCGTTACCCGGGCCGCCATCGCGATGATGCGAGCGCAGGGCTACGGGCGCGTGGTCAACGTCGCCAGCACCTCGGGCCCCGTGCAGGCGTTCATCGGCGACGTCGCGTATCACGCAGCCAAAGCCGGCATGCTGGGCTTCACCCGGGCGGTCGCACTCGAAACCGCCGGCCAGCAGGTCACCGTCAACGCCGTGGCACCTGGCTGGATCGCCACCGGCTCGCAGACCCCCGCCGAGGTGCTTGCCGGGCAGGCGTCACCCATGCGGCGCAGCGGCACCCCCGACGAGGTCGCCGCCGCCATCGCGTTCCTGTGCAGCCCGGCCGCATCGTTCATCACCGGGCAGCTGCTGGTGATCGACGGCGGCAACTCACTGCCCGAGAACCGGGCGTGGCAGCCATGAGAGAGTCACCGGTGGTGCTCGTCACCGGCGCGGCCGGCGGCATCGGCGGCGCAGTCGCCGGGCGATTCGCCGCAGGCGGTTGGCGGGTGGCTGCAGTCGACCTGCGAGCGGTTGCCGCCGCGGAAGATGTCGAACCAGTGGTGTCCGACCTGCGCGACGTCGCGCAGTGTCGCGCCGCCGTCGAGCATGCCGTGCGGTGGGGCGGACGACTCGATGCCGTCGTGAACGCCGCGGGCGTGTGGACCGAGGGGCCGAGCGCCCTCACCACCGAGGACGAGTGGGACCAGGTGCTGGGCGTGAACCTGAAGGGCCTGTACTTCGTCACTTCCGCAGCGATCCCTCACCTTGCCGCCACCCGCGGGTGCGTGGTCAACCTGTCGAGCGATGCTGGCCTCCAGGGCAACGCCGGCGCCGCGGTGTACTGCGCATCGAAGGGCGGCGTCTCCATCCTCACCAAGGCGCTGGCACTCGAACTGGCACCGCAGGGCATCCGGGTGAATGCAGTGTGCCCCGGCGATGTCGACTCACCCATGCTCCGCGGGCAGGCGGCCAGCTTCGGCGCGGGCAACCCCGATGACTATCTGACCAAGCTGCTGGCTGGCTACCCGCAGGGTGCTGCGGCACGCTTCATCCGCCCAGACGAGATCGCCGAGCTGGTGTGGTTTCTCACCCAACCAGCCGCGGCACCCATTACCGGCGCCAACATCTCGGCCGACTTCGGTCTGTCGGCCGGCATCACGTGAGCAGCCCTGGAGCGAAAGGCCACCCACAATGATCCCGCTCGACGACATCGACCGCAGTCTCGTCGACGCTCTGCAGCGCGACGGCCGAGCCAGCTACGCCGACCTGGCCGAACTGGTGGGCCTTTCCCCCGCCGCCACCCGCCTGCGCGTGCAGCGGCTGCTCGACTCCGAAGTGGTGCAGGTGGTGGGTGTCACCGACCCGCTCGCGCTGGGCTACCCGGTGATGGCCGCGCTCGGCGTACGCGTGGAACGTAACGTGCGTGCCGTCGCCGACCGCATCGCCACCATCGATGGGGTCATCTACGTGGTGTTCACGTCGGGCTCGTTCGACCTGCTGGTAGAGGTGCTGTGCGCCGACTCGGCCCGCCTGCTGGCAGTCATCGACGACGAAGTGCGAGCAATCCCCGACGTCCGCAGCGTCGAGAGCTTCACCTACTTCGGCATCCATACCCACCGTTTCGTGTGGGGCACCCGCTGAGCAATCGCAATCGCCTGGCGAATCGGCGAATCAGCACATCTTTCGCTCGTCAACGGCCTGTGGCCGACCGATACATGGCGTGGTGGAAACCTCAGGAATCAACTTCGAACGCCTGCTCGCAACCGTTCCGGATTGCGTCATGGTCGTCGACGCCGACGTTCGACTGATGTATGTCAACGATGCTGCCGAGGAGCTGTTCGGCTGGCGTGGCGCCGACTGGGTGGGCCGCAGTCTGCTCGCACTCGTGCACCCCGACGACGTGCCCGTGGTGGTGTCGTCGACCAGCACCGTGATGGGCAAGCGGGTGGGCACCCCGGTGGAAGTGCGCGTTCGGTGCGCCGACGGTTCGTGGCGGTGGACAGAAGTGCTCGGTCGCGACGCGTTCTGTGTCGAAGGCGTCGCGGGGCTCGTGGTGGTCGCACGCGACATCACCCAGCGCCGAATGTGGGAGGTTGCTGCTGGCGACACGGCAGTCTTCCAGCAGCTGGTGCAACACGGTTCGTCGATCACGTTGCTGCTCGACGCCGAGGGTCGCGTGAGCAGCGTGAACGGCGCCTTCACCCGCCTCCTGGGCCACGACCCCTCCGAGACCGTGGGCCGACCGCTGTCGTCGTTCTGCGAGGTCGGCGCCGCTATCGACCTCGAGGCGGCCGTCGAGCGCGCCCGAGCAACCGGATTGGTGAGCAGCTGCGAAGTCACGATGTGGCCGGCGAGCCACAACGCCGCTAGTCGACCGATCCGGTTCGAGATCGTCAACCTGCTCGACGACCCGGTGGTGGGCGGCTTCGTCGTCACGGGGCACGACATCAGCGATCTACATCGCGCTCGCCAGTCGCTCGAGCACCTCGCTCGCCACGACGCGCTCACCGGGTTGGCGAACCGCTCCGTACTCATCGAGCGGCTCGAGCAGCTCCTCGAACAGCACCTGCCGGTCGCCGCTGTGTTCATCGACCTCGATCGGTTCAAGCCCGTCAACGACCTGTTCGGCCACGACGCCGGTGACGAGTTGTTGTGCCAAGTGAGCGATCGGCTGCGCCGGGTCGTTCGGCCCGGCGACCTCGTCGCACGAGTGGGTGGCGACGAGTTCGTGGTGCTCGCCACCGGCGTAGTCGACCGGGTGATCGGCAACACGCTGTGCGAGCGCATCGACATCCTGCTCGCTGAGCCGTATCTGCTGGCTGATGGACCGGTGAAGGTGACGGCCAGCGTGGGGCTGGCCCTGGCCGACAACGAGTCGACCGTCACCGGCCTGCTCGCCGACGCCGACATCGCAATGTACGACGCGAAGGCAGGCCGCCGCGGCGAAACCTCCCAGCGCGACAACCAGCAGCACCGCAGCGCAAACGAGCGCCGCCGGCTTGCCGACGAGCTCGCTGTCGGCCTGGGGCGCGGCGAAATAGTCGCCTACCTGCAGCCGATCGTCGAGATCTCCACGGGTCGGACGGTGGCTGTGGAAGCGCTCGCCCGCTGGCATCACCCCACGCTGGGCACCCTCGGGCCTCTCGCGTTCCTCGACCTCGCCGACGACGCCGGGCTCGACCTCGTGCTGGGCGACGCAGTGCTCCGCAGCGCGTGCGTCGCGATGAGCGAGTTGCACCGCCCTATCCGGCTGGGCGTCAACCTGTCGGTGACGCAGCTCACCGATCGGGGTCTGGCGGAGCGCGTCGAACTCATCCTCGGCCAGCACGGTCTCACCCCCGAACGGCTGATGGTGGAGATCACCGAGCGCGACACGCTGACGCGCCGAGCCGGCGCCGGACGCGCGGCACCGGAGCGCACGCTGCTGGAGCTGCGCGAGATGGGAGCGTCGCTCTCACTCGACGACTTCGGCACTGGCTACTCCTCGCTCACCCACCTCCGTCGCTTCCCGCTGCGGGCGTTGAAGATCGATCGCACCTTCGTGGCCGGCGTGTGCCGCCACCCTGAGGATCGAGCGGTGATCGCCGCCGTCGTGGGGATGGCCGGTGCGCTCGAGCTCAGCGTGGTGGGCGAGGGCGTCGAGACCATCGAGCAGTACGAGGCGCTGCGTACGTTGGGGTGCTCGCTGGTGCAGGGGTTCCTGGTGGCCGAACCGCTCGCTCCGGAGATGCTGCCGAAGTGGCTGCTGACCCACGGCGACAACTGGCAGACTCCCTCGGGATTGCCGCCCGGCACGCTGAGCAGCGCGGTGCGCTCAGCCTGACCCCGCGTCGGCGAGCTCGGCCGGCGCTCGCGCGGTGAGCACCGCAGCCGCCAGCCCGGTGGCGATGGGCACCGCCGCGACGAGGCCGATGCTGCCCACCAGGGTGCGCACGATCTCGACGGCCACCTGCTCGCGCATGGCGGTGTCGGTGATGGCTTGGCGCACTTCGGTGAACAGCAGCAGCAACGGCAGCGCCGCGCCGGCGTAGGCGAGGAACAGGGTGTTGACCGTGGACGAGATGTGGTCGCGCCCGATGACGAGCGCCGAGCGGTACAGCTCGCGGGCGGTGGCATTGGGTCGTGCCCGACGCAGTTCGCCCACCGCCGACACCTGGGTGACCGTGACGTCGTCGAGTACACCCAACGACCCGATGACCACACCCGCCAGCAGCAGGCCGCGCGGGTCGATACGTATGCCGAGCGCTTCCAGGAAGAGCGCGTTCTCGTCGCTGAGCCCGGTGAGCGACGTGACCTCGATGAAGAACCAGGCCAGCACCCCGGTGAGCGCGAGCGCAGCGAGCGTACTGAGCAGCGCCACGTTGGTCGGCGAGTTGAACCCGTGTGCGAGGTACAGCGATGCGAATGCGATGACCGACGACCCGACAATGGCCACCAGCACCGGACTGGAACCTTCGAGCAGCGCCGGCAGTACGAACGCCACCAGCACCGAAATGCTGATGGCGAGCCCCGCCAGCGCGCCCAGCCCACGCCAACGCCCGAGCCCAACGACCGCCACCACGAACAGCACTACCAGCACCCACATCGAGCCCGAACGTTGGTAGTCGGCGAAGTTGTAGATGGTGGTGCCGTCGGCGAGAGTGGTGGCGGTGAGCACCAGGTTGTCGCCGGTCTCGGGCACCTTCAGGTTGCCGCTGGTGACCGCCTGCTCGAGCAGTGTCTGCTGCCCGCTGTCGGGGCCGCCGACGAGCTGGATGGTGATGGTTCGGCACTCGACCAGATCTTCCACCGAGGTGCCCGTACATGGGCCCACAGAAGTTGCCACCACCGTGCCCTCGACGGTGGGGTCGGAGAGGAAGTCGGACGAGCCCGACGCCCCCGGCCACAGCAGCAACAGACCGACGAGCGCCAGCACCGCCCACGCGGCCACCGCCACCCACAACGAACGCTCGATGCGCGGCGACGACCGCCAGTGGTCGGTGTGTGTTGCCCCGTGCGAATGTCCGGCTCCCATACATCCGAACGATACTGGCACCGGTTCGCGGCTCAGTTTCGACCAAGCCGCAGGCCCGCTGTTCGCCGCTGGCTCGATTGCTCAGCACGGCGCTGGACGCCCTGGCCTTACTGCGGCCCTGGTGACCTGCGCGGTGAGGCTCTCTGCAAGTTCGATTGGCTCGTAGCTCACCTGGTTTCGTCGCCATGGCCAACGATCGAAAGCATCGTCGGCCAACGACCTGTCACGCCGCTTCGCTGGTTCCTGACCAGCCTTCGCACGCGCCGGTCGATTTGGTGCATGATGGGTTCGCCAATTGAGGGCACGGCCGGCGCAAGCGGCCATGCCGGTCGCGAGACCGTCGAGAGACAAGGGGATCACTGGTGAAGATTTCTGTCACCGTCAACGGAACGGTGCACGAGAACGACGTCGAGCCGCGCACGCTGCTCGTCCACTACGTGCGCGAAACGCTCGGGCTCACGGGCACCAACATCGGCTGCGACACCTCGTCGTGCGGCGCATGCAGCCTGCACATCGGTGGCGAAGCAGTGAAGAGTTGCACCGTGCTGGCGGTGCAGGCCGACGGCGCCGAGGTCACCACCATCGAGGGCATGGCCGTCGACGGTGTGATGCACCCGATGCAGCAGGCATTCATGCAGAACCACGGCCTGCAATGCGGGTACTGCACACCCGGCATGGTGATGGCCGCCACCAGCCTGCTGAAGGAGAACCCGAACCCCACCGAGGAAGAAGTACGGCTGGGGCTCGAAGGCAACCTGTGCCGGTGCACCGGCTACCACAACATCGTCAAGTCAGTGCTCGCCTGCGCCGCCGGCGAATAGTCGCAAGCCACTACTCACAGGTACTGGGGGTACCGGGATGACCGCTATCGATGATCGGCCCGTGGGCGTGCTGGGGAGCCGCCTACTGCGCCGCGAAGACCCTGCGTTGCTCACGGGTGAGGCCAAGTTCACCAACGACCTCCACCTGCCCGGCGCGCTCAGCCTGGCGTTGGCGCGCAGCCCGTACGCGCACGCCCGCATCCTCAGCATCGACCTCACCGCTGCCTTGGCCGCGCCGGGCGTGGTCGCCGCCTACACGGGCGCACAGCTGGCCGATCTGTGGGCTGCCCCCATGCCGTGCGCATGGCCGGTCACCGCCGACATGAAGAACCCGCCGCACTACCCGGTTGCCATCGCCAAGGCCGCCTACGTGGGCGATGCGGTGGCAGTGGTGCTGGCCACCAGCGAGACCGCTGCCCGCGACGCCGTCGAGCTCATCGACGTGCGGTACGAGCCGCTCGCAGCAGTGGTCGGCCTGGAAGACGCGCTCAGCGATCGCGTGGTCATCCACGAAGAGTTGGGCACGAACAAGAGCTACCAGTGGGATCTCAAGATCGAGGGCCACGAGGGAGCCATCGACGAAGCGTTCGCCGGCGCCGCGTACACGGTGAAGCAGCGTTACATCCAGCAGCGCCTGCTGCCCATGGCCATGGAGCCGCGAGCTGTCGCGGCGGTGCCGCAGCCGTTCGGCGGCGACATCACGCTGTACTCCAGCACACAGGTGCCGCACATCCTCAAGATCATGAGCGCCATCACGCTCGGCATTCCGGAACATCAACTGCGGGTCACCACGCCGGCGGTGGGCGGCGGCTTCGGCAGCAAGCTCGACGTGTACGCCGAGGAACTGCTGTGCCTGGCGCTCGCCCGCAAGCACAAGGTGCCGGTGCGCTGGAACGAGGAGCGCACCGAGAACGCCGTGGCCACCATCCACGGGCGCGGCCAGATCCAGGACATGGAGATCGCCGCCGACGCCGACGGGCGCATCCTTGCGGTGCGAGTGCGCATCCTCGGCGACATGGGCGCCTACCTCCAGCTCGTCACCCCCGGCATCCCGCTCCTCGGGGCGTTCCTCTATGCCGGTGTCTACGACATCCCGCTGTACGACTTCAGCTGCACCAGCGTGTTCACCACGCTCACGCCCACCGACGCCTATCGCGGCGCCGGCCGGCCCGAGGCCACGTACGCAATCGAGCGCGCTGTCGACTCGCTGGCCCGCCAGATGGGCATCGACCCGATGGAGCTGCGGCAGCGGAACTTCATCCGCAAGGAGCAGTTCCCGTACACCGCGATGACCGGCTTGGTCTACGACAGCGGCGACCACCTCGCAGCCGCGCAGATGGCCGCCGAGTTGGCCGACTACGACGGCGTCCGTGCGCGGCAGACCGCGCAGAACGTTCCAGGCGCCACCAAGCTGCTCGGTATCGGCCAGGCCAGCTACTTCGAGATGTGCGGGCTCGCCCCTTCGCGTGTGCTGGCTTCGCTGAACTACTCGGCCGGCGGTTGGGAAGCCGCCACGGTGCGCGTCCTACCCACCAACAAGATCCAGGTGGTCACCGGCACCGCGCCGCACGGGCAGGGCCACGAAACCTCGTGGAGCATGATCGTCGCCGACAAACTCGGCGTCAGCCCCGACGACGTCGACGTGCTGCACAGCGACACCGCCATCGCCCCGCTCGGCCTCGACACCTACGGTTCGCGGTCGCTGCCGGTGGGCGGTGTCGCGATCGCCATCGCCTGCGACAAGGTCATCGACAAGGCGAAGAAGATCGCCGCCCACCAGCTCGAGGCCAACGAAGACGACCTCGAGTTCGCAGCTGGCACCTTCACCGTCAAGGGTTCGCCCGACAAGACGATGCCGCTCGCCGCCATCGCCTTCGCAGCGTTCACCGCCCACGACCTTCCCGATGGCCTCGAGCCCAACCTCGAAGCGCACGTCACCTACGACCCACCCAACTTCTCGTGGCCGTTCGGCACCCACATCTGCACCGTCGAGGTCGACGTGGAGACCGGCCACGTGCAGGTGCTGCAATACGTGGCCGTCGACGATTGTGGCAATCAGGTGAACCCCCTCATCGTCGAAGGGCAGGTGCACGGCGGGGTCATCCAGGGCCTCGCTCAAGCACTGTTCGAGGAAGCCGTGTACGACACCGAGGGCAACCTCAAGAACGCCTCGCTCGCCGAGTACCTGGTGCCCGCCGCCAGCGACGTCCCGTCGCTCACTCTCGGCCACACCGTCACGCCCTCGCCCACCAACCAACTGGGTGTGAAGGGCATCGGCGAGGCCGGCACCATCGGCGCCGCCCCCGCTGTCATCAACGCAATCGTCGACGCGCTCAGCAGCCTCGGGGTCACCGACGTCGTCATGCCCGCCAGCCCACACACCGTGTGGAAAACCATCCAAGCCGCCACCCAAGGAGCCAGCAAGTGATTCCCGCAGCGTTCGATTACGTCCGTGCCACCTCTGCGGAGGAGGCCATCAGCCTCATCGGCCAGCACGGCGACGAGGCCAAGTTCCTGGCCGGTGGGCACAGCCTGCTGCCGCTGATGAAGTTGCGCCTGGCATCGCCCAGCGTGCTCATCGACATCGGCCGAGTGAGCGACCTCAGCTACATTCGCGACGCCGGCGACCACATGGCCATCGGCGCACTCACTCGCCACATGGACGTCGAGACCAGTGCGCTGCTCCAGGAGCACGTCCCCTTGCTGGCGCACGCTGCCGGCCACGTGGGCGACCCGCAAGTGCGCCATCGCGGCACGCTGGGCGGCACCATCGCCCACGCCGACCCGGCCAGCGACCTTCCCGCAACGACGCTCGCGCTGGGCGCCACCTATGTGGCACAGGGCCCCAACGGCACTCGCCAGATCGCCGCCGCCGACTTCTACCAGGGCTTCCTGGAGAGCGCGCTCGAGCCCGACGAGATGCTCATCGAAATCCGCGTGCCGAAGATGAACGGCGCCGGCTGGGGCTTCCAGAAGTTCAACCGGCGAGCGCAGGACTGGGCAATCGTCGGCGTCGCCGCGTGGAGCGGCAACGGCGGCTCCGGTGTCGCACTGGTCAACATGGGCAGCACTCCGGTGCTTGCCACCAGCGTGTCCAACGCCCTCGCCGGCGGCGCCAGCATCAGCGAAGCGGCCGAGTTGGCCAGCGCCGAAGCCGAGCCGCAGGGCGACCTCAACGCCAGCATCGAGTACCGCGAACACCTGGCCAAGGTGCTGGTGCGGCGAGCGCTCGAACACGCCGCCGGCTGACCCGTTCTCTGCCTCGAATCAAACGGTGGCCGCGGCATGAACCAGGGGTGAACCCTGAGTAACGTAGGCCGCTATGTCGATCACGGCCGAGGCACCTTCCTTCGGGCCCGCCGACACGCGCCCGTCGCTCACTCACGTGGTGCCCTACGACGAGTTCCGCGTCGTGCGCCTCACACTGATGTTCGAGTTCCTCGTCGTCTATCTGTGGTGGCTGCGCGTCATGGGGCTGCCGATCGACCGCATCTCGGTGGCCATCAGCGTCGCCATCTTCCTGGTGTGCGCATTCATCGGGCGCAGCGCACGCACCTGGGGCGTGCTGCTGCTCGATTGTGTGGCGTATTGCGTGATGTGGCTGGGCTACGAGAGAACCCGCGGCGCCGCCGACGACGGCATCTCGGTGCTCGGGCTGTTCCGGCTCAAGTTCCCGCTGCAGGTCGAAAGCATGCGCGACATCGACCGCGCGATGTTCTTCGGCCACGACCCCAACGTGGTGCTGCAGAACCGCTTCCTCGAGCGCTCGGTGCGCTGGTACGACGTCGTCGCGTCGGCCACCTACATGACCCATTTCGTGCTGCCCATCATCGTCATGGCGGTGCTGTGGGTCATCAGCCGGCGACAGTGGGTGCGCTTCATGAAGCGCTTCGCCACCCTACTGGCGGTGGGCTGCCTGCTGTTCGTGCTGCTGCCCACCGCACCGCCGTGGATGGCCGCCGATCGCTTCGAACTGTTCCCCGAGCTGCAGCGTGGGGCCGGTCGCGGGTTCCGCCACCTCGGGTTCAGCGGCTTCGTCAACGACTACAACGTGGCGCTCAGCAACGGCAATGCGGTCGCGGCCATGCCCTCGCTGCACGCATCGTTCGCGCTCATCGTGCCGCTGTTCTTCTTCGAATGGATCCGGCGCCGATGGGTGAAAGTCGTGCTCCTGCTGTTTCCCGTCACCATGCTTGCGGCGTTGGTGTACCTGGGCGAGCACTGGGTCATCGATGGCCTGGTCGGCTGGGCCATCACCGTGGGCGGGTTCGCCTTCTGGAACCAGATGGAGCAACGCACCCGCGCCAAGCGCGCACGCACCGCCCGTGCATTGGTCGGCCAAGCCGCAGCACCCCACTTCCTGGTCGAGCAACCCGTGACAGAGCAGTCGGAGTCGGTGTCGGCATGATCGACCCGCCGCAGGTGCTCCTCGAGCAGTCGTTCCTGCGCGCAGTCGTGCACACCGAACTGCCCGACCACGAGCTCGCAGCAGCGCTGTACCTCGACCTCGTCGACCAGTACGAGGCCAACGAACTGTTGCTGGTGGCCGTCAGCTCGCACCTCGACCCGTATCGATCCATCACGCACCACGGCGTGTTCGCTCCGGTCGACCGCCTGTGGGTCGGTGGCCAGCATCGTAGGGCAGCGCAGCGGCTCGCTACCGACGGGGGGTACCCACTCGACATCGCTCTCACCATGGTGATGGCCGAACGCCACCGTGTACCGCGCCTCGCCACCTTCGAGCCGGTGTTCCAGCAGTTCCGGCTCGAACTACTGCCGGACGCCGGCTCAGTGCCCTCCAACGCCCGAATGCACGACTAGCCTCAAGCTCAACTTCCGCTGAGAAACGGTGCAACCATGTCGTTCAACACTGACGACGAGAACTCCCAGTACGACGCATTCCACCTCGATGCGATCGCCGACGCCGACCCGTACCCGTACTGGTACGACGATGCTGACGAACCCGACAGCAACCCCACCCTGGTGCGCACCGAGAGCTGCGACCTGTGCGTGGTCGGCGGTGGCTACAACGGGTTGTGGACCGCCATCATTGCCAAGGAGCGCGACCCCAGCCGCGATGTCATCCTCATCGACGCGCACGAGGTGGGGTCGGCGGCCAGCGGTCGCAACGGCGGGTTCATGGAGAGCAGCCTCACCCACGGCGTCGCCAACGGGCAGGAACGCTTCCCGCAGGAGCTGCCACTGCTCGAGGAGCTAGGGCTGAAGAACCTCAACGACATCGAGTCGGCCATCCAGCGCTACAACATCGACTGCGACTACGAGCGCACCGGTGTCATCGACATCGCCACGAAGTTCCACGCGCCCAGCTACCTCGACGAACTGCGTGACGACTACCTGCAGCTGCGCTCCCTCGGCCAGAAGGTCGAGTGGCTCGACCAGGAGGCCATGCGCGCCACGGTCAACTCGCCCACCTACACCGGCGGCCTGTGGCGCAAGGACCGTGCCGCCATCGTCGACCCCGCTCGCCTGGCGTGGGGGTTGAAGCGAGCTGCGATGTCGCTGGGCGTGCGCATCTACGAAGACACCAAGGCCACCGCCATCGAGAAGGACGGCGTGGGCGTGCTCGTCACCACCCCGCTGGGCCGCATCCGCGCCGGCAAGGTAGCCCTGGCCACCAACGCGTTCAAGCCACTGCTCAAGCGGGTCAGCCACTACATCGCCCCGGTGTACGACTACTGCATGGTCACCGAGCCGCTGTCCAATGCGCAGCTCGCCGACATCGGGTGGAAGGGTCGCCAGGGGCTCAGCGACATCAGCAACCAGTTCCACTACTACCGGCTCACCGAAGACAACCGCATCCTGTGGGGCGGCTACGACGTCATCTACTACTGGCGCGGCAAAGTGAACTCCGAGCTGGAGAGCCGGCCCGAAACATGGGCGAAGCTGAGCAAGAACTTCTTCGACACCTTTCCCCAACTGGAGGGACTGAAGTTCACGCACGCCTGGGGCGGCGTCATCGACACCTGCAGCCGGTTCTGCGTGTTCTGGGGCAGCGCGCTGTCGGGTCGGGTCGCTTACTCGGTGGGCTACACCGGGTTGGGCGTGGCCAGCACCCGGTTCGGTGCCGAGGTGATGCTCGACATGCTCGACGGCAAGCGCAGCAAGGCCACCGAGACCGACTTCGTGAAGAGCAAGCCACTGCCGTTCCCGCCCGAGCCGTTCCGATTCATCGGCATCCAGGCCACGCGCTACTCGCTCGACCGCGAAGACAAGACCGGCAAGCGCAACCTATGGCTGCGCGGCCTCGACCGCTTCGGCCTCGGATTCGACAGCTGACCTCAACCGCCCGTCGAGCGAAGGCGGCGCGCCTCCCTGCATGAACACGATCATGCACGGCTTCGCCGAGACGTTGTGAGCATTACGAGGCTCCGAGGCGCCAGCGTGAGCCCATCGGGCTCGGCGGTGGCCAGCACCCGCTGCCACTCGCCAGGCTCATGCACCTCGAACGTGAGCGGCTCCCACCACGCGTTCACCATCACGTACAGCCCATTGGCGCACCAGGCGAGTGAACGCGACTCGAACGACTCGTCGACCTCGGGGGCCACGCCGTAGAACCGGAATTCGCTCGGCGGGTGCTGGCGACGCAACGACACCAACGCCTGCACGAACTCGGTGAGGTCGCGCCACTCGTCGACCAGCGACCAGTCGACCCAACTGATCGGGCCATCGACGTTGTACGGGTTGTCGTGGCCCTGCTGCGTGCGGCCGAACTCGTCGCCCATCACCCACATCGGCGTGCCGGCCGAGAGCAGCAGCAGCGAGAAGTAGTTCTTCAACTGCTGCAGCCGCAACTCGGGCCCGCAATCCCACGAGCGATGGTGGTCGCTGGTGACCAGCGTGAGGTCGTGCAACGTGAGCCCATCGTGAGCGGTGAGGAAGTTGAGACTGCGCGATACATCCGCGCCCCCTAGGAACTGCTGGCTGCCCTCCACCCGATCGCGCACCGCTGCCACCAGCCCCGGCTCGCCGCGTAGGAAGCCACGCACGTCGTCGCGAAAGCGGTCGTTCCACTGCAGCCAACTCGGCGGCCACACGTCGGCGCCCACCTGGTACGAGCCGAGGTCCCACGGTTCGGCCACCAATGCCACGCCCCGCGTCGCCGCCCAGTCGGTGATCTGTCGAATCAGCCCACCGCCGTCGCGAGTGAGCAGTGAGGCCAGGTCGAAGCGGAAGCCGTCGATGCCGAGGTCGGCGTAACGGTCGAGCGCCTCCAGCACCAGCGCCCGCACGTAGGGGTGCGAGGGATCGATGTCGTTGCCGCAGCCACTGTCGTCCACGTAGCGACCGTCGGCGTGGTGGCGATACAGGTGCACGTCGTCGAGCCCGCGCAAGCTGCGGGTGGGCATGGCGGCGTCGCCCTCGCCGGTGTGGTTGAACACCACGTCGAGCCACACGTGCAGGCCGCGGTCGTGGGCCGCTGCCACAAACGCTGCGAGTTCGTCGGCGGCTGCGACCGCGCTGGAGGCGAACTCGGCGTGCACCGCACCCCACACCAGCGGCATGTAACCCCAGTAGTTGTCGGCGGGGTCGAACGGGTGCACCGGCATCAACTCGACCACGTTGGCCCCGACGGCGACGACGTGATCGAGGTGCTCGATGCAGCCGGTGAAGGTGCGGCCAAAGCCGCGCACGTGTAGCTCGTAGACCACCGCCGGGTTGTCCAGCGCCGCACCCTGCGGCAGCGGGCCCCACGGATCACGCCACACACTGCGAGGCCCGTCGGCGGTGTGGGCCAGCGCACGGCATTCGGGGTGGAGCAGCGGCGGGCCGCCGTCGACCACCAGCCAGTAGTGGTCGCCGACGTCGAGTTGCACGTCGACCACCCATTCGTCACCTTCGCGATGAGCGGGGAACGCCACGGTCTGCGGCGGCTGATCGGCGCTGCCGACGAACACCTGCACATCATCAGCCGCAGGAGCGTGCACCGTGAGCCGCCGAGAGGAACGCATGCCCTGCAGCCTGCCATCTCTCCTCGTTGAGCAACACAGCGGCGCCCATCAGGGCCACACCCTCTAACCTGCACTCGATGGCCACGCTGCCCAACACCCCCGCCGATGTCTCCCACGCGCTCAGCCTGCACGGGTACATCCCTGACGACGGGCTGGCCACATCGGTGTTCCTGGCCATGACCCTGCGCCGACCATTGCTGTTGGAAGGCGAAGCCGGCGTGGGCAAGACCGAGGTGGCGAAGGTGCTCAGCCGCTGGACCGGTGGCGAGCTCATCCGGCTGCAGTGCTACGAGGGTATCGACGTGTCGCAGGCCGTGTACGACTGGGACTACAGCCGCCAACTGCTGCACCTGCGCGCGTCCGAGGCCACGGGCGAGTCGCTCGGCCTCACCACCAACGCACTCGAACAGCAGCTGTACAACGAGCGCTTCCTGCTCAAGCGGGCGCTGCTGCAGGCCATCGACCACACCGGCGACACGCCACCAGTGCTGCTCATCGACGAGATCGACCGAGCCGACGACGAGTTCGAGGCGTACCTGCTGGAGGTGCTCTCCGAGTACCAGATCACCGTTCCCGAGATCGGCCGGTTCAGCGCAGTGCGACCACCGCTGGTCATCCTCACCTCCAACCGCACCCGCGACGTGCACGACGCGCTCAAGCGCCGCTGCCTGTACCACTGGGTCGAGCACCCCGACTTCGAGCGCGAGGTGCGCATCGTGCGCATGCGCGTACCGCAGGTGCTCGACCGGCTCGCCCGCCAGGTGGCCGGCGCAGTCGAGGCGCTGCGCGGGCTCAACCTGTACAAGCCGCCGGGCGTCGCCGAGACCATCGACTGGGCGCAGGCGCTGGCGGCACTGGGCCGCACCGAGCTCGATGAGGCAGTGGTCGAGGCCACCCTGGGCGCGGTGCTGAAGTACCGCGAAGACCAAGACCGAACTCGCCAGCACGGCATCGCCTCGCTCGTCAAGCAAGCGTTCGAGCGCGGCTTCCAACCCTCGTGAGCGAACCGCTGGTGGCTCACACGCCGGCCGAGCGGGTGGCGGTCACCTTCGCCCGCGTGCTGCGCGGGGCCGGGCTGCGTGTGCCGCTGGGCAGCGTGCTCACCTTCGTCGACTCGCTCGGTCAGGTGGGCATCGAGCAGCGCAGCGCCGTCTACTGGGCGGGTCGGGCCACGCTGGTTCGCCGCCCGGAAGACATCGACCTCTACGACCGCTCGTTCGACGTGTTCTGGCTGGCTGCCGGCCAGCAGGTGCAGCTCGATGAGGAGGCCGAGCCGCTGCACATCACGCTGGCCATCGACGACGATTCCGACCAGCCCGACGACGACGCCAGCAGCGAGCCGAACGACGACCCCACGCTCGTGCTGCGGTTCAGCGCCGCCGAGGTGCTGCGCCACAAGGACTTCGCTGCCTACACCGCCGACGAACTACAGATGGCCCAAGCACTCATGTCGCAACTGCGCTTCATCGGGCCGCCGCGTCGTTCGTTCCGCTACCGTTCCGCACCTCGCGGCCGTCGCCCCGACCTGCAGGCCACGGTGCGGGCCTCACTACGCGCCGGGGGCGAGCCCATCCAGCGTCAGTGGCGCGACCCCGGCCAGCGTCTGCGCCGCTTGGTCGTGCTGCTCGACATCTCCGGCAGCATGGAGCCCTACGCGCGAGCGATGCTGCGGTTCGTGCACGCCGCAGTGTCGGGTCGCCAGCGCGTAGAGGCCTTCGCCATCGGTACTCGGCTCACCCGCATGACCAAGGAGCTGCACAGCCGCGACCCCGACACCGCGCTGGCGGCGGCTAGCCAACGGGTGCACGACTGGAGTGGCGGCACCCGGCTGGGCGACTGCATGCGCGCGTTCAACGACCAGTGGGGCGTACGCGGCATGGCGCGCGGTGCCATCGTGGTGGTGCTCAGCGACGGATGGGACCGCGGCGACCCCGAGGTGCTGGCTGCGCAGATGCAGCGCCTGCAGCGCGTTGCGTACCAGACCGTGTGGGTGAACCCACTGAAGGTGACGCCCGGCTACGCACCGCTCGCCCGTGGCATGGCGGCCGCGCTCCCCTACGTCGACGCGTTCGTCGAGGGGCACAGCCTGGCAGCCATGCAGGAGCTCGCCCGAGTCATCGCCTCGGCGCCAGATCGCCGGCACTCGCAACGCGCCGTCACCCGCGGCACACTGGAGCCGCGATGAAGGACCTGTTCGACGACATCGACCGCTGGCGAGCGGCCGGGGCGCGGGTCGCTGTCGCGCGAGTTGTCGACATCGAGGGCTCCGGCCCGCGCGAGCCCGGCGCGGCCATGGCTGTCAGCGAGCACGGCGAGGTTGCCGGCAGCGTCAGCGGCGGGTGCGTGGAAGGCGCCGTGGTGTCGGAGGCACTCGCCATCATCGCTGGCGACGCCCCGGCTCGCATCGTCACGTTCGGTTACAGCGACGATGAAGCGTTCGCCGTCGGCCTCACGTGCGGCGGCATCATCCGCCTGTTCATCGAGCCGCTGGACTGGTGACCCGCATGTACGAGCTTCTGCGCGACCGAATTCGGAAAGCGCTGCCGGTGGCGCTGATCACCGTGGTCGAAGGCCCCGGAGTCGGTAGCAAGCTGCTCGTCAGCCCAGGCGAGCCCACGGTGGGTTCGCTCGGCGGGGCCGAGCTCGATCGCATCGCCGCGCGCGACGCGCTGGGCGAGCTCGAAGCTGGCCGCAGCGGTATCCGCCACTATGGCCCCAACGGCGAAACCACGCCGGAAGACCTCGTCGGCACCCCGGTCGTGGCCACGTTCATCGAGAGCTGGGCACCCCCGCCGCAAATGTGGATCTTCGGCGCGGTCGACTTCACCGCTGCGCTGGCGAAGGTGGCCAAGCTGCTGGGCTACCGGGTCACGGTGTGCGATGCGCGCGAGGTGTTCGCCACCCGCCGCCGGTTCCCGATGGCCGACGAAGTACTGGTCACCTGGCCAGGCCCGGTGTTCGCCGAGCGGGGCCACACGCTGAGCCAGCGCGACGCGGTGTGCATCCTCACCCACGACCCGAAGTTCGATGTGCCCGCTGTGCAAGGCGCACTGTCCACGTCGGTGGGTTACATCGGGGTGATGGGCAGCCGCACCACGCACCACAAGCGCCTGCAGCGGCTTGCCGAGGTGGGGGTCATTCACCCCGACGAGCTCGCGCGGCTGATGTCGCCGATCGGCCTCGACCTGGGTGCACGCACGCCGGAGGAGACCGCCGTGTCGATCTGCGCGGAGATCATCGCTCGCCGCACCGGCCGGGCCACTCCGTCGCTGCGCGACACGAGCGGCCCGATTCACGGCTGAGGCGGGTCCCTCAGCCGATGGGGTTGCCCCAGCGCACGGTGTTGGTGCGGCTCTTGGCGAAGAAGGCAACCTCGACAGTGCGGCCCGTGAACGGCGAATGGATGATGGCGTTACCGACACCCAGGTACATCATGACGTGGCCGGGATACTGCACCAGGTCGCCCGCCTGCGCCGTTTCGCGGGTGACCGCCTTCGCGCCACGGATCTGCGACGTGCTCTGACGCGGCAACTGCTTGCCCACCTGGGCCCAGGCGAACGAGGTGAGGCCCGAGCAGTCGAACCCGACACCGGGGCTGCTGGTGTTGCGCTTGTAGTTGACGCCCAGTTGGGTGAACGCAGCGAGCAGGGCCACCTGGTGCGAGGCGTCGGCCCTGCGCCAGGCCGCCTGCATCTGCGCCGGGTCGAGACCCAACCGGCGAGCGGCGTCGCCGGCGATGGCGTCGCGCAGCAGGTTGAAATCGGCGAGCGCCTTGGCACTGTTCGTGGACCCGTGCAGCACCCACGAGTCGAGCGCTGCTTTGGCGTAGTCGGCCAGGCCGTCCGGGCCCGTGACCACGTAGGACGGGGCGACAGGCGCTGCGCTGGCTGCATCGGGCATGGCAGCGACACCAAAGGCGAGGGCTGCGGCCAGGAATGTTGCGGGGATCTTGCGACGAATCGTCATGAGACTGACGCTTCCTCTCTCGTAGTGGCTGTCGGCAAGCCGACAACCGTTCGGTCGTGAATGAGGTTCTGTCCGCCCCTCTTCACGGCGAAGGCGCCAAACGAGAGCACCACCGCTGTCTGTTGCACCGCCATCGACCACCAACGAACGTGGGCACTGCGCCGCAACGTTCGACAAGTTAGCGTCACGCGACTGCAACAATCAACCCAACCGCAAACATTTCGTCATCAATTCGTCATGAAGATTCGACGCTGCGTGAG
>Ga0105047_10006032_pt1 | contig 20631 bp, 16 predicted proteins | sample MAT04_FD_78384 | JGI IMG/M metagenome (GOLD analysis project Ga0105047, IMG submission 78384) | Freshwater microbial communities from Lake Fryxell liftoff mats and glacier meltwater in Antarctica - MAT-04 (megahit assembly) | ecosystem: Environmental > Aquatic > Freshwater > Ice > Liftoff...
AAGAGGCCATGGGTGACCTGCTCGCGGCGTACGCCGCGGTGGTACGCAGTGGCGACGGGACCGCCCAGCTCGACGCCTGTCAAGGGCCCTCTACGCTCGCGGCTCGTCCCGGTGGTTTCCTGGTGGTCGAGCAGTACCGGGACGAGGCCGCGTTTCGCGCCCCCGTCAATGCCGCCGCCCTCACCGCCTGTAACAAGGACCTTGCACCGCTGATCAGTGGCGACGTTGCCCTGCGCTTACTTCGCCCCCTCCACGCCGAGTGACGTCAGGCCCCGGACGCCTACGGCGAAACCGTGCCGAGCCGGCAGAGGCATCAGTCGCAGGTGCCGGAGCGCAGCGTCGTGCAGGCTGCTTGAGGCTGTGGCCGTTCGCCGGGTCGGTACTCGAACTGCGTGTGCCAGCACCGCTCTTCGAACTCCACTGCGATCCGGGTGTTCGTGCTGAGGATGGGTCGCCCCACGGGTCGAGTGCGCTCGGAATCTGCGAGTGACGTGCGCAGACCCTTGCCCCTAGTATTTCCCTCGTGGGTTCGCGCTAGCGCCGCGATCGGCGTTGCCTGACATTTCGCAGAGGGGGCCCACAGAGCCGAGGTGGTTGGTGGATACCCGCCTGTTGCACATCGTTGCCACTCCCAGGGGCCTGGGTTCCAACACCGGGCGGGTCTCGAGTGTGTTGCTCGAGGAGCTTCACGACCGGTACGACGACCTGACCGTGACAACGCTCGACCTGTTCAGTGCAGACCTGCCGGCGGTGGCCGGCGTCAACATCAAGTCGAAGTACGCGCTGATGACCGGCCAACAGCTCGACGAGGAGGCGCGCGACTCGTGGGGCGAGATCGAGAAGACGATCGAGCAGTTCTTGGACGCGGATCTCTATCTGCTGACGGTGCCGATGTGGAACTTCAGCATCCCCTATGCACTGAAGTACTACATCGACGCGATCGTGCAACCGGGTTACCTGTTCAGGTACGACGAGTTCGGCCAGCCGCACGGGATGGTTCAGAACAGACGGATGGTGTGCGTGACCTCGCGTGGTGCCGACTACTCGCAACCTCCCTTGGCGACACTGGATTTCGTTGAGGCCTACCTTCGGACCATCTTCGGGTTCGTGGGCCTGACCGACCTCAAGTTCTTCAACGTCCAGCCGATGGACATCTCCATGGAAGCCCGTAGGGCCGCCTTCCGGTCGGCGATCACTGACGTTCGCTCATGGGTGTCCGCGGGCGCGTGGGACGGCACGTCCTCTGAGGTGGCGACGGCTCTACCCGCAGATGTGAAGCCGCAGGTCATCGTCAAGTAGCGCAGGCGCAAGCGTCACAGCAGTGGTTGTGCGCATGGAACCGTTGCGCGGAGGCGGGACCACCTCACGGAGATTGCGGACCGTGTCGAGCGCGTGCACGAGCGAGTTGCCGTCAGCAGGATGGGACGTGGAGCAGGCCCGTCACGGGGCCGAGCCGTGGCTTCCCAGCTGACGGCGAAGTCCGGATCGGGTGGTCCGCCGATGCAGATGGCGATGCCTCCGGGTCGCAGAACTCGCAGCGGACCGAGGCCGAGGACGAGATCCGGGCCCCGATCGGACGACCGCTCACACGAACCTCAGGCGCTGGAAACCGGCTGAGGGATGGGCTTGCCGAGGGTCGGTCGCGGACCCGGAAGTAACTCACTACGTTGGGTCGACGCCATGGTGGCGTTGTCGAGGAGGAGCAACCTATGTCGTTGTCACTGGGCGAGCAGCTCAAGCGGCGCAAGCCGATCGTCTTCCGGCAGCACCACCACGAGGGTGAGGAGCTGGCGCGAAACCTCACGACGTTCCAGCTGATGATGTTCGGGGTCGGCGCCACCGTCGGCACCGGCATCTTCTTCGTGCTCAGTGAGTCGGTGCCGGAGGCTGGGCCCGCGGTCATCGTCAGCTTCCTCATCGCCGGGCTCGCGGCGGGGCTGTCGGCGCTGTGCTACGCCGAGCTGGCCAGCGCGATCCCGGTGAGCGGGTCGACGTACTCCTACGCCTACCACTCGATGGGCGAGCTCGTCGCGGTGATCATCGCCGGGTGCGTGCTGCTGGAGTACGGGGTGGCGACGGCGGCGGTCGCGGTCGGGTGGAGCGGCTACTTCAACGAGCTGCTCGACGCCACCGTCGGCTTCCAGATCCCGCAGGCGCTGTCGGCGTCGTTCATCCCGGGCACCGACGGGGAGGCCACGGGTGGCCTGATCAACCTCCCAGCGGTCGTGCTCGTGTTCCTGTGCATGTTCCTCCTCCTGCGGGGAGCCACCGAGTCGGCCCGCGTCAACGCGGTCATGGTGCTCATCAAGCTCGGGGTCCTCGTGCTCTTCGTCGTCATCGGCCTGAGCGCGTGGAACGGCTCGCACTTCGACAACTTCTTCGGGGCTGGGATCGGCGGGGTCACCGCAGCGGCCGGCACGATCTTCTTCTCCTTCATCGGGCTGGATGCCGTGGCCACCGCGGGCGAGGAGGTCAAGGATCCCCAGCGGTCCCTGCCGCGGGCGATCATCGGCGCGCTGATCATCGTCACGACGGTGTACGTCCTCGTCGCCCTGGCGGGCATCGCCGCCAAGGAGGCCGGCTGGTTCAGCACCGAGGAGGCGGAAAGCGCGGGGCTGTCCCAGATCCTCAACGACGTCACCGGTTCGACGATCTGGGGCACCGTCCTGGCCGGCGGCGCCGTGATCTCGATCTTCTCGGTCACGCTCGTGACGCTGTACGGCCAGACCCGCATCCTGTTCGCGATCGGCCGTGACGGGATGGTCTCGAAGCGGTTCACCAGGGTCAACCCGAAGACCCTCACGCCGACGTTCAACACCGTCGTCGTGGCAGTCGTCGTCGCGCTGATCGCCGGCCTGGTGCCCTCGGACTTCCTGTGGGACACGGTGTCGATCGGCACCCTCTTCGCGTTCTCGGTCGTCGCCATCGGTGTCCTGGTCCTCCGCCGCACCCACGCGGACCTGGAGCGGCCGTTCCGCATCCCCGGCTACCCGGTGACCCCGGTCCTCACCGTCCTCGCCTGCGTGTGGATCCTCATCAAGCTGCCGGCCATCACGTGGGCGATCTTCGCGGTCTGGCTGGCCATCGTGATCGCGTTCTACGCCGTCTACGGGCGACGCAACGCCACACTCAACACCTACACCGACCCGGAGGAGATCGCCGAGCCGCGAGGGGAAGAGGACAAGTGACCATCCTGCTCGGATTCAGCCCGCACCAGGACGACACCGGCTCCCTCGAGCTCGCCTGCCAGCTCGCCCGCTCCGACCACGACTCGGTGCACGCGGTCACCGTGGTGCCCCGGGCCTGGCCCACCGCCGTCGCCGGGGACACCGACCGCGACTTCCGCCTCTGGGCGGAGGGCGAGGGCGAGCAGTGCGCGGCGATGGCGCGCGAGCTGCTCCAGGAGCACGCCGACGTGCCGAGCGAGGCGTCGTGGTGCTCGGGCCGCTCGGTGCCCCAGACGCTGCTCGACCGGGCGGCCGAGCTCGAGGCGTCGCTCATCGTCGTCGGCTCCGGCGACGAGGGGCCGCACGGGCGGATCTTCCTCACCTCCAAGACCGACCGTCTGCTGCACTCCTCCGACGTGCCGGTCGCCGTGGCACCGCAGGGGTACTGGGCGGGGCCGACGGCTCGCGTCGACCGGGCCACCCTGGGGTTCCGCGGCGACGACGCCACGTGGTCCCTGCTGGACCGGGCCGCCGGAATCTGCAGCCGCGTCGACGCCTCGCTTCGCCTGGTGACCTACGCGGTCAGGGGTCGCACGATGCGCCCGAGCCTGGTCAGCGGCTCGGAGGAGATGGTCCACACGCAGTGGGTGCGTCAGGCCGCGGCCGAGCAGGCGGCGGCCGTCGAGCACCTGCACTTCTTGGGGTTCGCCGACGACCGCGTGTCGAGCGTCGTCGCGGTCGGGACCTCGTGGGGCGGGGCCATGGACCGGCTCGAGTGGAACCGGCACGACGTGCTCGTCGTCGGGTCGTCCTCGTCCTCGAACCTGCTCTCGAGGGTCTTCCTCGGGTCCAGCGCGGCGAAGATCGTGCGCAGCTCTCCCGTTCCGGTCATCGTCGTCCCCTGAGCTGGGAGCAGACGCAGGAAACGCAGCTGAGCTGCGAGCTGCAGTATCTGAACCTTCGGAGCCGGATGCAACACGAGAACCGGAGGTACACGGCGGTCAGCAGCATCAAGAAGACCAGTCGCGACACCGTGATGCACACCATCTCCGCGTGCGCCGAGCCGCTACCTGACGCCGCGTGGCGATGCCATCGCCTCCCGGCGCGTCGGTCAGGTCGGGCGTCGGTCAGGTCGGGCGTCGGCCAGGTCGGGCGTCCGACACCGCAAGAGCGAGGCCCAACGCACCGACGGACGTCTCCCCGTGGAGGCATGGACCGGCCCGCATCAACGGTGAACGCTGTCCCCTCATGCAGGCCGTACGCCTCATCTGCGCGGTCGGGGGACACCAGTGGCACCGGTTCGCCGGGAGGGCGTCGACACGCGCGAGTGCAAGCGGTGCGGCTACGTGGTCCGACGCGCCGCGGACCCCCTCGCATGATGGGCGCCGGCGAGGGCTGTACACGGCAAACGCAACCAGCGGACCTTCGAGTCGAGCATCGATCCGGAGTTGCGTCACACCGCCCCATGCCGGGCTGTCGCGATGCACTCAAACTGCAAGAAGTGCCGTTGATGCCATGAATCAGCCGACGTTGTACTGCTTCGGGCGTGTCTGTGGCGGTGAGTCATGCGACGTCCTGAGGTCCTGCAGGAACGTTCGACTCATGACAAGGCGGGCCCAGTCGTCGTCCCGCTCATCAACGTGGTGGCGGTCGGATCGCCGGGGGCAGGTCTCGCCCAATGAGCGGGCAAGGACGTGCGATACCAAGGTCAGGCTGACCGCAGTCCTTGCCTGACAGGCTGCGGGAAAGGACCGCGGGCAGCCCGGTCCGGCCGGTTCGGCGGCGGCGCCTCATCCCCCGCTGTCACTCGTGCCTTGTCGGACCTGACAATTGTCGGACGTCTCCCCCCCGAGGGGTGCCCTGTGGCTGCTGGAGCCGTCCCGGGCGAGCCACCTTGCACCCCTGTCGACCCGGAGCCGCCGGGCTCCGACCTGTTGGGGGTGCCAGATGCGCGACCGACCGCGCGCCCGGCATCCCTGGTGTGATCAGCGCTGCCCCTGGGGGTGCCGCAGGCGCGACCGCCGCGCGCCCGGCACCTGAGCGAGGGTGCTTCCACAGACGGGCAAACGCATCCCAAGGGGGCAACCGCTGAGCGTGGGAGGGCCCGACTGATGGCCGAATACCCGTCCGTAGGCGCACATCCGGGGGGGCCGCGGACAGGAAGAGCGCCTGCCGATGAACGGATGTCGCGAGACGTGACGGCAGGTGCGGGGACCAGCTCCCGCCCGTTCGTTGCCCTCAAGCAGGGTCACGGTTCTGTGCCCGGGGTACCTCCCGTTCTGCGGCCACTGCTGAACTGAAGCACGTGCGAGGGCGCGACCGCCGAGTTGCCCAATACTTCGCTCAAGGGCAGCCAACGACGGCGAGAGTCCGGCCATGCACTGACCCCACCGAGCGCTGGCTCTGGTCGCCGCGACGATCTTGACATTGGCGACGGCGAGCGGGTGCGGGCTGGCGAGGGACCGCTGCTCGGACCTGCCTGCTGTGGAGGAGGCGGCGGCCACGATCTCCGGCTGGCCCGGGGTAGCAGACGTATCGATCGTCGAGGACCACGTGGGAGTCGGCAGGGACGGCGGCACGGGGGACGGCGGCACGGACGGCGGCACGGACGGCGGCACGATGCGACGAACGCCCAGCCGGGCCGACACCCCGGTCGAGCGAACGCACGGCCCCCTCACGACGTGCCCTTCGGCGACCGGGCCGCGGCAGCAGGCGGCACCGAGCTGCCCGTTCGCGCCCACCACGAGCACGTCCATCGCGCATCTGCCTTGCGCTTCGGCCCCACCTCGAACGCACGCCTGACTCCCGTGGCAGGCGGTGTCTGATGTGCCCCTCAGCCGCAGGTCGGCGCGTAGGCGCGGTCGGGAAGCAGCCGCGCCCACTCGTCCTCGGTCAGCCGGCGGTGGGCGATGCGGCAGGCGGTGTCGCGCCAGGTCGCCTCTCGTAGGTCGACGAGGGCCACCTCCGACTGGCTGGCCACCGCCAAGACGGGTTCGTCCGCGGCCAGAGCCAGGAAGATGCCGTCGTTGGTGCCGTCGCCCCGCACCGACAACCGGGGAGCCAGCCGGCGCAGCTCGGTCGGGTCCCAGACCGCCACCTCGCGGGCGCTCGCGAGGAACATCATCCGGGCACCGGCATCCTCGACCACGTGCGCGTAGCCCGACGCGAGCGTGCTGAACCGGCCGACCTCCTCCCAGTCGTCCGTCGAGTAGACCCGTCCGTGGCCCTCGAAGTCGACCACGACGAGCCGCTCACCGTCCGTGGTGTAGCCGAGGGCGGACGCTGCACTGTCCAGCGTGCGGACCACCCGCCGCGTCTGGAGGTCGATGACGTCGATCCCCTCCTCGAAGAAGCCCACCGCGGCGGTGCGCGAGTCCGGCGCCACGGCGACCGCGCGGGGCTTGCGGCCGGTGGTGTCGAAGCGTGCCAGCACGGTGCCGGTTGCCATGTCCCACAGACGGATCCAAGAGGTCTTGGGGAAGCCGTCCGGTATCGGGTCGTCAGCGGCCAGCCCGAGCTCCGCCGTCACGAGCACGGATCCGTCGGGCGACACCGCGAGGAACGCCGCCGGTGCGTCGTCATGCGTCCACCGCTCGGTGCGCCCGGGCCACGACCACGCGGTGAGCCGGCCGGTGCGGTCGCCCGCCACGACCGACCGGCCGTCGGGGGCGGCTGCCAGTGCGGTCACCCGCCGCCGGATGGCCGTGATCTGCGGGGGAGGGGTGAAGCGCCCGGCCTCGAGCCGCAGCTCGCCCCTCCCGGGCCAGCCCACTGCGGCCGTAGACGGCCACGACGCCGCCCTCCTCCCCGACGAGGACCGGTCCACCGCCGCTCAGGAGCGCGACCGACTGGGGGCGCGTGACCCCACGCCTGGCGCCCAGCGCGGTCGACGGGCCGAGCGTGCGGGTGATGATGACCCCCGAGTCGTCGAGCGTGGTGAGCCCGGGCCCGTCGGCGAGCGCCACCTCACGAAGCGTCGCGACCGCGACGCCGTGGCCGCCCAGGCTCGCCCTGACGGATGCCGTGGCCAGGTCGAGCACGTCGACCCGCCCGTCGCTGCGGGCGGCGTAGACCACGCGGCTGTCGGCAGACCAACCCAACGCAGACACCTCGGGTTGGCCGCCCGGCGCGAGCACCGAGACCTGCCCGTCCGCGACGCGCCGCACGCCGACGGACCCGTCGAACCCACCGACGGCCACGTGCTCACCGTCCGGGGACACCACGGCCTGTGCGACGTCGGCGCCGCGAACGGCGGGTCCGACCATCTTGCCGGTGTCGAGGTCGACGACGACCGGCACCTGCGTGTTCCGGTACCACGGCGCCGTCATGCTCATGTCGACCAGCACCGTCGCGAGCCGGCCGTCATCGGTGATGCTGAGCACCCGCGGCAGTGGCTGCCCGGCCTCCAGGCCCGGCACCTTGAGGGTGCGAGGACCGCGCCAGGTGGAGCGGTCCCGCTCCCACCAGCGCACCGTGTCCCCCGACATCGACACCAGCACCGAGCCGTCCGGGGAGACCCGCACCCGGTCCTGCGCGAAGAAGTCGCCGCAGCGAGAGCCCGGTAGCGGCTCCGGCGCCCCCACGGCGGCCCCGGTGCGCGCATCCAGGCGACGCACCTCGCACGTCCGGTCCTCGCCCTCCGGCCCGACCCCTGCGGTCACCAGAGCGACGCGCCCGTGGTCGACGAACCCCACCGCGTAGAGTCCTGCTGCGAGCTCGCCGGGGATGACCGGACCTCGCTGCGGCAGCTCTCGGCCGGTGGCCGGCTCGACCAGGTGGATGCCGTCCAGCTGAAGGGCGAGCAGGCGGGAGCCGTCGGGGGAGACCTGGGGCTGCGCCCCGATGAACCCGCTCAGCCGCGTCTCGCGCACCGAGCGGATGTCGTCGTGAGCGTCCACCGCTTGCAGGAGGTCGGCCGACGTCTGGGGCGTGGACGCGAGCTCCACCGCCTGGCGCGCGGCCAGCAGTGCCGTGTCCGCGCGCGGCTCCCGCGAGGCGAGGTCACCGAGCCGGGCGGCCGCGAGCTCGCGCGCCGTCGTGGCGGCCAGTGAACGGGAGGAGGCGGCGATCCCGCCGGCGACCACCGCGAGGGCCGCGAGGCCCGCCACCGCCCCGAGTCCGAGCCGGAGCCGGCGGTTGCGCCGTCGCTGCACGACCAGCGCCTGCTGCTCCGCACGCCGCTCGTCCTGGTCGTGGGCGACCGACACGTCGAGGAAGTCCTCCTCGTCGGCGGTCAGGGCCGGGGCCGACCCCTCGCGCCACTCCAGCGCCGCTGCAAGGCGCGCGCCCCGGTACAGCTCGGCCGCCGGCCGACCGGTGGCCGCCCATCCCGACGCGGCGACCTCGAGGTGTTCGAGGACCCGGCGGCCCCGGACGTCGTCGTCGAGCCAGCTGCGCAACCGCGGCCAGGCCTGGGCCAGGGACTCGTGCGAGAGCGCGACGGCACCGTTGTCGACGGTGACGAGCCGGTTGGCCGCGAGCCGCTCGATCACGGTGACGAGCCCCGGGTCGGTGCGGGGCCCGGTCGCGAGCCGCGTGCCGACCGGTGCACCGTCAGGGGTGAGCGACACCAGTCTCAGCAGGAGGGAGCGCAGGGCCTGCTGGTGCTCGGTGTCGAGCTCGAGCCACACGCTGTCGGCGGTCTGGGCGACGGCCCCGGCGATCCCACCCGTGGCGGTGTAGCCGTCGACGGTGAGCACGTCGCCCTCGCGGTTGAGCCACGTCTGCCGCAGGGCGTGGGACAGCAACGGCAACGCTCCGGGCCGGTCCCCGACGTCGCGAAGCAGCACGTCGACGAGTCCGGGCTCCACCAGCAGACCCACCCGGTCGGCCGGCTCCAGCACGATCCGTCGCAGCTCCGCCGCTCCGAGTGGGGGCAGCAGGTAGAGCCCCCGGTTGGCCAGCTTGGCGAGCCGCGGGGATGCCGTGAGCACGTCGAGCCGGTCGGAGCGCAGGGTGAGCACCACCGGGCCGGTCTGCGTCCAGGCGGCCACGAGCTCGAGGTAGGCCGCGCGTTCGCTGTCCTGCACCCCGACCAGCTCCTCGAGCTGGTCCACGACGAGCGCGGTGCCGGCGGGAACCGTGGACCGCTCGCGGGTCAGCTCGGCCACCGGCGCTCCACCGGGCACGACCAGCACCACCGCCCGGTCACCTCCGCGCAGGGCCGGCACGATCCCGGCCCGGGCCAGGGAGGACTTCCCGGATCCGGACGCCCCCACGACCAGGAGCAGCGGGTGCTCGTCGAGGCGGCGCAGGCAGGCCACGAGGTCGGTCTCCCGACCGACGAAGAGGTCCTGGTGCTCGGGCTGGAACGCGGTGAGGCCCTGGTACGGGCAGACGTCGGAGGAGCGCGGCGCCCGGCCCTGCGGGAGGGAGGGGTCATGGCCGAGGATCGCGCGTTCGAGGTCGGTGAGCTGCGCGCCCGCGTCGAGCCCGAGGTCGTCGCGCAGCGTGCGCTTGGCGCGGGCGATCGCGTCGAGCGCCTCGGCCTGGCGACCGCTCGCGTACAGAGCCAGGGCCAGCAGCTGCCAACGGCGCTCGCGGTAGGGGGACTCCTGCACGAGGTGCTGCGCAACGGCGATCGACTCCCGCGCCCGGCCGGTCGACACCGCGGCGGCGAGGCGCTCCTCGTCGAGCTCGGCGCGCAGCGCAGCCAGGCGGCGCACCTCGTCCTGGCCCGCCGGCCAGTCGTCCAGGTCCGGGAACGGGCGGCCCCGCCAGAGCGCGAGCGCGTCGTCGAAGGCCGCGATGGCGCGGGCCGGCTCACCGAGCTCGGCGAGACGCCGGCCTCGGCGGAGCAGCTCCTCGAACACCGTCACGTCGAGCTCGTCGACGGCCAGGGCAAGCCGGTAGCCATCTGGTCCACGGGCGATGGCCGCAGCCCCGAGCACCCTGCGCAGGCGGACCACCGCGCCCTGCACGACCTTGGCCCACGTCGGCGGAGGCGCCCCACCCCAGAGCGCCTCGGCGATGTCGTCGGGGGAGCGGGGGTGCCCGGGTCGCGTGGCGAGTGCCGCAAGGACCACCCGGTCCCGTCGGGACAGGGTGGCCAGGGTGTCCCCGACGAGGAGTGGGCCAAGCGCGCGGATCCGCACGGTGTCGAGTGTCCGGCGCGGGCTCCATCCCGGTCAACGTTCGCGTTACCCGCGCGTTACCGCCCGGGCCACCGCCGATCCGGCGGCGACACCGCGGCGACACCGTCGGTGTCGATGGTGGTGCCACGGGCCACGCAGGCGGCCCCGCCACGAAAGGGAGAACGAGATGGCACTACAGGCGCAGCGGTCAAGGCGAGACGGCCGGCGGGTGGCACGAGGCGGGGCCGTGCTGGCATGCGTGGCCCTCGGTGTCTCGGCCGGCACCTCTGGGGCCCAGGCGTCCCCAGCCGGCGCAGACCGTGGCGGGCACCGGGAGGTCGTGGTCACCCATCAGACCTTCCGCCTCGGCGACGGTGACAACGGGCTGCTGGTCTTCGCCAACAAGTCGCGCGCCGACTTGTGCACCCCGGAGCGGATCGTCTTCGAGAACGCCTTCGAGGCGTGGTTGGACGGCGGCGAGGTCGGTGAGCCACCGGTCGAGCCGGCCGACAGCAGCGTGGGCTCGGCGAACGTGGTCAGGACCACCATCGAACGCCATCAGCGCACCCACACCACCTTCGTGGGCGACGACCTGCCGGTCGAGGTGTGGCGCCTGGATGAGGAGGAAGGTGGCATCGACTGCACCGCCACCGACGGGCCGGGCGCCGAACGGTTCGCCACGGGCCGCATGGACTACTCCGTGAAGGCCGTCGAGTCGCCATCCGCCTTCAGGAGCGACATCCGCCTCGGCGGAGTGGTGCGCGACGAGCAGGGTGGCCGTTGGAAGTACGTCATCCGCTACATCACCCGGGTGGACGACGGCGAACTCACGTCGTTCACATCACGGATCAAGCTGGCGCCCAAGCACTGAGCACCGAGTGCCCCGCTGCCGGGGCTGGCACTCAGCGCCCTTCGCGGCTCCTGTCCTGGGCGCGCTTCGAGGGCAACGGGTCCAGGTGGTGGGCCGGCGTCGAAGCATCCGCGGTACCGCCGCGCCCGCCTTCGCGACCGCTCGCGTCCCCGTTCGCGTCGTCGCCACGCCGGTCCGCGGCATCGGCCTCCAGCCGCAGCTGTCGACCCTCGGCGACCTTCCTCTCGAGCTTCTCCTCGGCCTTCTCGGAGGTGCGGGTGTCGCGGGGCGGCAGCTGGATGGTGCGTTCCGCCTTGATGCCCGACTGCAGCTCGCGCGTCCGCTCGAGCTCGGCGTCGATCTCGGCGCCGAAGAGCAACGCGAGGTTGGTGATCCACAGCCACAGCAGGAACACGATGACCCCCGCGAGCGACCCGTAGGTCTTGTTGTACGAGCTGAAGTTGGACACATAGAAGCCGAAGGCCACCGAGGCCAACACCCAGATCAGGATCGCGACGATCGCCCCGACCGACACCCATCGGAGCTTCGGCTGACGCACGTTCGGCGTCGCGTGGTAGAGGACCGCCACCATGACGATGACGATGCCGAGGATGACCGGCCACTTGGCGATGTTCCAGATGGTGCGGCTGAGCTCGCCGAGCCCGACCGCGTCGCCGATGGCCGTCGCGAGGGGGCCGCTGACCACGAGGCCGATGAGCACGAGGGCCGCCATGAGGATCAGGCCGATGGTGATGAGGAGCACGACCGGCCGCAGCTTCCAGATCGGCCGGCCCTCGTCGACCTGGTAGACCCGGTTCATCGCGCGACCGAAGGCGCCGACATAGCCCGACGCAGACCAGATCGCTCCGGCGAGGCCCAGCACGAGGGCGAGCCCCGCGCCCTTGGCCCCCACGATCTGCTCGATCGGCCCCTTGAGCTGCTTGGCCACGTCCTGCTGCCCGAGCTGTCGAACGATGTCGAGCAGCGCCGTGGTCGTCTCCTCGCCCTGGCCGAACAGACCCAGCAGCGAGACGAGGGCGAGGATGGCGGGGAAGACGCTCAACACCGAGTAGTACGTCAGCGCCGCGGCGAGGTCGGTGCACTGGTCGCGCTGGAACTCCCCGAACGCGGCCTTGCCCGTATAGCGCCACCCCGGTTTGTCGATGTCGGTCGGGGAGTCGGGTTTGCGCCCGCTGTCCGGATGGGGCGCGGACTCCGCGCGTGCCGCTGCTTGACCTTCTCGTGCCATGCGGTCGTCCTACCCCTCATCTGTCGGAACACACCTTCTTCAGGCCATCGTCGCTCGTCCGGGCCGCCGAAACCGGTGGACGCGGCATCCGCACCTGCCCGGCTGCGCCCGCCGAGGAGGTCCCATCCGGCGGGGACGGGTCGCGGCTTTCCGGCATCCGGATGGGAGACTGTACCGATGAGCAGTGACGGCGGACGAGCGCTTCCCCGGCGACCCGTGCCCTTCGGGCCCCTGGCCATGGAGACGCACGGAGGCACGCTGCCCGGGCCGGCCGAGATCACCGAGGTGGCTCACCAGACTGCGGCGATCCTGGTCGGCACCGGGCGCGCCGCCCACGATCCCGAGGTCACGACCCGGCTCGTGACCCTCGTCGACGACCTCGGCCTGTCCACCGTCGCCGACCTCTGGTCGGCCCGTCCCGCGCGGTCGTTGCCCGGGGCGTTGTGGCGCCTCTACGCCCTGCGCGAGTGGGTGCAGCGCAGCCCGGAGCAGGCCAGTCGCGAGTATGCCGCCGGCATCCGCTTCACCGACGTCGCGCACGTGGTCGCGGGGATCCCGGAACCGCCGCGCCCGGAGGAGATGCAGCGGGTGGCCGACCAGATCCTCGCGGGCGTCTTCGAGGGCGACTTCGCCGTCGCGCTCGAACGCGCCGCGGCCTTCTGCTCGGTCGTCGCCGCGGGCCGGGCCGAGCTCGCCAACGACCGCGATGCCATCGACCCCGCCGCCGCAACCGACCTCACCCGCAGCGCTGCCTCGATGCTGACGACGGGCGAGGACCTGCGGGCCTGCGCGAACCTGTGGCGCCGCGGGGACCTCGACTGACAGGGTCGGAAAACTCAGCCGGGAACACATCTGACGGTGACAGGCGTTAAGGTCAACTGTGGGTGCCGGACCGCGGCAGCCCCGGGTCCCAACATCAGCCGCTACGAGCGGCCACGCGCCGTGAGGCGCTCCCGGTCCGGCACCCACCCCACGAGTCGCCGCTCGGCGACCTCTGGTGGCGGTTCAGAGCCGGTCTTTCACCTGTGGAGAACGTACTGCCCCCGTGCTGCGCGCCGTACGGTGGGTCGATGCCCCAGGACCTCTGGCTGAACGACGGCGTGCTCGAGAACGAGATCCATCTCGTCGGGAAGCTCGTGCTCGCCGCTTCGCGCAGTGCGGGCCCGCTTCCCCAGGAGGCGATCGACGCCGTGCTCGGGCTCGAGCCGGCCGGACAGGCCGAGCAGGCCGAGCAGGCCGTACAACCCGAGCCCGACCCGGCCGAGCCCGACCCGGCCGAGCCCGACCCGGCCGAGCCCGACCCGGGTACCCGGCATCGCGAGAAGGGCTTTAGCCTGTAGCCACTGTCTGGCCCCCTTCCCCGGAGACCGCTCGTGGCGATCCGCCTCACCCCCAAGGACCCGCGCTTCTTCGACCTGTTCGCAGCGTCGGCGCGGCACCTCGTCGACGCCGCGGGCGAGCTCACCGCGCTGCTCGGGGCCTCGGGTGACGAGCGCGACGTCATCCTCAAGCGGATGCACGAGATCGAGTCAGCGGCGGGGGACTCGACCCACGAGATCATCCGGTCGGTCAACGGGGCGTTCGTGACGCCGTTCGACCGGGCGGACATGCACGGGCTGGCCGTGGCGCTCGACAGCTGCGTGGGGCTCATCGAGGCTTCGGTCGACCTCATCGTGCTCTACCGCGTCGACGAGGTGCTGCCACGGGTGGCCAAGCAGGTCGAGGTCATCTCGCGGATGGCCGAGATCACCGCCGACGCCATGCGCCGGCTGCGGTCGATGAAGGACCTCACGGCCTACTGGGTCGAGATGGACCGTCTCGAGAACCGCGCCAACAAGGCCTACCGGCGGATGCTCGCCGAGCTCTTCAACAGCCCCGGCGCCGACCCCATCACCGTGATGAAGCACAAGGACATCATCGACGCCCTCGAGGCGGCCGCGAACGGCTTCGAGCAGATCGCGCTCAAGGTCGAGGCGATCGCCGTGCGGGAGTCCTGAGCGCTTCGTGGACTGGTGGCCCGTCGCGTTCGTCGTCGTGCTGGCGATGGGCTTCACGTACACCAACGGCTTCCACGACGCCGCCAACGCCATCGCCACCTCGGTGTCGACCCGGGCGCTGACGCCGCGGATCGCCCTGGCCCTGGCCGCCGTGATGAACCTCGTCGGCGGGTTCGCCGGGGTGCGGGTCGCGCAGACGATCGGTGGCGACATCATCGAGGTGCCGATGGGTGGCACCGGCGTGGCGATCTGCGCGGGGGCACTGATCGGGGCCTCGCTCTGGAACCTGCTCACCTGGTGGCGGGGGCTGCCCTCGTCGTCGTCGCACGCCCTGATCGGCGGCCTGTGCGGGGCCGCGCTCGCCGGCGGGGCGACGGTGAAGTGGGACAGCATCCTCGACAACGTCGTGGTGCCGATGGCGGTCTCGCCGGTGCTCGGACTCGTCGGCGGGTTCGCGCTGATGACCGCGATCCTGTGGGCGTTCCGGCGAGCCTCACCCGGGCCGACGGCTCGCGGCTTCCGTTACGCCCAGACCGTCTCGGCGGCGGCCATGGCCTTCGGGCACGGCATGCAGGATGCCGCGAAGACCGCCGGTGTCGTGGCCCTCACCCTGGTGGCCAGCGGCCACCGGCCGGCCGATGACCTGTCGATCCCCTGGTGGGTGATCGCCCTGTCGGCCGTGGTGCTCAGCCTGGGCACCTATGCCGGCGGCTGGCGGATCATGCGCACCCTCGGGCGACGGATCGTCGACGTCGACCCGCCGCACGGGTTCGCCGCCGAGACGACCGCGGCGGCGGTGCTGTGGGCCGCCACGGCGACGGGCGCTCCGATCTCGACGACGCACGTGATCACCTCGGCGATCATGGGCGTCGGCGCGACGCGCTCGCGCAAGGCCGTGCGGTGGGGGGTGGTGGGCTCGATTCTCACCGGGTGGCTGCTGACCTTTCCGGGCGCAGGCATCGCCGCAGCAGCCGCCTACGCGCTCCTGGCCCTCACCCTGCTCTGACTCCCCGGCAGCCCTCGACGCCACCCGGCAGCCCCCGACCCCACCCGGCAGCCCCCGACCCCACGGCGACAAGGCCGTAGACCACCGACGGCACGCCGGCCAGCAGCTCGAGCGAGGCGAGCGCCAGACAGGCGCTGGTCAGGGGCACGCCCACCACCGGTCAGGGTCGGTGGCGCTCCACCGCGACGACCCGGGCGGCCTCGCCGGCGCCGACCACGTGGCAGACCAGCGCCTCGCCCTTGACGAGCTTCTCGTCGCGGGCCAGGGCGAACTCCTCGGCGACCTCGACGGCACCCGCAGAGTCGAGGTCCAGCCGCCGCGCGAGGTCGTCGAGCAATGCGGGCAGCACCGGGCCGTGGGTGCACAGCACGGCGGGCTCACCGTGCTCGACCAACCGCGCGAGGTGGCGGTGGGCGCTCGTCGGGTCGGCCTCGAAGCCGTCCTCCGACAGCCCGGGGCGGGTGCGCACCCTGACCCCGGCGCACACGGCAAACGGCTCCACGGTGCGCAGGCACCGCTCGGAAGGGGAGGTGACGACGCGGTTGACCCCGTAGGCGGTGAACACCCCGCTCAACGCGACCGCTCGTTCCCGCCCGAGGTCATCGAGGGGCCGGGTGGTGTCGTCGTCGCCGGGCCAGCTGCCGCGGGCGACGGCGTGGGCGTGCCGCACGAGCACCAGCGGCCAGGTGTCGAGCCGCTCGGTCTGCTGCAGCCGCACCAGGGCGAGCAGCTGGTCGCGGTCGCGGGCGTAGTCGAGGCGGGAGTGTGCGCTGGGGATGTCGAGCCAGGCCACTTCGTCGATCTCGTTGAGCAGGTGCCCGTCGCCGCCGGTGACCCGGGCCGACCAGTAGCGCACGACCTTCTCGTCGGGGGTGCCGTCGCGGCCGAGCAGCGTGTAGCGGGCCTCGGGCAGCGGCGGCCCGAGGCGCACCACCAGCCCGGTCTCCTCCTCGGTCTCGCGCACGGCCGCGACCCCCCAGTCCTCGCCCGGGTCGAGCTTGCCCTTGGACCAGGACCAGTCGTCGTAGCGGGGTCGGTGCACGATCGCCACCTCGAGCACGCCGTCGACCAGGCGCCACGGCAGGGTCCCGGCGGCCGGGATCCTCACGTCGCCACCCCGGGATGCCGCGTCACCGCCGGCGGGCCTTGCGGCGCCGCTTGGCGTGCATCTCGATGAGGGCGGCCTGCAGGTCGGGACGGGGGGCGCCGTCCGCGTCGACGTGGTGGCGCATCCACCGGCCGTCGCCACCGAGCCGCCAGTGCGAGAACTCGCCGCTCATGCCGCGCGCCATCAGCGACTCGAGGTCGGCCAGGTGGCGCGGGTCGACGAGGCGCAGGAGGGCCTCGACCCGCCGGTCGAGGTTGCGGTGCATCATGTCGGCGCTGCCGATCAGGGCCACCGTGTCGCCGCCCGCACCGAACAGGAAGATGCGCGAGTGCTCGAGGAAGCGGCCCAGGATGGACCGGACCTCGATGTTCTCGGACAGCCCGGTGACCCCGGGCCGCAGCGCGCAGATGCCGCGCACCCACAGCTGCACCTTCACCCCGGCCCGCGAGGCGCGGTAGAGCGCGTCGATGAGCTGCTCGTCGACGATCGAGTTGACCTTCCACGCGATGTGGCCCGTGCCGGGCTGACGCCGCTCGTGCTCGATCTCGGCATCGATGAGGTCGATCAGGCCCGAGCGCACCGAGCGCGGCGCCACGAGCAGCCGCTTGAACCGGCTGCGCGGCGCGATGCCCGAGAGCTGGTTGAACAGCCGGGTGAGGTCCTCGCCGACCTGGGGGTCGACGGTGAGCAGCCCGAGGTCCTCGTAGAGCCGGGCCGTCTTGGGGTTGTAGTTGCCCGTGCCGACGTGGCAGTAGCGCCGCAGTCCCTCGGCCTCCTGCCGGATGACGAGGCACAGCTTCGCGTGCGTCTTCAGCCCGACGATGCCGTAGACGACGTGCACCCCGGCGTGCTCGAGCTTGCGCGCCCACGAGATGTTGTTCTGCTCGTCGAAGCGGGCCTTGATCTCGACGACCGCGAGCACCTGCTTGCCGGCCTCGGCAGCGTCGATGAGGGCGTCGATGATCGGGGAGTCGCCGCTGGTGCGGTAGAGCGTCTGCTTGATCGCGAGCACCCGTGGGTCGAGGGCCGCCTGCTCGATGAACGCCTGCACCGACGTCGAGAACGAGTCGTACGGGTGCTGGAGCAGGATGTCCTGCTTGCGGATCGAGGCGAAGATGTCCAGCGCCTTGGCGCTCTCGGTGGGCGCGAGGTCGGGGTTGGTGCGGGCCACGAACGGCTCGAAGTGCAGGTCGGAGCGCTCGAGGTCGGCGATGACGTTGAGCGCGCGCAGGTCGAGCGGTGCCGGCAGCCGGTAGACCTCGGACCCGGCCACCCCGAGCTCGCGCACCAGCAGGTCGAGCACGTGGTCGTCCATGTCGGCCTCGACCTCGAGGCGCACCGGCGGCCCGAACCGGCGCCGGGTGAGCTCGCGCTCCAGCGCGGTCAGGAGGTTCTCGGCGTCGTCCTCCTCGACCTCGAGGTCCTCGTTGCGGGTGACCCGGAAGGTGAAGTGCTCGCGCACCTCCATGCCGGGGAAGAGGTGGTCAAGGTGCGCCGAGATGACGTCCTCGAGCGGCACGAACCGGGTGTCGTACATGTCGGCGAGCGGCGACTCGTCGGGCCCCGGTTCGACCCGCAGCAGGCGCGGCAGCACCGGAGGCACCTTGACCCGGGCGAACTGCTCCTTGCCGGTGCGCGGGTTGACGAGCACCACGGCGAGGTTGAGGGACAGGCCCGAGATGTAGGGGAACGGGTGCGCGGGGTCGACGGCCAGGGGGGTGAGCACCGGGAAGAGCCGGTTGGTGAACATCGCGCCCAGGCGGTTGCGCTCGTCCTCGGACAGCTCGTCCCAGCGCACGATGGTGATGCCGGCGTCCTCGAGCGCGGGGCGCACCTGGTCGCGGTAGACCCGGGACTGCATCGAGAGCAGCTCGTGGGCCACGAGGGAGACCTGCTCGAGCACCTCTCGCGGCTCCAGCCCGGAGGCCGAGCGCACCGCGATGCCGGTGGCGATGCGGCGCTTGAGGCCGGCCACCCGCACCATGAAGAACTCGTCGAGGTTCGAGGCGAAGATCGCGAGGTAGCGGGCCCGCTCCAGCAGCGGCACGTTCTCGTCGGCGGCGAGCTGCAGCACCCGCTCGTTGAACTGCAGCCAGGAGATCTCGCGGTCGAGGAAGCGGTCGCCCTGCAGGGCGATGTCCACGTCGACGGTGGGGGAGCCGGTCGGGCGCCCCACGAACCTGCCGTTGGCGCCGCGTGGCTGGTGGGTGCGCGTCTCGGTCGCGGCGGCGCTCGCGATGGAGACCTCGCTGACGATGCTCGCGTCCGCCGCCGCGACTGCCGCGGCGTGGCTCGCCGACCGCGGGTCGTCCACCTCGACTTCCGGATGTGCCGTCATGCCCCAATCCTGTCAGGTCGCGGCGAGGGTGTACTGCCCGTCGACGGCCGCATCGGCGAAACCGAGCCGTCCATAGGTGCGCCGGGCGGCCGTGTTGTCGCCGTCGACGTAGAGCTCGACCTCGCTCAGACCCAGCCGGGCGAGGTGCGCCAGGCCCAGTCGGGTCACGGGCCCGCCCAGGCCGCGGCCCTGGTGGGACGGATCGACACCGACCACGTACACCTCCCCAAGTCCTTCGCGAACTCCGTTCGCGCTGGCCTTGGGGCCCCGCCCGGTTCCGTCCCGGACTTCGTCCGTCCCGGGACCGTGGGCCCGCCCGGTCCCGCTCCTCGCTGCGCTCAGATCGGGACCGTGGGCCCGCCCAACGCCTTCCGGTTCGACCTTGGTCCAGTGGAAGGCGACGACTGCACCCGTGGCGTCCTCGACGACGAGCAGCAGGCCGGCGGCGTCGAACCAGGGCTGGGCCATCCGCTCGTGCAGGTCGGCCACGGTCAGCCGCCCCTGTTCCGGATGCCGTGCGAAGGCCGCCGCGTTGAGGCGCACCCAGGTCTCGTCGTCGGCACCGGGCTCGAAGGCCCGCACCGAGAACCCGGGCGGGAGGTGCGGATCTGCGGCATCCGCTGCGGTGAGCGGGCGCCGCATGAGGTGCAGGCTGCGAGTCATCTCCAGCCCGGCCGCGCGGGCCAGGGCGTCGGCGGCCGGCAGCATCCCATGGGCCCAGACGCTGCGCGCGCCCTCGGCGAGGGCGGCGTCGAGCAGCGCCCGGCCGTGCCCGTGGCGGCGGTGGGGCGGGTCGACGACCAGCTCGGCGACGGCATCCGGCGTGCCCGCCTCGGCGACCTGGGCGTACCCGACCAGGGCGTCGTCACCGGCACACCGCAGCAGGTGCACGACCCCGTCGCGCAGCGGGCCGACCGCCAACCGGAACGACTCGGAGACCGCTCCGACGCCGTCGGCCCTCGCTGCGCGCGACCACAGCCCGCGCAGCAGCTCGACGGCGGGCGGGTCGACCTCGTGGACGCGCTCGGTGCGCGCCACGTTCAGGCCTCGAGCTCGGAGAAGGAGTCGGCGACCTCGGGCACGAACCGGTAGCCGACGTTGCGCACGGTGCCGATGAGCACCTCGTAGTCGGTACCGAGCTTGGCGCGCAGCCGGCGTACGTGCACGTCGACGGTGCGGGTGCCGCCGAAGTAGTCGTAGCCCCAGACCTCCTGCAGCAGCTGCGAGCGCGTGAAGACCCGCCCCGGGTGCTGAGCAAGGTACTTGAGCAGCTCGAACTCCTTGTAGGTCAGGTCGAGCACCCGCCCGCGCAGCCGCACCGAGTAGGTGGCCTCGTCGATGACCAGCGCGCCGGCGGTGGTCGGGCCGCCCTCCTCGACGGCCGCCTCGACGGTGCGGCCCACGGCCAGCCGGAGCCGGGCCTCGACCTCGGCCGGGCCCGCGGTGTCGAGCAGGACGTCGTCGATGCCCCAGTCGCTGGTGATGCCGGCGAGCCCGCCCTCGGTCACGACGACGAGCAGCGGGATCGAGATGCCCGTGGTGCAGATGACCCGGCACAGCGACTTGGCCATCGCGAGCTCACGGCGGGCGTCGACGATGACGACGTCGGCGGGCGGTGCGTCGACCAGGGCGGACGCCTCGGCGGGCAGGATGCGAACATGGTGCGACAGCAGCCCGAGTGCCGGAACCACCTCGGCGCTCGGCGCCAAGGTGTTCGTGAGCAGCAGCAGAGAAGCCATCGTCGATCAGGATAGGCGGTCATGCAGAGCAGCGAAGGTGTCGACCGCGTCGATGAGACGGTCCTCGTGCGCTTCTGGGCCGGGGCCCGTGCGGCCGCCGGGGC
>Ga0105047_10006033_pt1 | contig 20627 bp, 17 predicted proteins | sample MAT04_FD_78384 | JGI IMG/M metagenome (GOLD analysis project Ga0105047, IMG submission 78384) | Freshwater microbial communities from Lake Fryxell liftoff mats and glacier meltwater in Antarctica - MAT-04 (megahit assembly) | ecosystem: Environmental > Aquatic > Freshwater > Ice > Liftoff...
GCCCAGTCCTCGACTTCCTGTATCAAGCCATCACGGCCCACCGGGCCGGCAATACGGGACCGAAGTTGATCGCGGAGGGGTGAACGGTTACAAAGCAAGCAGTAGCCGTGCTGAGGTGTTCATGAACTGCACCGAATGTATAATTGACTGACTTTATTCACCAACTTATCCGAACATAACTCGGGCATCGCGTCAAGCTCGTTGGCGAAGCGGTCACCGAGAGTTGGAAATGGACTCTCGAAAATGGCCTGCCCACTTCTCTTGGCGACTTGGCGGCCAAGCTGCTTCCGGTCGGGCGATCGCACGCGGCACATCCTTCTGTTTGCGAGAACGCCCCCAACAACGTCCAAGCCTTGTACCATGATGAAATGAACATCGATTCTCCTCTTCCGATCATCCAACTGAAGATCGTCCGCAATTCGTCGCATCCGTGGATCTTCCAGAAGATGGTTGAGAAGCCGCGGCACAAGGTGCAGAACGGCGGGATCGTTGACATTCACGACCGCGACAACAACTGGGTGGCCCGCGGCCTGTACAACGGCCACTCGCGGATTGCCCTGCGTGTGCTCACGACCGACCCGGCCGAGGCGATCGATGCAGCCTTCTTCGAAAGGAAGATCGACCGGGCGATGTCGCTGCGTCGCGGCCTGCTGAAGCTGGATGAAGTGACCGATGCTTACCGTCTCGTCCACTCCGAGGCGGACGGCCTTAGCGGCCTGGTTGTCGATCGTTTCGGACACACGCTGGTCATGGAGTTCTTCGCCTCCGGCATGTACCGTTGCCGCGAGTGGATCCAGGCCGCGTTGCTCAAGCACTTCCCTGATGCACGCTACTACTGGTTCGCGGAAGAGCATGTCGGCAAGCAAGAATCGTTCGACTGCCGCCCGCCGGAGACGCCGCCACCGACCACGATCACCGAGCATGGCGTGCGCTTCCGCGTTGCACCCGGGAGCAAGCATAAGACCGGCTTCTTCGTCGATCAGCGTGACAACCGAAGGATGCTGGCCAGCCTGTGCGAAGGTAAGAAAGTGCTCGACCTGTGCTGTAATTCGGGCGGCTTCGCGGTCTATGCCAAGGCGCTCGGCAAGGCGGCGGAAGTGACTGGCGTTGATCTTGACGAACAGGCGATCGCATTGGCGAAACAGAACGCCAACTTGAACCAGACGCAAGTGCGCTTCGTGCAGGCCGACCTGTTCGCCTGGCTGCGCGACATCATTCCGACGGGGCAGCGGTTCGACGTCGTGATACTCGACCCGGCCAAGATGACGCGCGACCGCGAATCGATCGATCTGGCGCTCAAGAAGTACCTGGACATGAACCGCCTAGCGATGCACGCGGTCGCCCCGGGCGGCGTCCTGCTCACGTGCTCATGCACGGGCCTGGTCAGCGAAGAGATGTTCCTGGAAACTCTCCGCCGGGCGGCATGGCAGGCGCAACGCAGCGTGCAGATCTTCAAGATCGCCGGCGCGGGGGGCGATCACCCGTACCTGGCGCACGTGCAGGAGGGGCGCTACCTGAAGGCGGTGTTCTGCCGGGTGGAATAGGTTGCGGGGCACACTTGCCTCGGATACACTCAGAATGAATTCCCGATGTGACCGGTGACGCAATGGTAGCCAACTCCACGGATCGCGAGATGGTCGTCTGCTACGCGCCGGGTGATGTGCCGATGATGGAGGACCCCGACAATCCTGGCTTTATGATTCCCGATGACACTTGGCTCATTACCGAAGATGAAGAGCCTGTGGACAGCCCAGAAACGGAAAAAGAATCGCGGTTACTGACCGAACCCATCTACTCGAACTGGCCGGGTCCCGGGGGCAGGAAGAACTTCATGGTGATGGCGGACATCGGCCTGTTCTTTTCCCCGACGGAATCGCCGTTGGTGCCCGATGCCATGCTGGTGGTAAATCCGCTGAAACCCGCACCGACCGAGGGGACCTTCGTCCGCTCATATTTTGTCTGGCGGTATGGCAAGGTTCCCGACGTGTTGATCGAGATCGTCTCCAACCGTAAAGGGGGCGAAGCAACCCACAAACTCAAGAAATGCGCCGAGATCAGTGTTCCCTGGTACGTGATCTACGACCCCAAGCAAATAAGCTCCCGGGAAGTCCTGCGTGTCTTTGGCCTGATGGACGGAACGTACCAGCCGCATCCGACCGGCTACTTCCCGGATATCGGTTTGGGACTGCGCTTGTGGCGAGGAAATTTCGAAGACTGGGCGGATGAAGTGTTCCTGCGATGGTGTGATCAGGATGGCGAAGTGATCCCCACCGGGACCGAAGTCGCGGACCGTGTCAAAGTGGTTGCCCAGCGCGAATCGAGACGAGCCGAAGCGCAAAGTCGTCTTGCCGAAGAGCAATCGCGCAAAGCCGAAGAGCAGACGCGCATAGCCGAGGAGCAGACACGCCGCGCCGAACTGCTGGCAGCGAAGTTTCGCGCCGCTGGCACTGATCCGGGCGACATCGCCCGCTGAGTGGTCGAATGATTGATACCCACCCTAAGGAAAGCACATCAATGCGAACGCTAACCGCTCTCTTACTCTCCGTCGTGATGACGGCTCAGGTAGGTGCCGACGACAAAGCCGGCCCCAACGACAACACGGCCCCCGAGGGCTTTGCCCTCTTGTTCAACGGTAAGGACCTGACCAACTGGAAGGGCGTCATTCCGCTCGGCAAGCGGGCGAAGATGTCGGCCGAGGAATTGGAGAAGGCGCAGAAGGCATCGAACGAGAAAACTCTGCCGCACTGGACGATCACCGACGGCATCCTTTACTACGACGGCAAGGGCGACAGTCTGCAGACGGCGAAGGACTACGGCGACTTCGAACTGCTGATCGACTGGAAGATCGAAGAGAAGGGCGACAGCGGCATCTACATCCGCGGGCAACCGCAGATCCAGGTATGGGACTCGGACAATAGCGCGGGCGCCAAGGGGGCCGACAAGGGCTCGGGCTCGGGCGGACTGTGGAACAACCCGGCCGGCTCCAAGGGCAAGACGCCGATCAAAAAGGCCGACAAGAAGCCCGGCGAGTGGAACACCTTCCGCATCATCATGAAGGGCGATAACGCTACCGTGTACCTGAACGGCGAACTGGTCGTCAATGACGCCCCGCTGGCCAACTACTGGGAAAAAAGTAAGCCGCTGCCCGCCGCCGGCCCGATCGAACTGCAGCACCATGGCGACAAACTGTGGTTCAAGAACGTGTACATCAAAGAGTTGAAGTAGACGCGGTTAGCGTGCATCTCGAAAGGATGCACGAATCATCAACACGCATGACGCACACGATCGACATCGCCGGAGAGCACATCGGCCTGCTGGCTCACCGCGCCATCAACTGGAGCACCCGGCAGACGCTGATTCTCACCGACACGCACTTCGGCAAGGATGAAACGTTTCGCGCTGCCGGCATCGCGGTGCCCGGCAACACGGCCGTGCGCATGTTGCAGCGACTTGATGAGGTGATCGCTTTCGCGCAACCTTCCCGGCTGATAATCCTCGGCGACTTCTGGCACGCGCCGGCCGGACGGTCGCCGGACCTCGTCGAATCGATCTCCGTCTGGCGGCGGCGGCATCGCTCACTGCGGATCGATCTGGTGCTCGGCAATCACGATCGACGCGTCGCCCGACCGCCGGCCGAATGGGACGTGCACGTGCACTCCGAACCGTTCGCGGAAGGACCGTTCGTGTTCGCCCATTATCCGGACGCGAATGACAAGGGCTACGTCCTCGCCGGGCATTTGCACCCTGGACGTACACTGCACGGAAAAGGCAAACAACGGCTGCGGTTGCCGTGCTTTCACTTCGGGGAACGCGTTGGCGTGCTGCCGGCCTTCGGTGAGTTCACCGGACTGGCTGACATGGAAATGCGGGAAGGTGATCGCTGTTTTGTCGTGGGTGAAGAGCCGGGCCGTGAGCCGTTCGTCATGAGCGTGTAAGCACACGCCGACAGTCGAATTCCAATCTTTCTTCGGCAAACCGCCGAATTGCTTCCGGGTAGATCGCACATTCCGCGGTGAACACGCGTGCAGCAAGTGTGTCGGGTGTGTCGTCATCCAGTACCGGCACTGCCTGCTGCATCACGATCGGGCCTTGGTCGAACTCGTTGTCCGCGAAGTGGACCGTGCAACCGGAAACCTTCGCTCCGAACGCCAGTACCGCTTCGTGTACATGATGGCCGTACATTCCCTTACCGCCGAAGGCCGGCAACAGCGACGGGTGAATGTTCAGCACTTTGTGCGTGAAATCATCGGGGATGCGCAGCAGTTGCAGGAACCCCGCGAGACAGACGAGCTTCGCCCCCGCTTCGCGGCAGGCGGCGAACAGCCGCTCGCTGTACGCTTCGGTATTTGGGAATGACTTTCGCGTGACGACATCGACGGGAATGCCCGCTTGCCCGGCGCGTTCAATCCCGCGTATACCGGGCCGGCTGGCCAGAACGCGCACCACGTCGATCGGCAACCGCCCGGCGGCGCGCTCATCGAGAAGGTTCTGCAGCGTCGTGCCGCCGCCGCTGAGCATGACGGCCACCGGCAGGTGATTTATTTGAACTTCAGCCATTCGTCGTACCCGTGTTTGCGAGCGCCAAGATACTTGTAGGTATCGAAGATCGCTCCCTTGCCCAGCATGCGCGGGTCCTGGTCTTTCTTCAGCAACTCTTCCATCTCCTTGCGCAGGTCTTCCTTGACTTGGGCAAGCGTCGCATCCTCGGCAAGATTCACGATACAGTCGGGGTCCTTGTCGACGCGGTACAGTTCCTCACCGGGCCGCATGCCGAAGCACAGTTTGTAGTTCTTGTCGAAGCTCGACAGGATCAGTTCTTTCGTGGGACTGTCGTCGCAGTTGCGGTAGCCCGTCTCGGGATTGCAGGCCGGCCAGCGGTCGGGCTCGAAGTTCTTCACGTACAGGTATTCCGGCGTGCGGATCGCACGCACGGGATAGCCGAGATCATTGGGCCGGCCGATATCATGCCGTTCTTTGCCGACCAGCATGCGTTTGCGCGTCGCGTCGATCTGGCCCGACTTGTCCGACTTCAGCACGTCGATGAAGGAACGCCCGGTCACGGTGTCGGGGATCTGCACGCCGGCGGCTTCAAGGAACGTCGGCGAGAAATCTCGCACGTTGATGAAGTCATCCACCACCCGGCCCGGCTTGACGGTGCCGCCCCAGCGGATCGCCAGCGGGATGTGGAAGCCGCGATCGTAGATCTGCCCCTTGCAGCGCGGGAACGGCTCACCGTGGTCGGAGGTCATCACGATCAGCGTGTTGTCGAGCATCCCACTGTCCTCGAGCTTCTTGAGGATTTTACCGATGTGAGAATCGAAGTACTCCACTTCGAACGCGTAGTCGAGATAGTCGCTGCGGATGATCGGCGAATCGGGAAAGAAGCCCGGCAGCGTCACGTCTTTCGGGTCTTTGCCGCTGCGGATACCGATGCCGTCGTCGTACGCGCGGTGCGGTTCATGCCCGCCACACCAGAAGCAGAATGGACGGTCGGGCTTGCGCTTGCTCAGGAAGTCCTCGAAGTTGCGGGCGTAGTCGGTCGCACCCATGTTGCGGGCGGGCGGCTTGGTCTTGAACTGTTGATACTCGGGTCCCGCGGGGTTGCGCTTGAAGCCGCCTCCGCGGAAGTCGCCGGGGCCCCAGCCTTTACCGGTGTACCCCACGCGGTACCCGGCCGCTTCAAGCAGGTCGGGGTAGACGGCCCACTTGTTCGGGAACAGCCCGTTGTGGCAGCAGGCTTCCTCGGTTTGCCATGAGTTGCGGCCCGTCAGCAGGCTGGCCCGGCAGGGACTGCACTTCGGGTTCGACGTGAAACAGTTCTTGAACAGCGCACCTTCGCTCGCAATCCGGTCAAAGGCGGGCGTCTTCACCCATTTGCAGCCGTACGCTCCGGCATGCCCATGGCCCCAGTCGTCTGCAATGATGAACAGGATGTTCGGCTGGGCGGCATCAAGGTGCGAGGCCGTCAACAGGATGAATGCGAGGCTGATCAGGATTCGCATTGGCCGACTCCGGAGAGAGAACGCTTTCGTCGTAGTGTACACGTCCACGTGTGCACGTCCCCGCCAAAACCGATTGTGCACACGTGGACGTGTACGCCAGGAAGGAAACGTGCACACGAAGACGTGTTCACTACGGGCGGGCAATGCTCGCCAATGCCCGCGAATCAACTATCATGGCGGGTACACTTGACATTGCCTTCTGACAGGTTCCGACATGCCGCAAGAGATTTTCTCCCATGTGTTGCCCAATGGTCTGACGCTCCTCGCGGAGCGCATGCCGCACGTCCGCTCGGCCGCGTTCAACATCATGGTCCCCGCCGGCGCGATCACCGACCCGGATGATGCCTCGGGCCTGGCGACCGTCCTGTCGGACATCATCACGCGCGGGGCCGGCAATCTCGACAGCCGCGAACAGTCCGAGAAACTCGATTCGCTCGGCGTCGATCGCTCGGAGAGCGTCGGCGGCTTCAACATGCACTTCTCGGGCGTAACACTGGCCCGAAATCTGCGGGCAGCGCTCGCGATCTATGCCGACACGCTGCGCCGGCCGCATCTTCCGGAGGAAGAACTGGAGGCCGCGCAGTCACTGGCATTGCAGGATCTGCAGGGCCTTGATGACGACCCGCAGACGCGCGTGATGGTGGAACTGACTCGCCGGTCCTACCCGGCCCCGCTCAACCGCGATCGCCGTGGCACGCCGGAAGGGATCAATGCCCTGACGATCGACCGGATGCGTTCGCAGTATGAATCGCTGTTCCACCCGACCGGCATCGTCATCTCGGTGGCAGGGGATATCCAGTGGGATGCCCTGAAGAGCCAGATCGAAGCGCTGTTCGGCGACTGGGCCGGCCAACCCCGCGCCGCGCAGAAGATCGCATCAGCGATCCTCGGCAGCGGGCATGTCGACAAGGACCTGGAACAAACGCAGATCGCACTGTCGTACCCGAGTGTGCCGATCGGCAGCGACGAGTTCTACAACGCGCGCGGTGCCGTGGCGGTGCTGTCGCAGGACATGAGTTCGCGGTTATTCGCGAATGTGCGCGAGAAGCATGGCCTGTGCTACTCTGTCTACGCCAGCTACGAGACGTTCAAGGACCGCGCCAGCATCATCGCCTATGCCGGGGCCACACCCGAGAAGGCGCAGGAAACGCTCGACCGCACGCTGCACGAACTGAGAACGCTGAAGGACGGCATCGAGCAGGAAGAACTCGACCGCGTGAAAGTGGGCCTGAAGGCGGCCCTGATCATGCGGCAGGAATCAACCTCCGCCAGGGCCAGCAGCCTGACCAGTGACTGGTACTACCTGGGCCGTGTGCGCCCGCTGGAAGAGCTGCAATCGAAGATCAACGGCCTGAGCGTGAAGAGCATCCTGGGTTACACGGAGCGATACCCGGTGAGCGACGTGACACTGGTGACGCTGGGGCCGAAGGGGCTGGAGTTGAAAGCCTAGTCTCAGAATTGGAATGGATCGTCCAATTCAGAGCCCGAGCGCCAGAGAGGAAATGCGTCTTTCCTCGCTGACGCTCGGGCTCTGGCGAAGTAGACAAGCGTGAAAGCGACTACTTCGCATCCATCTCGATCGTGCCGTCCCAATTGGCGGGCGGTTTGTTGTTGTGGCGGGCGATGTACTCGATGAAGAACTGGGCCGCCTTCTCGGCGGTGCGGCGTTCGTCGAACAGGCCCTGCACGAACGTGTTAAATCGCTTCTGGGCGACGTCCCATTGCCCGGCCACGAACGCCCGCATGCCGGCTTCCCACATGTTGTAGTTGACGGTCTCTTCCCCCGGCAGGCTGTCCTCGATCTTCGGCATCAACTCGAAGATCGGCACGCGGATCGTCATCCCCGCGGGCTTCACTTTGCCCATCGACCGCAGCCGGCCGCGCTTCTGTTCGGGGTCGGACTTGTTCAGTCGCTGTGCGATGGCCTCATTCACAAGAATCTGGACGCCGTAGACCTTCGTCAGCGATTCGAGGCGTGACGCCAGGTTCATCGTTGTGCCGTACGCGTCCAGCTTGAAGTTGTGGTAGGTTCCCAAGCCGCCGACGACGGCCGGCCCGTGTGCCAGGCCGATGCCGCAACCGAACATCACCTGCTTGAGAACATTGCTTCGCATGAAGTCGTTTCGGATGCCCAGGGCCGCTTCGACGGCATGGTCGATCTGCTCGGCCTTCGATTCAGGCCAACCCCAAAATCCGACCGCCGCATCCCCCTGCAATCCGCCGATGATGCCGTTCTTCGTGTAGATCTGGTTGGTCATCAGGTCGATGGCCACGCGCATTCGGCTCCAGCCATCCATCAGGCTGGCGTTATCCTGCGCGAACTGGCTTGAGCCTCGCAAGTCGCAGAACAGGGCAGTCACTTCGCCTTCGCGTTCCTTCAGTTTCTCTTCCAGGTTCTGGCTGTCGAGCAAAACGACCATGGCGCGCGGCAGGAACTTGCGGATCTGGATGTTCTGCTTCTCCTTGCGGAACAGGTCGCGCATGGTGCAGAACAGTTCGGAGGCGAGATTGATGAATTTCTGGTAATCGAGAAATTCCGTGTCGCGCTTCAGCTGCTCTTCATTGATGATGTTGCGGGGCACGCGACCGGCCACGTACATCGCGCGATTCTGGTTCGGCCGTTCATCGAGCGGCGTGCAGATGGCCCAGTCGGTCCCCGGGGTCATCGTCATCGAGAACTTGGACGAGCCTTCGCTCTTCTTGTCCCAGATGTAAAGCACGCTTTCGATGACGTTGTGCATCGCATGGCGGACGAGCCGGTTCGAGACACGGAAAAGATCGCCGGTCAGCCCGCGCTGGCGTGACCGAAGGATCGCCGCCCGGCCGTCGACCCCGGCTTTCGGGTCCATGCTGACGAAGCCGGCGAACTCCCCAAGCGGCAGTCCCTTCAGGATGATGTCGAGCAGCTTCTCTTCCAGTTGGATGTCGTCGCGGGTCGTGCGGATGATCTCGGGCAGTTCCGCGAGAGCCATCAGCGGTGTTTTCGCATCGAGGAAGGCACTGACTCGCAGTTCCTCGCGCGCTATGGTGCGCGTCAGTCCGCCGCCTTGTTCGCTGAGGTCGCCCGCGCTGCCCGTGCCGGCCGCCTGTGGCTCCTGCAGGGTGAACGTCGTCGAGCCGATGGTGAACGACTCGCCGATGACCATCTGGAAGTCATCCTGCGTCTTGCCCTTGTAGAACACGGGGTTGATAGCCGGGCGATCGGCCGGTTCGAGGCGCCGGCGGACTCGCAGGATCGTGCCATCCCAGGACATCGTGACATGCCGGCCGGAGACGCGCGGATCATCGACCACCCAGTCGGAGCGGTTCCAATCGGGCACGTCCAGATCGGTCTGCGAACGCCGGCCGATCGATATGTCCTTGCCGGCCGGCAGCGGGTAACGCCACAGGCTTTGGGCGCTGGTTTCCAGATTGTCGAACCGGGCTTGCAACTCAGCCATGAGCGAGCAACTCCTGTCGCTTCAGTGTGCGAATCCACCAGACCCACAGGACCGCCAGCAGGGCACCGACCAGCGCAAGCGCCGACCAGCCGAGACGATACATGGAATCGCGGATGCTGACCAGTGGGGCATCGATCTGCTCGTCGCTGATCTGCACGACGACCGTCCAGATCGTATCGCGCAGGGCGGGGTTGTCCTTGTTCAGGGCGGTGTCGTAAGGACGGATCGGTACATGGGCGGCCCGATACTCGACGTTGCCGGCGATCGGATCGCGGTAGACCGCCATACCCGGAACCGGGGAATTAACCCAGTCAAGCGCCTCGTAGATCGGCGGCGGGTCTTCGGTCTTCAGTTTGTCGAGGATGGCCTTCGGATGCGAAGTCCAGCAGCGGCGATCATTGATCACCAGAATCTGTTCCGGATCGGCAGCGCTGTCGGGGTCGCCGATCCATTCGAGAAGGTCGCCTTCGAGGTCGATGGCGCAAATCACGAGGGCGATCGTCTTGCCCGCGGCATTCTTGACCGGGGCCGCCACGTCGATGCGCAGCGGGTTGCCTTCAGCCATCGAGCGGTAGACATGCGAAATATGCGGCTCCGAGATCGGTTCCCGGCGGACGTCCGTACCGCGTTCATCGAAATGGTTGCCCGTGCCGGAGTAGTAATCGCGCCAGGCCCAATTCATCCGGAATCGCGTATGCCAGTCGCTTTGATCGGCCGGTGCGTCCGGCGTACCGTCCGCCTTCAACTGACAGAGCAGAAAACAGCGATTGTCGACGACCACCAACAGCCCCACCGACCGCGACGCGGGACATGATTGATACCAGCTCAGCTGTTCTTTCGCCTCGCCCGCCAGCCAATGCCCGTACTTCCTTCGCTCGTCCGGGGGGATCGCCAGGTCCGCATGCTCCGGGTCGTTGCGATACTGCTCCACCATCCGATCCAGATCAGTCATGATCGGCGATCCGGCAACTTCACCCGCGATCTTCATTGAACATTCAACGCGATCCTGAAGCATTTCCTCGACCAATCGCCCCGCGATTCGCGCATGTCGGCTCAGCCCGTGATCGAGAACATCGACTCGCGCTTCCCGACTCTTCTCGAATATCTTACTGGCCGAGTAGATGCCGAACATCGCGAGCAGTCCGAGCATCAATCCGCAGACCGTAGCACCGGCAGCCAGGACTGAGCGCTGCCGCTTCCAGCGGAGGCGTTCCCGCAGGCGCTCGCGAAGATTGCCGGCCGAGCGTGGCCGATGCCGGGGATCGATCGACAGGCAGCTTTCGATGATCGACGCCAGCCGGGCGTCGATCTTGCCGCGGTTGATTTGGCCGGGCTTCTGCGCCACCCTGCGGATATCGACGACCGGCACCGCCTCGAGTTCCTTCCGGTAGATCGTCAGGCGGGAGCGCACATCCTTGGTCAGCGCCAACTTCTTCGATGTCGATTCGTCCGCACGCGGACGCTGCCCGGTCAGCATCTCGAACAACATTGCGCCCAGGGCGTAAACATCCCAGTTCGCATCGGGGAGTGTTTTAGTTGTGTCGGCCTGTTCGGGCGGCATGTAGAACAGGGTGCCGAACGATCCCGCTTCCTGGCTGCCCAGCTGTGCCTGCCCGAAGTCGGCCACCAATGGCTCGCCCGATTCGTTCATCAGGATGTTGGCCGGTTTCAGATCGCAGTGGATGACGCCTTTGGCATGCACGAACGCCATGGTTTCCACGATTCGTGAAAACAACTCCAGCGCTTCCTCGACCGGCAATGGCCCGCGTTTTGTCAGCAGGTCCGCCATCGAGCCGTTGCGTGCATAAAGCATCACGTAGTACGGCGGGTCTGCCTTGCGCTCGGCATACTGCTTGAACGAAACGACGCCCGAGCAGCCTTCCAGCCGGGCGATTCTGCTCACCTCGCGGTGCATCGCCTCCCATTGGCGGCACGTAAAGAATTTGATCGCCACGTGCTCTTCGTCACAGTCAATGGCATGTGCTTCCCAGACCGTGCCATAAGCTCCCTTGCCGATGCGATGCAGCAGTTTGAAGCCGGGCACCAGGGGGGCGGCAGTCGTGTTCACCTGATTCTTCGTCAGCCGGTCTTCGATGCCGCGCATCTGCGTGTAGTGGTCGACCGTCATCATCACCATGTCGCTGTTCGCATCGACGGCGTGATACTCGGGGTCGATCAATGTGCCCAGCGGCGTCGACTTCGGACCGGTGGCGGCACTGTCGGCCTCGGTCGAAGAGACCGGCAGGCGTGAGGGGTCATCCCCGGTTCCCGGGACGGGAACGGTGAGCGTAGCACCTGACTGTTCAGCCGGCGTCATGGTCGCATCCGGTGGGCCGATGAGCTTGGTCAACCCCATCAATTTACTTTAGTGATGAACGACTCGCAACAGTCACAAGCGAACCGGCGCGGAATGTTTTTGCGGGAATCGTCACCGTTGACGGTTTTTTCGGGCGGGAAACCGGCCATCGCGGGTTGTAGAATGTCATCGGTCTTCCCTCATCCCCTGAATTCACGCCATGGTTCACCATGTTTGATCCCGAAGAACAGGCCGCTCCAACGCTGCAACCCGCCGTGTTTGACAAGGTGCATGCCACCCTGGCCGAGCACGGCCCGGTCGCGGCTGTCGATGAACTATGCGATTCGCTGCGGCAGGCCGGCGACTTCAACGCCCTTTTTTATGCCCTGCTGATGAGAAAACGGGTGCAACTGGGCATCACCCCGTTCCCGACCGGTTCCTCCGCGGAACTCCCGGCCGAGACTCACGAGGAGTACGAAGAGGCGATCCGTGCCGCCGGTCGACAGGTAGGCCAATTATACCTCGGCCAGGGCGACGTGCGCAAGGCCTGGTTCTTCTTCAACATGCTCAATGAACCGGAACCGGTGCGCGAGTATATCCGCAACTATCAGCCCGGGCCGGACGACGACCCGCAGGCGGTCATCGAAGTCGCCTTTTACACCGGCGTCGATCCGACCCGCGGGTTCGGGCTGATCCTCGAACGCTACGGCATCTGCAATGCGATCACCACGTTCAGCCAGCAGGACTTCGCCAAGAACCCCGCCGCGAAGCAGGACTGCATCAAGATGCTGGTCCGCGCTCTGCACGAGCAGTTGCTGGAACGCCTGCGCTCCGACATCGTCGTCCGCGGCGATACCTACCCGCACACCGACAGCATCATCGAACTGTTACAGGGCCGGGCGCACCTCATGGAGGAGGATTCGTACCACATCGACACCTCGCATCTGTCGAGCGTGGTGCAGATGAGCCTGGAACTGACCGACGGCCCCGAAGTGCTGCTGGCCCGCGAACTGTGCGCCTACGGCGAAAAGCTCGGCAGCCAGTTCCGGCAGCAGGCCGACCCTCCGTTCGAGAACACCTACGCGGACTACAAGATTCTGCTGGAGATTACCGGCGGCATCTACGTCGAGAAGGGGCTGAACCACTTCCTCGGCAAGATCGAAGGCGAAGCGATGCTCGGCAACACGTTCCCGGCCGAAGTATACGTCAATCTGCTCATTCGACTGGACCGCAAGCCCGAAGCGATCGAGGCGGCGAAGAAGTACCTGTCGGCCGAAGCCCGCCCCATGTCCTGCCCGGGCGTTTACGAGTTGTGTCAGGAAGCGAAAGACTATGCAGGCCTGGCCGGGGCCGCGAAGCAGCGGGCGGACGGCGTGAATTATCTCGCGGGATTGATCGCGGGGCGGTGACTGTCACCCACTGTCTGACGGTGCCCCGGACGGTGATCGTTGCACCGTCTCACAGGGGCACCCATGCAATGCAACGAATGCAATGCAAGGCAATGCTGCAACGAATCGTCGCCGTTCACTGGAAATCAGAAGCCGTCTCGCAGCATCACTTCGGGATCCACGCCAACCTTCATCTCTACTTTCCCAACGTCTTCCTGATCGATTCCGCCACTTCCTTTGCCAATCCAGCGCTGCCGGCGGGTTGGAAATGCACGTCGTCTTTCTTCTGCCACGTCGCCAGATTCGGCTTGGTAGCGGCATACAGGTCGTCCACGATGACGTTGTGCTTTTTCATGATTTCGACGGCTACCTTGTTGTAAGCCTGCACGTCGCTGTCTTTGCGCTTGCGGCCGTTGACGTCCGGCACCGGCGTGGTCGTCGCGAAGATCAGGACCGCGCCGGTCTTCTTCAGGCGCTCGACCAGTTTCTCCATGTTCTCGCCGTATTCCTTGATCGGCACGGCTGTACCGCCTTCGACGAGATCCCACAGGCCCCAGTTGAAATGGATCACTTTCCACTTGGTGTCGCCCAGCCAACTGTCGATCTTTTCGAGCCCCGTTCGCGTGTGCTGCGCGTTGCCCGCGTTGTGTTTGACGTTGGCGACATCCTTCAGCAGATCGGTCGTCGGCTTCATGTAGCCGATGCTGATCGAATCGCCGATGATCAGGACGTCGGGCTTGTCCTGCGCCGAAGCGGCAGAGGAAGCGAGACAGACGACGAATGACGCAATCAAACGGGAATAGAACATGGGAAACCTCGGATGAAATCGGTCAAACACGCAAAGGTCAATGGTAGGATCAGCGGCAAGCACTCGCCGTTGTCAATGAGGCCAGTGTTACGAAACCGCGGTACGGCAGCTTGCGGGGCGACACGAGAACTCGAATTGCGTCGGCATCGGTCGGCCGGTCCTCGCGAATGTCGAACTTCTCCGGCATCGCCATGTCGGAGAGTATCGACTTGACTTGCTGCCCCAGTGCGCTGGCGACTGGATCGAGCGGCAGCGAATCCTTGAATGATTCGATTGCGCCACAAGAGACGAAGATTCCGGGAACGAAGGGTTCAGGCGGTTCGCTCCAGAAAGTCACCGCCGCGAAGTAGCCGTCAGGGTGCCGCTCGCAGGCGATGACGGAGTTGAGGAACTTCAACGCGAACCCCAGAACAATTTCGTTCGAGATCCCGCGATCCCGGGGAAGGAACTTCAGGTCGCGCTCGCGGGAGAACAACGGCACCTCATTGCAGCCCTCGCGGTGAAACTGCGACAGGTCGGTCAGCTTCTCTTTCCCGAGAAGCTGCCAAAGTCGGCTTTCATATTCCCGGGCCGTACGTTCCATCCGGCGTTCCGCAGGAACAATGCCTGCGCCTTTGTCGATTGGGGCGGTTGCTGACCTTCGGGCAGATGTCGCCATGTTCCATCAATGTACACGGCAATGCCGCCCATACCCGGTGCAAGATGGGCGTGCCACTGATCACCGGGGACATGCGGGCGATCAATCCGATGAATGCCCGGTGGTCCGCTGCCCCGGAAAACGGCCTGACCTGCCTGACTGGGCGTTATTTTCACTCCGCCCGACCCGGGCTCTATCCGCAAGGCAATTGGATGATAATGGAACCGACGGAAGTTCCGCAATGGCCTCGCCGCCGGTCAGCATCGCCGACCGGCCAACCGGGCTCAACAGAAAAAACATCGCAATTCCCGATCCGGATTCGTGTTCAATATCGGCACCCCTTCGGAAGAAGCAGGCAGTGAGGGTGATTCATGGATCGGCACGATGAATTCATGCGGCTGTTTTTGCGGCATCAACCGGAGATCCGGGCGTTTGTCGGGTCGCTGGTGCGCGATCGGCATGCACGCGAAGACGTTGTGCAGGAAGTCTCGCTGATCCTTTGGCGGCAGTTCGAGAGCTACGATGCCGCCCGGCCGTTCGGGGCATGGGCGCGCGGCATTGCCGCCAACAAGGTGCTGCAGGCGTACGACAAGTCGGCCCGGACCCCGCTGGCGTTCTCGCCCGAAGCGGTGCAGGCAATCGTCGATGCCCATGACCGGCTGGACGACGATGCACCGATTCAGGCCGACGCACTGGCCCGTTGCGTCGAGCAGTTGCCGGAGAAGTCGAAGCAATTGCTCTCGATGCGTTACGAACAGGCGCTGAAGCTGGAAACGATGGCGCAGCGGCTGCGCAGCACGCTGCATGCGGTGCATCAGGCGCTGTCCCGCCTGCGGACACGGCTGGCAGATTGTGTCGAATCGCGGATGAAAGCCACGGGAGGCGTGTGACGTGGACGACACAGCCGACCTGATTCAGAAGTTCCTCAACGGCACCATCACGGCCGAAGAACATGCCGCGCTCGACCGGCTGCTGACGGCCGACCCCGCCGCGGCCGATGCGCTGGCGCGGGCCAGTGCGATCGATGGTGCATTGGCCGACCACTTCGCCGCAGAGGGCGAAGCGGAACGCAGCAGCGCAGTCGCCTGTCGGGCGGTGCAGGCGCTGCATGGCGGCGATGATTACGTTCCCGCGGCAAGTCCGCGTCGCCGCCTGTACCCCGCGGTCGCGGCGACCATCGCGATGATGCTGGTGGCAACGGCACTTGGCATTTACTGGTCACGGACCAAACCCGGTGAGCCAGCCGCGGCAACGACGCAACTTTTGAACGGTCGCGTGCTGGTCGACGGTGAACCGAACCAGCCGATTCGCGACGGATCGACAGTGCAAGTGCTCGAAACAGCCCTCGTTCGATTGGCGGATGGCAGCGAAGCGGCGCTCTCGCCGGGCAGCCAAGTCGTCTTCCGCGGCCGGGTCGGCGACGTCCGCCAGGTGGTCGCTCTCGAGCGCGGCAACGGCAGCTTCAAGGTTCAAAAAGGCGATCGGCAGTTCCGTGTGGATACGCCGGTGGGCCGGGTGGCGGTCGTGGGGACCGCGTTTGATGTCAACCTCCAGGAATTTCAATCCGTTGAAGGAGATGATGCGATGGTGAAGCAAACGCTGATGACGCTGGCGGTGCTGGTCTCTGCCGGGCAGGTCGAAGTACAGGTGGATGGCCGGCTCTACTCGCTCGATGCGGGGCAGGGCCGTGTCTTCGCCGAGGAGAAACCTCGCGGCGAATCGCGCCGGGCCGATATGACCGGCCGACTCGTGAAGTACGATGCCGAGGCGGGCACCCTGAGCATCGCCGGCAAGGAAAACCAGGGCGTGGTCACCTTCGCCGTGGCGAAAGACGTCAACTTCGAGTCGGACAGGAAAGACGCGAAACTCAGCGATCTCGGTCAGAACGAAACCGTGTACCTGACGCTCAGCGACGACAAAACCACGGTGATGGCCGTGCGCGTCAGCGCTCTCGAAGGCAAGGCGATCCGCATGTGGCTGTCCGACGTGGATCCGGTCAAAATGACCGCCACCTTCAAGGGAGAGAAGGCAAATCAGTCGATGGACCTGGCCAAGGACGTGGTTGTGACCATCGACGGCAAGCCGGCCAAACTGGAAGACGTGAAGACCAACGACCGCGGCGTGATGACATACCTGACGCTCGACGGCGACCGCAAGATCTCGATCCTGAAGATCGGTGCCGTGCGTGACGGCGATGATGGCGAAGGTGCACCGCGCGAACGTCGGCCAGACTTCAACGGCCGCGTGGCCGAGTACGATTCGACAAAGGGCGTGCTGAAGATGGCCGGCGGCGACGGCGACCAGACGCGCACCTTCAACATCGACAAAGACACGAAGGTGATGGTCGACGGCAAACTGGCCAACCTGGCCGACATCGCGACCAACACCTACGCCGCCGTCATACTCAGCGACGACCGCACGACGGTGGTGCTGCTGCGTGTGGACAACAAGCCCGATCGCCGGATCATTCAATCGGTCGATTCGGCCAAGTACACCGTCCAGTTCCGGGCCGAGGGTCGCGAATTGATCTTCCCTGTGGTCAAGCACGTTGTGGTGACGATCGACGGCAAGGTATCGGTGCTGGGCGACATCCAACCCGATTCGCCCGCCACGGTGAACATGTCGGCCGACCGCAAGAAAGTGATGGCGATCACGATCGGCAAGCGTGGCCGGGGCGACGCCCCGCGCGAGGGCGGCGAGCGCAAGCCGGCCGAAGGTGCCGATGGCGAGAAGAAGCCGGCGGTCAAGAAAGACGGCGACGGCGTCAAGAAGCCCGAAGGTAAAGGCGACGGCGTCAAGAAGCCCGAAGGTAAAGGCGATGGCGGCGTGAAGAAACCTGAAGGTGAATAAGCAGTTTCAGAGCCCGAGAGTCAGCGAGGATCTCCCATTTCTTCGCTGATGCTCGGGCTCCGCTTCAATTCCTCCGGCGGACGATGTACAATACCACCCGTCCTTCTTCTCCGGGGGGGTACCGTCCCATGCTGCATCGAATCATGACTTTCGTGCTGATCCTCTGTCTCGTCTCGTTCGCGAGCGCGCAGTCCAAATCGAAGTCGACTGTTTCTGCCAAGCTGCTGACGTACGATCCGGATCTGGGCACCATTCGCGCGACGCTGGGCACCAGCTCCACGAAGGCGGTCACCTTGATTGTCGCCAAGGACGTGAAACTGACGGTCGACGAGGAAGCGACGACCAAAGTGCTTGCCGACCTTCCCGAAGGCACCTACCTCGATTTGACGTTGAACGCGGACAAGACAACGGTCCTGAGCATCAATGCCGAGGGCCCCGGGCTGCGCCGGACCGTGGAATCGATCGACCTGAAAGCGGGCACCATCACCGTCCGCGCCGGGAAGAAGGAAGACACGATGAAGTTTGACAAAGACGTCACCATCCGCGTTGATAAAGGCAAACCGCAACTGAAACTGGAAGACGTGAAGCCCGGCATGGTGGTGCACTTGCGCCAGTCGTTCGACAGGACGCACATCACGGAAATCCTTGTGGGGCAGATGTCGAAGAAGCCTGAATAGACTTTGGGCAAAGTGTGACACGATGGAATGCGTCCAAACTGTTCTTGCGCGCGGTGTTGTCGATGTGCATCTCTGCTGCTGATCAAGTCGTGCCTGTGTCCGACATCGGTGCGAACCGCGGGACGGTTCGCCCTTCGTGCAGGACCGATTCCAGGAACATGGCTAATGGGCGCACCCACATACCGCCGGCCCCGTAGAGGGGGCGGTAGACGACCATCGGTTCGTGGGATTCGCTGTGCGTGGCGAGGCCGATTACTTCGTACTCGCCGCCTTTGAAATGCCGGTAGCGACCGGGCTCGATCACTTCACTACCATGCGATCGAGGAATGCCGCGTTATTGACTGACTTGCCCATCTGCGACAACAGCGATTCCATGGCCTGCTGGGGCGGCATGTCGATCAGGTGCCGGCGCAACAGCGTCACGCGTTTGAGAACGTCCGGCGCGAGAATCCGTTCTTCCTTCCGCGTGCCCGACTCGGCCAGGTTGATGGCCGGGTAGATGCGGCGGTCGGCCAGTTTGCGGTCGAGCACCAGCTCCATGTTGCCGGTACCTTTGAACTCTTCAAAGATCACGTCGTCCATGCGGCTGCCGGTCTCGACGAGTGCGGTGCCGATCACGGTCAGCGAGCCGCCTTCTTCGAAGACGCGGGCACTGCCGAAGAGGCGTTTCGGTACTTCGAGCGCCTTGCTGTCCACGCCGCCCGACATCGTTCGGCCGCTGTTGCCGACCGTCTTGTTGTAGGCGCGGGCCAACCGGGTCAGACTGTCGAGCAGAACGAAGATCTGCCGGCCGTTCTCGGCCAGGCGCTTGGCTCGCTCCATCACCAGTTCCGCCAGGCGCACATGGGCGCTGGCATCGTGGTCGGAGCTGCTGGCGACCACTTCGCCGCGGATGGTGCGGCGCATCTCGGTCACTTCTTCGGGGCGTTCATCGACGAGCAGCACGATCAGGTGCATCTCGGGATGGTTGGTCGAAACGGCCTGAGCGATATGCTGCAGCATTACCGTCTTGCCGGTCCGCGGCGGGGCGACGATCAGGCCGCGCTGCCCTTTGCCGATCGGTGTGAACAGGTCCATGATGCGCGTGGTCATCAGCTCCTGGCTGGTCTCCAGGCGGATCTGCTCATGCGGATCGATCGGTGTCAGCTCGTCCCATTCCCGGCGGGCGAACGCCTTCGGGTCGGCCCCTTCGATATGCTCGATGCCGGTCAGCCGCGGGCCATTGCCTTTGCGGGGCGGCTCGACGGGGCCGGAGACGAGCAACCCTTCACGCAGCGAGAATCGCTGCACGAGCGGGGCGGGCACGTACGGGTCGCTCGGCTGAGCGGTGTAGTGACGGGAGGGACTGCGAAGGAAGCCGAAACCTTTCGGATGCAGTTCCAGCACGCCTTGAGTTGAGATTTGCTCTGCGGTCATTGGTCTTTTTCCAGTGAACATCGACGGCCCCGACGCGCGGAATAGCGCGGGACCATGGCGTCAAGCCTTGAGACAGGTATGGGAAGAGTGCAAGTCAGTTGATCAAGCCGGTCAATCGGGAAGTCGGACGGATGCGGCCGAACGATCCCGGGAGCCGGCACTTGATCGCCGGGAAGCGGGGTCGAACGCGACAGTTGTAATTCGTCTTGGCGGGACCCGGAATTCCGATCCGGGAACCTGACATCGAATGGGCGGCTACACTCGGTGCGGTGTATCTGAACCTATCATAGCACCGACGGCAAGAAAAACTTACCAAAAACACCGGTTAAGAGAATGTTTTTCCTGCCGTGGTGGGAAGGATAATCAAGGCAACCCCGGTTGTCCAGTGCAACCTGATGTCCCGATGCCGGTTGCGGAGCAACCGGGCCATGGTAGTCCAATCGCTCCGCAACCGGATTCTGTCTCGTCGACCCGGTTGCGGAGCAACCGGGCTACTTGCCGATACTTGCCAGCAATCCTGCTGCCTTGTGCAACGTCTCCTCGTATTCCCGGGCCGGGTCGCTGTCGGCCACGATGCCGCCGCCGACCGGAAACTGCAGCCACCCGCCCGATGCCGTGAACGTGCGGATCAGGATGCTCGAATCCATTGCACCGCCTCCGCTGATGTAACCGATGCTGCCGCAGTACGGCCCGCGCGCGACCCCTTCGAGCTCGCTGATGATCTCCAGTGCCCGCACCTTCGGTGCCCCCGTGACCGAGCCGCCCGGGAATGTCGCCCGCATCAGATCCAGTGCCGTACGCTCTGCCCGCAATGTCCCCGTGACTGTCGACACCAGATGATGCACGAAGCGGAACGACTCCACCTCGCAGACACGCGGCACGAGCACGCTGCCATACTCGCAGACACGCCCCAGATCGTTGCGCAACAGATCGACGATCATCACATTCTCGGCCCGGTCCTTCGACGATCGCGCCAGTTCCGCGGCGATGGCCGCGTCGCTTGCAGCGTCACCCCCGCGCGGGCGAGTTCCCTTGATGGGGCAAGTCTCGACGTTTCGCCCTTCCACCTTCAGGAACCGCTCGGGCGATGCACTGGCGACGACATGGTCGCCC
>Ga0105047_10006034_pt1 | contig 20626 bp, 20 predicted proteins | sample MAT04_FD_78384 | JGI IMG/M metagenome (GOLD analysis project Ga0105047, IMG submission 78384) | Freshwater microbial communities from Lake Fryxell liftoff mats and glacier meltwater in Antarctica - MAT-04 (megahit assembly) | ecosystem: Environmental > Aquatic > Freshwater > Ice > Liftoff...
CAGCAAAATCATGTCCATCAAACGCCGCGTTGGAGGCTTCCGAAACCGCCACAACTTCAAAACCGCCATCTTCTTCTACTGCGGAGGCCTCAGCCTCGACCCACAATAAAACCGGATGGACCTCAAAAATGCAGGTGCGGTAAATCCCGAAGAGATCAACGCCCTCGGCTTCATGCTCAGTGACAAGAAGGCGGGGCCGTTCAAGATGGAGATCGAGTCGATCAAAGTGGAGCGGACGGGTAAGTGAGCGGGAAAATGGTTCAGCGGCAATTCTTAGAAGGATGACACGCATGACGAAGGCACTGCTGGTAATTGATCTCCAGAATGACTACTTCCCCGGTGGCAAGTTCCCGCTGTGGAACACGGATGTCGTCCTGCAAAACATCGAGCGTGTCATCGAGACGGCCAACGCTCAAGGCGTCCCGGTGATCCACATACAGCACATCGCCAAGGGAGGACTCGCCCCGTTTTTCAACGAGGGGACGCCGGGCGCTGACATCCATCCCAGCATCCTAGCCGCTGCTCCCAAGGCTCCGGTGGTGGTGAAGGAATTCGCCGATAGCTTCGAGAAGACGAACCTTGAGGTAACGCTGACCAAGCTCTGCGTTACCGACTTGTTGGTTTGCGGAATGATGACGCAGAACTGCGTGACGCACACGGCGATCTCAAAAGCAGCGGAGAAATATAACGTCACGATTTTGCCGGATTGCTGTACCACAGTCAGCGAGATTCTGCACCTGATCGCCCTGCACGCCGTATCGACACGAGTGAAGCTGGTGCCGTCGAGCGAAGCAGTGTGACCCCTGGTCCGGTGCGGTGCAACGGGGAGAGGATCGAATCATGCCGAACTTGATTGCCGCCGTCGCCCTGGTCGTCCGTGACTACGACGAGGCGATCCACTTCTTCACTCAGGTCTTACGGTTCACCGTCGAAGACACCCCACTTCCGAGCGGCAAACTCTGGGTGACGGTGCGCCCGTGCGGTGGCGGCACGCCGACAAGTTGAAGCCTCGTCCGTGCAGCAATCCACTTGATGAGGAAAAGCGTTACCCCGAAGATCAGAAGCGAGCCTGTGAAGACGGAAATTTGTCTCGCCGGGAAATCGCCCATCATCGGCACGAGCAGCAAGGTTCGCAAAATGCCGTGAACCGTTTCGACCGCAATGATGACCAGCCAGACGGCAAATGCACGGAAAAGGATCATTGCAGTCACCCGATTGCCATAATCATCATGTAGAAATCCTTGGGTCCAGTTTGTATTCCCATCAATGTCCCGGCACCCTGATCTCGATGCCATAGCGTGGTGCAACGGCCAGTAATTTCTCAATTTCCTCATGGGAAGGCGGCAGTGCGGTCGTCGCACCTTCAGCCAGCGGCACCCCGACCTCAAAGAACATTTTCTCCAGCCCAGCGGGAGCGACAGAAATTAGCATCTTGGCTGGACGCCCCGATTCATTCTTGAAGGAATGCGGCGTCCCGACCGGCATATTGGCGAACATACCCGCTGTTGCAGCCAGCTTCTCGCCGTTCACCGTAAAAGCGATCTCACCTTCCAAAATGTAGAAGCCTTCTTCTTCCTGGCTGTGGACATGCGGGGGAGGACCGCCGCCTGGAGGAACAATTGCTTCCCACATGGCGTACTTGCCGTTCGTGTCCTCGCCGGTCGCCAGAAAGCGGTAAACGTCGCCGACGACGGCGATGGTGCGTCCCTGCGGCGGTGTGTTGATCGTTGGTTGGTGCATCATGTTCATCAAAACGAATCTCCCTTCATCACTTCAATTTGTGCTTCTGAAAGAACTCCCACATCAGGTCGTTGGCTGAGATGTTCTTAGCCGACTTCCCAATGAAGCCCACGGGTGGCTTTTCACCGGGCCATGTGTGACCACCTTCTTCGATCACGACCAACACGACCTCGGCCCCATCCTTGCCATTACCGTAAGTCTTCCGGCTCACTTTGATCTCATCGCCATCCTTTGAGATCGTTTCCGTCTTCGGGTTCTCGTCGCAGCCATTCAGCTTCACCCAGGTCAGCACTGATTCCTCGACGCCCTTCAACTTCATGAACGAAGGCGACTTCCCCTTCGTGATCTCGAACGGCACGATGTTGTCCTTCGAGCCGTGGAAGTGAATGATCGGCACGGGCCGCTTCGGCTTGGATTCTTCAATGGCGATGGTTCCGGCCACGGGAGCAATTGCGACGATCCGTTCGGACAACTCGGCGGCGAGCCGGTAGCACATCATGCCGCCATTACTCATGCCACAGGCGTAGACCCGCTTCTCGTCCACTTTGACTGCGGTTCCGAGGTCGTCCAGCAACTTGCCGATGAAGGTCACGTCGTCAGCCTTGTCCTCGGCCATCTTGCCGCTGAACCCGCCTGCGTTCCATGTGCGGAATGGACCTACTCCCGTACCGCTGGGATAGACCACAATGAAGCCGGACTCGTCCGACTTCTTGTTGAGGCCGGAAAACCAAACCATCATCGAGCCATCCATCGCCGCTCCGTGTAAAGCAAGCACGACCGGCGTTGGCTTCTTGGGATCGTAATCCTTGGGAACATGAACCAGATAGGTGCGTTCATTCTCGCCAGCCATCAGCTTGCGGGTGTGGTCGCCGGGGCCGAGGAGTTCGTTATTTGTGTGCGGTGCTTCCTGGCCGATAGATGCCCGGCAAAGGAGCATCGTCAGGGCAATCACGGACCATAGACTTCTGAACCGGCTCATGTCATTCCTTCGGGCGGTGGTTTCCACCGATGCCGCCGAACATTTTCTTGTCTTCGATGCCACACTTGCGTGCGAGGGCATCGTGGATTCGACCAGCTAGAAATTCATCGAAAGGCCTCGTTGGCTCCGTCTTCGTGTCTGATTTCTCGGATTAGCCATTGACTCTGTAGTATACTCCAGACTGTAGAATACGCCCACGGACGCTGATTGCGAGGTTGCACTTGATGAAGACCATGAAAATTGGGGAGGTCGCCAAGCTCTCAGGAACAGGGATCGAAACGATTCGGTTCTACGAGAGGGAAGGATTACTTCTGGAACCGGAACGCCGACCCTCTGGCTACCGGCAGTACGACGAATCGACAGTTGAACGACTGGAATATATCCGGCGAGCCAAGGAACTCGGCTTCACACTGGCCGAAATCCGAGAACTGATGGAGTTGTCATTCGTGAGCCAATCCTGTTGCGATCACATTCGCCAGCGAGCCGACGCCAAAATCGCCGACATCGAGAGCAAGATTCGCAGCCTGCAACAGATGAAGCGTTCGCTCGGCAAAATCGTAGAGCGATGCCGAACCAAGAATTCCACTGACAATTGCCCGCTGGTACACAAGACGAAGAAGTGATCCACCGGGCAAGAGAAGAACTCGACTGAGAGAAATTCATGAAACGACTTTGGATCGCCTTTTCATTGGTGATGGTTTTGTCCTTCCTGGTCCTGGGTTGGATCGGGACTCGCATCTACCAGGAAATGCCGCCGCTGCCTGCCAAAGTCGTGACAACCCAAGGCACGGTCGTCGTTGATGAGGGAGAGATTCCAGCAGGCCAGAATGTCTGGCAGTCACTCGGCGGCATGGAAGTCGGTTCCATCTGGGGACACGGCAGCTATGTCGCCCCTGACTGGACGGCAGACTGGCTGCACCGAGAGGCGACGTTCATTCTTGACCGATGGGCCACGACCGAGTTCGAGACCGAGTACGCCAAACTGGACGGGGAACGACAAGCCCAACTTCAAGGTCGCTTGGCGAAGGTGATGCGGACCAACACCTACGACCCCGCTACCAAGACAATCATCATCGCTCCAATTCGGGCTGAAGCATTTGAGGCGAATTTCAAGCACTACTCCGATGTGTTCGCCAACGGAAAAGCTGAGTACGCCATTCCAAAGGGCGCAGTGAGCGACCCCGACCGTCTGCGAAAGCTCTCGTCCTTCTTCTTCTGGACCTCATGGGGTGCCAGTACGAATCGTCCGAACGAGGATGCGACCTTCACGAACAACTGGCCTTACGAACCGCTGGTCGGCAACCGGCCCACGGGCGATACGGTTGTCTGGACCGGGGTGAGCATCATCATGCTGCTGGCGGGCATCTCCGCAATGGTGTGGTGGTACGCCGCCCGCAAAAGCGAGGAGGAAGCGACAACCCTGCCGGAATCCGACCCGCTGGGGAGTTGGGTCGCCACACCATCGCAGAAGGCGACCATCAAATACTTTTGGGTCGTCTCCGCACTGATTCTCGTGCAAATGTTGCTGGGCGTGGTGACGGCCCATTATGGCGTGGAAGGCGACGGATTCTACGGGTTTCCATTGTCCGACTGGTTGCCTTACAGCGTGACCCGGACATGGCACATCCAGATGGGCTTGTTCTGGATTGCAACCGCATGGCTGGCCGCAGGGTTGTTTATTGGTCCCCTGGTCAGTGAACACGAACCGAAGGGGCAACGCCTGGGAGTCAACATCCTATTCCTGGCGCTGCTGCTGGTCGTTGTTGGCTCACTCACCGGGGAACTGTTGAGTGTTCACAACAAGCTGTCAGACACGGTGTCGTTCTACTTCGGCCATCAGGGATACGAATACGTCGATTTGGGGCGAGTCTGGCAGATCGCACTGTTCGTTGGCCTGCTCTTGTGGCTATTCCTGATGATCCGAGTATTGCTCCCGGCGTTGCGGAAAACCGGCGAGCAGAAACAACTGGTGACGCTGCTGGCTGTGGCGAGCGCCGCCATCGCCTTGTTCTATGGAGCGGGTTTGACGTGGGGCCATCACACGCACCTGTCGATGGTGGAATACTGGCGGTGGTGGGTGGTCCATTTGTGGGTCGAAGGCTTCTTCGAGGTTTTCGCCACGACTGTCATCGCTTTCTTCTTTATGCGACTCGGCCTTGTTCGCCCCGGTGTTGCAGCGGCATCGGCTCTGTTGTCAGCGACGATCTTCCTGTCGGGTGGGATCATCGGTACTTGCCATCATCTGTACTTCTCTGGCACGCCCACCGTGGCACTGGCCTGGGGTTCTGTGTTCAGCGCTTTGGAAGTCGTGCCGCTGGTCCTGTTGGGCTTCGATGCGATGGAAGACTTGCGGCGATCCCGGCTCACTCCCTGGGTGCGGCAATACAAGTGGCCGATCTACTTTTTCGTCTCCGTTGCCTTCTGGAACGTGATCGGTGCGGGACTGTTTGGATTCATGATTAACCCGCCCATCGCCCTGTACTACATGCAGGGCCTCAATACGACGCCCCTGCACGGCCACGCCGCACTCTTCGGCGTCTACGGAATGTTGGGGATCGGCTTGATGTTGGTCTGCCTACGGGCCTTGATTCCCGGACGAGAATGGAAGGACGGCCTGCTGACCTTCTCGTTCTGGTCCCTCAACGGTGGCTTGATGGCGATGTGTATTCTCAGCCTGTTGCCCGTAGGCTTGATGCAGACATGGGCATCTGTTGAACACGGCTATTGGTATGCCCGCAGCAGTGAGTTCATGCAAACGCCGATCATGCAAACATTTCGTTGGATGCGAGTGCCGGGTGATACGGTCTTCTTCCTGGGAGCCGTGGCGCTCGTGGTCTTCGTAGCCGGACTGAAAACGGGCCATTCCTTTCGTAAGGAGACACCAACTCCGTGACTTCCTGCGATCTTGAGACTTCCATTCCCGCTTGGGTGATCGAACATCCTGAAACCCTGACCGTATTTCAGGTGTTGGGTATTGATTACTGCTGCGGCGGTAAGTCGTTGGAGTATGCCTGTCGAGAACAAGGGCATGCCCCAGCGACCGTCTTAGGAAAACTCTGCTACTTGATCGCAGATGGTCACAAAGCCTTTTCTTCGTAACAACCTTCAATGAAGAGATTCAAGCGATGTCAATTCAACACGCCAGACCAAACGAGATCGTCCAATTGCCCCTTGGTACGGCGTTGGCTAACTCCAAGACGACGACTCTCGTGAAATCCGACGATCTGGAATTGATCCGGTTGGTCCTGCCCGCAGGCAAGGAAATTCCCATGCACCAAGCGCACGGTGAGATCACCGTGCAATGCCTGGAGGGGCGCATCTCCTTCACCGCCGAGAGCAAAACGCAAGAACTCTCGCCGGGACAGTTACTTTACCTTCGGACAGGCGAGCCACATGCGCTGAAGGCCATTGAGGACTCGTCGGTACTGGTGACGATTCTGTTGGGAAAGAAATAGATCACGCCTCAACCAACTTGCCGTTCAGACGTTGGCATACCTGATCTTCACGCCGACGCCGTTCAAGCGAATTTGGTGCATTTTTTGTGAGACAAGTCATGGCGACTGAGTTCAAAGTTGGCGATCATGTTGAGTGGAACTCGGAAGCGGGGCGGGTTCGAGGAACCATCCAGAAGAAAGTAACTTCGGAAATCACATTCAAGGGTTACAAGCATCACGCTTCCGAAGAGGAGCCACAATACTTCATCAAAAGTGACACCACGGATCATGTGGCGATCCACAAAGGATCGGCCCTCACGAAGATCAAGAAAAGCCGTTAGTCCGAGCAAGCCCCGCCGATGCCGTTCGATACCGAAACAGGCAGGTCGAGCGACGGGTCGCATTGCTCAAGTGGAGCGGTCGGCCCCTGGGTAAGTCACTTCCCCGTCCTCCGCTTTCGCCCCGCTGGTCAGTGTGTGGGTGTGCAATTCACCGGACGGCATGATGTGCTTAACCGTGATGCCATTCGCCAGCAGGAAGTCACTGACCAGTCGCCGATGACAACGCCAAAACACGGCCTCCGCACACATGATCGCCGTTCGTTTATAGGCGGCAATCTCCAGCAACCTCTTGACACCTTGGCGAAACTCGTCGGTGAGCATGTAGTCGGCGTAGTTGCGAAAACTTTCGTTCCGAAGTCCCACGTTCAGAGAAGCGGGACCGTCCTTCTCGGAACGGCGACGACCGCCAAGCGCTTCGAGCCAATGATATTCCATCCCGGCTTCCGGCAACGCCGCAGCCAAGGATTGCTGGTTCAAGTGCGGGAACTTCCTGGAGCCTGGGAAACGCCGGATGTCCACCAGAGACTCGATCTGGTGCTGAGAGAGCAATCCGCAGCACGATGTAGTCGCCGCCCGTGTGGTTCGGAAATTGATCGAAAGGCTCTGGCCTTCGGTAAAACGCTTTCTCGCCTTTGTGCTTGATCTCGAAGCCCGTCGCCTTGAGCAGTTCCTCAGCGGGAGCGAAGTCGGCGAATGCCGGGTCGCCTTCCGGTTCCTTGTCAGCCCGGAATTTATCCAGGGTGGCTCCCTCGACTTGATCGAGGTTAAAGACCGTGTAGCCACGCATGAGCAGGAAGCGGTCGGTTGCCTCTTCCCCGGTGTCTTTGTCCACAGTCTTCTTCTTGACCGGGGCGAAGTAAATCACCCGTGCGCCCCATTGACCAGGGGCAACATCAGCAGGACGACGCATAATCGTCCCTCCCCGGCTGTTCCATTGATTGATGGTTCCCCACCACCGGGACGTGAATCCGTGCCGCATCGAATGGAGTTCCAAGAGCAGCGGGTTGATGCCTCTGTAACTTTTCGACGCTGTGTCCCGCACCGCCATCAACTTGTGGTACTCGGCCAAAATCTCGGAAGCTGGGTTCCAACGTCCGTTGCGTTTCACCGGCTTCGCAGCGCCCTCCGGCTGCTTGCCGAGAAAGTGTTGCTCGTTGCTCAATTTGACGAACCAGCCACCGCCAGATCGAGTTTCCGAATACCAGGGGTGAGGTTGTCGCATCGTCTGCCCTTTTGTAAGATACGGTGCATCAAAGGTGCATCTGCATCAAAAAAGCCTACAAAACACGGCGTTTTTCGTCAACTTGATGTTCTGATGGGCGAGATCGATCGGTAATTCGAGACATTCTCAGAGCTTGCGGCGGAACACCGATGTCGTAAACAATAGTCATCATCCCCAGTTTGAACGAATGGACCTAAGCATCATGATTGCTCGTCGTCTGAACGGAATTCTCACAAGCGTGCTGGTGATTGCGATGGGGATGACCGTGAACGCTGAAGAACCGCTGGTTTTCATTTCGGCGTTCGCCACTGGTGATGACGGTGCGATTCACGCCTACAGTTTGGATCTGGCGACGGGGGGCCTGAAGCTGCGCGAGCGGACGACTGGCGTGCAGAACGCCTTTTTTATGGCCGTCTCCAAGGACAACCGCTTTCTCTATTCGATCGACGCCGAATCCTTCGGGACAAAACCCGAGTATGCGGCCGCGTTCGAGTTGCAGGGCCGCACCGGCAAGCTCAAGCGACTGAACAAGCAAACGACGCATGGCACGGCGTCGTGCTATCTCGATGTCGATGCCACTGGCAAAATTCTGCTCGTCTCAAACTATTCCAGCGGCAACATCGCATCGTTCCCGATTCAGAAAGACGGCTCGCTGGGCGAAGCGGCGACAATCATTCAGCACGAGGGTGCCATCGCCGACCCGGTCCGCCAGAAAGAGCCGCATGCCCACTGTTTTGTGATCAGCCCGAACAACAAATTCGCCTACGCCGCGGACTTGGGGATCGACCAGATTCGCGGATATGTCCTCGACTTGCCGAATGGCAAGGTCGAGCCGATGAAGCAGCCCTTTGTACGCACGCCGCCACGGGCTGGCCCGCGGCATCTCACATTTCATCCGAAAAAGCCGTGGCTGTTCGCGATCAATGAGATTCAGAATTCGGTCACGCGATTCGATTACGATGCTGAGACCGGCACTTTGACCGAACAGCAGACAATCTCCACGGTGCCGGCCGATTTCAAAGCGGAAAGTAACACGGCCGATTTGAAAATCACGCCCGATGGCCGCTTCCTTTACGGCACGAATCGCGGGCACGACAGCATCGCGTGCTATGAAATCGGAACAGACGGCATATTGACGCTGATCGGTATCGAGCCTAGCCTCGGCAAAGGGCCGCAGAATCTGGCGATCACCGCGGACGGCAAATGGCTGCTCTGCGCGAACATGCCGGGGAACAGTGTGGTCGTCTTCGCCATCGATGGAAAATCGGGAAAGATCAAGGCGACCGGCGAACCGGTGGCCATTCCCAGCCCGTCGTGCATTCTCATCCGCTGAGACCTCTCTTGTTGACCGGAACGCCGCTTATGCCTCGGCTGTTTTTCGGCAACTTCGACTTTGAACATCAACTCGCTGATCCCGGTCATCAGCCAGCACACCGGCTGATTCGCATCGCTGCCGAGCGCGCCGCTGCCTGGCTGTCGATTGCGGATGAGGGCGATTACCTCTGGTGTCCGCTGCCGATTTCGCCCGCCTTCGTTGAGAAACTTGAGACGTTAGGTTTGCCGCGGGTGATTCCGGTCTCCGAGATATCGCAGATTCCCGAGAACGTGGAATTCGTGCCGTGGGGTTGGACGCGGGCCGTGTTCAAGTTAGCGCAGGCTCATCGGTGGAAGTTCACGGCCCCGGATTTGTCTGCCGTCCGCGCGGTGAATGCCCGTCAATTTTCGTTTGGCCTCGAAACCGAGTGGTGTCTTGGCCTGCCGGGGGCCACGGCGATTCAACATACGGATGATCTGTCAGCCGCGCTGCGGAGAGCACACACCTATTCGCCGCGCGTCGTGATTAAAGCGAATTTCGGCATGTCGGGACGGGAACGCATCCTTGTCACAGGAGCTTTATCGAGTCCTCAACGAGGATGGATTCATAAACGCCTCGCAGAGCAGGGGGCACTCTTCATCGAACCGTGGGTGGAACGTCTGGATGAAGTCGGGATTCAATTACAAATTCCCGCTCGTGGCTCACCCGAACTACTCGGAGTCACGAGATTGGTTTGTGATGAACTGGGCCAGTATCGCGGCAGTTGGTTTACGACTCCTCATCAATCAGGCTCGGAATTCATCCACCGTTGGCAGCCCGCGATTGATGTCGCCTTACGCGCCGCCGAGCGGATGCAGGCGCTCGGCTATTTCGGACCGGTCGGGATCGACGCTATGCGTTACCGCAGCGATGACGGCACGATTCATCTGCGGCCGCTGCAGGATATCAACGCCCGCTGGACGATGGGCCGGTTGAGTCTCGGCTGGCAACGATTCGCACAACCCGGCGAAACTGGATTCTGGAGTCACGCGGCAAACGAGATGACTCTAGCTCGACCGGCCAATGCGGAGGCGTGCCGAGAAGTTCGCATTCCCGCCTTGGTCTTCTCGGAGGATGGCCCCGCATATTCATCACGGCTATGCTTCACACAATCAACACAGGGGAATTGAACACCGGTTGAAGATGCATCATATTCATGCGGCTTGCACATGGCCGCATCACAATTTTCGATGAACGGGTCTGGGCATGAATGAATTGCTGGAACGTTTTCTGCGTTACGTCCAGATCGATACGCAATCGGACGAGAATAGCCTGACGTATCCGAGTACCGCCAAACAACTCGTTTTGAGCCGGCTACTCGCGGAAGAATGCCGTGCGCTGGGATTCAGCGATGTCAGCTGCGACGAGCATGGCATCGTTCTGGCGACAGTACCGGGCAATACGCCGCAGCCTTCACCGACAATTGCGTGGATCGCGCATGTCGATACGTCACCCGAATACTCAGCCGAAGCCGTGCGGCCGATTGTGCATCGCGATTATCAAGGCACGGATCTCGTATTACCCGGCGATCCGTCCAGGGTGATTCGTTTTGCGGAAACGCCCGAATTGAAGTCGTGTCTGGGGCATACGCTGATCACGACCGATGGCACCACATTGTTAGGCAGCGACGACAAAGCGGGGATTGCCGTCATCATGACCGCCGCCACGGAATTGCTGGCACACCCTGATGTGCGGCGTGCACCGGTTCGCCTCTGTTTCACCTGTGACGAGGAAATCGGTCGCGGCACCGACAAGCTGGACCTGAGCAAACTCGATTCGCGCTGTGGCTACACCCTGGATGGGGGCGGGCAGGGCGAGATCAACGCCGAGACATTCTCCGCCGATCAGGCCGTAATTCGCGTGCAGGGAGTCAACATCCATCCGTCGATCGGCAAAGGAACGATGGTCAACGCGATTCGGATTCTCAGCGAGTTCCTCACGCGGTTGCCGAAGTTCAGGCTCTCGCCCGAGACAACCGACGGACGAGACGGTTTTCTGCACCCTTACCATGTGGAAGGGGGCGTGGCGGAGGCGACGGCCCGTTTGATCCTGCGAGACTTTGAAACCGCGGCGCTGGCCGAGCAGGCGAAACTGTTGGAAAGCATCGCCGTCGGCTTGCGGGCCGAATTTCCCCGCGCGGAGATTACGGTCGAGATTCGTCGGCAATATCGCAATCTGCGCGATGGTTTGGCAAAGGAGCCACGCGCCATTGCGAAAGCCGAAGCAGCGATGCGGGCCGTCGGACTCGAACCGCGTTACGGCATCATTCGCGGCGGCACGGATGGTTCGCTGCTGACGGAAAAGAGCCTGCCGACGCCAAATTTATCGACCGGCCAGCACAACATTCATTCGCCGCTGGAATGGTGCAGCCTGGAAGAAATGCAAACGGCCGTTCGCGTACTGGTGCAATTGGCCGTCGAATGGGGGAAAGAAACGTAGCGGCGGCTTCCAGCCGCCGGGCCTTTTCGAATACGAATCGGCGGCTGGAAGCCGCCGCCACGAAGGATCATCATGTCCCGAGAAGCAATCTTTGAAGCGAGTCTCGGCTACTTTCTGGGGCCGGTGAAGCCGTTTTTGCAGGACGATACCGTCACCGAAATCATGATCAACGGTGCCGATGAAATTTATATCGAGCGCCGCGGCCGATTGGAAAAAACCGACGCGCGATTTCCCAGCCACGATGCGCTCCTCTCGGCGGTGCATAATGTGGCTCAGTACGTCGGCCGTGAGATTGACGAAGACCGGCCAATTCTTGACGCGCGGATGCCAAATGGCTCGCGCGTGCATGTCGTACTGCCGCCCAGCGCGCGGCGTGGGATCTATTTCACGATCCGGAAATTCGCGCGAGACATTTTCGGAATGGACGATCTGATTCGCCTGGGAAGTCTCTCGCCCGCCGCGAAAGAATTTCTCGAAATCTGTATCCGCCTTCGGAAGAACATCATCGTTTCGGGGGGAACGGGAACCGGGAAAACGTCGCTGTTAAATGCCATTTCCACCGTCATTCCGACCGACGAGCGGATTGTCGTGATTGAAGACAGTTCCGAATTACGGCTCGCGCAGCCCCATTCGTTGTATCTCGAAGCGCAACTCCCCGATGTCCATGGACGCGGCGAAGTCACGATTCGGCAGTTATTCAAAGCCTCGCTGCGGATGCGGCCTGATCGAATTCTCGTCGGCGAAGTTCGCGGGGGGGAAGCGCTCGATATGGTGCAATCGATGATCAGCGGCCATGCCGGCAGTTTGACGACCGTGCATGCCACAACGCCGAACGACGCGCTCATCCGACTCGAAACTCTCTCGCTGATGTCGGATGTCGTGTTGCCGGTGTATGTCGCGCGAGCCCAGGTAGCATCCGCAATTCACCTCATCGTGCAACTGGCACGCTTTACCGAAGACGGTTCGCGCAAGATCGTGCGGATCACCGAGGCCCGCGGGTTGGATGCCGCCAACAATTATCAACTGCAAGACTTGTTCGTCTCCCGCATGAAGGGCCGCACGCCGCAAGGACGACTGCTCGCCGAACTGGAGTCGAACGGCCAGCAACCCTCCTTCGCCGGCGAAGTCCGCGATTACGGGCTTAATTCGCTGGTCAGCCTGACCGCAAATTTGTGGTCCTAATGATCAGAACCACGATTCAACGACTTGGGTGAATGGGCTGGCTGAGTAGATTGTTGTGGCCAAGGCCGTGTCACTGTTTCTCTAATCAGAACCGCTTGCGTAGATCGAATAATGCGCCAAGTCTTTACAACCGATACTACCAGAAGAGTCGCGATTAACAGGCTGTGGAAAAACGTGGGTCACGTTTCCAACGTGACAGAAACTGATCGAAAACGGCGAGAAAATTAAGTGACTCACACGTTAAAAACGTGTGCCACGAGAAATTCAACGGTCTGCTAAGGTCTCGATCTCTTGCTGCACTGTTGATTAGTTCCTGCCCGAGCAACGGCAGCATCTGCCGAATCGCACCTGGTTCGTACACCTCGACAGGGAAACCGCTGGATGCTGGTTGATTCGCGATTCTGGACGTATGGTGCGGTATTTTGCCTGCTTCTGGCACTGTCCCCATACCTTCACGCGGAAGATTGGGTCGAACCGGAGAATCTCCTCTCCGAGACTGTGCTGATCAATGCCGAGCAACTCGTTGAATCACCCAATGCCGCTGAGGATGTGCAACGCGAACTCTTCCGCCGCCTGACCGCCACGGAAGAACAACTGGCGATGATGCAATCTGGAAAAGTCGCCGAGGAAGAGCAAATTCGCTGGGCGGCTCAGGTTCAGCAGCGCTGGCAACAGGTCCAGGATCCATCGATCACCACCGTCGATCAGCAGACGCACAAACCGCCTGGTTCAAAGTCTGACTCCAAAAAGTGGTACGACCGACTGAGCATCCGCGGATACGCCCAGTTTCGCCACAACACAAGCCTGTCTAGCGACGTGGACAGCGCGCCGCCGCAGCATGTCGGCGATCGATCCGTCGGCGACAACCAGAACTTTCTGATCCGGCGAGCACGGGTGATCATTTCGGGCGATGTTTCCGAACACATGTACGTCTATTTTCAGCCCGATTTCGCATCTTCAGTTCCCGGCAGTCCGGACGCCAATCAGTTCGCGCAGATTCGTGACTGGTACGGCGACCTGTATATCGACACCCAGAAGGTGTACCGTGTGCGTGTCGGTCAATCCAAAATTCCCTACGGGTGGGAGAACTTGCAATCGAGTTCCAATCGAATCCCGCTTGACCGGAACGATGGGCTGAACAGCGCTGTGCGAAATGAGCGAGACCTGGGCGTTTTCTTTTATTGGACGCCCGTGGAAGCGCAGGACCTGTTTAAGGAAGTCCTCGACAGCGGCTTGAAAGGTTCCGGCAATTACGGCGTCTTCGGCATCGGCGTCTATAACGGTCAAGGCGGATCCTTTGTGGAACAAAACGACAATCTGCACGTCGTGGCGCGCCTGGCTTATCCGTACAAGCTGCCGAACGACCAGATTATCGAAGGGGGACTGCAAGGATACACGGGCAAATACACCGTCCTCTCGTCGTCAATCCTGCCTCTGGGAGTGGGGCCCGCCACGCGACCCGCCGGCACTCTGGAAACAGGAAACCAGGCGGGCATCCGGGATGAACGCGTTGCAGGAACGTTGGTGTGGTATCCCCAGCCGTTGGGCTTTCAGGCCGAATGGAACGTCGGCCGGGGGCCCAGCCTGAATAATGAACAGACCGCCGTGGTTGAACGCGCGCTCTACGGCGGCTACCTCATGTCGATGTATCGCCTGGAAACCACCCGTTGCGGCATCCACTTCCCGTTCCTCCGCTGGAACTATTATCGCGGCGGCTACAAAGCGGAACGAAACGCGCCGGATAGCCAAATCGACGAATGGGAACTGGGGCACGAATGGCAGTTCAATCCCCAGATGGAACTCGTCACGCAGTATACGTTCACTGATCGAACCAATACCGTGGCCCAATCCAACGGGCAGTCGTACCGCCAGTTCGACGGATCACTGTTGCGCTTGCAGTTCCAGATCAATTATTGATCCCGCGCGACTCTCCGCGCCGGCATCCGGTGATGAGCAGTTAAGTTTCACCGCCATCTGCGGTTCCTGAATCATTCTAATGTTTTCGGGAGCCTGTCGTGACAGATGTCGCCCGTCCGTTTTTGACCGCCGACTGGCGTCACCTGCTGATGCTCAATTATGACGTCGATGCGGATAGCTTGACGCCGTTCTTGCCGCGCGGGACGGAGTTGGACCTTTGGCAGGGCCGCGCGATCATCAGCCTCGTCGGATTCCGATTTCTCAACACGCGGATCAAAGGGTGGCGCATCCCGTTTCACCAGGATTTTCCCGAGGTGAATCTGCGATTCTATGTCCGTCGGGCCGGTCCGGAAGGCTGGCGGCGTGGCGTGGTGTTTCTGCGGGAAGTCTCGCCGAAACGGGCCGTCCGTTGGGTGGCGAATACGATCTATGACGAGCAGTACCTCACGTTGCCGATGTCGTACCGGGTTCAAATTCCGGCGTCCGCGACCGATCGCACCGGGCGGGCCGAATATCACTGGCGCAGTGGAAACCAGCCCTTCCAGATGTCCGCCGATTTTCACGGGCTCCCAAGTCGATTAACGCCTGATTCCGAAGCGGAGTTCATCGCCGAACATTACTGGGGCTACACCCGCCATGCGGATGGTTCAACCAGCGAATATCGCGTCGAACATCCGCCGTGGCGTGCCTGGCCAGTGACTCGTGCGGAATTTCAGTGCGACGCCGCTGCATTATACGGTGCGGCATTCGCCACGGCGCTGGCGGGAGTTCCCCGGTCAGCACTCATGCTGGATGGATCAGCCGTCAGCGTGTCCCCCGGCCAGCATTTGCCGCGTGGTGAAATGGACATGCCGTTGGGACAAGTTGCGGCCGTTCCACCTACTCCGGCAGCGGCTTCCCCTTCGTCTCCGGTGCCAGCCAGATGATCCCCAAGCCGATGATGTAGATCAGGCTCATCGCCATGCCGGCTTTGGGGAACTTGCCGTCAAACACTTTGTCTTGCAATACGCCGGCCTGCAACGCTCCCACGGCGGCGAGAATGCGTCCAAAGTTGAAACTGAAGCCCTGTCCCGTGGCTCGCAACCGCGTTGGGAAAAGTTCCGGCAGATACAGCGGGAGCCAGCCATAAAACGATGCGGTACACGCCCCGGCGACGAAGCAACTCGCGAAGAACATGTTGTCGACTTGGGTGTTGTAGCCGTATAGGAATTGCGCTGACGCCAGTGACAAGAGGCACAGCATAAAGAACGTGACCCGCCGACCCAGCCAGTCGCCGGCGAGTGCGGCGAGAATTGTGCCGACAATCGCCCCGACCGACAGCCAGACTTGCGTCCATTCACGCGACAAGTGTTGATTGTCGGTCATCTCGCCAGCCCACTTCGCGGCCCACTGCATCGACGCCCAGGTTCCCAGGAGAGCCACGCCACTCAAGCCCGCGCCAATCAGCATTTTGTACATCGTGCCGGAAAGATCGGCCGAAGCGGCGGCTCCCTCCGCGGCGGTACTTCGTTTCATGAATTGCACCACGGGGAACGTATAGCCCACAACCGCAATCGCCAGTCCCACAATCGTGACGACAATCCGGCCCGCGAGCGGCAACCAGGGAATGTCATAGGACCAGACGACGATGATCATCACCGGGCCGATGAGGCCAATCAGCACGCCCAGCAGGTCCGCCGACGCCCAATGCGAGGTTGTTCCCTTTTTGTGTTCTTCCTCCCATTTGCGGGATTCCGGCACGAAGATGCGGAAGAGAAATGTCAGCAGAGCCGGGGCAGTACCCATCATCATCATCAGCCGCCAGCCTTTATGCGCGGTGAGCATCGTGATCGTTGTTTCAGGCAGCCCGAGCGAAGTCAAAGTGGCTGGAATTGTCGTGGACAACATGGAATCGAGTCCCATGCCGACAAACGCCACCAACAGATAACCGACGTTCGCCGACGCGCCGATCAAGCCGGCCATGAATGCCCGCGACCGATTCGGCCAGACTTCCATGACCAATGCCACACCCAGCGACCATTCGCCCCCCATTCCCAGTGATGCGATAAACCGCAACACGGCCAACTGTTCAACATTTTGAGCAAACCCGCAGAAGCCGGTGAAGAGCGCGTAAACCAGCACGCTGAGACTCATGGCCCGCACGCGGCCGATGCGATCTCCCAGCCAGCCGAAGACCACGCCTCCGGTGGCCGCGCCCACAAGAAACGTGGCGATGATCGACCCGAACCACGCCCCGGCCTGGCCCTCGCGCGCCGTACCAAGCAGATCCTTCACGGCGGCATTCCCCACCAGCGAGAACAGCCCCATCTCCGCACCGTCGAACATCCAGCCCAAGAGAGCGGCGGTCAATGCCATGTACGCGCCGCGGCTCGTCGTTGTCGGCGATGTGTCGGGCAGCGGGGCGGCCTTAGGGTCGGACATCGGGCATGTACTCCTGGGAAATCGGCGGCAAGGTGTAGTCAAATTGTGGACCGGGTTTGCGGTGAACGCAATCGTTGCGGACGGCTCGAATCCGATTTCGCCCGAATTTCCGCAAATCGGCCCGTGATGCTTGCGGCGAGCGACCAATTCGATTGTATTGATACAACTTTCCCTGATTCTCACACCCGAATGTGTCCGCAAAAAGGCTGACCGCGATGCACGGCGCTGAATTTTCCGAATCGACCAACGCAGCCGAACCCAACGATAATCGTCCCTGGTGGAAACTGCTGAACCGCTATCACTGGTTCGTGCTGACTGTCGCCGCGCTCGGCTGGCTGTTCGATACGATGGATCAGCAGATTTTCGTGCTGACCCGCGTCGATGCCTTGCGCGAACTGATGACCGTGGATGGCGTTCCGCCGACGAAAGCCACTCTGACCGTACATACCGGGTATGCCACGTCGATTTTTCTGCTCGGCTGGGCCTTCGGCGGCATCGCATTTGGCGTGCTGGGCGACAAAATCGGCCGTGCCAAAACAATGATGATGACCATTCTGATCTACTCGCTCTTCACCGGCCTCAGCGCGTTCTCGACCAGTTTCATCGATTTTTCCATTTACCGTTTCTTGACCGGGCTGGGTGTTGGCGGCGAATTCGCGGTCGGTGTCTCACTGGTCGCGGAAGTCATGCCCGCCCGTGCGCGGCCGTTCGCCTTGGCACTGCTGCAAGCCTTGTCCGCGATCGGCAATATCAGCGCCGCCTTGATGAGTATGGGGCTGGGGCATCTGGAATCCGAAGGTGGTCTCAAAGATTTCATTGTCATGGGCGTCCATGTGAAGGCGTGGCGAATTCTCTATGTCATCGGCATTCTCCCCGCGCTGCTCGCCGTCGCCATCCGTGGTCGGCTGAAGGAACCGGAGAAGTGGCAGGCCGCCGGCGGGAAGAAAGCCGGTTCTTACGCGGAACTCTTCGGTGATCCCCGCTGGCGGAAGAACGCCATCGGCGGTCTGATTCTCGCCTCCGCCGGCGTCATCGGCCTGTGGAGCATCGGCTTCTTCACGCCCGATCTGGTCGATTCCGTGTTACGCCGCCGCTACGTCGGCAGCGATCTGACGCCCGAGCAGATCAACGGTAACGTGGTCTATTGGAAGGGCGTCACATCATTGATGCTTAACCTCGGGGCCTGCCTGGGGATTTATGCCTTCTCGCAAGTGACCCATTACATCGGCCGCAAACCGGCATTCGCGGTGACGTTTGTCGCCGCGATGGCCAGCACGATTTTCGTCTTCACGTCGCTGAAAGAGTTCTCGCAGATCTTCTGGATGATTCCGCTGATGGGCTTCTGTCAACTCGCCTTGTTTGGCGGATATGCGATTTACTTCCCGGAACTATTCCCGACCCGGCTGCGCAGCACGGGAACATCGTTCTGTTACAACGTCGGCCGCATCGTAGCCGCCGTCGGGCCGTCCATGCTCGGCTTGCTGACCAGCCAGGTTTATCAGAGTTACGAGGAACCCATGCGCCCAGCCGGCGTGACGATGTGTTCGATCTTCCTGCTCGGCCTGATGGTGCTCCCCTTCTTGCCGGAAACCAAAGGCAAGCCACTGCCCGAATGATGTCTTTAACGTGGGTCACGTTTACGTGGGTCACGTTTCCAACGTGACAAGCTGAGCTTTGATGAACTAATTATCCCGGCACGTTGGAAACGTGCCGCCACGGAGACTCGCGATGCGGGAAAAGTTCTCGCGACGAGACTTGCCGCACTGGGATTATCCCGGCGCAACTTACTTCGTGACGACTTGCCTGCAAGGAAGTATCCCGGCCACGGGGATGGTCGAGATCATCCGTCTGCGGCAAAGTCTGGAACGTATTTCCAAGCCGCCTCAGCAATCAATTTCGGATTGGAAATCGCACTGCTGGAAGCAAGTTTTCGTCGAGTCTGAACGGTGGCTTGATCAAGACCCGGCGGTGCGATTTCTCGCAGATGAACGTCTTGCGGGGCAGGTACAAGCCACCCTGCAATATTTTGCTGGTGAGCGATATGAGTTGCTGGCATGGGTGATCATGCCGAGCCATTACCATTGGGTTTATCGTCCGCGTGACGAGTGGGTGCGGCAGCTCGGATCGGATGCTGACCAGAGATCACCGCGTCAGCGGATTCAGCATTCGGTGAATCGTCATTCCGCGGTAATTTGCAACAAGTTGCTGGGACAAACCGGTGACTTCTGGCAAAGAGAATTCTACGACCATTGCATTCGCGATGCAGAGGAGCTGGAGCGGATCATCAATTACATCCATGCGAACCCTGTGAAAGCCGGCATAGCTGGAAAAGCGGATGATTATCGATTCTCGTCCGCATTCGTGGGTCACGTTTCCAACGTGACAAAGCCAGAGTCGTAAATGAGAGCAAACAAATGAGAGGGAACCGTTTCCTGGCACGTTGGAAACGTGCCGCCACGTCGGAACGATGAGTCGTCCTTAGGGAGCCACACCGCGGCGGGCTGCACGCCGCGCTGCCCGGTCGATTCGGCGTTGTTCCCGCTCCAACCGCCGTTGTTCGACTCGTTCCGGATCGGCCTCTTCCGCGATCTTCTGGAAAACGATATCCGGGATGAACTGTTCGATTTCAGCGGGGATGGTCCCTTGGATCATCACGGGCAACGCTTTGATCGCCGCGCGCTCAACAGCCGTCAACTCCTTGGGCGGCGGGGCCAGTTGCTCCGCTTTGGCGGGTTGCACGCCATCATCCGTCCCGGCACCAAGATTCACCACCGGCGCGCCACCGGGAGCATTCCGGCGGCCTTCCAGCGGCATCTCTCCCTCGTCACCAAAGTGCCCGTCGGCTGACGGCAGAATGTGCTTGAGCAGGGGGACAGCCGCCAGCAGCGGCAACAGATTTCGCTGCTCGATCAAAACCTCGGTATTGCGGCGGACCACGGTCAATGTGGCGGGTTGCAGGTAGGGCAGCACGGCACGAGCCGACGGGATGTCTCCGAGTTTCAACCGGCCACCTTCCGCCTGGTGTTCAGCCAATGTGGGCTTCAACAGATACGGCAGCACAGAATAGAACGTGGCTGCGATCCGCGGCGTATCCAACATCAGCGTGGCGACGAGCGCTCCGTTCTGCGGGATCAGCTTGCGAGTGGCAAGTTCCGACAGACGCGGCTCGGTAGAGGCGATAAATCGTAAATGGGCTTTGATGGCCTGCGGATGCAGTGCAATCAGCAGCGATTGCTCGGTTAGACAGATGGCCGGCGACCACGGGGGTTCGCTGTTGTACCTTACGGAATAACCCCGCGAATCGAGATAGTGAATCGTGTGTCCCTGAAATTCGATGTCGACCAGCGAGACCTGACTGTCATCCATGGACGGCGGCAGGCCTTCGACGATCAGCCGATGCACACTCTGCACAACATTCGCTGCGCGGCCTGCATCCTTCACCGGCAATGCGATCACCAGTCCCGTCAGTCCTAGGCCTCCAGATGAAGGGGAATCATACGCCGTGACGACATCGCCAAACGCGGCGATGATGTCTTCGGAATCGAGTTTTAGCTCCAACTCGAGTTGCCGTTGAAATTCATCGAAGCCCGCGACGGC
>Ga0105047_10006035_pt1 | contig 20624 bp, 23 predicted proteins | sample MAT04_FD_78384 | JGI IMG/M metagenome (GOLD analysis project Ga0105047, IMG submission 78384) | Freshwater microbial communities from Lake Fryxell liftoff mats and glacier meltwater in Antarctica - MAT-04 (megahit assembly) | ecosystem: Environmental > Aquatic > Freshwater > Ice > Liftoff...
ATGCCCTCGGCGCGCACCTGGCCCGAGTGGCGGCGGTTGAACCTTCGCTCGGGGTGCCGTTGTCCTGGTTCGAGATCACCACCGCCGTCGCGTTCGCGTGGTTCGCTGAGCAGCGCGTCGACATGGCAGTGATCGAAGTGGGTCTGGGTGGCGAGTGGGACGCGACCGCCGTCGCGACCGGTCCGTTGGTCGTCATCACCAACATCGACCTCGACCACACCGAGTACTTCGGCCCCACCGTCCTCGATGTGGCCCGGGCCGAGGCCGGCATCGTCGACGACTCCCACCTGCTGCTGCTCGGCGAGACCAACCCTGCGTCGGTGGCCTGCTTCGCCGACCGGGCACCCCGTCGGCTCTGGCGGCGCGGGCCCGACTTTGCGCTGACGCAGCGAGCGCCGACACCGTACGGGCAGCGGCTCACGGTCACCACGGTCGCCGGCGCCACCACGTCCGTGGGGATACCACTGCTGGGTGCGGCCCACGCCGAGAACGTCAGTCTCGCCGTCGCCGCCGCCGAAGTAATCGGCGGGCCTCTCGATGAGTGCCACCTCCGCGCCGTGGTCGCCACCCTCGAATCTCCCGGCCGGGCCGAGCTCTAGGCGTCGCGACCCCCGGTGCTGCTCGACGGAGCCCACAACCCAGCGGGAGCCCGAACCCTGGCTGACCTGCTGGTCGAGTCGTTCCCCGCTCGGCCCCGTGCGTTTGTTCTCGGCGTGTCAGGCGACAAGCCGGTCCGGCGGATCATCGAATCGTTCCGTATCGACGACCACGACCACGACCACTGCTGCGCCGCACAGAACCCCCGCGCCCTACCGCCGGACCAGCTCGCCGCCATCGTCGCCGAGGCGACCGGCGCGCGCACCGACGTCTGTCCGACCGTGTCGGAGGCGGTGGATCGGGCACGGAATACGGCGGGCCCCGGCGGGCTGGTGGTCGTCACCGGATCGCTCTATGTCGTCGCCGAAGCTCGCGTCGAGCTCGGGTTGGCGGGCGCGCAATGACTCACGACTCGCAAACTCGCAGCACCAGCCGACGAGGAAGCGGGCGCTCAATAGTCGGCCCGGGCATGCCATGAAGTAGGTGGTGTGTGTTCCCGACGGATGCGCGGCCGAACCCGTCGAGCAACTCGGGGCCGCGCCCCGATCGAAGCAGCCGCCCCGAGCTCAAGCTCCCCCCGAATCGGGTGGCGTTCCGTGCCAACCTGGTCACCATCCACGAAGACCACATGATGATCGACTTCGCGGTCCCCGCTTCATCGGACATGCGGTGTGAGGCAACGTCGCCTTGCGACACGGCGACGTTGGGCGCTTGGCCTCAGGTGCCCCACCGCCAGATGTTCGCCCTCGCGGAGCGCGGCCGCGGCCCGGGCGACCCGGAGATCCGACAATGGCGGGGCTACTCGCTGTTCAGCGCACCTGGAGTCGCCTGTTCTCGGTGATTGCGGGGAACACCACCTCCATAACCCTAAGCGTCGACCTCGCGCGGTTCTCGACCACAAAGATGAACTTGGACACACGAATGCCGGGGCTGTTAAGCTCACCTAACCATGAGAGATAACCAGAGAAACCATCGGCGATTGCCGCTCGTGGCGAGCGTCGCCAATGCTGTCACCGCGCTGCTCGTCATCGGCTGCAGCTCGGCGGGCACCACAGCCAGCCTGCCAGCCACGAGCGGTACCGCCAACGTCGCCAGCTCGACCGGGGGGACTGTGGTCACCGTTTACACCGGCCGCCACTACGGGATCGAGCCGGTCTTCGAAGCGTTTACGGCCGCCACCGGCATCACGGTTCGCTTCATCGCCGGCAAGGATCCCGAATTACGAGAGCGCCTTGCCATCGAGGGGGCCACTTCCCCCGCCGACGTGATCATGACGGCCGATGCAGCCAACATCGAGCAGTCCGCCGAACGCGGCTTGTTGGCAACCATCGACAGTGCGGTGCTCAAAGCCGCCATTCCCGCCGAACTGCGCAGCGATGACGGCGACTGGTTCTCGCTCAGCAAGCGGGCCCGCGTGATCATCGCCAGTAAGGACCGGGTGTCCGACCCACCACTCACCTACGGCGCGATCGGCGACCCACGGTGGAAGGGCAGGCTCTGCCTGCGCCCCAGCACCCACCCGTACACGCAGTCGTTGGTGGCCAGCATGATCGTGGCCGAGGGTGAGGCACGGGCACAAGAGATCGTGTCGTCGTGGGTGGCGAACGACCCGCTGTACATCGACAGTGACACCGACATCTACCAGGCCGTCGCGAAGGGCGACTGCGACGTGGCAATCGCCAATACCTACTACCTTGGTCGCCTGCTCAAGGCGAACGCCGACTTCCCAGTGCGCATCGTGTGGCCCGAACCTGATGGCCGCGGCGCCCATATCAACGTGAGCACCGCGGCAGTGACAGCCAACGCGCCGAATCGCGCCGGAGCAGTGGCCCTCATCGAATGGCTGGCGACCGGCGGACAGAAGCAGTTCGCCGACGTCAACTTCGAGTACCCGGCCAACCCGACTGTCGCGCCCGACCCGATCGTTGCCAGCTTCGGTGAGTTCAACGCCGACCTGGCCGCCGTACGTCGACTCGGGGCCAACCAACCGGCCGCCGTCGAGCTGCTCAGCCGAGCTGGCTACAAGTGAACCGACGCACGTTGACAGAGGTCCGATGAACACACCGGCCTGGCGGCCACCCCTGCGAAGACTCACGACCACCGCAATGGTCGGGGTGGTCGCCGTTGCGGTCGCCACGCCGGTGCTCGTCGTCATCTGGTCAATCACCGATCCGAGCACCGACGTATGGCAAGAGCTGTGGCGCACCCGCCTGCCGGGGATGTTGCGCGACACACTCACGCTGCTCGTCGCGGTGCTCGCCGGCACCCTGGTGGTCGGCACGGCGCTGGCGTGGCTCATCACCGCGTACAGGTTCCCCGGTCGACGCCTGCTCGGCTGGCTGCTCGTCACTCCGCTCGCCATGCCAGGCTACGTACTCGGTTTCGTCTGGCTCGACGCCTGGCAGGAGCCGCTGGGCGCCCGCCAGGTGCGCAGCATCTGGATGTGCACAGTCGTGCTCACGCTCACGCTGTACCCCTACGTCTACCTCTTCGCGCTGGCCGCGTTCCGCGAGCAGTCGCAGCGCCCGGTCGACGTAGCTCGCAGTCTCGGCTGTGGTCGAACCGGCGCGTTCTGGCGCGTTGTGCTACCCATGGCACGGCCATCGGTCGCTGGCGGTGCCGCGCTGGTGACGATGGAAGTTCTGACCGACGTCGGCACGGTTCGGCTGTTCAACGTGTCGACCATTGCCGACGGCGTGATGCGGGTGTGGTTCGGCACCGGCAACCGCGAGGCGGCAGCCGAACTCTCCGTTTCGATGATAGGTGTGGCCGTCGTATTGATCGCAGCCGAGCACCTACTTCGCGGTCGGGCGCGTTTCACCCAGGGCGGCACCCACAACGGACTTGCCGCCCACCGCCTGCACGGTGGTCGCGCCCTCGCCGCTGCGGTCATCGGGTGGAGCGTGTTCGCCGTCGCGGTGGCGCTCCCAGTGACCCGCCTGACCGCCTGGGCCAGCGAAGCTCGCCGCACAGGGCAGACGGTCACCGTGGCAGGCGATCTTGGGTTTCATCTCGCCTCTTCTTTGCGGGTGGCCGGATTGGCCACCGTGTCGTGTCTGCTGGTCGGCGCGCTGTTCGCCTTCGCGGTCGATCGACGCCGGCGCGGACAGGTGGCGGTGGCGCGCCTCGCCACCCTTGGCTACGCCGTCCCCGGCCCGGTGGTGGCCATTGGCGTGCTCGTGACGCTCGGAACGCTTGACCGTTCGGGCTGGCTCCCCGACGGCTGGCTGCTCATTGGTTCGTTGGCAGGGCTGACGTACGCACTCGTCGTGCGATTCCTCGCCGTCACCTACCAGGGCATCGAGTCGAGCATCGGGAAGGTGTCGCCGACCGTGCGTGACAGCGCCCGCACGTTGGGCGCAAGTCGCGCGCGGGTTGCCACCCAGATCGAGCTGCCGCTCGCGGCCGCGGGGCTTACCGCAGCCGCCGTACTCGTGGCGATCGACACCCTGAAAGAACTGCCCATCACCCTGCTGCTACGCCCGTTCGGCACCGAGACGCTGCCGGTCTGGGTATGGCAGGCCACTTCCGAGAGCCTATGGGTGGAGGCCGCCGTACCCTCGCTGGCGATCGTCGTCGTGGGCATGGTGCTCGTGGGGGTACTGCTGTGGGCGCTCGAGCACGGCGCGGAGACGGTGTCGTGACACAGACGGAGACGGGACGCCGCCACACTGTCGCTGGCGAGCCCTCGCCGGTCGACGCTCCGGTGGCGCTGGTGGTGCGCAACCTCACCCGACGGATCGAAGGGCGATCCGTGGTCGACGATGTGTCGTTCTCGGCGGGCCAGGGCGAACTGGTCGTGCTGGTCGGCCCCAGTGGGTGCGGCAAGTCGACACTGCTGCGAGCCATTGCCGGGCTCGGGCCAGCCGGCACGGGAGACGTGGAGGTACATGGAGTCGACATCGGGAGATTGCCTCCGGAACGGCGGCGTATCGGCCTGGTGTTTCAAGACCACGCGTTGTTTCCACACCGTCGCGTGGACCAGAACATTGCCTTCGGGTTACGCGGCTGCTCTCGGGCCGAGCGAACCACGCGGGTGAATGAGTTGCTTGAGCTCGTCCACCTACCCGGTGTAGGTCGCCGCTATCCGCACGAGCTGTCGGGCGGTGAGCAGCAACGCGTTGCGTTGGCCCGTGCCCTCGCCCCCGAGCCTGCCGTGGTGCTGCTCGATGAACCGTTCGCGAGCCTCGACCCATCGTTGCGCGACGAGGTGCGCAACGACGTGGTGGCGGCCCTGCGAGCGCGCCACGCTGCCGCCGTTCTCGTCACCCACGAACGCGACGAGGCACTCGGTCTGGGCGACAAGGTTGCGGTAATGAACGCCGGCTCGCTCCTACAGGTCGGCTATCCCGAAGAGGTCTACGAGTACCCCGTCGACCGCTTCGTGGCGGGTTTCCTCGGTGCGGCCTCGTTTCTCCCGGCTCCGGCGGGGACAGGGAGGGACGAAGTGCTGGTGGCTCGACCTCGCGACCTATCGCTCATTCGGGACGGGCTCGATGTCGTGACCGGCCGGCGCTACCTTCGTGCGAGCTGGCGCTACGAGGTCACGCGGCCCGACCACACCATCGTCCGGGTCGACCTGACCGGTAGAGCAGCGCCGTTCGAGGTCGGCGAACCATGCACGGTCGTGATCACCGCCGATCACCCCCTCCACTGCCTCCCCACATGACATCGCCCGCCACCTGGTTGGTCGGAGCGACCCGACGTTCATGCCGACGGATGGGTGTTCGGGGATGGAGCAGAACCCTTCGTCGTCGGTGGCGGGGGTGATGAGCCCGGCCCAGACGTCGAAGGCGATGCCGTGTGATGCCATGTTCTGGTAGGGGCCGGTCGTGCCGTAGCCGGATGTGGTGCAGAAAGCGATTCTTCGGGTTGACGGCTCGTAGGTCGTCAAAGCCGAGGGCGCGTCTGGCGAGGCCCCCGGGGCGCATGCCTTCGATGACCGCATCAGCGTCGCGGGCCAGGTCCTTGAACACGTCGACGCCCGCGGGCCTGCGCAGGTCCAGCCCGATCGAGCGCTTGCCGCGATTGAGGTGGAGGTGCAGCAGCGACACCCCGTGCACGATCGGCCAGGTCATCGGCCGCACATAGTCCCCGACGGGCGTTTCCACTTTGATCACGTCGGCTCGGAGATCGACCAAGTGGGTGGTGAGCGCCCCGGCCCCGAGGATCGAGCACTCGATAGCGCGCACACCAGAGAGCGGAGCAGCGGTGGCCACAACAGACTCCGAGGATCGAGATGGTCGGGCGGGACAAAAGGTGTTGGCTTACGGGGTGCGAAGTGGGCTGGCCATGACGTGGAAGCCGCCGTCGACGTGGATGATCTCGCCGGTGATCGTGCGGGCCAAATCCGAGAGGAGGAAGCAGGCGGTGTCGGCGACGGGTCCGGGGTCGGTGGCGTCCCAGGCGAGAGGGGATTGACCGGCCCAGGCCTCCAGCAGCCGCGGGAAGCCGGGGATGCCTTGGGCGGCGCGGGTTTGCAACGGACCGGCAGCGATGAGGTTGCTGCGGATGTGGCGCGGGCCGAGGTCGCGCGCCGCGTACCGGCTGGTCGCCTCGAGGGCGGCTTTCGTCACGCCCAGCCAGTTGTAGGTGGGCCACGCGCCGGCGGCGTCGAAGTCGAGGCCGACGACCCTGGCGCCAGCGGCGGGGGCGGGGCGAGCCGGCCGACCAGACCCGCCAGCGCCGCGTAGGAGGTGGCGCTGGTGTGGAAGGCGATCGTGAGGCTGTCGGTGCGGGCGGCAAAGAAGTCGGCGTCGAGCGCATCAGCCGGGGCGTAAGCGACGGCGTCCAGCGCCCCGTCCAGGTTGGTCCACCGGTCGCGGATCACGCCTTCGAGCGAATCCCAGCCCGCGGGATCGTTGACGTCCAGCGTGTGGACATCACCGTTGAGCGCGTGCGCGGCTTGTTCGGCTCGGCCTCGGTCTCGGTCGGGGGCGGTCAAGAGCACCTCGGCCCCCAGATCCAGTGCGCGTTGCGCAGTGGCGAACACGATGCTGTTCGCCGAGACGACTTCGGTGATGACCAAACGTTTCCTCGCAACATGAGGTTCCTCGAGTCTTATTCATTAACCGAACACAAACACCGGAAACAGATTGCCGGATACTTGCTTGGTACATCAACTCGAGGGGCTCTTGACGGCCGCTTGACTGATGATGTCTACTACCGGAAGTACGCTTCACATATTTGGTCGCGGGTTGACCGAACGACCGGTCGGCTCGGAGACACCATCCGGCGAAGGCGTCGGGCTGGCAGGGCGGGGCGGAATGGTCGGGCCTGACACGAGAGGGGCGATGCGACCGTGAGCATCTCAAGTGACACGCTCCAGGGTCGTCTGGTCGAGAACGGCTACGCCCTGGTGCATCGCAGCGAGGATCACTGCGTGTACGAGCACCATGGCGATCGGGTCGTCGTTCCCGATCATGCCCGCGAGCTCTCGCCGTGGGTCTGCCGCGTGATCGAGTGGAGCCTCGAGCCACGGCTGGGTCGGGGGTGGCTGCGCGCACCAGCGGCCACCCGATCCACCATGTCCGCTGGCTCGGCCAGCGGAGCTGCGCGGGGAGGTCAACTCCACCTGGCCATACGCTGCGAGCCTGACCACCAATGGTGGAACGCGTTCGTCGTGGAGGAACCTCGGATTGTCACGTTCGGCGCGACGTTGGCCGAGACTCGCAAGAGGGCCGCCGATGCCGCGGCCGCGTGGTTCGCCGACGTTGCGGTTCAAGTGGAACTCGAACCTCTCCTCCAGCTCGACACGGTCACCGAGGGCTGGATCGACCACGCCACCACCCCACGACCCGGCGACGCGACGGACCGGTTGGTGGATGCGGCCCGGCACCTCCGCCTGCTGGGATACACGCCCGACGATGTGGCCGAACTCCTCACCGCCCCGGCCCCACGCCAAAGCAACGATCCGACCCTTCGTCGCTGACACGACCAAGGGCCCACCAACTACGTTACGTAGAGGATCGACGGCGAGGAGAACTGCGAGGCTTCTTCGGGGCCACGTCCAACAGGCCGAGCAGTTCACCGACTTGATGGTCGTGTTCGATCACGTGGCGGAACGGCAGATCGGGATGAATCTCGTAGGTGTTGCGGCGCCCGATCCGAGTCCGAGTCAGGTACCCGCCCGCCTCGAGATCCGAGACGATCGCTTGCGCGGCCCGTTCGGTGATACCGACCCGGGTGGCGATGTCGCGCAGCCGAGTGTCGGGGTCCTCCGCGATGCAGACCAGCACATGTGCGTGGTTCGTGAGGAACGTCCACGTCGGTGCCTCAACGTCTTCTGTTGCCATCGTTCTTCCTTGACCTCCGACCGACTTCCGGAACGCAGTGTAGTGAACCGTGCTTCCTCTGTCGGTGAACATCGCTCGGGCCGCGCCAGTCAGAGCACGAACTCGTTCGTATCCTCCGGACCGGGCCGCAGCCGGACCGGGCGGCCGACCCATTCGTGCGAACCGAGCGCGGCGAGGGTGTCGGCGTCGGTGGAGCGCGCATAGGCCCGGGCGCCGCCGTCAAGCTCTGCGATGACCAGGGCGGTGGCGGGGGCTCGGGAACGGTCGTGGGTCACCGAGTAACACGCGATCCGGCCCGCTACCTCCCCGGGGACGCTCGCCACGACCGGCCGCACCGGGTGCGCGTCGATGAGAGTTTGCACTGCGGTGTAATCAGGCGGGACCAGCGGGCCGGGATCCGTGCCAAAGACGGCCCAGACATGCTTGGTCATGTGCATCCCCACCCCCGAAACAGTGCCGAAGCCGCGACCGTCGCGGCGCAGTCGCTCGACCACGCTGGCGATGGCGTGGGCGGTGTAGTTGCTCGCCGGGCCTCCGTGATAGGGGAGCCCGCCGGTCACGGTGAAACCGCGGGGATCGTCGGCGGCGAGCCCGAGGGCGTCAGCCGCGAACAGCACCGAAGAAGCGAAACACGAGTACAGATCGAGATGGGCGACGTCGTCGATACCGATCCCGGCACTCGCGAGCGCGGCGGCGGCGGCGACCGCCATGGCCCGGGACTGGTCGAGGAAGGGCCGTTCGGCCAGGTGGGTGGCGTCGCGTCCGAAGCTCCAGCCCCGCAGATACACCCGCTGGTCGCGTGGCACGCCGAGGTCGTCGGCTTTGGCATGAGTGGCGACGAGCAAGGCCGCGGCCATGTCGACGTCCATGATGGCCACCATGCGCTTCGTGTAGGGCGAGGAGATCATGCGGTTGGCGGAGCTCACGGTGGCGATCTCGGCGGGCGTCCGCCGCTGGGGAAACCAGGCGTGGGGGTTGGTGGCGGCAATCTCGGTGAACCCGGCGAGCAGCCCTGCTTCGAAGTGGTGGTAGTCATCGGGTTTGAGGCCGACTCGGGCCCGCCGGGCGGTGTCGAGGGCCGCGAAGGTGAGTGTGGGTTCGATGACGTCGTGCGCCCAGTCGGTCGGCCAGAACCACTCATCGAGATCAATCGGCGCCTGATCAGCCGCATTAGATGGATGGCTCCAGTTCGGCTCGCATCCGGTCTGGCCGAGCCGCCGGCGGGTAGCTAGCGCCTCGCCGCCGACCACGAGCGCAAGCTCGCAGGAACCCGCCAGCATGCGCTCCGCGGCGGCATTGACCATGCGCTGACTCGCGGTTCCCGCCAGAACCGACACCTCGCGATGCGCGACCTCGACGCCCAGGCGATCAGCCAAGCGTCGCGGACCGTCGTCGTAGGCCCAACTCATGCAGTGCACCAGGTGGAGCGCGTCAAGGTCTCGCAACACCTGCCGCCCCCCGGCATCAACCGCGGCCATCTCGGCGACGCGCACCCACATGTCCAGTGGTTCCGGGGCGACATCGCCCGCGTCGGGGCGCCAGGTGCGTTGGCCGACCCCGATGATGCACGGGCTCCGCGGATCGGCGGGCCCGATCACGAAGCCATCGCCGTTTCGTTCATCGGGGGCCCCGGTTTGATAGCCGACATCTGACTCCGTCTCGTTCGCCGCCATCGGCGCAGTTCACAATCGAACCCTATCACTTGACATTCAATACCGGAATCTCATAGGGTATTTATGTGCGAGCGGGCGCCCTTGTCCGCCAGACCGGTCCGAGTGTCGGCGGGAGGAACCAGCCGTGGCTGACGCACTGCTCGACGACGCTCATCGGGCTGGACCCGTTCCCGGTGCCCATGGGATCGCGCCCGCGCCGCGTCGTCGGCATCGACGTCTGGTGCGAAGCGCGCCCAACGGCGGCCGCCGTGCTGGCGATCGATCTGCGCCGCGCGCTACTGCGCACCCATTGCAGGCTCCGAGCGCTCACCCCCGACCCGGAGGGCCTGAACGAGGCCGACCCGCCGCGCGTTCGCGGTCGCATTGTCGCCGATCGCGACGATGTCCATGTCACCGACACCGGCATCGCCGATGTGCTCGAGGCACTCAGCCACCGGTCGCTCGTGCGCAAGCTCGAAGAATTCGACGGCATCCCCGGCTATCCGCCGATCGGGCAACACGAGTCCAGTTCCTGACCGAGTCGAAGACATCGAACCCCGGAGCCCACCACGCCCGGGCCCTCATTCACCAGCCCCAGAAAGGCTCCCCCATGACCACCACCGAAGCACCCGCGCCTGCATCCCCACCCCCGGCCCGCCCGACCGTGCCCATCACCGTCGCCCACGGCGACGGCATCGGACCCGAGATCATGGACGCCACGTTGCGGATCCTCGACGCCGGCGGCGCTGGCCTGGCCATCGAGACGATCCAGATCGGCGAGGCCGTCTACCGTCAGGGCGTCACGGCCGGAATCGAGCCCGGCGCGTGGGAGTCGTTGCACCGCACGAAGGTGTTTCTCAAGGCCCCGATCACCACCCCGCAAGGGGGCGGGTTCAAAAGCCTCAACGTCACGGTCCGCAAGACACTCGGTCTGTTCGCCAACGTCCGGCCTTGCCCAGCCTATGCACCGTATGTCGCGACCAAGCACCCGGACATGGACGTCGTGGTCGTGCGCGAGAACGAAGAAGACCTCTACGCCGGCATCGAGCACCGGCAGACCGACGAGGTCGTGCAGACCCTGAAGCTCTTCAGCCGGCCCGGGTGCGAGCGGATCTCGCGCTACGCCTTCGAGTACGCCCGCCGCTACGGGCGCCACAAGGTCACGTGCTTCACCAAAGACAACATCATGAAGTTGAGCGACGGACTGTTCCACGAGGTGTTCGACGAGGTCGCGGCCGAGTACCCCGACATCGAGAACGAACACTGGATCGTCGACATCGGCGCCGCCAAGCTCGCCGACACTCCTGAAGCATTCGACGTGCTGGTGATGCCCAACCTCTACGGCGACATCCTCTCCGATGTCGCCGCCCAGATCGCCGGATCGGTCGGCCTCGCCGGTAGCGCCAACCTCGGGTTGGACGCGGCGATGTTCGAAGCGATCCACGGCTCCGCGCCCCGCCGAGCCGGCCAAGACCTGGCCAACCCGTCGGGCCTGCTGCTCGCCGCGGTGCAGATGCTCATGCACATCGGACAAGGCGACGTGGCCACCACCGTGCACAACGCGTGGCTGCGCACCATCGAAGACGGGATCCACACCTACGACATCTTCGACCCGGAGGCCAGCGCCGAGAAGGTCGGCACGGCCGGCTTCGCCGACGCCGTGATCGACCGTCTCGGCGCCCAGCCCGAACACCTCAAGCCGGTCGCCTACCCGGCAACGGCCGACCCGATCCGCATCGAGGTCGCCCCCCGGCCCATCGCCGTGAAGGAACAGGTCGGCATCGACGTCTTCGTCGAGCACCGCGGCACCCCCGACGAGCTCGGCGCGCAGGTCGAGGCCGTCGCCGGCCACCTTCGCCTGGTGATGATCTCCAACCGAGGCCAGAAGGTCTACCCCGGCGGCGACAGCTCCACCATCACGACCGATCACTGGCGGTGCCGCTTCCAGGCGCAAGACCCAAAGGCACCCGTCTCGCCCGAAGAGGCCATCGCCCTGCTCACCCGACTGGCCGACGCGGGACTGCCGTTCATCAAGACCGAAGGCCTGTTCACCTTCGACGGCGTCGCCGGCTACAGCCTCAGCCAAGGCCAATAGCCCACCGCCCTGAACCGGCGACCAGGCGTGAAGCCGCGCACGGTGAACCGGGCGCTCAACGAACAGGGACGGGCCGGACCCCGACACACACGATCGAGTCGGCCCCCGCCACACCAGTCGTATGACTAGTCGCGCGTTGCTCGCCATCGTGGCCGCGGCACTACGCGACCGTGTCGTCCCGACAGTCTGCGGTCCCAGATTGAGGCGCCAACGACGCGGACTCGAGACACCAACGCGACGAAGTGAGGGCTCGAGGCCGGCGCCGCAGCCGATTCATAGGAAGTAGTATTGATGACTTACAGATCCTACGTCTAGGCCCGGTGCGATTCGATCACGCTACGAAGGAGCACTGGAACGTGAGAACAGCCACCGCCCACCCGTCCAGCAACGAGCCGGGAGACCGCGCGCGGGAGGTTCGGCCATGAGCTCGCCAGGCGCGTTCTTGGTGCTCGGGGGCCCGCTGGCCTTCGCGGTGGTGGCTCTGGCGGCGGTGGCCCAACCCGGGCGCCAACCGGAACTGGTGGAGAAGCTGGGCATGGTCGCCGCCTGGTTCGGGGTGGTCGTCGCCGGCGCCGCCGGGGCATTCGTCGGCTGGAACGGGTTCGTGGAGAGCCCCACGGCGGGCGGGAGCGGTCTCGGCCTGTCGGTGCTCGTCGATCCGCTCAGCGCGGTCATGTTTGCCATTTTTGCTTTGCTCGCGGTGGTGGTCTTCCGGTTCAGTTGCACCTGCCTCGACGGCGACGAGGGCCATGGGGTCTTCCTCGGTCGCCTGGCCATCACGATCGCCCTGGTCGAGGTTCTGGTGCTGTCGGGGAACCGGGTATTGCTGGTGCTGGCCTGGGTCTGGGTGGCCATCAGCCTGGCGCTGCACCAGTTGCTGTGGTTCTACCGTGACCGTCCCCGGGCGGTCATCGCGGCCCGCAAGAAGTACATCGCCGCGCGCATCGGCGACCTCTTCCTTATCGCCGCCGCCGTAGCGCTGCACCAGCAGTTCGACACCGGTAGCCTCGCAGCGATCCTCACGGGCGCCCAAGAGGCCGTGCCGAGTGGAGAACTGGGCCCGGTCCAGGCGACGGCGGTCTGCCTGGTCATCGCCGCCGCGTTGAAGTCCGCCCAGTTCCCGACCCATGGCTGGCCTGGTCGAGGTGATGGAGACCCCGACGCCGGTCTCCGCGCTATTGCACGCCGGGATCTTGAACGCCGGTCCGTTCCTCGCCATCCGCATGGCCTTCGTCCTCGATGTTTCCCCATCGGCCACCGCACTCCTCATCGCCGTGGGCGGCTTCACTGCCGTGTTCGCCTCGGTGGCGGGGCTCACCCAACCGTCGGTGAAGGTCGCCCTCGGCTACTCCAGCGCGGCGCACATGGGCTTCATGTTGATGGTCTCCGGCATGGGCCTGTACGCGGCCGCCCTGTTGCACCTCGTCGCCCACTCGTTCTACAAGGCCCACGCCCTCCTGTCATCGGGCAGCGTCATCGACGAACGCCGTGCCGCCAAGGTTGGGTTGCCAAGCCGGCTCGGGAGCCCGGTACGCATGTTCGGCAGCGCCGCCATAGCGCTGGCCCTCTACCTGCCCTTGGCCATCGTGTGGGGCGTTGACTTCGGTAGGAATTCCGTACTGATCGCCATCGGCGGCATCCTTGCGCTGGGCACCACCCAGCTCGTCGCTCCGGCGCTCGACTCGACCGGCACCCCCATCGCCACGGTGCAGGCCACGGGTCTGGCCCTCGCCGTCACCGTCGGGTTCTTCGCCCTCGAAGCCGGAGCGCATCACCTGTTGGCCTTCACCGTGCCCGACGAGATCACCCGGGGTGCCGGCAACCTCGTCCTCATCGCCATTGTCGTGGCCGCCTTCGCGACGGTCGTGGCGCTCCAGGTGTTCGAACCGTCCCGGGGCCCGAGCCGACGGCGCCGACTGCTGGCCGTGCACTTCCGCAACGGGCCGTTCGCCAACGCCCTCCATGACCGACTCATTGGATCGCTACACCGACCCCCCACACCGACGGGAGCATCCCGATGAACCAGACTCCGACCCCCACCCCGAACGCCCCCACCCCGACCCGAGCGGATGCCGGCGAGAACCCTGCGGACTAGATCGACCATCCCGCCGCGGCAGCCGTCGACCACTCACCCACGGGCCGCGTCGGCGTGGCGCGCTCGATTGGTGCCGCGTGCGGGAGGATCGCGCCGCTGTTCCCGCTGGAGCGATTCGTGGCCGTGAACCCGTATCTGGGCCTCATCAACCTGCCCTTCCGCGACGTCGCAGCGCGGCTGGCCCGACCGCCGGCGCCCGCACGACCCAGCCCTTGGCGTACTACCTGGGCTTGCTCGACGAGGGCCGCATCACCGACGACGACCTCGCCGCCGCGCTCGCTTACCATCATCCGCCGTCATCGCAGGACCCGGCCGACTTCGTCCGAACCGTCCGCGCCGCTGCCGACTCCCCTGAGGCCAGCGCCCCGAGAGTCCCCACGGTGGCCGCGGTGGCCGCCCACCACTCCGACCGGGACTGGGCCCGCCTCGCCACCGACCGCGTGTCGTCGTGGGCGGCCGCTTACTTCGACGACGGGCAGGCCCTGTGGCGCTCCGCCGAACGCGACCAGCCGCTGTACGCGGCGTGGAAGGAAGAGGCGAGCATCGATCGAACGCCCGAGCTCATGGGTCTCCCCGGTTTCCGCGCCATCGTGCGATCCCTTCCCGATGACCCGACCGCGCCGCCGCCCACGGGGCGATGGCCGAGCTCGACATCCCACCCGCCGGGCTCGAGGTGTACCTCCACGTCCTGCTCCTGCGCACCGGCGGTTGGGCTGCCCACGCGCGGCGCATCGTCTGGGACCGCCAGCTGTACGACGAGGACGACGAGACGCTCGTGCTACTCCTCGCCGTCTTGCTGGCGTGGGAGGTCGGGGTCCTGCGGGCCCTCGCCTGCTCCGGCCTCGGGCCCGCCTGGACCGACGGCCTCGCCGCCCTGGGCGACGAGCACGAACATGCCACCGTCGACTCCCACCTCGCCCCGCGGCTGGTGCTGCAGGACGCCTTCGACCGCGCCGAGCACCGCCGCTTGGCCGACCAGCTCCGGTCCCGACCGAATCCGCCAGCTCGACGCGAGCGGCCCCAGGCACAGGTCGTGTTTGGCATCGATGTGCGTTCCGAGGTGTTCCGAGGTGTTCCGAGGTGTTCCGAGGTGTTCCGACGCCACCTCGAGGCCACTGCCACCGACATCGAGACCATCGGCTTCGCCGGCTTCTTCGGCTTCTCGCTCGACTACGTCCCGCTCGCACACGATCGCGGTGAGGCACAGTGCCCCGTGCTGCTCACCCCCGGCCACACCGTGCTCGAGGTGGTCGATGACCGAGCCCGCGTCGAAGACGTCGTCGCCCATCGTCGCCTCTGCCACCACGTCCGACGCTCGTGGAAGTCGTTCAAGATGGGTGCCATCTCGTGCTTCAGCTTCGTGAGGCCCGTCGGTCTGATCTACCTCCCAAAGATGTTGACCGACACCTTCGGCACCACGCGACCCGTCGCCGGCCCCACCGATGAGGGGCTGCAGACCTGGGCCGTCGACCACCGCGTCCCGGCCCTCAGCTCGGCCGGATCAGGGTCGACCGTCACCGGCATCTCGCTGGAGAGCCGGATCCAGCTCGCCGAAGGCGCCCTCCGGGGCATGTCGCTCACCGACGGCTTCGCTCCGCTCGTCGTGATCACCGGCCACGGCGCCACCACCGTCAACAACCCCTATGACCGCCGTCTCGCCTGTGGTGCGTGCGGCGGGCACACGGGAGAAGCCAACGCCCGTGTCGCCGCCACCGTGCTCAACGATCCCGACGTCCGCGCCGCGCTCAGCGATCCTGGCATCGAGATCCCGGCCGACACCTGGTTCCTCGCCGCCCAACACGACACCACCGCTGACGGCGTCACCCTCTTCGATCAGGCGCAGTTACCCCCGCGCACGTCCCCCTCGTCGCCGACATGGCCCGCCAGCTCACCGCCGCCGGCCAGGACAGCCGAGCCGATCGGGTGCCCCGGCTCGCCATCGCCACCGCTACCACCCAGTCCACCGACCGCGCCGTCATCCGGCGCAGTACCGACTGGGCCCAGGTCCGCCCCGACTGGGGCCTCGCCGGCTGCCGCACCTTCATCGCCGCGCCCCGGAACCGCAGGAAGAGCCTCGACTTGGAAGGGCGGTCGTTCCTGCACTCCTACCACTGGCGCCAAGACTGCGATTTCGCGGTCCTCGTGCTCATCATGACCGCCCCTGTGGTCGTCGCCAGCTGGATCAGCCTCCAGTACTACGCCTCCACCATCGACAACGAGCTGTTCGGCTCAGGCAACAAGACACTCCACAACGTCGTCGGCCGCCTCGGCATGCTCGAAGGCACCGCCGGCGACCTCCGCACCGGCCTGCCCCGGCAATCCGTCCACGACGGCAACACCCTCCAACACGAACCCCTCCACCTCAACGTCATCATCGAAGCACCCATCGACGCCATGAACACCGTGCTCACCACCCACCCTTCAGTGCGCGAGCTCTGCGACAACCTATGGCTCCACCTGCACGCCATGGACGACACGGGGACCATCACGCACCGCTACGCCGGCGACCTGCACTGGGAACCGATCAGTCTCGACCATGCCGAACCACACGATCACCGGTGATCGGTAGCTCCCCGTGCTTGGCGACGAAGTGGTCAGTTAGGTCCGCATCCTGTCATGGCGGCGCCGGGTTGCCTCATCTAGCGAGCGCGAACGTCGGGTCTGTCGATCTCTATGGGTTGCAACGTGAGCATTGGCCGGGGTCGGCCAGGAAGTCGCGCGAGAGGTGGTCCCGTGCAGTGCAGCCCTGACGGGCGCAGGCGAAGACGTCGTAGGCGATCTGGGAGGTGGGTTCGCCGCACCACTCGCACGGCAACCCGCTCTCGACGTCCACGATGCCCCAGCCGGGAGCGGCGCAGGCCGGGCACGTCGAGGCGACGCGCCGGGCGAGCTTCAACGCCAGTTGGGCGAGGGCCCGCTGGCGAGTGGGATTGAGATGGGCTCGCATGTCGGTCTGCACCAGGGCGGCGCCGGCGGTGTCGACGCAGCCCCTCACCGCATGATCGAGCGTGTCGAGGTCGCGCACCGCCTTGAACAGCGGCAGGGTGTTGCTTGGGGGTGTGACGACGAGGGCGTGGTCAGGAAAGCCGACCCGGTCGAGGAATGCACCGGGGACGGGTAGCTCGTGGACGACCACATGATCGAAGTTCGTGTCGGTGACGAGGTGACGTTCGATGATCTCGAGGCCGCGATGGTCATCGACGAGCACGGCGAGTTCGATGCCCACCGGCAGCCACGGGATGGCGGGGTGCGGCCCGAACGATCCTTCGCTGGCCAGCCCGATCGCCACCCCGGTGTGCTCGATCGCCCACCGCGCTTTTCGGCGAACGGTATCCAGTGCGGACTGCGTTCGTGGCACCTCGCCGCTGAACGTGCCGAGCAGGTCCGTATCGACTTCGGCCACAATAAGGTCCAGGCCAACCAGTTCGAGCAACGGCCCTGCGAACTGACGTTGTTTGTCGTGTTTGGTGGCGATCGCCGCAGTTTCACCCTGCAGGACGCTCAAGGGCGACGCGGCCGTCACGGCCTCGGCCGGCGAAAACGGCAGGGCCGATCGGGGGCGCCGCCCAACTCCCCAGCTCGTCGCGTGATCAGGCTTCTTCCCACGAGTTCCACCGTCCTGCTGCAGGTCAGCCGTGAGCTGACGAAGGTGAACAGAACCACGCTCAGTCCTCCTGATCGGTCGCGCTTGTCGTCTTATGGTCGCGCGCGGCGAGAAGGGCCTGGACCCCCGTGTTGCGGCTAGCGACCTCATCGCGTAGTGACTCACGGTGCGCTTCGATCGCGGCTGCGAGAGTCGGATCGCCGAGAGCCAGGATCCGAATCGCCAGCAGGGAGCCGTTGTGGGAGCCGTCGATGGCTATCGTCACCACGGGGACGCCAGCGGGCATCTGCGCGATCGACAGCAGCGAATCGAGACCGTCGAGGTGCGGGCGGCCGACCGGCACCCCGTTGACGGGCAGCGTGGTAGCCGCGGCGATCATGCCAGGGAGATAGGCGGCGCCGCCTGCGCCCGCGATGATGATCTCGGCTCCGTCAGCGCGCGCCGCGGCCGCGAACTCGAGCATCCCGCGGGGATCCCGATGAGCCGAGACCACGCGCACAAACGAGGGGACGGCGAACTCGCGGAGCACGTCGATGGCGGGTTCCATCACCGCCAGATCGGAGTTGCTGCCCATCACGACGGCAATGCTCATCGATCGATCCCGCCGACCCGAGCGACCGCGGCCGGCGTGAACGGCGACGGGGCGGGCCCGGCGCCATCGGAGGCCATGTCTCGGGCCATGACCTCGACGGCGACCTTCAACGCCACCCGATCGGCACCACACAGGGTGACGTGACCGACCTTGCGGCCGGGCCGGCCTTGTTTCCCATACAGGTGGACATGCGCGGGCGGCCCCGGGGCGGCCTTGGCGACCTGAGCGAGGCTCGGCACCGTCCCGATAAGGTTGGCCATCACCGCGGCCGGCACCGTCATGCCCGTCGATCCGAGGGGCAGATCGAGCACCGCGTGCAGGTGGTTCTCGAAATGGGAGGTGGCGCACGCGTCGACGGTGTAGTGCCCACTGTTATGGGGCGCCGGGGCGAGCTCGTTCACCAGAAGCTGATCGTCGTGCACGAAGAACTCGACCGCCAAGACACCCACCATCCCGACCGCCTCCGCGATCGCTTCGGCCCACTCGGCGGCCTGGGCGGCCAGCCTCGGCGCCACCAACGCGGGGACGACCACAGTGTGGCAGATTCCGTCTTGCTGGTAGGTGCGGACCAGCGGATAGTGGGCCATGGCCCCCGACGGGCGCCGCACGACCAAGGTGGCCAACTCGGCAGAGAGTGCCAAGTCCGGTTCGAGGACGACAACCGCCCCGGTCCCGAGCCGGGCGAACAGTTCGACGGCGTCGTGGTGGTTCGCCAGCCACCACACGCCCCGGCCGTCGTAGCCGCCCCGGGCCAGCTTGGCGACCAGCGGCTAGCCGAAGCGCGCCCCCGCTCGAGCGGCGTCGTCCACGCAGCCGGCAATCGAGTACGGCGGAACGGCGATGCCCAACGATTCGAGCAGCACCCGTTGACGAGCCTTGTCCGCCGCCAACGACAGAGCCTTCCCCCCTGGCCGGATCCCCGCGCCTCGGTCCTCCAGACCTCTGACCGTGTCCGCGTCGACCAACTCGTGATCGAAGGTCACCACGTCGCAGCACGCCGCCAGACGTTCCAGAACCTGAGGATCGTGCCAATCACCGACCGTGATCGACCCGGGCGGCCCTATCCACGCCGTCCGCGGCCAACACGTACATGTCAATGCCGAGCGGGATCGCGGCCTGGTACATCATCCGGGCTAGCTGACCTCCGCCGACAACTCCGACCACAGGCGGCCCCGCACTCAGATCCGGCCCCTTCATTCGGTCTCCTATCCCGGAAGAACACTTCCTGTCTTGTCTACCGCTAGTTCGCGGCTCTTGTCAAGAGTCGGCACAACCAATGCCATAGGTTGCAACTCCCGATTCTCACCAGGACGCGGCGGCTGCGGGACCATCGAGTTGTTCAGCGGTGAAGTGGTTCTCGGGCTCGCCAGCGACGGCGCAATGCGTCCACAACCGCCTCCGACTCGACACCCGGCCGCTTGGCGACAATCCCTGGTTCCTGGTCGCTCCCGACGCCCGCCCTTTCGCTTCCGTCCAGACGCCGCCGATCCGAATGGCCTATTGCGATCTGCTCTTCAAGCAACCAAACTAGGGAACTTCCTTTCTGGTGTTCTGCCGGAAGAATCAGGGTCCGCTCGCTGTTCCGAACGGCAAGGACGAACCCATGCCCATGTTCCGAAAGAAACCCGACGTCTGAGGCCGACCAGGAATGCTGGCGAGTTCAACCGGTCATCTTGACGAGTGGGATGATAGGCGCGTCGGGAGGTCGGTGGCTGGAAGTGCCGGGGTGGTGGTCCGGCGGCGCAGGTCAGCCACCTTTGCCAACAACAGCACCGACGATTGTGAGAAACGAGAGCGCCCCCACCGGGAGCACAATCAGCGCGCGCCAGACGAACGCGTATAGCCGAACATTCTTGGTACCTGATTGACTAAAGTTGAAGGTCATTAGCCGTTCGAAGAAGCGGTGATAGGTGGGGTTCCATGCGACCCCGAAAGCGATAATGCCACAGATCACTCCGAACACTGCCTGACCAACACGCGAAACCATCACAGCGGAAAGCATCGAACCGCTACCATGAAAACGGGGTCCACGGCAGAGTCCAAAGATCGCTGCCATACATCAGTGATCCACCACCACCGGCTTGAACGCCGAATTCCCCGGATATGCGCCCATCACTCGAGATATTGACTGAGTCACACCCATAGAACCCGCCACCGGCGTTCACGAATCCACCTTCGACGAAACTGTCAACCTCCGCGTCGGAATGATTGTCATTGCTATCAAGAATCCAACCGCCGCGAAAACTAGGCTTACCACCAAGTCCTGCGCCTGCCTCTGGCCCATAGAAGATTTTCCCGGAACGACTCATGGTCACGTTCAACCCACCACCACCCCAAAGAAATGCAGTGAGGTCGACAGTGAGATAGTCAGGCTGCCGAGCAAACGCTGTCTCAAACGGCTCCACTGTCGAACCGATCGACTCACCGAGATCCCGAATTGGCGCAAGCACCGGACTGAGAAAGTGGTGATCGGACTAGGGATGGAGAAGTCGCCCTGAAATGGATCCCACAGTCCACTCGGATCTAATCGATTGAGTGGGTTGCCGCCGACGTAGCTGTAGGCTTCGCGGGTGGTTGCGTTGAGGGGGTCGCGGGTGAGGAAGCCACCAGTGGTGGGGTCGTAGAAGCGGGCTCTGAGGTAGATGTATCCGGTTTCGGGGTCGCGTTGTTCGGCGGCCCACCCCAGTTTGGGGG
>Ga0105047_10006036_pt1 | contig 20623 bp, 11 predicted proteins | sample MAT04_FD_78384 | JGI IMG/M metagenome (GOLD analysis project Ga0105047, IMG submission 78384) | Freshwater microbial communities from Lake Fryxell liftoff mats and glacier meltwater in Antarctica - MAT-04 (megahit assembly) | ecosystem: Environmental > Aquatic > Freshwater > Ice > Liftoff...
ACCAGGGGGCCCATCAGCCGTGCCGCGAGGGAGGGCCTGCGGGTGAGCCGCTCCTCAGCGTCGGCCACCCCCATCGCGAGAAGGCCGGCGTTGGCGGCGGCGAAGCGCAGTGGCTCCGCCTCCCAGCGGGGGGAGGCGTGACCCACCCAAGGCAGCCGCGTGAGTGCCGTGTCCGTTCCGGTGATGAGGTCGGCGAGGGTGCGGCCGGCGAGGTTGGTGGTGCTCAGTCCGTCGCCGACGTAGCCGCCGGCGGAGCCGATGCCGGTTCGCGCATCGAACCGCACGCTCGCGTGCCAGTCCCGGGCAACCCCGAGCGGCCCGCCCCAGCGATGGGTCACCGCGGCGTGTGCCGCCCCGGGAAACAGCTCGACGAGGGCGCGGCGCAGGTGCTCGAACACCCGCGGCGAACGGTCGAAGTCGCCGTCGATGGCGCTGCCCCAGTGGTAGCGCGCACCACGCCCGCCGAAGGCGATCCGGTTGTCAGCCGTGCGCTGGCCGTAGACGAGAAGGTGGCGAAAGTCGGTGAAGGTCTGCCCGTGGCCGATGCCGATATCCGCCCAGAACGACTCGGGCAGCGGCTCGGTGGCGATCATCAGCGAGTACAGGGGCAGGATATCCCGGTGCGTTTGGGCGATTGCCGCCCCGTACCCCTCTGTCGCCTGCACGATGAAGCGGGCCGTCACTGCGCCCCGTGCCGTCCGCACGACTCCGGGGGAGTAGCCGGTCACTTCCGTGCCCTCGGCGAGGTGGACGCCCCTCCGGTCGAGCGACCGCGCGAGTCCCCGCACCAGCCGCGCCGGGTGCACGCGGGCGCACGCCGGGTCGAATACCGCCGGCGGCACCCCCGGCACCCCCGGCACCCCCGGTCGCGCCGGCTGCAGCTCGAGGCGGTCCACCCCAAACCCGGCCGCCGTTTCGACCTCGGCGCGGGCGGAGCGGAGCTGTGCCGGAGTGCGGGCGAAGGCGAGGGTGCCGCCCTTGGCGAAATGGCAGTCGATGCCCTCGGCGCTCGCGGCCCGGCCGACCTCGTCGACGGTGCCGATCATCTCCCGCCGCATGGCGAGAGCCGCGGCCCGCCCGTGCATGCGGGCCAGCGAGTCCGTCGACCTCGGGAACAGCGCGCTGCACCAGCCGCCGTTGCGCCCGGACGCGCCGAATCCCGCGATCTCCTTCTCGAGCACGGTGATGTGCAGGCTGTCGTCGCGCTCGAGCAGGTAATGCGCCGTCCACAGGCCGGTGAGACCCCCGCCGATGATGGCGACGTCGGTCTCGGTGTCGCCGTCGAGTGGCGGTCGCTGACCGAGGTCACCCGGCACGGTGTCGTGCCAGAACGAAAGCTCTCGGTAGGATCCAGCCGATCGGGAGGGAATCAGATGAGTGTCCAGGCCTCGGTGAGAACTCCGCGCAGGATGCTCTCGATCTCGTCGAATTCCTTCGGACCGATCGTCAGTGGCGGCGCGAGCTGAACGACGGGGTCTCCCCGGTCGTCCGCCCGGCAGTAGAGCCCCGCCTCGAACAGGGCCTTCGAGAGGAACCCGCGGAGCAGTCGTTCCGACTCGTCGTCGTCGAAGGTCTCCTTCGTGACCTTGTCCTTGACGAGCTCGATTCCGAAGAAGTACCCGTCGCCGCGCACATCGCCCACGATCGGGAGGTCGAGCAGCTTCTCGAGGGTGGCCCGGAAGATTGGCGAGTTCACGCGCACGTTCTCGTTGAGGCCTTCCTCATCGAAGATGTCGAGGTTGGCGAGCGCGACGGCGGAGGAGACGGGGTGACCGCCGAAGGTGTAGCCGTGGTAGAACGCCGCGTTGCCGTGCTTGAAGGGCTCGTAGAGCTTCTCGCTCACGATCGTCGCGCCGATCGGCGAGTACCCGCTGGTCATGCCCTTCGCGCAGGTGATCATGTCGGGCTCGATGCCGTACGTCGTGGAGGCGAACATGTTTCCGATGCGCCCGAAGGCGGTGATGACCTCGTCCGCGACGAGCAGCACGTCGTACTGGTCGCAGATCTCGCGAACCCGTGCGAAGTAGCCGGGCGGCGGCGGGAAGCAGCCTCCGCTGTTCTGTACCGGCTCGAGGAACACCGCGGCGACCGTCTCCGGCCCCTCGAAGAGGATCATCTCCTCGATGCGGTTCGCGGCCCACTGGCCGAAGACGTTCAGATCGTCGCCGTGCTCCGGCGCGCGGTAGAAATTGGTGTTCGGCACGCGGAAGCCGCCGGGGGTGACCGGTTCGAACATCTCCTTCATCGCCGGGATGCCGGTGATCGCGAGAGCACCCTGCGGGGTGCCGTGGTATGCGACGTTGCGGGAGATGATCTTGTGCTTGGTACCGCGTCCCTGGAGCTTCCAGTAGTACTTCGCAAGCTTGAACGCAGTCTCGACGGCCTCACCGCCGCCGGTCGAGAAGAACACCCGGTTCAAGTCGCCCGGGGCGTATTCCGCGATGCGGTCGGCGAGTTCGATGGCGTTCGGATGCGCGTACGACCAGATCGGGAAGAAGGCCAGTTGCTCGGCCTGCTTGGCCGCGACCTCGGCGAGGCGCTTGCGGCCGTGTCCGGCGTTCACGACGAAGAGCCCGCTCAGCCCGTCGATGTATTTGCGGCCCCTGCTGTCCCAGATGTGGTGGCCTTCGCCCTTGATGATGATCGGCACGCCGTGACCGTCTTCCATCACGGACTGGCGCGAGAAGTGCATCCAGAGATGGTCCTTCGCCTTCTGCTGCAGGTCGGCCTCGACCGCGGGTGGAAGAGCGTGAACGCTCTCGGAGACGGGAGTTTCGATGGTCGTCATGGTCAACGCGTTCCCCAGTTGTAGAACTGTTTCTGCAGTCTCAAATAGACGAAGGTCTCGGTGGACTGCACACCGTCGATCCCTCGGATCTCCTTGTTGAGCAGCTCGATGAGCTGGTCGTCGTTCTCGCACACGATTTCGGCGAGGATGTCGAAGCTGCCGGCGGTGAGCACGACGTAGTCGACGGCCGGGATCGCGCAGAGCGCCTCGGCCACGAGGGTGGTGTCGCCGGCGACACGCACGCCGATCATGGCCTGCCGGTAGAAGCCCAACTGCATCGGATCGGTGACGGCAACGATCTGCATCACGCCCGAGTCGGTGAGCTTCTGCACGCGCTGACGTACCGCGGCCTCGCTGAGCCCGACGGCCTTGCCGATCTCGGCATACGAGCGCCTGCCATCGGCCTGGAGCTGCTCGATGATGGCCTTGGAGACCTCGTCGAGCTGCACCGGCTTCGATGGCGTCGCTTTGCTCATGGACGTCATGCTCCGATTCTGTCAGCGAAGCGTCAGTTCGGCAAGTGGATCCGCACCCTGAGTTGCTGATTTCGACTGAATCAGTGGCTCGGCGCGTCTGGTGTCTCGCGGAGCCTATGGCTATGTTGGAGAAATGACAGCTTCGGAACTGCGCAATTTTATCGGTGGAGAGTACGTCGACGCACGTGCCTCGTCGGGGTTCGACGTGATCGACCCCGCGACGGAGGCGACGTACGCGTCGTCGCCGGTGTCGGGCAAGGCCGACGTTGACGCGGCCTACACCGCCGCGGCCAACGCCTTCGAGGGCTGGGGCGAGACCACGCCGGCCGTGCGCCAATTGGCGCTGTTCCGCATCGCCGACGCGCTGGAGGCCCGCGCCGAGGAGTTCGCCGACCTCGAGTCGCAGGACACGGGCAAGCCGCGCGGCTCGCTCGTCGAGGACGAGATCATGCTCTCCGTCGACCAGATCCGCTTCTTCGCGGGAGCCGCGCGCCACCTCGACGGCCGCGCGGCCGGGGAGTACATGACCGACCACACGTCGATGATCCGCCGGGAGCCCATCGGCGTCGTCGGCCAGGTCACCCCGTGGAACTATCCACTCAATATGGCCGTGTGGAAGTTCGCCCCCGCCGTCGCCGCCGGCAACACGACGGTGCTCAAGCCGAGCGACACCACGCCGCAGTCGACGCTGCTGCTCGCGGAGATCGCCGCCGAGTTCCTGCCGCCCGGCGTCTTCAACGTCATCACCGGAGACCGCACTACCGGCGCCGCGATGATCGAGCACAGGATTCCGCAGATGGTCTCGATCACCGGGTCGGTGCGCGCGGGGATGGAGGTGGCGAAGTCGGCCGCCGACGACCTCAAGCGCGTCCACCTCGAGCTCGGCGGCAAGGCCCCGGTGATCGTGTTCGACGACGCCGACATCGCGAAGACCGTCGCCGGCATCGGGTCGGCCGGGTACTTCAACGCCGGCCAGGACTGCACCGCGGCAACCCGGGTGCTCGTGCACGAGCGCGTGCACGACGAGTTCGTCGCGGCCCTCGCCGCCTGGACCAGGGACAACGCCAGGACCGGGGCACCGGATTCCGACGACATCCTCTTCGGTCCGCTCAACAATCGCAGCCAACTGGACCGGATCTCGGGGATCATCGACTCGCTGCCCTCCAACGCGAAGGTCGAGCTCGGCGGCGCGCGGCAGGGCGACACGGGCTACTTCTATGAGGCGTCGATCGTGACCGGCCTGCTGCAGACCGACGACGCGATCCAGCAGGAGATCTTCGGGCCCGTCATCACGGTGCAGAGCTTCACCGACGAGGCTCAGGCGCTCAGCTGGGCGAACGACGTGCAGTACGGCCTCGCCTCGTCGGTCTGGACCAGCGACCACGGACGGGCCATGCGGTTTGCGAAGCGCCTCGACTTTGGCTGTGTGTGGATCAACACCCACATCCCGCTCGTCGCCGAAATGCCGCACGGCGGGTTCAAGCACTCCGGCTATGGCAAGGACCTCTCGTCCTACGGATTCGAGGACTACACAAGAATCAAGCACGTCATGAGCTACATCGGCCAGTGAGGGGGAGCGCGAACGACCGTAGGCTGTTCGCGTGGATGATGAAGAGCTCGACGACACGGTCCTCGCCGTGCCGGGCGCGCGGCAGCCGTCGGTGGCGCTCGCCGACGAGGACACCGTGCTCAGGGCCCAGTACCGGGCCCTCCGCGTGCCGGAGTCCGACACGGGTGCGGCACCGTCGGCGACGGCACCACCGGCCACCGGTGCCCCGTCCGATTTCGGCGATGGCGCGGGTCCCAGTGCTCCGCCTGCTCTCGGGCCACCCCACGCTCTGGTGTCACCCCACGCTCTGGTGTCACCCCACGCTCTCGTGTCACCCCACGCTCTCGTCGGCCCTCCCGTGCCCGTCGCCCCGCCCGCGCCCGTCGCCCCACCCGCGCTCGTCGCCCCGCCGGACCGCGCCCAGGAGCGACGGACGCGCGACCGCAGCGCCCGCCTCGACCAGTGCGATCATCAGGTCGCTGAGGTACGGGCCCCCGCGACCTGGTATCGGTTGAGCCTCGACGGGGACGAGCCGATCGCGCTCGATGCGCCGGTGCTCATCGGCCGGGATCCGCGCCCCCAGCGCGTGGCGATGGGCGCCGCACCCCGACTCATCGCGGTGCCCTCGCCGCAGCGAGAGGTGTCGTCCACGCATCTCGAGTTGCGGCAGGACGGCGCGTCGGTCATTGTCACCGATATGCGGTCGACAAACGGTACGGTGATCACCATGCCGGGACTTCGTATGTTCACCCTGCACGCGGGCGACTCGCTCGTCGCGGTCCCCGGCACGCTCATGAACATCGGCGACTCTCACGTCATCGAGATTCTGCCTATCCAGCGCCACCACGCGCATGACCAGGAACCAATCGAAAGGGAGTCCACGTGACTCAGATCGGCCGGGCCACCGCGGCGCATTCCCTCAGCATCCCTGGCAGGGCGGGCGCCGTGGTCGCCCTCTCCTGGGGGGCCGCGACCGACATCGGGCGCCGCCGCAAGCTCAATGAGGACAGCTTCCTCGCCGAGTCGCCGTTCTTCGCCGTGGCCGACGGCATGGGTGGGCACGCCTCAGGCGACGTCGCCAGCGCCGCCGTCGTCGCCCGACTCTCGGAGGCCGCTGCCACCGACTTCGCCGACACCGAGTCGATCATGACGGCCCTGCGCAGCGCGACCTCCGACATCGCCCTCGCCGCCGACGACGACGAGCTCGGGGTCGGAACGACGGCGACGGGCGCGGTACTCACCCTGTCGGCGGGAAACCCGTTCTGGGCCGTGTTCAACATCGGCGACTCCCGCGTCTACCAGTTCGCCGACGGCGCGCTGACGCAGGTGACCGTCGACCACTCGGTCGTGCAGGAGCTCGTCGACGCCGGACTCCTGCGGCCGGAGGACGCGGAGTCCCACCCCGACAGCAACATCATCACCCGCGCGGTCGGATTCAACGCCGAGCCCATGGCCGACCTCTGGATGGTCCCGCTGCGGGCCGGCCTCCGCCTGCTCATCTGCTCCGATGGGCTGACCCGCGAGGTCAGCGACCCGCAACTCCGCGCGGCGCTCGCGGCGGGCACCGGCCCACAGGAGACCGCAGCCACACTCATCGAGGCCGCGCTCGCCTCCGGTGGCCGCGACAACATCACCATCGTCATCGTCGATGTCGTCGAGGCCCCCGACCCCATGTCCCGCGACGCCCAGGGCGCCCAGGGCGCGCGCGCGGAGACCACCCCGGCGTGAGGCGCTCGCCACGCAAATGCGACCACTTCTGGGGGTGCCCGCAGTGCCGCCGAAGCCCTTATTCCCGAGGATTCCACGCCCCCCGCTGGTAGAATCGAGTACCTGGCGAAGCGTCACACCGGCGTGGTATTCCAGCAGATAGCGTTCACCGGGGGGCGAAATGGCGAGACGCCTACCCTCCTTGCCTCCCGTGCTTGCGGGGTTCACACACGTTCATGTGCTCGGATCGGGCGGTTTCGCCGACGTGTTCCTCTACGAGCAGAACATGCCGCGCCGCCAGGTCGCGGTCAAGGTCATGCTGAGCGAAGTAGTCAATGACCAGGTCAGGCAAATGTTCCAGGCCGAAGCCAATCTGATGGCCCAGCTGAGCTCGCACCCGGCCATTCTCACGGTGTACCAGGCCAGCGTGTCCTCCGACGGACGCCCCTACCTCGTGATGGAACTCTGCTCCGCACGGCTCAGTGACCGCTACCGCCGGGAGCGAATCCCGGTTCCCGAGGTGCTGCGCATCGCCGTGAAGATCGGCAGCGCTATCGAAACCGCCCACCGTTCCGGGGTGCTGCACCGCGACATCAAGCCGTCGAACATCCTGCTCACCGCCTACGGACATCCGGTTCTCTCCGACTTCGGTATCGCGTCGACCCTCGGCGACGCCGAGAGCAACGACGCCGTGGGGATGTCGATCCCGTGGTCGGCCCCCGAGGTGCTGGCCGATGAGACACCCGGCACTATCGCCTCCGAGGTCTGGTCGTTCGCCGCCACCGTCTACTCGCTGCTCGCCGGGCGATCCCCGTTTGAGCAGCCGGGGGAGCCGAACAAGTCGAACGACCTGATGGCGCGCATCAACAAGGCCAGGGTGCAGCCGATCGGCCGACCGGATGTGCCGTCGCGGCTCGAGCGCGCGCTTCAGCGGGCCATGTCCCGTCGCCCGGACCTTCGCCAGGGGAGCATCCTCGAACTCGTGCGCGAGCTGCAGGGAGTCGAGACGGAGCTCGGCGTGCAGCAGACACCGACCGAGGTCGCAATGGACGACTGGGCCCTCGCCACGGTCTCCGACCTCGAGGAGCGCACCCGCATTCGCGGTGTGGCCGGTGCGATCCCCCCGCCTGGCGCCCGGCGCCGCCGACGGCGTCCGCCGACCGTCGAACAGGACGTCGCCGGCACCGTGCTGCGGTCGATGTCCCCGGTCTCCCGGAGCACCGCAACGTCGGTCTCCGATCAACCGCGCCGCGTGCAGTGGCTCGCGGTCGGCCTCGTCGCCGTTGCGGTGCTCGTGATCGGCACCGGGGCGATCGCCACGGGGGTGGTCGCGCGGGAGAACGCGGCGGACATCCCCACGGTCACGGGGATCGATGCGGTCCCCGGCTCCGACACGATCGAATTCTCCTGGCCGGATCCCGGCCTGTTGCCCTCGGACTCCTACCAGATCTCCGCGACCGAGCAGCGGGCCATTATCCAGACGCGGTCGGAATTCACGATCGCGGCGGTCGATGGTGAGCGGGTCTGCGTCACCGTCGCCGTCAACCGCGACGGCAGGTCAGGGCCGCCCAGCGCAGAGAAATGCGTGGACTTCGCATCGTGAGCCCCCGCCATGCTTAAGCGCTGGCTCCTCGCCCGCAAATCGCTCGTCGCCACCGCGACGAGCGGTACGCTCATCGCCGCGATCGTGGCGACCCTTGCCGTCGTTTCCGGCGGTTACGACGCCCAACGCCTCGACCTCGGCGACGGGTCGGTGTGGGTCGCGAACGGCTCGCAGCAGGTGATCGGGCGCGCCAACACGGGGATCCTCGCACTGGACACCGTCGTCGAGGGTCCGGGCTCGGATCTGCAGGTGGTGCAGGACGGGTCGACGGTGCTTCGGGTGGATCACGCACGCGGCACGGTCGACGTCGTCGACGTCGCGATGGCGGAGACGAGTGAGAGCATCGTCCTGCCTCCGGAGTCGCCCGACCTGCTCCTCGCCGCCGACACCGTCGTCATCCACTCTTCGGTGACCGGATCCGCGTGGATCCTGCCGGTCGGCGACCTACCCGACTTCGACGCGACTGCGGAACCGACACTGAGCCTCGGCGCCGACTCCGTCGTCAGCGCGAGTGCGGGGGGCACGGTGTTCTTCTACTCGCGTGAGTCGCGCGAGGTCTACCTGGTGGACGCGGCCGACGGGGAGGACGTAGTGGCGACCTTCCCCGCGGACCTCTTCTCCGCGGAGAGCGAGACGAGCATCACCTCCGTCGCCGGCCAGTGGGTGCTGCTGGACCCGAAGTCGGCGGCCCTCTCGATAGGTGGCCGCGTCGTCGACCTGTCGGCCACGGTCGACGACGAGCAGGATCTCGTGCTGCAGGGCGCGAGCGATACCGGTGACAGGGTGCTCGTTGGATACGGGGGCGGGCTCGTGGCCGTCCCGCTGGCCGGCGGCGCGCCAGAGCGGATCGCCGAGGCCGGCGGCGGTATCGCCGCGCCGCCCGCCGTCATCGGCGAGTGCGCCTTCGCGGCCTGGTCGAGCGGTCTCGCCTGGCGTGAGTGTGTCGGCGACAGCGCGGCCACGTTGCTCAGCCTCGAGGCTGTCCCGGCGGGAGCGAGCGGTCTCGCCTTTGTCGCGAACGGCACCCGCGTAGTGCTCAACGACCCGCTCGGCGGCGGCACGTGGACCGTGCAGGGGCGCGGCGAGCTGATAGACAACTGGGACGAGCTGATTGCCGACGACGAGCGGCGGCAGGAGGTCGAGGAGAGAACCGACGACGCGCCGCCGGACTTCGCGCCGGATCAGCTGCCCCCCGTGGCGATCGACGACGAGTTCGGGGCGCGCTCCGGCCGGGCGAATGTGCTTCCGGTGCTCCTGAACGACTACGACCCCAACGGCGACGTGCTCGTGGTCGAGGCCGTCGAGGGTGTCGATGATTCCGTCGGTCGGATCGACGTCATCGGCGACCGACAGAAGGTGCAGCTGACGCTCACCGACGGGGCCTCCGGACCGGTGACGCTCAGGTACACCGTCAGCGATGGGCGCGGCGGCTCGGCGAACGCGACGGTGACGGTGACGGTGCGCGCGAACGATGAGAACTCGCCGCCGGTGCAGGTGCGCGAGTCGCGGGCACTCGTCGCGGGAGGCGACCGCGTCACCGCCAACGTGCTCGGCGACTGGGTCGACCCCGACGGCGACGCCTTCTACCTCACCTCCTCGACAACGGCGGCGCCCGATACCGTGACCCACCGGCCGGGCGGCACCGTCGTATTCCACGAGGCCGGGTCCGACGGTGGCGCGCGCACCGTGACCCTTGCCATGTCGGATGGACGGGCCACCGGCTCAGGGAGCCTCGTTGTGGCGGTGCGCTCCGTCGGCGAGGTGCCGATCGTTGCCGACGCGTTCGTCGTCCTCAGCTACGCCGGCCAGGAAACAGTCGTGCGACCGCTCGAGCACGTGCGCGGCGGCACCGGCGAGCTCAGCCTCGCCAGCGTGCCGCCGCGACCGGGCACGAGCATCGAAGTGAGGGCGGAGAGCGGCACGTTCCGGTTCACCAGCGATCAGGTGCGCACCCACAACCTCGAGTACGTGGTCAGCGACGGCGACCAGACGGTGACCGGAACCATCCGCGTCGACGTGCAGGCACCGCCAGAAGCGAACAGCACTCCGATCACCACCCCGAAGACGATCTTCGTCGGCACCCTCAGCAGCGAGATCATCGACATCACCGCGACTGACATTGACCCGGCCGGCGGCGTGCTGCTCGTAACCGGCGTCAGCGAGGTCCCCGGCGGCGCCGGAGTGAGCGCCACCGTGCTCGAACAGCGCGCGGTGCGGGTGACCCTCACGGCACCGCTCGACTCCGGCCCGGTAACCTTCGGCTACCGTGTCAGCAATGGGCTCGCCGAGGCCGACGGGGTCATCACGGTCGTCGAGATTCCCCGGCCGACGACATTGCAGCCTCCCGTCGCCTCGGATGACACCGTCACCGTGCGGCTCGGGGATGCGATCGACATCCCGGTGCTCGAGAACGATGCGCACCCCGACGGGGAGGCGCTGACGCTCAGCCCCACACTGCCGACGGGACTTTCCCGCGCCTCAGGGGTGCTCTTCGCCGCAGGCGGCGTGCTGCGCTATCTCGCCCCCGCGAAGTCCGGCAATTTCACCGCCGTCTACGAGGTCGCCGGACCCGACGGGCAGGTCGACCAGGCCGAGGTGAACATCGCCGTGCGTGAGGCGGTCGCGGCGACGAACTCGGCCCCCGTTCCGCCGCCCGTCGTGGGGCGCGTCGTCGGGGGAGAGGTCGTGCGCATCACGATCCCGCTCAGCGGCACCGATCCCGACGGCGATTCCGTTCGACTGCTCGGCCAGGAGACGAGCCCGGAGAAGGGATCTGTCATCGGTGTCGGCCCCGACTACATCGACTTCCGTGCCGGCGACTACTCAGCGGGCACCGATGGCTTCACCTACCGGGTCATCGACGCCCTCGGCATGCGGGCAGTTGGCACCGTGACGATCGGCATCCGGCCGAAGTCGGGTGGAGCCGGGAACCCGATCGCAGTCGAGGACGAGGTGCGCGTCAGGCCGGGCAAGACCGTCTCCGTGCAGGTGCTCGCGAATGATTCCGATCCCGACGGCGGCCAGCTCACCGTCGTCGGCGTCGAGCCGAATTCCCCCGACATTGCCTGGGAGATCGTCGACGACGTCGTCGCGGTGACGCCGCCTGTGGCCCCCGGCCGCTACGGACTCGTCTACACGATCGAGAACGCCAGCGGCGGCTCGAGCTCGAACTTCGTGACCGTCGTGGTCGACCCGGAAACCCCGCCGACCTACCCGGTCGCGCGGGACACCGTGCTCACCCTGTCGGACATCGCCGACCGCGACGTCGTCAGCGTCGACGTGCTGCGCAACGTGTTCTTCGCCGAGGGCGACGTCGGCTCGCTGTCGCTCGCGCTCCTGCCCGGATTCGACGGCAGGGCCGCGATCGAGCGCGGGCGCATCGAGATCTCCGTGGCCGAGCGGCGCCAGATCATCCCGTTCGCGGTCGCGAACCCGGATGACCCGTCCGCCGTCGCCTACGCCTTCGTCTGGGTGCCCGGCTTCGAGGATGCCCTGCCGCAACTCGACCGCGATGCGCCGGTCCTGCGGGTACCGAGCGGGTCGCCCCTGAGGATCGACCTCAACGACCACGTGATCGCGGTGGACGGTCGCGAGGTGCTGCTCGTGGATTCCGCCACGGTCGAAGCCTCGAATGCGAACGGCGCGGCGCTCGTCGTCGACGAGACGACCCTCTCCTACACCTCGGCCGACGGCTATTTCGGGCCTGCGTCGATCTCGTTCGAGGTCACGGACGGCGAGACGGTGAGCGATCAGCAGGGGCGCAGGGCAATCATCGTGCTGCCCATCGAAGTAACCCCGCGCGAGAACCAGCCCCCGGCATTCACCGGCGGGGTGGTCGACTTCGAGCCGGGCGAGGAGAAGACCCTCGACCTGTTGCGACTGACGTCCTATCCGTACCCCGACGACCTCGACGAGCTCGTCTATAGCGCCGGGCCCACGCCTCCCGCCGGTTTCGAGTACACGATCACCGGCACGACGCTCGTGATCCGAGCGAAGGGGGACGCCGCCACGGGAACCTCGAGCGCGCTCACGATCGGCGTGCGCGACTCCATGGCCGCGGGGCCGTCCGGCCGCATCCGGCTCCAGGTCGTGCCCTCCACCCGCCCGCTCGCACGACCTGCCGCCGACCCGGTGGTCGCCCCGCGCGGAACGACAACGGTGATCGACCCCCTCGAGAACGACCAGGCGACGAACCCGTTCCCCGGGGAGCCGCTGCGCGTGGTCGCGATCCGGGGGATCGACGGCCAGGAGGTGCCGGACGGGGTCACCGTCACGCCCGACGCCACCAACTCGCGGCTCACGGTGACCGTGTCGGCGAGTGCCGCGCCGATCGACACCAACCTGCAATACCAGGTCGCCGACGCGACGGGCGATCCCGGCCGCTACACGTACGGCGCCATTACGATCTCGGTGCAGGACCGACCGGGCGCTCCGGCCGCGCCAACCCGCGCCGACGGCGGCTTCGAGGAGGGCTTGGTCACGCTGCGCCTCGCAGCGCCCCCGTCGAATAATTCTCCGATCACGAAGTACGAGGTCGTGAGCACGAGCAACGGCGGCTACCGCAAGGACTGCGGCGCCACCCTGCTCTGCGAGCTCACCGACCTCACCCCCGGGCTGAGGTACCAGTTCGCGGTGATCGCCACGAACGCGATCGGCGCCTCCGACCCCGGCGGGGCCAGCATCCCGCTCAGCGCCGACTACCTCCCCGCCGCGCCGGCCCAGGTGACCGCGACCGCGCGGGCCGAGAACGCCCGTCCGTCGCTCGGCATCTCGTGGTCGGGCGTCGTCGACCCCGCGCCCGGCACCGCCGTGACCGGTTACGTCGTACGCGTCACGGGCCCTGGGGTCGACTTCGAAACCACGGTGGGGCCGCAGACCACCTCGATCACCACGACCGCGGGCGGGGGCCTCACGGCGAAATCGCAGTACGCGGTCACGGTCTTCGCCCGTAACGCCGCGCTCGTGCTGGGTGACGGCGACTGGCGCCGGTCGTCGTCGGCTCCGGTGACTGCGGTCGGTGCCCCGAGCGGCGTCGCCGGCGGCGTCGCCGCGGTGGTCGTCAACGGCTCGACGGGGGAGATCCGGGTCACCTGGGGGGCGAGCGATCCGGGCGGCGCTCCCGCCGTCTCGTACTCCGTCGGCCGGTTCGGGGCCGGCGACACCGTGCCGCAATCCTGCACCCCCGGCGGGGAGAGGCCCGGCGTCGCCGCTGGTGCGGCCGCCCCGGTCGCCTCGGGATGGGTCGACACCGCCGCGAGCGACGGCACCGCCTACCGCTACGTCGTCTACGCCGACAACGGGCTCTTCTGCACCCCCAGCTCGTCGGGCTCCATCGAGAGCAAGTCGCCCCCGGGAGCCACCGTCGCCTCGACCTCCGTCGAGCAGCGCGATGGACGCTACGACCTCCGGGTCGCGACGCTCGCGGCATCGGCTGGAATGGCGAGCCGCTTCGAAGGCAGGCTGAACGGGTCCGGCGATTGGTTCGCCGTCGCCGAGGGTCAGTGGCTCACCTCTGCCGCCAACGCCGGTGTCTACGGCACGGCGCAATCGATCCAGTACCGGGCCTGCCGCGACGCCGGCCCCTTCTTCTGCGGCGCCCCGTCGGCGAGCGAGTCGCTCGCCCCGGTGAATGCGCGTGGCGCCATCGTCTCGTGCGTGGTCGGAACGGTGCCCACCTCGAACCCGCCGGCCAATGCGGGCCAGCCCAGCCATGAATACCTGTACTCCTACAACGACGGATCGGCGTTCGGCAACTGGACCGCGTTCGCGCCGGACGAAACCGCCCCCGACCCTGCACTCGTCGGCTCGGGCATGACCGAGGTGCGCCTCCGGGTGGCCGTGACGTTCTCCGACGGCTCGCGGTACACCGATGATGGATACGCACAGGACACCTGCGGGCCGCGGCCATGAGCCGGCCGTCTACCGCCATCCGGCCCGACGACTCCACCACACGACCACAAGCAACGCGAGGGGCCCCGCAATGACCATGACACCCGAACAGGCTGGATGGTTCCAGGCGAAATTCAACCGCCTCGTCGGCAACGTCGAGCAGGTGATTCTCGGCAAGACGTTCGTCGTGAGGCTCTCGTTCACGGCACTGCTCTCCGAGGGGCACCTGCTGCTCGAGGACTTCCCTGGCACCGGGAAGACGTCGCTCGCGCGCGCCATCGCGCAGAGCGTCGCAGGGGCCAGCAGCCGCATCCAGTTCACCCCCGACCTGCTGCCGGGCGACATCACCGGCGTGAGCATCTACGACCAGCGCAGCGGACGCTTCGACTTCCACCGCGGCCCGATCTTCGCGAACATCGTGCTCGCGGACGAGATCAACCGGGCAAGCCCGAAGACCCAGTCGGCGCTGCTCGAGGTGATGGAGGAGGGGCGCATCACGGTCGACGGCACGACGCACGATGTCGGGGTCCCCTTCATGGTGATCGCGACCCAGAACCCGATCGAGCAGGCCGGCACCTACCGGCTGCCGGAGGCGCAGCTCGACCGCTTCATCATGCGCGCGTCGATCGGGTACCCCGACCACTCCTCGACGATCCGCATCCTCGAGAGCGCCGGGACTAAGGCGCACGAAACCGTCCTGCCGCCGGTCGTCACCTCCGACACGGTCGTCGAGATGGCGGCCCTCGCGCGTACCGTGCATGTCGACGCGACGATCAACGACTACGTGTCCCGGCTGGCCGATGCGAGTCGAAGCGCGGTCGAGGTGCGTCTGGGTGTCTCGGTGCGCGGCGCGCTTGCGCTCGTGCGCACCGCGAAGACCCTTGCGGCCGCATCCGGACGCCACTACGTCATCCCCGACGATGTGAAGACCCTCGCCGAGCCGGTTCTTGCGCACCGGCTCATCCTCGATGCGGAGGCGGAGTTCGACGGGGTCACCCCGCTCAGTGTCATCGGGCAGCTGCTCATCGAGACGCCGCCGCCGAGCGACAGGCAAGCAGTGTGACGGTCGAGCAGGAGCGGATCCGCCGCATCATGGGCCGGGCAGCGAGCTCGCAGACGCGCGGCGCGACCAGGGGGGTGACGCGCACGACGACGCGGCACGATGCCGCGCACCCGACCCTGACCGGGGCATCCGGCCTCACCAATGCCAGGACGCGCCTCGTCGGCGACCACACCGGTGTGCTCGCCGACTCTGTCGTCTCACTCGTGCGGGCCGTACGGGGCCTGTCGTCTATTGCCGTGAGATTCGCCGCCCGCCTGGGCGCGGTCGTGACCCCGCTCGGCTGGTCGATGGCGGTCCTCGTGCCCGTCTCGCTCGTCGTCGGCTACCGTTTCGGCCTGCTGGAGCTGGTCGCGGTCGGCTACGCCGGCGCGATTCTGCTGGTCGTCGCGATCGCTTACCTGGTCGGCCGCACCGCCCTCGTCGTGGAGCTCCACCTTCCCCACCGACACCTCGTCGTCGGGCAGCCGGGAGGCGGATTCGTACTCGCGCGGAACCCGTCGCGGCGCCGCCTATTCGGGTCCCGGCTCGAGGTGCCGGTCGGCGCGTCGATCGTGGATCTCGCGACGCCAGGCCTTGCCGCCTTCGAGGAGGTCCGCCGCGAGTTCCGCGTGCCGACCTCCCACCGAGGGATCCTCGAGATTGGACCCGTGCGTGGGGTGCGAGCCGACCCCATCGGGATGGTGCGTCGCGAACTGGTCTGGACGGGGACGCGGCAACTGTTCGTGCACCCGCGGACGATCGAGGTGCCGAGCACCAGCACCGGGCTGATCCGCGACCTCGAGGGCAGGCCGACGAGGGATCTCACCAACAACGACGTGTCGTTCCACGCGCTGCGTGAGTACGTTCCCGGCGACGACCGACGCTACATCCACTGGAAGAGCACGGCCAAGACCGGCACCCACATGGTGCGCCAGTTCGAGGAGACCAGGCGCAGCCGTCTCGTGGTTGCACTGAGCCTCGCGGCCGCCGACTACGTCGGAGACACCGAGTTTGAAATGGCGGTCAGCGCGGCCGGGTCCCTCGGGCTGCGGGCGATCAAGGATGCGCGGGACATCTCGGTCATCGTCGGCCAGGCGACCCCCGAGTTCGCCAAGCGCAAGGTGCTCGGGATTCGGCAGCTGGGGGCGCTGAGCCGAACGAGGCTGCTCGACGATCTCGCCGGGATCGAGCGGGCCGACTCATCCCTGCCGCTCGTCGATGTGGCCCGGGTCGCTTCGGACAAGTTCCCCGGCATCTCCGTCGCATTCCTCGTCTGCGGTTCCCTCGCCTCAAAGGCGCAGTTGCGGGCGGCGTCCGTGCACTTCCCGGCCGGCGTCGACGTCATCGCGGTGGTCTGCGACCCCGAGTCGGTGCCGGGGCTCCGCCGCATCGGCGATCTCAGCGTGCTCACGATCGGGTATCTGGACGACCTCGGGCGTTCCCTCGCCAGATCCGCGTCCGTATGACCAGGCGCCGCTCCCCATCGCTCCGGTTCGTCGCGGTCTCCACCGCTGCCCTCTGGCTGTCGACGGCGATCGCCGCGACCGCTCTCTGGCCGATCTACCAGAGCCGGGAGTTTCTCGTGCTCGTCGCCGTGACAATTCTCGTCGCCTCTGCGCTCGCGATTGTGGGAGCGATTGTGCGTGTTCCCGCCCACGTCGTGGCCCTGAGCGGCCTGGTTGCCTATGTGATGCTCGGGGTTCCGCTCGCAGTGCCGGGCGAGGCCCGCTACGGAGTGCTGCCGACCCTCGACGGCCTGGCGGCCCTGGGCCTCGGAACGGTGCTCGGCTGGAGGCAGTTGCTCACGATCACGCTCCCGGTCGGATCGTTCCAGGCGCTCCTCGTGCCCGCGTTCGTGCTCGTGCTCGTCACGGTGCTCGGTGGGCTGTCGATCGCGCTGCGCGCGCGGATCGGCGCATTCGCGGTCGTCGCGCCGATCGTGCTGTTCCTGGCGGGTATCATCTTCGGCGGGACGACGGGATTCTTCCCCGTCACGGCGGCCCTCGCCCTCGCGGCGACGCTGCTCGTCTGGCTGGTCTTATTCCGCTGGCACGATCGCCGGACCGCCGGCGGCCGGCAGGCCCCCGATGGCGACGCCGACCAGTCCGACGTTGACCAGCCCGGCGTCGACCAAAGGGGTCGCCCCGTCGGGGGCCCCATCGTCATGGGGGTGCGCACCCTCGTCAGCGCCGCCCTCATCATTGCCGTCGCCGCCTGCGGCGCGGTCGCCGCCACCGCCCTCGCACCACCCTCCGGCTCCCGCGAGGTGCTCAGGTCGAGCATTGCGCAGCCCTTCGACCCGCGCGAGTACGTGAGCCCCCTATCGGAGTTCCGCCGCTACCACCAGCCCGGCAATGAGAATGCCACGATGCTCACCGTTGCCGGACTGCCCGAAGGCTCGCGCATCCGGATCGCCACGCTCGACACCTACGACGGGGTCGTCTACTCGGTGGGCACCGATCGTGCCCGCGGCGACTCCGGCACGTTCACACTCGTGCCCTCGCGCGTCGATCGGTCGACGCTCGCAGGCGAACGGGTTACTGTCGATGTGTCCGTCGGGGCCTACTCCGGTGTCTGGCTTCCGACGGTCGGCGCGTTCGAGAGCATCCGCTTCGACGGGCCGGACGCCGCCGGACTTCGCGGGTCCTTCTACTTCAACGACAACACGGGAAGCGCGGCGGTGGTGCGGGAATTGGGCGAGGGTGACTCCTACCGGCTGAGCGCGGTGCTGCCGCGCGAGCCCGACCCGAGCCTGCTGGCCGCCGTCACCCCCGGTGCCGCGCGCCTCCCCTCCGGCATGGTCCTGCCCGAGGAGCTGTCGGCCGCCGTAGACGGCTACTCGCAGGCGGCGGAGACCGACGGGGAACGACTTCTGGCCGCGATCGAGGGGCTCAGGGAGACCGGGTACGTCAGCCATGGCGTCTCCGCTGACGAGCCGGTGAGCCGGGCCGGGCACGCGGCCAACCGCATCGCGGAGCTGTTCTCCGAGTCCCGGATGATCGGCGACGAGGAGCAGTACGCCGTCACCGCCGCGCTGATGGCCCGGGAGCTGGGATTCCCCGCGAGGACCGTCGTCGGATTCCATCCCGATGCGGTGTCCGCGTCGGGTGCGACCGAGGTGACCGGTTCCGACATCTCCGCGTGGATTGAGGTCGACACCGCCCAGTACGGCTGGGTCACGATCGACCCGACCCCGCCCGACCGCGAGATCCCCGAGCGCCTGCCCGACGAACCGACCCAGGTGGCGCGGCCCCAGTCGCCCATCCAGCCGCCAGTCGACGACCGCGAACTTCCCGACGAGCAGGTGGCCCCCGAGTCCGCCCAGGACGAGGCCGACACGGTCGACCCGCTGGCCGGCGCGCTCGGCGTCGTACTGCGGATCGCCGGATGGGTGCTCGTCGCCGCCGCACTACTGCTGTCCCCGTTCGTCGGTATCGTGGCCGCGAAGATGCGTCGTCGCCGACTGCGCCGCACGGCGGGTTCCCCGCTCGAGCGGATCACCGGCGGATGGCACGAGTTCGCCGACTCGGTGCTCGACCGAGGGCTGGCCCCTCCCGGCTCGCCGACTCGGTCAGAGCTCGCCGTGGCCGTCGGCGGCGTTCAACCGCTGATGCTCGCGGCGGCGGCGGACCGGGCGGTGTTCGCTCCCGCGGCCTCTCAGGCGAAAGAGGCCGAGCAGGTCTGGCGGTCGGTCGACGAGATCCGCCGTTCCCTTGACGCCGGGCTCACCAGAAGGCAGCGGATCAGGGCGAGAATCTCGCTGCATTCACTCGGCGGTACGAACAAATTCCCTGGATCGAGGACAACCCGATGACGTGTGTCAACTGCGGCGCGGAGCTGCCCTCCGACGCCCTCTTCTGCGGAGAGTGCGGGCAGGCGGTCGCGCCGCCCGTTCTGGTGCCGGCACAGACCGGTCGCTTCAGCTCTCCGCCGCCGGCCGACCGTGACGAAAGTGAGGCGAAAGAGGAGGCCGCGGAGGCCGAGGCGACGCACGACGAGCGTGAGCTCAGCGCCTGCGAGCAGTGTGGCACGCCGATGGGCCCAGGCGAGATCTTCTGCAGCGAGTGCGGGCACGTGTCGCCGACCGTGCGGGCCGCCTTCGCGAGCGTGAGCGGCGACACCTCGATCATCGACACGGTACGGCCGCTCACGCCTCCCGCCGGCTCACCGAGAATCCCGCCACCGGTCGTCACCTCGCCGAGAACCCCGCCGAGCATCCCGCTGCCCTCGATTGTCGCGCCCGCCGCCCCGTCGCGCGCGGCCTCGCCGCACGCGCCGGATTCCCCGGTTTCGCCGGTCCCGCCCGCCTCTCCGGTCCCGCCCGCCTCTCCGGCCACGCCGCCGGTCGATTCGGTGAGACCGCAGCCCCGCAGCGCGCCAGCCGCCCCGTCGTCGTCCGAACCCCCGGTGCCACGGTTCTTCAGCGAAGACCCGCCCGCACCGCGCCAGCCGGTGGCCGACGACCCGCGAGCACCGCGCCAGCCGGTGGCGGACAACCCGCCAGCACCGCGCCCACCTGAACGCCGAGTGGCGCCCGCGCCTGATCCGGATGGCGACATCGACGACCTGGAGGCCACACGGATCGTCGCGGCGCTTGGCAGGGGGGACCGGTTCGTGCTGCAGTTCAGCACGGGGGAGAGCGTGACCGTCTACGGGTCCGGCCTCGTCGGCCGAAACCCGGTGCCCGAGCAGGGGGAGCACTTCGATCACCTCGTGCGCGTGCTCGACCCCACCCGCTCGGTCTCGAAGACCCACCTCGAGATCGGCCAGCAGGGCGGGGCATTCTGGGTGCGCGACCGGTATTCCGGCAACGGTACCGTTGTGCGCGAGCCCGACCGGCCGTCGTACCGCTGCGACCCCGGAAAGCGCCACCTCATCGTGCGGGGTACGCGGGTCGACATCGGGGAGCAGTTCTTTATCGTCAGCTGATCTCGGCGCAACCGCGGTGCCCCCTGTGCACGCTGGGGCCCGCGCTGCCCGATGGGGGCCGCGGTGCACGCTGGGGTCCGCGGTGCCCGGGGGGGCGGTTGTGCACTGTGGGGAAGCCGGCGTCGCCGCGGGGAATTCCGGTGGCCGGCCGCTCCTCCCCGCCCCGCGGCGCCGCAGCGTGTGCACCGGTCAGGCGGCAGGCGTTGCGGGGCACGGTTGGTGTGCTGTGCTGTGCTGGTGCAGCCCACCGATCCGTTTCCTCTTGCCCCGCCCGCGGGGCGCCGGCCGGCGCTCCCGCCTGCCCCATCGGCACCGGTGCCCTACGCATTTCCCCTCGTCGCCGTCCTCGCCCCCGTGCTCGCGTCGGGGCTTTTCTTCGCGCTGACCCGCTCGCCGTTTGCCCTCGTCTTCGCGGTGCTCGGGCCGGTCATCGCCCTCGCGAGCCTCGCCGATTCCGCCCTGCAGCGCCGCCGCCGGGCCAGGTCGGAGTCCCGACGCTTCGCGGCAGACATCGCCGAGGCGCTGGCGGTCATCGACGCGAGCCACGCGCACGAGCGAGCTGAGGCCGACGCTGCGCACCCCGGCATCCGTGCACTCCTCGCCTGCCAAGACGACGACGGACTCTGGCCGACCGATCAAC
>Ga0105047_10006037_pt1 | contig 20622 bp, 26 predicted proteins | sample MAT04_FD_78384 | JGI IMG/M metagenome (GOLD analysis project Ga0105047, IMG submission 78384) | Freshwater microbial communities from Lake Fryxell liftoff mats and glacier meltwater in Antarctica - MAT-04 (megahit assembly) | ecosystem: Environmental > Aquatic > Freshwater > Ice > Liftoff...
CGACGGAGACGGCGCTTCGCTGCTGGCGCGGGGCAGCCCCAGGAGCATCACCGGCTTCGGTCCAGACGCCTACGCCGATGATCAAACTTCGTGCGTCCCCCTCGGTCTCAGCCGTCCGCGCGAATGCCGGCTTCGCGCACGAGACGGTCCCAGCGAGCGACCTCCTGCGTCACGAACCCAAGCGAGCGGTCGGGGTTCCAGGCAAGCATGTCGAAGCCACCCTCCTCCGCGCGGCGGCGCAGGTCGGCGTCGCGGGCGGCGATCTGGGTCGCGCGGGAAATTTCGTTGAAGATGGGCATCGGGACGGCGGCGTTGGTCAGCATGGCGGTCCAATTGGTCATCTGGAGGTCGGGCGCGCCGGCCTCGGCCACGGTGGGGATGTCCGGCGTCAGGCGGTGGCGGGTGGCGCCGGTTACGGCCAAGCCGCGCAGGCGCCCACCCTGCAACTGGGCGAGGCATTCGGGCAGGTTCGAGACCAGCATGTCGAGGTTGCCGGCGACCAGGTCGGTCACAGAGGGGGCGCCGCCACGGTAGGGCACATGCGTGATGTTCCCCGCGCCGCCGGACACGCGGCGGAACAGTTCAAGCCCAAGATGCGGCGGCGAGCCATTGCCGGAGGAGCCGCCGTTCAGCACCCGGGTGCGCGCCTGGGCCATGAGGTCGGCCAGGGTGCGTGCGGGGTTGGCGGGGTTCACGCAGATCACCAGCGGAAGGGAGCCCAGCACCGACACCGGCCGGAAGTCCCGCATCAGGTCGTAGGGCGCGTTCGGGAAGAGGCTGACATTCACCGCGTGGGTCAGGGTGATGGCCAGCAGCGTATGGCCGTCCGGGGGCGATTTGGCCGCGGCGTCGGCACCGATCAGCGCGTTGCCGCCAGCGCGGTTCTCGACGACGACGGGCCTGCCCCATCCCTCGCCCAGCCGTTGCGCGACAAGGCGGGCCATGATGTCGGTGAGGCCCGCCGGCGTGAAGGGCACGATGTAGCGGACGGTACGCTCGGGGAAACCGGCCAGGCGTTCGGCGGCGGCTGGCGCCTGCGAGTGGGCCACGCTGGGGAGCAAGGCGGGCAAGGCAAGGATGTGGCGGCGGGAGACGGGCATGCGATTTCTCCGTGGGCGATCGGACGCGCCCTTCGGATGGAAGCATAGGCCGGGCAGGGGGCCGGTTGGCAAGGCGCTGCAGGTCTGGCGAGATGCGGGCGGAAACCTGGAGACGCGCCATGCCCGCAGCCTTTCCCCTGCCCGAAGCGACCCCCGCCGAACTTGGCCTCGACCCCTTCAAGCTCGAGTTGCTTGCGGCGCGGATCCAGTCGGACGTGACGAGCGGGCACCATCCGGGCGCGCAGGTGGCGCTCGCCCGGCATGGGAAGCTCGCCTTCTACCGCAGTCTCGGCGAGGCGCGGACGGGCGTGCGGGCGGCACCGGAGACGATCTGGCTGCTCTACTCGAACACCAAGGTGCTGACCGCCTCGGCGCTGTGGGCGCTGGCCGAGGACGGCGCGCTGCGCTTGACGGATCCGATCGCACAGCATCTCCCTGGATTCGAGGCGAACGGGAAGGGCGGCATCACCTTCATCGAGCTGCTGACGCACCAGGCAGGCTTCCCGACGGCCGAAGTATCGCCGATCGCCTGGGAGGACGCGGCACGTCTGCGCCAGGTGGTCTGCGACTTCACGCTGGAATGGGAACCGGGAAGCAAGGTGCGCTATCACCCGGCCTCCGCCCATTGGGTGGCGGCGGCGGCGATCCGCGCCGTTACCGGCGAGGACCACCGTAGCTACATCCGCCGGCGCATCATCGCCCCGCTTGGCCTCGACGGCGAGCTGCACGTGGGCGTCCCGCGCGAGTCCCATGTCCGCGCGGCGTTGATGCATGATGTCGATGGCTCGGTGCGCGCCGCCGAAGCCTCGGCCGCGTTCATGGATGCAGGCGTTCCGGGTGGGGGCGGCTATGGTACCGCGCGCGCCATGGTGGCGTTCTACCAGGCGCTCCTGCACGGCGGGATCCTGGACGGAAAGCGCATCCTCTCACCGCGGAGCATCGCCTATGCCGTGAGGAACTACACGGGCGACCGGCCGGACGAGTATAACGGCATGCCGATGCACCGGGGCCTTGGCCCACATCTGCGGGGCACGACTCCCACCATCCGCGGCCTAGGCGCGATCGCGCATCCCCGCACCTTCGGGCACGGCGGCGTCGGCTCCTCCTATTGCTGGGCGGACCCGGAGTCAGGCGTGTCCTTCGCGTTCCTGTCCAACACGCGGCAGACGGAGGAATTCCACGGGCCACGCATGGACACGATCAGCACGCTGGCCCACGCCGCCATCATTTCGTGAGGAGGCGCACGATGCCGTCGAGCTGGTCGAGGTCCTTGTAGGCGAGCACCACCTGCCCGCCCCGGACGCCGTGGCGGATGGTGACCTTGAGGCCGAGATGGCCGGTGATCTGGCGCTCCAGTGCCCGCGTCTCGGCGTCGGAGGTGGGTTGGCGCGGCGCGGGGCCGACATTCCTGGCGGCAGCCAGAGCCTCGGCCTGACGGACGTTCAGACCGCGATCCACCACATGGAGCGCGAGCGCCACGGGGTCCTTCGCGGTGAGCAGGGCGCGCGCGTGGCCGGCGGTCAGCGCTCCCTCCCGCAGCAGGTCCCGCACGCGGGCCGGCAGGTTCAGCAGGCGCAGGGTGTTCGCAACATGCGGACGGCTCTTGCCGACGGCGCGAGCCAGCGCGTCCTGTGTCAGCCCAAACTGCTCTACCAGGCGGCCGTAGCCTTCCGCCTCCTCCAGCGCGTTCAGATCCTGCCGCTGGAGATTTTCGACCAGGCCCGCCGCCATGGCCTCCCGGTCAGAGAATTCACGGACGAGGGCCGGAACTTCGTGCAGCCCGGCGGCTTGCGCGGCGCGCCAGCGGCGCTCCCCGCCTATGATCTGGAAGCGGGCGCCGGAGCCCTTGGCGGGACGGACGAGAATCGGCTGCAAGACGCCATGCTCGCGAATGGAGGAAGCCAGCTCGGCCAGCGCTGCCTCGTCCAGCTGTTCTCGCGGCTGGAATGGCCCCGGCTCCATGGCGCCGATGGGAAGGGTTCGGAGTCCCGCCGCCGAGGGGGAAGCCGCGGCGGCATCCCCCAGGAGTGCGGAGAGGCCGCGTCCCAAAGCGGGGGGTTTGCTCATGGACGGGCCTCCTCGGTGTTCAGGGGGATGGCGGAGGCAGCATCGGCGCGGATCAGGATCCCGCCTCCAGGCTGCTGCGGGCGGCCTCGCGCAGGCGTGCACGGTGGCGGCGGAGGAACTCGGCCGCAAGGCGACTGTAGGCTTCGGCGCCGGGGGAGCGGGGGTCGTAATAGGTCACCGGCAGGCCGTGCGAGGGGGCTTCAGATACGCGAACGTTGCGCGGGATCACCGTTTCGTAGACCTGGGACTTGAAGAACTCCCGCACGTCCGCGGCTACGGCCTCGGCAAGGTTGTTGCGGCGGTCGAACATGGTCAGCACGATGCCGTCGAGGCGCAGCGCCGGATTGAACCCGGAGCGCACGCGTTCGAGGGTCTGGATGATCTGAGACACGCCCTCAAGCGCATAGAACTCCGCCTGCAGCGGAACCATAACCGACTCCGCGGCCACGAGCGCGTTCAACGTGAGCAGCCCGAGCGAGGGCGGGCAATCCAGCAGCACCCACTCCACCCCCTTTAGAGCCGAACTGCCCTGGGCCAGAGCCTCGCGCAGGCGTGTCTCCCGTCTCGCGAGATCGACCATTTCAAGCTCGCCGCCGGCAAGATTTGGGTCCGCGGGAATGATGGAGAGGTTGGGGATTGCGGTCGGCCGCAGCACGTCTGCCACGGGGCGCCCCTCTACCAGCATGGCGTAGCTGCCGGCGCCGCGTGCCGCGCGCGCGATTCCAAGGCCGGTGGAGGCATTGCCTTGAGGGTCCAGGTCGATGAGGACCACACGGTGGCGCACAGCTAAGGCCGCCGCCAGATTCACGGCGGTCGTGGTCTTCCCGACGCCCCCCTTCTGGTTGGCGAGAGCGAGGATTCGGAAGGTTGCGGGGTCAGGCACCGGCAGGGCGGATCTCGCTGAGGCGGAGGATGGTCGCTTGCGCGTCGGTGCGGCTTTGGAACCGCTCCGTCTGCATAAACCAATGCGGCGAGGCTTCCGTCAACTCCACCTCCGCTTGCCGGCCCTTGGAAAACACCGCGACGCCATCTTGTGCCAGCATGCGTGCGGCGTGCGGCAAAAGATCCACCAGCGGCGCAAGTGCCCGCGCCGTCATGACCTGCATCGGCCCCAGCTTCACCGCCTCGACTCGGGCGGCATGCACGTGGACGTGGGATAGAGCCAAGGCACGAGAGGCTTCCATGAGGAAGGCCGCCTTGCGGCGATCCGATTCAACCAGATGCGTCTCCTGCTCGCGCCCGATGGCGATCACGAGCCCAGGCAGGCCCCCGCCGGAGCCGAGATCGACGAGCGGGCCGGCCGGGAGCAGGGGGAGCAGCTGCCAAGAGTCCAGCACGTGCCGCTGCCACAATTCGGCTTCCGGGGCGCTCGCCACAAGGTTGATACGTGCATTCCAGACGAGCAGGAGGCGTAGGTACTCCCGCAGGCGAGGCTCTGTTTCACGTGGAACATCAAGGGACGGCGCATCAGCGTGTTTCACGTGAAACACCGCGACGGAGATGCACGGCCAGTGCTGCGACGGCGGATGGTGTGATGCCGGCAAGGCGCCCGGCGCTGCCGAGCGTCTCCGGTCGTGATCGAGCCAGGCGATCCCGCATCTCAAGGGAGAGGCCCGCAATCTCGGCGAAATCAAGTTCTACGGGAATGGCGATGCCCTCCTCACGGGCAACCAGCGCCCGCTCGTGCTGCTGCCGCTCGAGGTAAGGCGCATACAGCGCCTCTGCTTCGACATGGCGGCGCACACGGGCCGGCAGCTCCCGCAGCCACGGGAACAGGCGTTCCACCGCCTCAGCGGAAGTTGCGGGCAGAGCCAGCGCATCCATCACGCTGCGCCAGCGCCCATCCTGGTTCACCGCGATGCCTGCAAACGCGTAGGCCGTTGGCGTGGCGCCCTCGACGCGCGCCCGCGCAACGGCATCACCGGCGGCCGCGGCGAAGGCGCGATGCGCCGCGGCCCTCTCCGAGCCGACGCAGCCCCAGGCGAGGCCACGCTCCGTTAGCCGCATCCCCGCATTGTCGGCACGCAGGCTGAGGCGGAACTCGGACCGCGCCGTCAGCATCCGGTAGGGTTCGCTCACGCCCTGCAGCGTGAGATCATCTACCAAAACACCCAGATACGCCTCAGCCCGGTTAAGCCGGGCCGCCGCCTCACCGCCCGCCGAAACTTGCGCCGCATTCACGCCGGCCAGCAGTCCTTGCGCCGCCGCCTCCTCATATCCTGTCGTGCCGTTGATCTGCCCGGCCAGGAACAAGCCTGGCACCGCGAGGCATTCGAGTGTGCCGCGCAAGGCGCGTGGATCAACGTGGTCGTACTCGATGGCATAGCCGGGCCGAAGGATGTCCGCGCGCTCCAGCCCAGGAATGCTCGCCACCATCGCCAACTGCACATCCTCCGGTAAGCTAGTCGAGATGCCGTTCGGATAGACCGTCGGATCGTCCAGCCCTTCCGGCTCCAGAAAGATCTGATGCCGCTCCCGCTCCGCGAATCGCACGACCTTGTCTTCGACGGAGGGGCAGTAGCGCGGCCCAACACCTTCAATCCGCCCGCCGTAGACGGCGCTCAGATGCAGGCTCCCCCGGATGATTTCATGCGTCCGCGCCGTCGTATGCGTAATGCCGCACTCGACCTGGCGATTGGTGATCCGTTCCGTCATCCAGGAGAGCGGCTCCGGTACCGCATCGCCCGGTTGCATCTCGAGACTGGCCCAGTCAATCGTCCTGCCATCCAGCCGCGGCGGCGTCCCTGTCTTGAGTCGCGCGAGCGGCAGCCCCAACCGCTCCAGCGCCAGCGCTAGGCCGATCGCCGGCGCCTCGTCCACTCGACCGGCCGGGATGCGCGTCTCTCCGATATGGATCAAGCCGCGCAGGAAAGTGCCCGTCGTGATGACGACCGCGCCGCAAGCGATCCGCCGCCCCGTGCCCGTGGCCAACCCCTGAAGCCGGCCGGCCTCGATCACGAGATCTTCCGCCGGTTCCCCCAGCACCTCCAGACCGGGTGTCGCCGCCAGCAATGCCTGGATGGCCTCGCGGTAGAGGCGACGGTCCGCCTGGGCACGCGGCCCGCGCACGGCTGGGCCCTTGCTCCGGTTCAGCAGCTTGAAATGGATGCCGGCCGCGTCGGCGGCGCGCCCCATCAATCCGTCGAGTGCGTCCACCTCGCGCACCAGGTGTCCCTTGCCGACACCCCCGATTGCCGGATTGCAGGACATCTCGCCCAGCTTGGCCGGATCATGGGTGAGCAGCAGCGTGCGCGCCCCACAGCGCGCGGCGGCGGCGGCGGCCTCACACCCCGCGTGCCCTCCCCCAACCACGACGACATCGAAGCGCAGATCCCACATGCAGCGGCGTATAGAGCAGTCCGGCGCGCATGGCATCCGTCGCTATTTGCCGATGCAGAATTCGCCGAACACCAGGTCGAGCACCTGCTCCACATCGACGCGCCCGGTCAGGCGCGACAGCGCCCGTAACGCCCCACGCAGTGCCTCAGCGCGCAGCTCGGGCAGCCCGGCCGAAGGCAGACGCTCCAGCCATTCGACCGCCTCGCCTACGGCCGCGCGGTGGCGTGGGCGCGTCAGCGCAGCGGCATCGCTAAGCCCCGCCCGCGCCGCCGCCGCCGCCTCCAACGCCGCCCGAAGCGCGGCCAGCCCCTGCCCTGTTCTTGCCGAGACCACCACCGCCCCCGGCAGTGCCGCGATGTCCAGATCCGCCTTGTTGAGCACGATCAGCGCTTCAGGCCCGCGCAGGGCCAGCGTCGCCGCATCTGGCGGGGCGTCAGCGGCGAAGATGAGCAGGCGGAGGTCCGCTGCCTCCGCCCGTTGCAGGGCGCGCCGCACGCCCTCCGCCTCTATCTCGTCCGCCGCCTCGCGCAGTCCGGCCGTATCGGCCAGCGTGACCGGCACGCCACCGAGGATCATCCGCACCTCCACCACATCCCGCGTGGTGCCCGCCCGCGCGGAGACGATTGCCGCCTCGCGGCCCGCCAGCGCATTCAGCAACGAGGATTTTCCGGAATTGGGCGCGCCCAGGATGGCCACCGTCAGCCCCTCGCGCAGCTTCTCGCCGCGCGTGCCGTCGGCCAACATTGCGGCCATCTCCCCCCGCAACTCACCCGTGGCCTCAGCCACGCGGGCATCGAGGTCGCTCGGCAGGTCCTCCTCCTCGAATTCGATGAAGGCCTCCTGTCGCGCCAGGAGGTGCGTGAGCCGCGCCGCCCATTCCGCATGACGTGCGGCCAGGCCGCCCTCCGCCTGCCGCAAGGCCTGGCGGCGTTGCGCCTCGGTCTCGGCGGCGATGAGGTCGGCGATCCCTTCGGCTGCCGTCAGATCGAGCTTGCCGTTGAGGAAGGCGCGCCGCGTGAACTCGCCCGGCTCGGCAGGACGCGCGCCGAGTGCCGCCAGGGCATCCGCCACGGCGGCAATCACCGCCGGCCCACCATGCAGGTGCAGTTCGGCGCTCGGCTCGCCCGTATAGCTTGCCTCGTCCGGGAACCACAGCACCAGCGCGCGGTCGAGCGTCACGCCTTCATGTCGCAGCGCCCGCAGACTGGCGCGGCGCGGCGGCGGCGGGGCGCCCAGCAGGCGCGTCAACACCTCGCCCGTGCCGGGCCCGGAAAGCCGCATCACGGCCACGGCGGCCCGTCCTGCGCCGCTCGCCAGCGCGAAAATGGTCGCGGCGCTCACGCCTTGGCCGGGAGTACGTCCTTCTCGGTGAGCATCAGGCGCCGCGCCCGCCCCCCCTCGACCAGATGCGCCGCCAGGATCTCGTCGATCTCTTCGCGCGTGCCGGCGCGGTACCAGACGCCTTCCGGGTAGATCACGATGGTCGGTCCAAACTCGCACCGGTCCAGGCAACCGGCCTGGTTCACCCGCACGCCCTTGAGGCCCAGTTCCTTCGCCCGCGCCTTCATGTAGTCGCGCAGCCCCTCGCTGCCCTGCGCCGCGCAGCTGCCGCGCTTGTGACCGTCCGGGCGGCGGTTGCAGCAGACGAAGACATGCGCCTGGAAATACGGCGGCGGATCGGCTTCGGCCATGGAAACTCCTGTTGCGCGAGGGATGCGAACCTGCATGTAGCGACGGCGCCCCCGCCCGGCCAGGGTACCGCCCGTGGGGGAGCCTGGAAGGCAACATCTTGACGGCAACCCCCTGGCGGTGCTGCATCCCACCGCCCATGCAACACAGGGAAATATGGCGCAGCTTTCGCTTCACACTCCGCTCGGCGAGGTCACCCTTTCGGAAGACGAGGGCGCCATCGTCGCGCTTGACTGGGGGCGCGGAAGCGAACAGGCGGCCACACCCCTGCTGCGCGAGGCGCGCGACCAGCTTCAGGACTACTTCGACGGCCGTCGCCTGCACTTCCAACTGCCGCTGGCCCCGCACGGCACGCCTTACCAGCGGCGCGTCTGGGCCGCGCTCTCCCGCATCCCGGCCGGCGAAACCCGCTCCTACGCCGATGTCGCGCGCGAGGTGGCTTCCGTGGCGCGCGCCGTGGGCCAGGCCAATGGCGCGAACCCCATTCCCATCCTCATCCCCTGCCACCGCGTGATCTCCGCCAATGGCGCAATCGGCGGCTTCTCCTGGCTGGATGGGGCCGATACCAAGCGCTTCCTGCTCGAGCACGAAGCGCGCACCCTCAACCTGCCAGAACTGTTTCCGGGAACCCCTGCATGAACCACGCAATCCGCGTCCATGAATATGGCGGCCCCGAGAAGATGGTCTGGGAGGAGGTTCCCCTCCCGCATCCCAAGCCGGGCGAGGCGCTGGTGCGCCACAAGGCCGTCGGCCTCAACTACATCGACGTCTACTTCCGCACCGGCCTCTACAAGGCGCCCTCTCTTCCGACCTCCATCGGGATGGAAGGTGCCGGTATCGTCGAGGCCATCGGGGAGGGCGTCATGGAAGTCGCGATCGGCGACCGCGTCGCCTATGCCTCGGGCCCGATCGGCGCCTATGCCGAGGCCCGCAGCATGAAGGCCGACCGCCTCGTGAAGATCCCCGAAGGGATCGACTTCGAGCAGGCCGCCTCCATGATGCTCCAGGGCATGACGGCGCAGTACCTGCTACGCAGCACCTACCGCGTGAAGGCAGGCGAGACGATCCTGATCCATGCGGCGGCCGGCGGCGTCGGCCTCATCATGGTGCAATGGGCGAAGCACCTCGGCTGCACCGTCATCGGCACCGTGAGCACGGAAGCCAAGGCCGAGCTGGCGCGCGCCAACGGCGCCGACCATATCGTGCTTTCGGGCGAGGACCTGCCCGCCGCGGTGAAGCGCATCACCGCGGGCGCGATGCTTCCCGTCGTTTATGACAGCGTCGGCCGTGATACCTTCATGCCCTCGCTCGATTGCCTGGCGCCGCTCGGCACCATGGTCAGCTACGGCAACGCGTCCGGCCCCGTGCCGCCGATCGACATCGGAATCCTGGCCGCCAAGGGTTCGCTCTACCTCACGCGCCCCACGCTCGCCTCCTACACCACGAAGCGGAGCGACCTCGAAGCCGTCGCGGCCGATCTCTTCGCCGTGGTAAAGAGCGGCGCCGTCAAACTCCAGATCAACCAGCGCTACCCATTGAAGGACGCAGCCCAGGCCCATCGGGACCTTGAGGCGCGCAAGACCACGGGCAGCACCGTCCTGTTGCCCTGAGGCTAAGCGGCAGGGTCGTCGAGGCGCGAACCATGCTGTGCAAGCACCCGCGCGGCGGGCCAGCACGCCCGACTTCAGCCGGCTCACAACCGGCTCGACCGCGCACTGTTCAGTCTTGGCTTCCGGGGCGGGATTTCGCCCCCTTCTCACACTCTGTCGTACCCCTGACCGAGCCCCGAGAGCCGCCACCGCCCCGGCGGCGCTACACCAAAGAGGCATCGACGGACTGGGCCCGTCTACGTTGTAAGGGCCATGACCCGGCCCGGCCTGTGGGGCACCTACGCAGACGGCTACTGGATCGGGGCGGCCGCACCCTGGATATCCCTCGGCTCTCACCGAAATAACGCGCTGATGAATGACGCCAATGTCTACGGTCGTCAGCTCTGAACGTGCATTCTGGGCCCAGCCGTGTCAGCCGGTCCTCTCAGGGGTGCAACTGCGGCCTTTGCTTTCCATCCCGAATGTTCCACCGTCTCACTTCAATGCATACGGTTTGCGTGGCGAGCGCCTCGAAAGCGTTGTTTGGCTCGGCAGGAGGAAAGATTCGATGGATTGGGTGCGTTTGCAGACCGAGGCGAAGGCGAAGGGCCAACTCGTCTTTGCCATGCGCCAGAACCAAACCCCGGCCATGACCCAGCCGGGCCCCTGGGGGACCTCCACCGACGGATACTGCATAGGCCTCGCCGCCGCCTGGATTTCACTCGCGTACCAGGGAAAGAACTTCCCTACGGACAGCAACAAAGTCTGCGACAATCCGCCCTGGCAATCCACGATGGGGCAGACCGTCTCCGATACGACGCCCGCCAAAAACTTGACCGACCGCTGGGTCGCGGCGATCATCCCGTTTCAAATGACGCTGTCGGACGGGCTGCACGCGAAACGGGCCACGATGCTCACGGGCAATTTCATCCATTCGATCGTGACCCAGGCTTATGGCTGCTATGGCGTCACAGTCTCAGGCACGGGCGGCGCGCATGCGGTCGCGCTGCGGCATGCGCGCGACAACAAGATGCACTTCTTCGATCCGAATTATGGTCACTTCGTCGTGAGCGACCACACTAAGCTGAAGGGCTTTCTGGACTGGTACTGGAAGGCGTCGGGCTATGACACCAATTTTTTGGAAAGCGCCGTCAGAATCAACGGCGTGCGTCCGCCTATCAAGTAGAGCCTGATCGGCCGAGGTGGGGATCACCGGAGCGCCTGTCAGCCCCGCACGAAGTAGCAATAGCAATACTGCTCCTCCACATCGATCCCCGCCTGAAGCCCGCGCAGAGCCGTATTGGACGCGGCGACCTGCGCGAACAGCCAGCGCGCGCCGCCCTGAGCGCCCCACTGCGCCGCCGCGCCGATCATGCGCCCCGCCAGACCGCGCCGCTTGAATTCCGGCCGCGCAGCGAAGTCGAAGATGCCGCAATACTCTCCGTCGCAAGTTGCGGCCATCGTGGTCGCGGCGACGCCTCCCTCCCGCAGCACCAGCAAAGCGGCGGGGATCGAAAAGAGCGCCACGGCCTGCCGCTTCTCCGCCCGCCGCGCCTCCGACTGGTATTCGGCGGTGCCGGTCACCTCAAGCCAGGTTTCGTCCGACGCCGGTAGGATCTCCACCGCGGCATCGGCACACGCTTGCGGCGCAAGCGGCCCCCGCGTCACCAGGCTCTCGTCCTTCTCGACCCAGGTTTGTACGCGCAACAGCCCCGCCAGTCCGTGTGGATCGAGCGGCGAGGAGCGAAAGCGCGGCACAAGGCCGAGGCTGCGGTAATGCGCTTCGATCCGCGCCACGCGCGCGGCGAGGTCACGGTCTGGTGCGGGTTCGAGCGAGATGGCGGCGTTGGCCCGGCCGGTGCGCCCAAGAAACCGCGTACGACGAAGCCGCCGTCGAAGCGGACGCGCGGCGCGGGCAAGGCGGTGAGTGTCGCGCGTTCGATGGCCCGCACGCTGTCGAGATTCACGCGGCCTCGCGTGCCAAGGCCGCCATGGCGTCGCGATAGACTGCGTCGAACAGCGCCTCGAGCGAGGGGTTCACACCGCGCAATCCGGCGGCGACGCGCCCGGCCCAGCCGACATATTCGACGCGGCGCGCATGGTCCCAGGAGGCGGGCGGGGCGGCGACGATGGCGCGCAAATTCGAGATTTTGTCGGCCAGCTTCACCTGCTTGGCGCCAGCGGACTTCTTTGGCGCCTGCGTCACCTGGAGCGCCTTGCGCATCTCCTTCGGCAGGCTCTTGTCGTCCGAGACCTCGGCCACGATGCCGGCCACCTCGGCACCGAAGCGGAGCACCAGCGCGTCCAATGTCACGGGTTCGGCGTCGTCCGAACTGTCCTCCACCGTGTCGTGCAGCAGGGCGGCGATGATGGCGGCCTCGGGCGCTGCGTGCTCTGCGAGGATCTGCGCGACCTCAAGGGGGTGGTTGATGTAGGGCTCGGCCGCGGAACCTTTGCGGCGGTGGGTCGCATGCACGGTGGCAGCGAAGCTGGCGGCGGCGAGGATCGTGGCAAGCATCGTCAACTCCTCAATTGCCCGGATGATTGGCCGGCGCCGGGCGCGCGAAGCCGAAACCGCCACTGACATACCCGCCACTTGCCGGCGCCCACCCGCCATCCCGCGAGCGCGACTCCACCGCACAGGCGGCGAGGCCGAGCAGCGCAATAAGGGCGAGACACCTGGGAAGGACGAACATCACCACGCCAGTCTCTACGCCGGGTGCAGCTTATTCAAGGGCCGCGCAACCCAACGCATGCCGGATCAGGAACGCCAAGCGCGCGGAGCGCGCGCCCGGCGCCTGAGGACAGAACTAGGTATTCATCGCATCGAAGAAGTCCTGATTCGTCTTGCTGTACTTCAGCTTGTCGATCAGGAATTCCATCGAGTCCTGGGTACCCATCGGGTTCAGGATCCGGCGCAGCACCCACATCTTGCTGAGCGTCCCGCGGTCCACCAGAAGCTCCTCCTTGCGGGTGCCGCTCTTGGTGATGTCGATCGCTGGGAACACGCGCTTGTCAGAGAGCTTCCGGTCGAGAATGATTTCGCTGTTTCCGGTGCCCTTGAACTCCTCGAAGATCACCTCGTCCATGCGCGAACCCGTGTCGATCAGCGCGGTCGCGATGATGGTGAGCGAACCACCTTCCTCGATGTTGCGCGCGGCACCAAAGAAGCGCTTCGGCCGCTGCAGCGCATTGGCGTCCACGCCGCCCGTCAGCACCTTGCCGGAAGACGGCACGACCGAGTTGTAGGCGCGGCCAAGGCGCGTGATGGAGTCGAGCAGGATCACCACGTCGCGCTTGTGCTCGACCAGGCGCTTGGCCTTCTCGAGCACCATCTCCGTCACCTGCACGTGGCGCGTCGCCGGTTCGTCGAAGGTGGAGGCGACGACTTCGCCCTTTACCGTGCGCGCCATGTCGGTCACTTCCTCGGGCCGCTCGTCGATGAGCAGCACCATCAGGAAGACGTCGGGGTGGTTCGCGGTGATGGACTTCGCGATGGATTGCAGCATCACCGTCTTGCCGGTGCGCGGGGGCGCCACGATCAGCGCGCGCTGCCCCATGCCGATGGGCGCGATCAGGTCGATCACGCGGTGCGTGTTGTCCTTCTGCTGGCCCTTGGGCACTTCGGTGCCTTCGACCTCCATCTTGAGGCGGCGCGTCGGGTAGAGCGGGGTCAGGTTGTCGAAGTTGATGCGGTGGCGGAGTGCCTCGGGCGGCTCGAAGTTGACCGCGTTCACCTTGAGCATGGCGAAGTAGCGCTCGCCGTCCTTGGGCGCGCGGATCTGGCCTTCGACGGTATCGCCCGTGCGCAGGCCGAAGCGGCGCACCTGGGCGGGGCTCACGTAGATGTCGTCGGGGCCGGGAAGGAAGTTCGCCTGCGGACTGCGCAGGTAACCGAAGCCGTCGCTGAGAATTTCCAGCGTGCCTTCGCCGTAGATCGCCTGGTCATTGTCGGCCAGCGTCTTGAGGATGGCGAACATGATGTCCTGCTTGCGCAGGATGGAGGCGTTTTCAACGCCTAGCTCCTCCGCGAAGGCAAGGAGGTCAGGCGGCGTCTTGGCCTTGAGTTCTGAGAGGTGCATGAAGCATCCGAAACGAATGGAGAAACGCGAAGGGGAAAACGCCGGGGGCGATGTCTTAGGGCCCCGAAGGTCGCGCCTCGCACGGGATGCGACGGCGGGCTCGGCGATCTGGAAAGGAGGGATCGGCCCGGAAGGCCGACCCCGCCAACCTAGGGACCGCGGCCGCCTCCGTCAACGACCTCTTGTGAAACGGTTTGTGCCGAAGCTTGCCAGCAGCAACAGCCCGGCCAGCACCGGCGCGAACCAGACCGCCGGAGAACCGAGGGCCAGGGAGCCCAGGATCATCGTGGTGTTGAACCCCGCATGCAGGCCAATGGCCAGCCACAGCCCGTGCCGGCTGGCCTCGGCGAAGCGCCCATAGGCCCAGTGCTGCATGACCGAGGCGGCGCCGCCCGCGACACCCGCCGCGTGCCACTCCGCAATCTTGAGCGCGCCTTCCAGCACGCCGAAGGCCAGCCCCGTCAGCCCCCACCCGGCCCCAAGCCACAGCATGGCGAGCCGCTTGGCCACCTCCTCGGCCACCGGTGCGCCCAGGGCATCCAGCGCCACCTCGGAGGGCGGGCCGATGAGGGTGAACACCGCCAGTTCCGCACCAAGTGAGAGCGCGAAGGCGAGCAGGGCCGCGGCAACGGCGCGTAATGCCATCAGAACGGCTTCACAATGACCATGATGATGATGACGATCATCAGCACTGTCGGCACCTCGTTCATGATGCGCCAGTGCCGTTGCGGGAAGGCTCGCTCGTCGCGCTCGAAGGCCTTGCGGTGCTTCGCCAGGTACATGTGGAACCAGGTCATCGCCAGCACGGAGAGCAGCTTCACGTGCCACCACCCGCTGGTCCAGGAGACCGCGCCCGGCGTCAGCACCAGCACGATGCCCAGCAGCCAAGTCACGATCATGCTGGGGTTCATGATCGCGCGCAGCAGCAGGCGCTCCATCTTCTTGAATCGCTCATGCTCTACGCCGCCGCCGGCAGGGATCTCGCAGTGATAGACGTAGAGGCGGGGCAGGTAGAACAGCCCCGCCATCCAGGCCACCACCGCGATCAGGTGGAACGACTTCATCCAGAGATAGGCGGGCACCAGGGCGTCGATGGTCATAGTCTCTCCCGCAGGATCATGGTCACGAAGGTGTCCAGATCATCGCCTGAAAACAGATGTCCGGGAATGCCCGCCGCTGCCGCCGCTTCCAGGTCGGTGTCGCGGTCGCCGATCAGAAAGCTGCCCTCTCGGCGCAGCGGAAAATGCGCCAGCCAGTCCTCGATCATCCCGGGCGCCGGCTTCCGGCGGGGGCTGGCGCGGCGGTAGCGCCCGGCCTCTGCCTTCTCGTGGAACGGGCAATAGGCGAAGCCGTCGATGCGCGCGCCGGCCGCCCGGGCCTCGCCCGCCATCCAATGGTGCAGGCGGCCCACCGTCGCCTCGTCGTAGTAACCACGCGCCACGCCCGCCTGGTTCGTCACCACGCAAACCGCCAGGCCGGCCGCGTTCAGGCTGCGAAGCGCCGCCATGACGCCAGGCACCCAGCGGACCTCCTCGATGTTGTGGGGGTAGCCCGTGTCTTCGATCAGCACGCCGTCCCGGTCGAGGAAGGCGCACGCACGCAAATCGGCCGTCATTTCCATGTCTTGCGGATAGCACGAAGCCTTCACGTCGCGCACGGCTGGCCTTCCCGGCCCGAGAGGATTAAGGCTGCGCACATGGAGACCGCAGCCCTTCCACCCCCCGCCACGCGCCGCGCCGAGATCATCCGGACCACGGCCGAAACCGACATCCAGGCCCGGCTCGGCCTCGACGGCAGCGGCCGCGCCGAGATCGAGACCGGCATCGGCTTCCTCGACCACATGCTGCACGCGCTCACGCGGCACGCCCTCATCGACCTGGCGCTCACCGCCAAGGGCGACCTCCACATCGACTTCCACCACACGGCGGAGGATTGCGGCATCGTCCTCGGCCAGGCCATTCGCGCGGCCCTGGGCGACAAGCGCGGCATCACCCGTTTCGGCCATTGCCTGATGCCGATGGATGAGGCGCTGGCCGAATGCGCCATCGACATCTCCGGCCGTCCCTTCCTCGCCTGGAGCGTGACGTTCACGCGCGACAAGGTGGGCGAGATGGACACCGAACTCTTCGAGGAGTTCTTCCGCGCGCTCGTCATGAATGCGGGCCTGACCTGCCACATCACTCAGAAGGCCGGCACCAACGCCCACCACGTGGCCGAGGCCTGCTTCAAGGCCTTCGCGCGCGCGCTGCGCATGGCGATCGAGGCCGATCCGCGCCAGGCGGGCCTGATCCCCTCCACCAAGGGCGTGCTGGAGGCCTGATGCGGAGCTGGACCGTCCACCTCCCCCCGGGCGCCGCCCGCGCATCGGTCCCGGCTACCGGCGCGGCGGTGCGCCACGCGCCGCGTCTGATTCCGGAGGGATTCAGCTTTTGGGCCTTCCTGTTCGGCCCCTTCTGGCTGCTGCGCCACCGCGCGATCCTGGCCGGCCTCGCCGTGCTGGCCGTGCTCATCGCCCTCTCCTTCGTGCCCGAGCCCTATGGCGTGGCGGGCGGCGTCTCACTGCACCTGCTGCTCGGCCTGCACGGCCATGATCTGCGCCGCTGGACGCTCGTGCGCCGCGGCTGGACGCTGGCCCATGTGGTGCAGGCGCGCGACGCCGATGGCGCGCTGGTGCGCCTGATCCAGGCCGAGCCGCGACTCTTTGCCCTTTACGCTTCGGAGCTTCGCAAGTGAGTTCTGGCGTATGAGGGTCGCCGTCATCGATCCTGGCTCGGGCAACCTCGCCTCGGTTAAGCGGGCGCTGGAACGCGCCGCCGAGGGACCGATCACCGTCGAGATCCACCGCGAGCCGGAAGGCCTGCTCCTGGCCGACCGGATCGTGCTGCCCGGGCAAGGCGCCTTCGCCGCCTGCCGCGCCGGCCTCGATGCGCTGGAGGGCATGGTCGCCGCGCTCTACGAGCAGGTGCGCGTGCGGAAAAAGCCCTTCCTCGGCATCTGTGTCGGCCTCCAGCTTCTGGCGGAACGCGGCCTGGAACACGGCACCACGCCCGGCCTCGCATGGCTGCCCGGCGAGGTGGCCGTGATGGACCCCCGCGCTCCCGACGGCAGCCCGCTCCCGCTGCCGCAGATGGGCTGGAACACGCTGGACTTCGCGCCCGGCGCGCACCCCGTCCTCGAAGGCCTGGTCCCGGGCGACCGCGCCTATTTCGTTCACTCCTACGCCTGGCGCGGTGGCGAGCCTTCCGACGTCATAGCCACCACCGAATATGGCGGCCCGGTGCCGGCCATCCTCGGCCGCGGCAACATCGTCGGCACGCAGTTCCACGTCGAGAAGAGTGCCAGCGTCGGCCTTCGCATCCTCCGCAACTTCCTGCGCTGGTCGCCATGAACAGCGAGCCCGCGGTGGTGCACAAGCTGGAGATCGAGCGCGTCGACGTGCTCGACCCGCACGACCTCGCCGATCTGTGCGAAGCGACCAACGCGGCCATCGTGGAGGGCGGCGGCTTCGGCTGGGTGGACGCGCAAAGCCGCTCCGCCCTCGAGCGCCATTTTCGCGGCGTAATGCTGGTGCCCGAGCGCGAACTTTTCATCGCCCGCCTCAATGGCGAGGTGGTCGGCAGCGCGCAACTGGTCCGCCCGCCGCGCAACAACGAGGCGCAGGGCTTCTCGGGCCTGCTCACCCACGCCTTCATCGCGCCCTATGCGCGCGGCTTCGGCCTCGCGCGCATGCTGGTGCGCCGCGTGGAGGAGCGCGCCGCTTCCGTCGGCATCCGCGTGCTCAACCTCGACGTCCGCGCGACGCAGGTGAGCGCCATCGCGCTGTTCGAGGGGTTGGGCTACGTGCGCTGGGGCGCGCATCCGGCCTATGCGCGTGTCGGCGGCGGGACGGTCGAGGGCTATTTCTACTATCGCCTGGTCGAACTGCCCGGCGGCCGCAGCACGGCCGATGCGCTGGGGACCATCAGGAACACCACATGATCGGCTTCACCCTCTACCCGGCCATCGACCTCAAGCAGGGCCGCGTGGTTCGGCTGCAGCGTGGCGACATGGCGCAGGCCACCATCTACGCCGAGGACCCCGCCGCCCAGGCCGCGCGCTTCGCCGCCGACGGCTTCACCTGGCTGCATGTCGTGGACCTCGACGGCGCCTTCGCCGGCAAGCCCGCGAACGCCGAGGCGGTGGCGCGCATCCTTTCCGCCACCACCGCCCCCGTGCAGCTCGGCGGCGGCATCCGCAACATGCCGACGGTCGAGGCCTGGCTGAATGCCGGTGTCGCGCGCGTCATCCTGGGCTCGGCCGCCGTGAAGGACCCGCCCTTCGTGCGCGAGGCCTGCCGCCGCCACCCCGGCCGCGTCGTCGTCGGCATCGACGCGCGCGGCGGCATGGTCGCGACGGAGGGCTGGGCCGAGACCAGCACCATCTCCGCGCGCGACCTCGCACTGCGGTTGGAGGATGCCGGGGCGGCGGCCATCATCTACACCGACATCGAGCGCGACGGCATGCTGACCGGCGTGAACGTGGAGCAGACGCGCGACCTGGCGGCCGCGCTGGACACGCCGGTGATCGCCTCCGGCGGCGTCGCCTCGCTGGCCGACCTTGTGGCACTCAAGACCGCGATGGAGGATGGCATCGCAGGCTGCATCCTGGGCCGCGCCCTCTATGACGGGCGCATCGATCCCGGCGCGGCCATCGCGCTCGCCGCCGCATGACGCTGCCGGCCATCCGCCCGGCGCGCATCGCGGACCTGGCCGGCATCATCAAACTTTATCAGCATCTGAACGCGGACGACGCCACGCCCGAGCCTGCCAACACGGCGGCCGCCTGGGCAAAGATGATGCGGTCGGAGGAGATCACCATCCTCGTCACGGAAATGGCGCGTGATCCCCAACCTCATGCCGGCACCGGGCCCTATGCGCTGATCGAGAACGTGGTCAGCCACAGGGCGCATCGCGGGCAGGGCCTCGGCCGCGGCATCCTCCGCGCCGCCCTGGATGCGGCGTGGCACGCTGGGTGCTACAAGGTGATGCTGGTCACGGGCTCCGCCCGGGAAGAAACCTCGCGCCTCTACGAGAGCCTTGGATTCCGGCGCGGCGGCAAGACCTTCTTCGAGATCCGTTCCGACCAACTGCCACACTGAAGCATCGTCACACAAAGCGTCGCTTGACGCTCATGAAAAAAATCAACATCACATCGGCCCAGGGTTATGCCGACGCCTGGATGACCCGAGGATTCATCCACGTTGCTCGCGCTGCGCATCATCCCCTGTCTGGACGTGAAGGAGGGTCGCGTCGTCAAGGGCGTGAACTTCGTCGCCCTGCGTGACGCCGGCGATCCGGTGGAGCAGGCCCGCGCCTATGACGCGCAGGGTGCGGACGAGGTGACCTTCCTCGACATCGGCGCCACCCACGAGAACCGCGACACCATGTTCGACGTCGTCTCCCGCACGGCGGCAGAGGTGTTCATCCCGCTGACCGTCGGCGGCGGCGTGCGCAGCGTCGAGGACATCCGCAAGCTGCTGCTGGCCGGCGCCGACAAGGCCAGCATCAACAGCGCCGCCGTGGCCGAGCCTGACCTGGTGAAGCGCGCCGCCGAAGCCTTCGGCAGCCAATGCATCGTGGTCGCGGTGGACGCGAAAAAGGTCAGTGACGGAAGGTGGGAGGTCTTTACCCATGGCGGCCGCCGCGAAACCGGCATCGACGCCGTCGAATGGGCGCGCCGCATGGCGAGCCTCGGCGCCGGCGAAATCCTGCTGACCTCGATGGACCGCGACGGCACGAAGCAGGGTTTCGACCTTGATCTGCTGCGCCGCGTGGTCGGCGCGGTGCGCGTGCCCGTCATCGCCTCGGGCGGCGTCGGCACGCTCGATCATTTCGTGGAGGGCGCCCGCGCCGGCGCCACGGGGCTGCTCGCGGCCAGCGTGTTCCATGACGGCGTGTTCCGCATCCAACAGGCCAAGGACACGTTGGCAGCGACGGGAATGCCCGTGCGCCGCATCCGAGAGATGGTGTGATGGCCAAGATCGTGAAGAAGAAACCCACCGCCAAGGCCGCCAAGCTGCCGGTGCCCAAGAACATCCCGGTGAAGAAGGGCCGCGTCCGCAAGGCGGTGCTGAAGGCCGAGGCCGCGCATCTCAAGCCGCTGCAGCTTCCCACCGATGGCGACGCGCTCGTGCTCGACCGCCTCTGGACGACGATCGAGGCGCGGCGCGTGGGGGGCAATGCGGCGACGTCGCACTCCGCGCGCCTGCTCTCGCGCGGGACGCCCAAGGTCGCGCAGAAGCTGGGCGAAGAGGCGGTGGAACTGGTCATCGAGGCCGTGTGCCGCAACCGCGATGCGACGATCAGCGAAACGGCCGACGTGCTCTACCACCTGATGGTGCTGCTGGTGGATGCGGGCATCCAGCCCGCCGAAATCTGGGCCGAACTGCGCCGCCGCGAGGGGCTGTCCGGCATTTGCGAGAAGGCATCCCGCCCGCGGCCGAAGGCCCTGATGGCGATCGCCCAGACGACCAAGCTCCCGTGAGGTGAACATGTCCGTCAGCGGCCTTCCCCCCTACGACCCGCAGAACATCTTCGCCCGCATCCTGCGCGGCGAGATCCCGTGCCGACGCGTGCACGAGGACGAGTTCGCGCTCGCCTTCCACGACATCAACCCGCTGACGCCCACGCATGTGCTGGTGATCCCGAAGGGCGAACACGTCAGCGCCGCGGACTTCCATGCGACGGCGAGCGCCGAGCAGATCGCTGGCTTCTGGCG